>OGIK01000012.1_pt1 | contig 198288 bp, 193 predicted proteins | sample 1571781 | NCBI WGS metagenome assembly OGIK01 (sample SAMEA2581956, study PRJEB24529) | metagenome | biome: Human gut stool | place: China | collected 2011
GTCCCGAAGGGACAGAGGGGTTGAGCTGGCAGCCGTGAGGCTGACTGAGGAGTTTGCATTGTAAAAGCAACATTCTCCCTATGTGTAATCCATTACACGTAATTTGTAAAATGTGTCTGAAATTGCAATTAAAATGTGCGGATAATTCTTCGACATAATGCGCCGTCGACAAATCGACCGTATTTCAGAAAACAGATGGATTCCCACAGATTATATGCGGTTTGGACACAACTTTATGACGATCGTCGATGCGCCATCAGAATCGTGCAGAAAAACGGGAAAAGATGTCAGCTATAAATGGCGCAAATGCGTGATTTTTCCATGTATATGTGATTATGCACAAAAAGTATTCTAAATCGTTGTGATAAAAGCAGAAACTGCACAAAGTGTATTGACAAGTGTGCCAGATTGTGCTATAATAAACTTGCAAACAACGAGAGGGAACGTTGATAAGAACTCTCGTTTGAACTTCCCGGTTTCTCCGGATGCGACGCCGGCTAACTGCAAAACGGATGAAAACTGAGAACATTGTTATTTTATTTTACTTTATAAAATTGAAAGGTGGAAACCAATATGAAAACCCCGATGAACATTTATAACACTGCAATGAAGAAGAAAAAGAACCGCAAGGGATTCTCCCTGGTAGAGCTGATCGTTGTTCTGGTAATTATGGCAATCCTGGCGGCAGCTCTGGTTCCGACCTTGATTGGTTATATTAAGCAGACAAAACAGTCGAATGCAAAAAATGAGGCTGCTTCTGTTGTGTCTGCTGCACAGACAGTTGCTTCTTCTGCATTCGCTTCTGGTGATGGAATGTACTATGATCAATCTCAGAATGGTGCAGCAGTACCTGTTGTTGGAACTTCAGCGTCTCCTGATACTTCTGTAGATGGTACAGCATCTGCTGAGGCTGTTACAGCTATTGGAAAGCTGGCTGAAATTGAAAAGACCAAAGATGGTGCTATTACTAAAATCACATTTGATAATGGAGTTGTAAGTGAAGTTCAGTACACTAGTGGTGGAACAAATGTAGATTATAAAGTTACGAATAACAAAGGCACATATTCTATCGTAGCAAATTTTTCGTGATTTTAACTTTCCCCCTATCTAACATCTAAAACAATACAAAGCATTCAGCACATTGGGTGCTGGGTGCTTTGTTTGGTTTTCGGGCTTTTGACATTCTGTTGCGTCTTTTTCACTTTTGTGAATTGTTTGTGGTGAAAGAGAGGAGATACCGCATGACTCCTCAGTCAGCCTTACGGCTGCCAGCTCCTCTGGAAGAGGAGCCAAATAGCCTCCTCTCATAGAGGAGGTGCCCGAAGGGCGGAGGAGTTGGCAGGAGTCGGCGAGCGGAAAAATAAGCAAAAGTATTTTCTTTTCTGTACACTTGGGTCGATTAGGCATCGACCCCTACATAATTCGCCTTACCAAAAACTATAAACTTCTCAGTCAGCCTTACGGTTGCCAGCTCCTCTGGAAGAGGAGCCAAATGGCCTCCTCTCATAGAGGAGGTGCCCGAAGGGCGGAGGAGTCGGCAGGAGTCGGCAGGCAAAAAGTCAGAGAAAGGACAAAACAATGGAAAACGAACGACCACCGATGTATACCGGATATAATCGTGCGTTAAAAGAAAAAGCCAGAGAACTGCGAAAAAATATGACAAAACAAGAGCGCCATTTGTGGTACGATTTTTTAAGGTACCGACAGGAAAATTGGAAACGCCAGCGGGCGATTGATGGCTATATTGTCGATTTTTTCTGCTACTCGGCGAGGCTGGTAATCGAACTGGACGGCTCGCAGCATTATACAGAAGAGGGCGAGGAGTATGATAGTATCCGTACTGAGGTTCTGGAACGATATCAGCTAGAAGTTATGCGTTTTTTGAATTCTGAGGTTGACCGGAATTTTGATTATGTTTGTCTCGCAATAGAGGAAAAGGTGCGTGAAAGAACTGGGAGTCCTTTCTAAACATCGACTCCGCCGCCAAGACTCCTCCGCCCTATCGGGCACCTCCTCTATAAGAGGAGGCGATTTGGCTCCCCTTTAGGGCGCCCGCAGGGTGTGCCTTGTGCTGAGCTGTCACCATAGGTGACTGAGGGGTTGAACGGGCGGATGTGGGCATCTGCCCCTACAATGGCGGCGTGCAAAACGCTTGAAAATATAACCCAATCGCCAGGACACGACAAGAGGTGAATACCGTGCCAAATTACAAATACCGTGCCACAGCCATGAGCGGAAAGACCGTGCGTGGCAATCTGGTGGCATCCGACCCGGAGGCACTGCTGAACGAACTGAAAAAACAGGACCTGTTCCTGCTGGACTATACCCAGACCAACAAAACATCGTTCGGGTCGAAACTGAAACCCAAGGAACTGACCGATTTCTGCCGCCAGCTGGGCAGCCTGCTGGATGCCGGCGTTTCGGTGATCCAGTCTTTCAACATTATTTCCAACCGTGCCAGCATCTCCAAATTCGCCAAGAAGTCCTTTTCGGATATCACCACGGATCTGAAACACGGCAAGGCGCTTTCCGAGGCGATGGCAGACCAGGGCAAGGTCTTTCCCGAACTGCTCATCAGCATGGTGCGTGCCGGCGAGGCGAGCGGTAAGATCGGCGATACCTTTCTCAGCATGGGACAGCACTTTCAGAAACAACAGCGCATCAAGTCTCAGGTCAAGGGCGCTCTGGCGTACCCCATCGTGCTGATGATCCTGCTGGTGCTGGTCATTATCGTGATGTTTACGTTTATCCTGCCCATGTTCGGCGATATGTTCACGGACATGGAACTGCCGCTTATGACAAGGGTTCTGATGGGCATAAGCAATTTCCTCACCCATTATTGGTATGTTGCCGTGGGCGTGGTGGGTGCGCTGGTGGCGCTGTTTATCTTCCTCATGCGGACGCCGGCAACACGGCTCGCCATCGACCGGATGGTAGTGCATCTCCCGAAGATCGGAAACCTGGTGCGCATCGTCTATACGGCAAGCTTTTCCCGGACGCTGGCGTCGCTGTATACCAGCGGTCTGTCCATTCTGAATGCGCTCCAGATCTCACGGGACACGGTAAACAACAGCTATCTCCGCTCCCAGTTTGACGGCTGTATCAAGAACATCCGGGTGGGAAATGCCCTGTCGGAATCCATTATGGCGATGGACGGCTTTGACAGCAAGCTGGGCGATACCATCAAGGTGGGCGAAGAGACCGGTAAGCTGGACGCTATGCTGCTCTCCACCGCAGACGACTATGAGTATGAGTCCAGCGCCGCCATCAAGTCCATGATGTCCATTATCGAACCGCTGATGATCGTCATTCTCGGTATCGTTGTCGCAGGCGTTATGGTCTCCGTTCTGGTGCCGATGTACTCCATGTACGGCAATATTGATGAAAATACCACCGCAGTTTTCGCCTGGATCGGGCGGACGCTGGGCAGATTTTTGGGCTAAGAGAAGAGAAAAAGAGGTGAACTTTCGTGAAGAAAAAGGGTGTTTCCGCTCACGTGTATATCACAAACAACAAGATACAGGTGCTGACCGGCAGCTGTGTGAAGAATAAGCTCCAGGTCGTGAATTTTTACGAAGAACCCCTGGAAGAGGGCTGTATCCTCAACGGCATTATCATGAACAACTATTCGCTCCAGAATACGCTCATCCAGATGTGGCAGAAGAACAACCTGCCCACAAAAGATGTGACGCTGGTGGTGAACGGCAGTTCCATTACGGTGAAACCGCTGAAAATCCCTCAGGTGAATCCGAAGAACGTCCCGGGTCTTATCCGGGCGGAGTTCAAGGATATTGAGGGCGTACAGAATATGCTGGTGGATTATTCCGTGGTGAACCCCAAGAACCAGGACGGCTCGTGCAGCATCCTGGCGGTGCTTTCCACGAAGGAGTTCGTCACCAGCTATATCAGCCTGTTCAAAGAGGCGAAGATCGAACTGGATGTGATCGACTTGGTGCAGAACTGCCTCATTAAGATGATGAAACGGCTCAAGTCGCTCCAGAATAAGACCTATGCCGTGTTTATCCTGGATAAGAATATGCTGATGCAGTGCCTGTTCTCCAACGACAACTTCGTCATGACACGCCGCAGCCGCATCCTGGCTGACCCGGCGGACGAAGGGTTCGAACGGGAAGTGGGGCAGAACATCAACAGCATCATCCAGTTCAACAAGTCGGAACAGACCGGCGCAGACATCACCGATATTTTCCTCTGCGGATTCCCCGGAGATTCGGTGCAGATGTTTCCGCATTTTGCAAGCAATTTCGGCGTGACCGTCCGGGCTTTCCCGGAATACCAGCCGGGCGAGCTGGGGCTGCCGGAGGGAATGAATCCCGGTGACTTTATCGTGCTGCTGGGCAGCTTGATCCGCTATTCGGACTAAATCGGACAGGAGGGATTTGGAATGGCAAAAATACCAAAGAAGGATATGAACCTGTATCCTCTTGTCGTTGCGCCGAAAAAGAATACCGTGAAAAAGGGTGCTCTTTTCGCCGTGGCAGGTGCGGCTGCAGTCGTGCTGCTGGTCGGCGGCTATGTGGGCGCAAGAGTCTATGTCCACACCCAGGAAAACCTGGTGGCAGAGATGCAGGAAAAGGCGAACGATGCGGAACTCATGGAAAAGATCAACAACGCCAATGCGGTGGCAGCGGACATCAATACGCTCCGCACCGCCGGGAACGCCTACAGTGAGATACGGGTGAAGATCGACGGCAGCCAGGAATACTGCGATAACTTTTCTGACGACCTGGTGGAAAAGCTGGTCTCCTGCGAAGATACCGTAAGCCCCAGCAAAGGTGCAACCAAGGTGGCGAAGATCACGGGGCTGTCCTATGACGGTTCGGTGTTTTCCATTGATGCGTATTCGACTGACAGCCAATATGTCTCCACGTTCGTGGCGAATCTGACACGGCTGGGACTGTTTTCCACGGTCACCTATGACGGCTATACCTTTTCGGAAGGCACGTATACCTATACAATAAGCGCTGTGTTCAAGTCGGCGGAGACGACAGTAACTGACGCAGACGGCAATCCCGTAGAGACGACAACGGAGGTGGCACAATGACAACTGAAGTTACTCGGAAACAGGCGATATTGCTTTCTGTGCTGTGTGCTATATTGGTCATTATACTGTTTTGGCAATTTCTGATTAGTCCGCAAATAAAAAGTGCGTCAAAAGCAAAAGAAGATCTGGAAACGCTGAACCAGCAGTATTCCGATCTGCTGGTGCAGAGCGAGAGCTATGACCAGAACATGGCGGCGCTGGACGGCTGGAACGAAAAGAACAGCGAGGAGACCAAAAAACTGTTTCCGCTGAGCGATGCCGAGCGCATCGACCGCTTTCTGACATTTGTCATGCACGAGTGCGGCGTGACTGTAAACGGACTTTCTATCGGACAGACCATGCAGTACTACATTGACGGCGAGGGCAATCTGGTGACAGCGTCTCCGGATGATGTGGCGAATTCGTCCGGTTCGGACAGTTCCGGTTCTGAGACAGACGGCAGTACGGCGGCTTATACACCAACGGGTGAGTATTGCTGTGACTTTACGTATACCATGGAAGGCAGTTACCGCAACATGAAACAGATGCTGGATTTTGTAAACCGGGTATCCTTCCTGGGAATCACCGCATACTCTTTCAACAGTGTGGAAAAGCAGGAAACTGCCGCAGCAGACGGCACGACGACCGGAACAGAGGATAAATTCCAGGATCTGTACAGCTTTACGATGACCATTACAGCGTATATGTATAAGAGTCCGCTGGAGACAGACCGGGATACACAGACAGAAGAATCCACAGCTGCTGCCGCAGAAACGCCGGCAGCGTAAAATGGGTGATGCCATATGAAACGGAAAACAGCACAGCGAAATGGCTCGGCGATTCTCTGGGCGGTGCTGGTGATGCTGATGATCTCGCTGATTTCTGCCGGGATCATCCTCGTTGACCGGATGTATTTCATGCGGGAGCAGGAGGAAAACAATCGTCTCCAGGCGAAGTTCTATGCGGAATCTGCCATCGAACTGGTGCAGTCGGATATCTGCAAAGAGGGAACCGCACTGACAGACGGCACGGACGGAACCTATACCAGTATGTATGTCAGCGCCGGCAATACCGCAGAGACCTTTACCATCTCGTTCCCGGATGCCGCAAACTGGACTTGTACGGTGACGGTCAACCACTCTGTGGTGAACGACAGCGAAAGCGATGTGAATAAAAAGCGGCTGTCCGGAGAGATCTACCTCACCGCAAAGGTGACACGCAATACCAGCGGCGGCGGAGAAAAAGAGCTTTCAGAGGTTTGTGCAAAGCTGGCGGTGAAAAACAACACCTGGCAGCTGATCGGCTTTTATCATCTGTGAGGAGATGGGCGTATGCGAAAACAACATAAGGGAACGACTGTGGTAGAAGTGGTCATTGCCTTTGCGATGGTCTCCATGTCCTTTGCCATTGGCATGATCGGCATTGCGTCCGGGTCGAACTTTATCAATTCCGGCGCACGGCTGAAAAATCAGCAGCGGAAAACGGCTGCGGCAGACCTGGACGGGAGCGGTGCATCGGTGTCGGACGATACCATTACCGTAACCGGAAAAGACGGCACGACAACGACGTTTGAAGTCCAGAAGCGTTCGGCGGACGGATTTGTGAAGTACAGTCCGAAATCGTAAGCGCTGTCCGGCGCAGAATGCCGGGCGTTCCGCTGCGGCAAAGGAGGATGACCAGATGCGGAGGATAGAAAAAAACCGAAAAGGCTTTACGCTGGCAGAAGAAGTCGTGACGGTTCTGCTGATCGGCATTCTGGTGGCATCGGCGTCGGCAATTCTGCTGAACGCCATGCGTATCTTCTGTCAGAATGTCATTATGTTCAACGCCCAGTCCAAGGGCATTGCGGTCATGGAACAGCTGGAGGATCGGCTGAACTATGCAAAAGAGATCGGCGGTTCTTACGGCGGCATTTCAGATATTTCCCGCAAGGCGGACTGTGCGCACCAGGTTTTGCTGTCGGTCAAAGATGACGATGACGGGAAAAAAGAACTGGTGGAGGACGGTTATCTGTATTATTCCGATGCGGAGGACAGCAAAAATGAGATTCACAACGTCCTCTGCAAGCTGGGAAATTATGATGCGGAGATCGATCTGAAAAGCGGCTCCGGGAACACGGCGGTTCTGACGGTGCGCATCAAGCGGAATGACACGGTGTACTATTCGGAGGAACGTACCGTGGCACTGAAAAACAGCAGCGTTACGGTAATCACTGCTGCGGATTCATCCCATGTCTACAGCAATACGGGTACATCCACATATTTATACATCGGCAGTTTGGAATAAAGGTAAAACAACAGGGGAAAGGTGAGAGCATTGAAGAATTTACCAATCGGCGAAGTGCTGAAGGAATACGGCTATATCACGCAGGAACAGATCGACCAGGCGCTGCAGTTCCAGAAAACGCAGACCGGCAAAAAGGTGCGGTTTGGCACACTGCTGAAAGAAATGGGCTTTGTCACAGAGACCCAGGTTCTGGAGGCGCTGGGGAAAAAGCTGGATCTTCAGATGGTGAATCTGGAAGAGTACGAAGTCAATGTGGATGTGGTGGCGAAGGTCCCGAAACAGCTGGCAGAGAAGTATAATGTCATTGCGCTGTCGGAAAATGACGGGAAATTGCAGCTGGCAATGTCCGATCCGCTGAACTTTTATGCCCAGGAGGATATCCGCCAGATCGTGGATATGCCGCTGGAGGTGCTGCTGAGTGAGGAAAAGCGGATCAAGAAGGCAATCGAATATTACTACGCCGAGATCAGCACCAAGCAGGCGGCGAAAAAAGCGAATATTTCCGCCGAGGATATTGAAGTGCCGCAGCTCACCGCAGACGATGCGGACGACGATGTGCCGATCATCAAGCTGATAAACTCTCTGCTGGTGCGTGGCTACAGTACCAACGCCAGCGATATCCACATTGAGCCGTTCAAGGATTTCACCCAGGTGCGTATGCGTATCGACGGACAGATGATCAGCTATCTGACGCTGGAAAAGGCGCTGCATAACTCCATCGTTGCCCGTATCAAGATCATGAGCAATCTGAATATTGCCGAAAAGCGTATCCCCCAGGACGGCAACTTCCACGCTGTGCTGGAGGGCATTGATATCAGTATGCGTATTTCCATCCTGCCCACCACACACGGGGAAAAGGTAGTTATGCGTTATCTGGTTTCAGATACCAAGATCGACCACGCCGGACACTTCGGCATGAACGATTATTCCTACAATATGCTGATGAAAATGATGTCTGCGCCGAACGGCATTATCTACATCACAGGGCCTACCGGTTCCGGTAAGACGACCACGCTTTACATGGTACTGCAGCGTCTGGCGGAGCGTCCGGTAAACATTTCCACCATCGAGGATCCGGTGGAAAAGGACCTGCCCAATATTACCCAGACGTCGGTAAATGTGACTGCCGGCATGACCTTTGCCGTGGGACTGCGTGCTTTGCTCCGTCAGGACCCGGATATCATCATGATCGGTGAGACACGTGACGCAGAGACGGCGGAGATCTCTGTCCGATCGGCAATCACCGGACACCTGGTTGTCTCCACCCTGCACACCAACGATGCGATCTCTTCCATCGTCCGTCTGGCGGACATGGGCGTTGCGCCGTATCTGATCTCCAACTCCGTGGTAGGCATCGTGGCACAGCGTCTGGTGCGCAAGGTCTGCCAGTTCTGCAAATACGAAGAGCCGGCAACGGCAGAGGATATCGCCATTGTGGGCGACGGCATCCCCATGATTACCCGGGGCAAGGGCTGTAAGGTCTGCAACAATACCGGCTATAAGGGCCGTATCTCCATCCACGAGATGGTATATATCGACAAAACGCTGAAACGCATGATCGCCAGAAGTGCAGACAGCCAGGAAATGCTGGAATATGCAAAAAAGACCCAGGGAATGCGCAGTCTGATGGACAGCGCCATCGACCTGGTAAAAGAGGGCGTAACAACGCCGGAAGAGGTCATGAAGATCGCTTATTATTCGGATTAAACAGGGAAAGGATGGTATACTGCCATGACAATGAACGAACTCATTATGAAAGCCCGGGAGAAAAAGTGTTCCGATATCCATATCAGCGAGGGAATGCCGGTTTCGTTCCGTATCCACGGACAGCTGCTGGACAGCGGCTTTTCGTTTCCGGCGGCAGAAACACGGGAAATGATCCTGTCCATGCTCAGCGATGAACAGCGGGAACAGCTGGAAAACGGCAACGACGTGGACTTTGCCATTGAAACGCCGGACTATTGCCGTCAGCGTGTCAACGTGTTCCGGCAGATGAAAAAGGTGGCGGCAACTATCCGACTGCTGAACAACACCATCCCGACGCTGGAACAGCTTCAGATGCCGAAGGTGCTGCAAAATCTGGCAGACCAGCCCAGAGGTCTGATCCTGGTGACAGGACCGACGGGAAGCGGTAAGTCCACCACCCTTTCCGCCATGATCGACTACATCAACAAGAACCGTTCGGAACACATCATTACCATTGAGGACCCGGTGGAGTATGTGTATGAGTCCGGAATGTCCGTCATCCACCAGCGTGAGATCGGCGTGGACACCAAGAGCTTTGCGGCGTCTCTGCGGTCGGCGCTCCGTGAGGATCCGGATGTGATCTTGGTAGGAGAAATGCGTGACTATGAGACCATTTCCGCCGCTGTTACCGCAGCTGAGACCGGACACCTGGTCATGTCCACCCTGCACACCACAGGTGCGGCGCAGACCCTGGACCGTATCATCGACAGCTGTCCGCCACACGCCCAGAACCAGATCCGGACGCAGCTGTCCACGATTCTGAAGGGCGTTATCACCCAGGCGCTGATTCCGCTGGCAATGGGCGGCGGCCGTGTGGCTGCCACAGAAATTCTGGTGGGAACAGATGCTGTGGGCAGTCTGATCCGTGACAACAAGTGCTTCCAGCTGGCAACGGTGATGCAGTCCGGCGCAGCGCTGGGAATGCACACACTGAACGCTGACCTGGCACGCCTGGTGAGAGCCGGCACGATCCGCCGGGAGGATGCGATTCGGGTATCCAACAACAAGAATGAGATTCTGGACCTGCTGAGTTAAGGAAAACTGCGGCGTGTCCGTCTGTAGATTTTCAGAGAGGTGAGAGAGATGAAACAAAATCGAAAGGGCTTTTCTCTTGTGGAGCTGATCGTGGTGCTGGTGATTATGGCGATCATTGCGGCACTGTGTGCGCCCAATATCTCTGCCTATGTGCAGGCGGCGAAGATACAGAACTATCAGACTGTGGCGAACAATCTGGCGGACGAACTCCAGACCCAGCTGCCCCAGAGCCGGTATTGGAACTGGGACGAGGTAAAGCAGAGTGCCGAGGGGATTCTGCGCTCAGATGCCGGAAGAGGCGTGACGCTTTTGAGCAGCAGTGATACCGAGGAAAAGTATCAGGTCACCGGTGCCAGCAGCGATGCCAATGCGGTGTTTACGGTGACGCTGACCTATCAGCCGGCAGACAAAACCAGCCAGAAAGTGGATGTTGCGGTTTCCTGCGATGGGTATGCTGCGGCAAAGGCGGAGCAGAGCTGTAGTTTGGTTTTGAAGACGAATTATACGGATGCGGGAGCGTATCCGATGAGTAATACTGTAACTGAATCAAAGGATTCTGGCTGGGGTGATTTAAAAAACAGAATAAAGACAGATAATGAATGGAAAAACTTATTTGCTAATGACGAAAATTATAAAAAATATGACTTTGGAGTTAATAGTGTTGTCGGAACTCAAGATAGTGACAGATACATTATTAATACAACAGACTATCCAATTAATGCAGTCAAATTTGTACAGTATGGCATGCAATTTAAATATGACGGGCAAGCAGTATATCCTATAATGCAGGCGCAAGCTGGAACGACAAACGGTACATTTGGCTCAGGTGGTCAATACAACGTTTGTGGTAATAATGGAGATTTTAAAAATGTATACATCTATGTTGGAAGTAAATCTAATGTGGAAAAATATAAATTTATTAGTCAGTATGAGTTTGGCACAGCAGAATTTGTTGCGGATATGAATAAAAATGATTGGTATTCATATTGTGATGTAATTGATGTAAATAATAAATATCAAATAAAAACCGATCAGGTAGGTGAGAAGTTTAGTTCAACTTATAATATTGATATAGATAAAATAATTTATCGTACTTATCTTCGAGATGCTGACACGGGTTATGAAAGTTCAAGGGGTTGGATTGTAGTTACTGGCGGTGTGAGTGGTAATAAGCCAAGTGGAGATGCTATTAATGTGGATCCAAGTTTAACTATGGTCTATTTTGATACAACAGCAAAAAAAATATCCGATACAGAATATAAGCAGCCAACAATATACGGTGAAAAGGTTACAAAATTAGATGGTGATGGAAGTACTGCAATTAATACTTCTATCATGAAAAAAGATAAAGATGGGACATATACTTATAATGGCTACAAAGTTGTAATTGAAAACGGTCGTGTTGAATTACATGTCCCAATGGAAAATGGAAAAGATTTTCGTTATAATAAAGACTGGAGTAATGGTGGTAAAGTAGGAAAATATGATTTAAATAACAACTTGATTGAATATGTTGATGCAAGCAATCTAAATATTCCGGACGGCTATAATAGTGACTGGGCTTATTTGGAAAATCATGAATGGATTTTTTATTACGAAGGAAGTCCATTTGTCATTCAATATTACAAACATCATGTGTGCTTGGACTTGTATCAAACAGGCTATAAAGTAGGAAGCACATTACAGTTAAAAGTAAGAGGGGTAGATGCTTCTAAGTTACAGAATACATTTAATGCGAATGATGTAAATCAACTTTCTACTTTTACTAATAAATTAGAAAATGCAGGAGGTGATCATAATTCAGGAGGATATCTTCCTGGAATGGCTGGCGTAACCATTGAAAAGGTAGAAAATGAAGCAAATACTGCAATAATAAATATACCATGGACGTGGGATACATATCCTTATGTGTGTATTACATATAGTGCTGCTTTAAGTTCTGTCGGTGCAGAGATATCTATGAAATGGATTGGCGGAAACACAACTACATCTACAACAACAACGAATTCATACACCCCCATGCTCACCCTCAACGGCGACAACACCTACACCAACATCACCCTGGACTGGACGAAGTGCGACTATATCACCAACGTCGGCGAGGTGGGGATTCAGTTCGACAAATATCCGTCGAATCTCAAATATGACGTGTATTCCAAGGATTATACCCAGCTGGCATCCGGTCAGAGCCTGTCAAAGTTCATGATGAACAGCAACAGCGCAGTAACGCCCTCTGCGGCAGCCGATAAGATCGTGCATCTCTACTGCAAGGGACTGAGTCCGGAGGATATCTCCTGTAGTATCGTGGCACCCAGTGCGCCGATCACAACGGATACCACAACGACAACCACAACCACTACAACTACCTCCGCCGAAACCGAGACCACGGCGAAAACCACTTCTGCGGCGGAGACCACATCGACTACAACAAGCAGCACGACCACCACGACAACCTCTGCCACAACAACGACAAGCACGACCACTTCCACCACAACGGAGACTTCGACAACCACAAGCACCACGACAACAGCAACCACTTCTTCGACGACTACTTCTGCGGCGACCACTTCCACAGTCACATCCACATCTGCTGTGACATCGTCCTCTGTAAGCACGAGCAGTACGAGTACGTCTGCTACAACAAGTACAACTACAAGTATTACAGCGACGACTACCACTTCTGCGACGGAAACTTCCGGCAGTGTGGTGACAACTGTGGTGACCGGGGTGAACAATTATCAAGTACTGACAATTCCAAATTATAAATTATTGAGCAAGGTTGAATTTGAATTCGCTGGAGAAAATGCACCTGTTGACTGGGACTGTCATTTTACTGATTCAAATGGGTGGAATGATACATTTTCAAAAACATTTAGAACAGATGATCTAGTAAATAATAAATATCAAATTGATTGCGAAAATATAAATCAACAAGGCTATCTAAAAATTGGAACATATACACGGCAGCCTAAAATGAGTATTAAATCCGTTACTTTCTACTATAGAAATCCGAATGTCATAATTACCAATAAACTGCCGGATGGATATGCGGTTGACAAGGCAAGCGGTACAGCATTGCTGAATTCTTCTTATGAGTTTACTGTAACATGGAATCCGGAAGAATACCGTACTCCGACAGTGAAATGGAATGGTGTTACCATGATTCCTGTAAATAAAGAAGATGATAAAGCCACATATGCTGGTAAGATTGATGGCGATGTGGAGATTGTCGTTTCTGGTAGAAAGGAAGATTTAAGCGGAAATACGTTGGTAATTGATGATTTTAATTATGGAACTGAATATGATATATCTAAGTATTGGTATATTGATGAAGATGGTAATGGTCAAATACCAAAGGAAATCCAAGTTGAATTTTCAGATGGTAGCTATAACTTAAGAGCGGTTTTGTCGGCTGATAAATTTAAGACAACCTTGGGAGAAGGCAACGGAATTTTTGAATATTGTGCTTCCAAAAATAGCAACGGTGGAGAAACCTACGTTATTTCAAGTGATGTAATAAGTAAAATTAGTATGATAAAAAATGCAAAGATTAAATTTGAGAATTGGGGAAGTAATGCTAAAGTAGAGGCTATCAAGTTTGTATATGCAGATAATTCTGAATTAGCCAAAGCTGTTCGGTATATGTCGAGAAAAGAAAATATTGCTGCAATTTTAGATTCAGAACTTTCTCATCATGCAGTTACAACTTCTGCTAGAGAAACTAGCTTTACCACCACCCCTCAAACCACCACAACAACAACCACTACCACCACCGCCAAGCCCATCGCCGCCAGCGAAAACGGCAAAAACGTTGGCCTGGACGAAACCAGTGCGGCTGGCTGTGACATCACATTCAGCGAATCTCTGTTCAACGAAAGCGGCGTGTGCTACTTTACCATCACGCCCAAGGCAGGCTACACCCTGTCCGACGGCTACACCGTAAAGGTCGGCACAGAGGTGCTTTCCCCGAAGAACAACTACAACCCCAAGACCGGGCAGTGGTTCTTCTGGAGCAACAAGAGCATGACGGACTATACCATCCACGTGGAGGGTATTTCTCCGGCGGCATAACGAAAAAAGGCGCATTCCCGGATACGTTCCGGAAATGCGCTTTTCGTTTATTGATACACTCTGATTACCGCAGACCGCACAGCTGCAAGTACAGGTTTGCAATGGGTTCGCCCACCACCAGCGCCAGCGCCATGCCGGCAGACAGATACGGCCCAAAGGCGAATCTGGAGTCCCCGGTCTTTGCCTTGTGGATCAGCCCGAAGATACAGCCCAGGATCAGCCCCAGGAACAGCCCAACCACAACGCCTTTTACCCCCAGGAACAGTCCGCCCACCAGCATCAGTTCCGCATCGCCACGCCCCATGGCACGCTCGCCGGACAGGATCACCAGCAGGAACAGGGGGACGGACGCTGCTGCTGCGCCAATGAGGTGGGAGAGCAGGGTGCTGTTTCCGGTGCAGACATCATAGACCGTGGCAGCAATGCCCAGCAGCCCAATGAATCCCAGCACGTACAGATTGATGAGCTGGGTGTCCAGATCCATGAAAAAGACGACCACCAGCGCCGAACAGAACAGGCAGACCAGCCCGGCATACAGCGGACGGTCAAAGATGCCGAAGTATGCGTAGATCAGCACGTACAGCACGGCGTTCAGACTCTCCACCAGCGTATAGCGGAACGGGATCTTTGCGCCGCAGCTGTGGCATTTTCCCCTGAGCCGGCACCAGCTGAAAATCGGGATCAGATCCCGTTTCCGGATGGGCGTGCCGCAGGTCATGCAGTGGGAGTTGTTCCGCCACAGGGATTCCTCCTTGGGCAGCCGGTAGATACAGACGTTCAGAAAGCTGCCGATGGCTGCACCAAAGGCAAAGATGATGCAGTACAGCAGCGCATAGCATAGGTAATACATAAAGCAGATTCCTCTCTTTTTTACTTGCTTTATTGTATCACACTTTGAAAAATGTGTCAAGAAATATGGAAAATTCGTGTACAGCAGAAAAAGTGAAACACGGAGCGGATACAGCGGAAAAAACACGGCAAGCCCCTTGACGAAACCGGCAAAAAGTAGTACAATATTGTAAGAAGCCGGTGCATTGCCGGTTAGCATTTATGGGAGGTATACACCATGTCTGAAAAGTTTATTGTTGAAACATCTGCAAGACACGTACATCTGACTGCCGAGGCATTTGCTGTGCTGTTCGGTGAGGGAAAGGAACTGACAGTTAAGAAGATGCTGTCTCAGCCGGGACAGTTCGCAAGCGAAGAGCGTGTAACTATCGTTGGTCCGAAGAAGGAACTGCCGAACGTTTCGATCCTCGGCCCGTTCCGCAGCGCAAACCAGGTAGAGCTGTCTGCAACAGATGCACGTTCTATCGGTATTGCAGCACCGATCCGGGAATCCGGTGACGTAGCAGGCTCCGGTGCATGTACGATCGTTGGTCCGGCTGGTCAGCTGGAGATCTCTGAGGGCGTGATCGTGGCAAAGCGTCACATCCACTTCACCCCGGAGGATGCAGCGAAGGCTGGCGTAAAGGACAAGGATATCGTTTGGGTACGTGTTGAGACCGACGGCAGAAAGGCAATTCTGGGCGACGTGGTTTGCCGTGTTTCCCCGAACTATGCAACTGCAATGCACATCGATACAGACGAATCCAACGCCATCGGCGCAGGCCGCAATCAGATGGGCGAAATCGTCAAAGTGGACTAATCATATTTTTTGTAAGAGCCGGAAGGTTCGAAAGAAAAACGGCGGATGCTGAATCCTTTTGGCATCCGTTGTTTTTTTAGAAAGGAACAACATTATGAAATCATGGAAAAAACTCACGGCACTGCTGCTCGCCGGCGTTCTGGCAGGCTCGGCGTTTACCGGATGCGGCAAGCAGAGCAATGACAGCAGCAAGCCGGAATCTTCTGCCGCAGAGGAATCCTCCGTCAAGGAGACCGAAGCCGCAGCGGAAACCACCGAAGCGACTACCACTACCGTACACGTAAGCCCTACAGAGACGGTTTCGTCTACGCTGGGTACGGAACTGACGGACATCAACGCCATGCTGGACAAGGGCAGCGACACCGCCAACAACTATAAGGCAAAGCTGGACAACTTTATCCAGGAAGGCGACGTGGTACAGTCCTTTACCTTTATCGTCTACTCCGCCGACGGTTCGTCCAGCCTGGGCGACTTCAAAGGCGGCTATGGTGTCTCCGTCAAGGACGGCTGTGCCAGCGCAACCGATGCCGGATGGTATCAGGCGGCAGACTTTGAACAGTCCCAGAACAGCGCCTATGCGGAATTCACCTGGAATGTTCCCACAGAGATCCAGACCGAGATCGACCCCAGCGGCGAAGTCCTGTTTGGTCACTGGTGGAGCAATGTACAGCAGGTAAAGCTGTCCAGCATTGTCTGCACCTATACCCGCACCAAGGAAGTTCCGGTAGACGGCACCAATTCTGTCAGCCCGGCATCCACCCTCAGCTTTAACGATGAGGCAGCCAAAACGGCGAAGATCGCACTGTCTGATCTGATCGGTGCAGACGACACCCTCCAGACCGTGACGTTCGATATCAGCAGCAGCGGCGCACTGGGCAAGTTCACCGGCGCATTCGGTGTGTCTGTGGATGAGAATGCAGACTGCGCAACCGATAAGGGCTGGTATCAGACCAAGAATGTCTGCGTGTTTACCGATTCTTCCAGCCTCTCGCTGACCTGGATCGTGCCGGATGAGGTCAAGGAGAGCATCGACAACGGCGGCGAGGTGATGCTGGGATACTGGTGGAGTGACCAGCCCAGCATTACGCTGAACAATGTGAGTGTCCGCTACAGCAACAGCACCGGAACGACCACCAAGACGGAGACCAAGTCGGAGGAATCCTCCAAAGGCGGCGAAGTGACAGAAGTGACCGGCGATATTCCCACCAAGGATCAGGTCAATGCCATGAGCAGCAAGCAGATCGTGGAAAACATCAAGGTGGGCTGGAACCTGGGCAACAGCCTGGACAGCCACGACACCAATTCCAGCGATACAGAAACCGGCTGGGGCAACCCCAAGACCACACAGCAGATGATCGATACCGTAAAGGCTGCCGGCTTTAATGCAGTTCGTATTCCGGTCACCTGGGGCGAGCATATGGCAGCAGACGGCACTATTGATGCGGCATGGATGAGCCGTGTCAAGGAAGTCGTAGACTATGCCTATAACGACGGGCTGTATGTCATTCTGAACGTACACCACGACGACGAACTCTGGCTCGTCCCCACCAAGGATAAGCTGGAAAGCGACAAGGCTACGCTGACCACCATCTGGAAACAGATCTGTGCCACCTTCCAGGACTATGACCACCGTCTGATCTTCGAGGGCATGAACGAACCCCGTGTCATCGGCTCTGCCGAGGAGTGGACCGGCGGCACCCAGGAATCCTATGATGTCATCAACCAGCTGTTCCAGGCGTTTGTGGACACCGTCCGTGCATCCGGCGGCTCTAACACAGACCGTACCGTGATCGTCACCGATTACGCACAGTCTGCGGAGAAGAACGCCATCGGCGGTATGATCGTTCCCAAGGACGACCACATTATCGTTTCCCTGCACATCTATGCGCCGTGGAATTTCTGCGGTCCGGACGACACCCGTGCCGACTGGGGCAGCGACAGCGATAAGCAGGAACTGGACACCACATTCCAGTACCTGGACGATACCTTTATCAGCAAGGGCATTCCGGTTATCATTGACGAGACCGGCTGCGTCAACAAGAACGAGAACACCTCTGCCAGAGTGGCGTGGTTCAGCTATTATCTCAGCGCTGCCAAGAAACACGGCATCAAGTGCTTTATCTGGGACAACAACGAAACGAAAAACGGTTTCGGACTGCTGAACCGCAAGGACTGCACCTGGTATTATCCGGAGATCATCCAGGCGATCCAGGACGCTACAAAATAAAGCTGAATGTTGGCGAATTGCATAAATCATTCACCGTACGAATGTATAAAACGTAGAATTTCTATAAAAACTGCAAAAAAATTCGTCTGAAACGTGCAAAAAATCGAAAAGTATGCTATAATAAGAGAAAGCACTGGGAAAGGGAATCCTGTTCCTGTTTCTCAAACTAGAGGAGGCATTTTACTATGAGTCATCGAATCATTACCATTGAAAGAGAATATGCAAGCGGCGGCCGTGAGATCGGCGAGATGATCGCAGAGCGGCTGGGCATTCCGTGCTACAATCGTGAAATTTTACAAATGGCGTCTGAACGCTGCAACGTCTCCATGGAGTACCTGGAGACTGCGGAAGAGGCAGCGCCGAAGAGCTTTTTATACACGCTGATGCTGACCTCCAGCCCCACACGCACCATCGAAGAAAACCTGCCGCTGTCGGATAAGGTCTATATCATCGAGACCAACATCATCCGGGAACTGGCAGAAAAAGGCGACTGCGTGATCGTGGGACGCTGTGCAAGCTATATCCTCCGTGATCTGGAAAATCTGTTCAATGTGTTTATCTATGCGGACACCAAGTCCCGTTCGGAACGTGCCGTGCAGGAGTATCACGTAGACGAACGCCGGGTAGAGGCAATGCTGCGCAAGATCGACAAGCGCCGTGAGACCTTCTACAGCATCAATACCGGCGGAAACTGGTACGACAAGGACAATTATGACCTCTGTCTGAACAGCGGCGCACTGGGACTGGAGCTGTGTGCGGATATTGTGGTAGAGACGGCGAAAAAGACCATCTACCGCTGATTTTTCCAAAGAGAATCGAATTTGCAGAAACAGGACGGAGGCACACGCTTTCGCCCTGTTTTTTTGCGGCGCAGCGGCAGAAAACAGGAAAAAACAGTGTTGACAGATTGTAAAAAATGGTGTAAAATAAAAGAGAAAACCAGTTTCGCTTTGGGCACGGGACTGGCGCTCAGAAAGGATGGTGATTTTTATGAAGAAAGGAAAGGTCGTTTCCATCGTGACAGCAGGGATCATGGCGCTGGCTGCACTTCCGGCACTGCCGGCGGGTGCGGCAGAAGAGATCTACTGTCTGGGAGATGTGGACATGGATCACGTGATTACCGGGCATGACGCCGCTATGGTGACACGGTATCTGAATGTAGATCCGCATCTGCTGACAGAGGAACAGCTGATGCTGGCAGATGTAAACGAAGACGGCGTGGTGGATCAGAGCGATGCCGACTGGATCTACGAAAATCAGAGGTATTCGCTGGGAGACAGTTTCAAGAAAGGCAGAAATAGCCGGGGCTTGATGCTGGATTCCACAACACTGTATTTTGAGCTGTATTACTGTGCGAGGGAGTATGCCGGTTATACACATACGGTGGTCAACAGCGCATCCGCAGTTGTCACGACCCATGAAAAGTGGACGGAAAACGAAAATGCAAATATCGTCAGCAAGCTGGATTATAACCTGATGGATGTAGACGCAGACGGCGATGTGGACATGGTAGATATTTTTGTGACGGCGCAGTCTTGTGCGCTGAGAGGTGCAGGTTATCTGAAAACCGGCTTTTTTGCGGACGGCAGATATGACCTGGATCCGGCGCTTTTGGATGTGTCAAAACTGTGTACCATAAACGGATTAGGTCTTTTCGATTCGTTTTAATGGTCTCATTTTTAGGGACTGCATGAGCTTCATGCAGAAAATGAGAGCATAGGCAATATGAAGGAGGTTTTTCATATGAAAAAAAGAAAGGTGTTATCATTCCTCACAGCGGCTGTTCTGACAGTCGGCGCAGTGCCGTTTTCTGTGATCCATGCAGCTGCGGCAGATGAGACTTATGTGCAGGGCGATGTAGACATGGACGGTTATATCACCGGACATGATGCGGCAATGGTCAGCCGCTATCTGAACGTAGACCCGGAACTGCTCAGCGACCAGCAGAAAGCGCTGGCGGACATGAACGGTGACGGCGTGGTGGATCAGAGCGATGCAGATGCTATTTTTGCGCAGAAGGTCTGCGGCTTAGGCGTTACGTTTCAGAAAGGTGAACGTAAAAACCCGAATGTAACGGATGTATACATGGTACGATATTATAGTTACACGAGCAATTACAGGGACTATAAAGTAGTAGCAGATCATTCTCTGGAAAAAGATGATATTGATGATATAATCGATCAGCTGGAAAGCCAGCGGGTAATCAGTCTGAGAGATTTTAACCTGATGGATGTAGATGCAGATGGTGTTGTGAGTGAGGATGATGTTGAGGCATTGATTTGTGCGGTCTCACGCGCAGGCGCACAAGTAAAGCCCATATATCCTGCAGAAGATCGCTATGATATGAATTTAGTGGAATATTTTGATGTAGAACCGGGCGATCTGGATATGGATGGCTATGTGACCGGGCATGATGCGGCAATGGCAACTCGTTTTCTGTATGTAGATCCCACGCTGCTGACAAAGGACCGGCAGATTCTGGGGGACATGAACGGTGACGGTGTTTTCGATCAGGCAGATGCCGATTTGATTCACGAGAAACAGACCTATGCCCTCTGTGATGTACGGTACAGCCGGAAATCAGAAAAAGAAACGATCAGCTCCACTGCTGTAATGGATGAACTTTACATGGTAGCTCTTCAGGGCGTAAAAGAAATTGGTCGTTCCCTTGGTATTACCAACAAAGGCGATAAATTTGTAAAATCGAATAACGGGAAGAGCTTTGATGAAAGTATGGCGGATCGCAATATTGACAATGAGCTGTACTGGAATCTGATGGATGTGGATGCTGACGGCGATGTCGATTTGGACGATGTCTACGCAACAATGGTATCCTGTGCATTCACCGGCAGCGGTGCCAGCGACTCTTCGTTCTTCTCGGAGGGACGCTATGATCTGAACTTTGATCTGATCGCAGACTATGCGAGAATCCACAACGTCCAGCTTGGAAACATTCAGCTTGGATAAAAAACACGGTACAAGTGAATCATAAACGAGCCGCCGGCAGGGAAAACACTGTCGACGGCTCGCCTGTTTTCCGGGCGGTGTGGAAAGGCAGATGCACCGCCTTGACATTTCACCCGGAACACACTATAATAAATCTATCCGGCAATTCTGGAAATTGCCCGAAACTTTTCGAAAGGAATCTGATTTATGAAATCGATCTATACCTGCCCGTACTGCGGCGCAAAGTCATTCAATCCGCTGAAAAAAGCCTTTACCGGCGGACTGCACACCAAAGGCAAAGTCTGCATGGAATGCGGTCAGCACTGTGTCAACGGAAAGGCATCCATGATTTTCAGCGCAGTGGTGTACATTGCTGCCCTGGTGCTGGTGATGCTCATTTACTTCAAGGGAAATTCCACCTGGGACTATGCGTATATGGCTGGCACGATCGTGGCGGCGTATGTGCTGTGCCGGATTTTCGATGCCTTTTTTGGTCCGCTGGAAAAGCCCATCCGGAATGATGTGTTGAGCTGATGGCTGCCGGACTCTATATCCATGTGCCGTTTTGCCGCCGGAAGTGTCCGTACTGCAACTTCTATTCCATCGCCGCCGAACCGGAACTGCTGGAACGCTATACCCAGGCGGTCTGCCGGAATCTGCGGCACTATGCTTGTGCAGAACCTGTGGATACCGTTTATTTTGGCGGCGGCACACCGTCTCTGCTGTCTCCGGCACAGATTGCACAGATCCTGGAAACGGCGGCGGATTGTTTCACCCTGTCCCCGGATACAGAGGTGACAATGGAGGCAAACCCTGCCGCTGCCGCACCGGAACAGCTGCGCCGGTTCCGGGAAAGCGGCGTAAACCGGCTGTCTTTCGGGGTGCAGTCCCTTTCGGACAGCCAGCTGAAACGGCTGGGTCGGCTGCACACGGCGCAGGAGGCGGTCGAGACCGTCTGCGCTGCCGCAGCGGCAGGATTTGACAATCTGTCCTGCGATCTGATGCTGGCGCTGCCGGGACAGACGCCGGAGGAACTGGAACAGACCATCCGGGAAATGACCCGGCTGCCCATCGTACATATTTCCGCCTATCTGCTGAAAATCGAACCGGGAACGCCTTTCGCCAGACAGCAGATTGCGGCGCAGTGTCCTGATGAGGATGCGGCGGCAGATCTCTACTTACAGGCGGTGGAACAGCTGAATGCTGCCGGATTCGCCCAGTATGAGATCTCCAACTTTGCCAAGCCCGGCTTTGAGAGCCGTCACAACTGCAAGTATTGGCACTGCGAGCCGTATCTGGGCATTGGTCCGTCGGCGCACTCCTGCTGGAATGGGAAAAGATTTTTCGTGCCGTCCTCGGCGGCATCCTTTCTGGAACAGCCGGTGCAGACGGTGGAAACTGAGGACGGTGCGCCCTGCACCTTGGAAGAGCGCCTGATGCTGGGACTGCGGCTGACAGAGGGCGTTCCGGCGGCGTGGCTGGCAGAAAAAAAAGCGGCGGTGGAGCGCTACTGCAAGCTGGGATTCCTGCGGCGCACCGGAGACCGGGTGGCATTTACGCCGAAGGGGTTTCTGGTGTCGAATACGATATTGGCGGAGCTGGTGTTATAAAAAATCCCTCCGCAAGTATAACCTTCCCCATTCCGGTGCATACTCTCATCGAGGTGAGCAATATGAAAAAACTGGAATGGGCATTGCTGCTGGGTATGGTCGGTGCTGTCTGCTGTTCGGCGCTGACGGGAACGGCGCAGAGTTACCGGTCTCTGGAACAGAACGTGCTGCGGCTGCATATCCTGGCGAATTCGGACAGCATCGACGACCAGGCGCTGAAACTGAAAGTCCGGGACAAGGTGCTGGAACAGGCGGACACACTCTTTGCCGGCGATGCGGAATCCGTGGAGGATGCGGAGACCATTGCCGCAGAAAATCTGGAAACCCTGGAACAGACGGCGCAGCAACTGGTCTGGGATGAGGGCTATTCCTATCCGGTAAAGGCACAGCTGGTGGAGATGCCCTTCGATGACCGTACTTACGGGGACTGGGTCATGCCGGCAGGGGAATACACCGCCCTGCGCATCACTATCGGTGCGGCACAGGGTCAGAACTGGTGGTGCGTGATGTACCCGTCTCTGTGTGTCCCCAATGCCTGCGATGTCACCGCAGACGAAGAGACCGCCGAGGACGCTTTCGGAAAGCCGGAGCAGGATCTGCTGCGGCATCATGAACGCTATGCGATAAAGCTGAAATGCGTGGAATGGCTGGAAAAATGGTTCTGAACGCCTGCTGCGTGTTTTTGCGCACAGATAAATGTGTAAATAAATTGTAAAATATCGAACGGATGCTTGACAGGCGAATGATAATATGATAAAATAGCAAAAGTAAACAAAGAAGAGCATTCCCGTTCTCACCGTTTGGCGCTTAGTCGAAACGGTCAATACTCGTGTACAACGGCTTTTCTCTCCGGAGAGAGGACGGTTTTGACGAATGGAGAAGGAGTGTTCACCTGAAAAAGTGGACGCTTTTTTTTGTTTGAAAATAATATGTTTGGAGGTGCTGGCTTATCAGCAAACAAGAACTGCAGATCAATGAGGAAATTCGGGACAGAGAGATTCTGGTCATCGACCAGAACGGCGAAAAACTCGGAACAATGTCTGCAAGAGATGCGCAGAAGATCGCCTATGAAAAAGACCTGGATCTGGTAAAGATCGCACCGGGTGCAAAGCCGCCGGTGTGCCGGATCATGGACTACGGCAAGTACTGCTTTGAACAGCAGAAACGGGAAAAAGAGGCACGGAAAAATCAGAAGGTTGTCTCCATCAAGGAGATCCGTATGTTTTCTGCCATCGACACCCATGACTTTGAGACCAAGGTCAACCAGGCAAAGAAGTTTTTGCAGGGTGGCGACAAGTTGAAAGTTTCAGTCCGTTTCCGGAAACGTGCCATCGCACATCCGCAGATCGGCGAAGAACTTCTGAAGCGTTTCCAGGAAGCGTGCAAGGAAGTCGGCGTTGTTGATAAGCCTGCGAAAATGGAAGGCCGCAGCATGGTCATGTTCATTTCACCGAAGGCATCGAAGTAAACAGGAGGAATTCACCATGGCAAAGATCAAGACCAAGACACATTCCGGTGCAAAAAAGCGCTTTAAGATGACTGCTTCCGGAAAAGTAAAGTATCAGAAGACCAACAAGAGACACAGACTGACTCAGAAGGACACCAAGCGGAAGAGAATCGCTCGTACCGTAGGTATCGCTGACAGCACAAACGCACCGGCACTGAAAAAGCTGATGCCGTATCTCTAAGCCGAACGACAGGGCTTTAGACTGGAATCTGAGAAATAACGGAGGTAAATAACTATGGCACGTATTAAAGGTGCAATGATGACTCGTAAGAGAAGAAATAAGACCCTGAAGCTGGCAAAGGGCTACTGGGGCAGCAAGAGCAAGCACTTCAAGATGGCAAAACAGGCTGTCATGAAGTCCGGCAACTATGCTTACATCGGCAGAAAGCAGAAGAAGAGAGAGTTCCGTCAGCTGTGGATCACTCGTATTTCCGCTGCCTGCAAGATGAACGGCATCAACTACTCCCAGTTCATGAACGGCTGCAAGAAGGCTGGCATCACACTGAACCGCAAGATGCTGTCTGAGATCGCCATTCACGACGCAGCAGGCTTTACTGCAATCGTAGAACAGGCTAAGGCTGCTCTGTAAGGATCGAATGCGAAACACGCTCTGGAAACGATACGGGGCGTGTTTTGTTGTATCATGAGGAAAATCCGGAATATTCGGCAGTACCACCCATAGTCCGCCTGACGGCTCTGCACGGTGCTGCCATAACGAAAGCTGGTGGAAAACGATATGGAAACGCTGCTGAAAATTTCGGCGCATGATAATGCTGCGGTGAAACAGTACCGCAAGCTGGCACGTTCCCGGAAGGAACGGACAAAGACCGGATTGTTTGTGCTGGAGGGCTTTCGGCTGGTGTCGGACGCTGTGAAAAACGGTGCGGCGCTGACACAGCTGTTCTGGACAGAGGACGGTCTGGCACGCTGGCAGGCAGAGGGTTTGCCGGACGTGCTGCACGGCACACGCTGCGCTCTTGTCTCGGACAGTCTGGCGGCGGAACTGTCCCAGACAGAACACACCCAGGGCGTGTTCGCCGTCTGTCAGATACCGGATCCGCCGGCGCTTTCGGCGCTGATCCATACCGGCGGCAGCTATGCCGTGCTGCACCAGCTGCAGGACCCCGGAAATGCCGGCATGATCCTGCGTACCGCAGACGCTCTGGGGCTGGACGGGGTGATCTACAGCGCCAGCTGTGACATCTACAGCCCCAAGGTGGTCCGTGCGACTATGGGTTCTCTGTTCCGTGTGCCGCTCTGTTGTGTGCCGGAGATCGAACCGGTGCTGGCTGCCTGCCGGGATGCCGGTGTGGAGTCCTGCGCCGCTGTGGTCTCCGGACAGGCGGAACTGGTGGGACAGTGTCTGTTCCGGAAGGGGACGGCGGTGGTGATCGGCAACGAGGGGAACGGCTTGCCGGAAGAAGTCTCTGCCGCCTGTGACCGCCGGGTGACGATTCCTATGCACGGGACGATCGAATCCCTCAATGCGGCGATGGCTGCCGGCATTATCCTGTGGGAAGTGCAGAAAGCGGCAGCCGCCGGAAACGGAGGGCAGTGACATGGAAGAGATTCGCTGCCTGCTGTGGCTGGTGATGGTGTTCGGCGCAGGAAGTCCACGGATCTGGAAAGCGCTCCACCGGTATGGTTCACCCCAGAAAGCGGTGGAGGTGCTGCAAAAGCCGGAATCCGATGCGGCACTGCACCTGCCGGAACATACGCTGCGGCGCATCCGCCAGACCGGCGAGGCACAAGTGGAAGAAATGCTGGCACGGTGCGAAAAGCTGCGCCTGTCCATTCTCTGGTACGGCGACGAGGCGTATCCGCCGCAGCTGCTCTCCATTGTGAATCCGCCGGTGCTGCTGTTTTATCAGGGCGACAGCTCCCTTTTGCAGGAACACCTGCTGCTGACGATCGTGGGAACTCGCAATCCCTCGCCGTACAGTCTCCAGGTGGAAAAGACCATCTGCCACGATCTGGTGCAGATGGGATTTGTTCCGGTGACGGGATATGCCGTGGGCATCGACATCACGGCGAACCGCTGTGCGCTGGAGGCGGATAAGCCCAGCATTGCGCTGATGGGCTGCGGACTGGATGTTGCATATCCCCAGCCCCATGCCAATTTGAAATATGAAATTGCCAGGCGTGGCTTGATCCTGTCGGAATTTCTGCCGGGAACATCGCCGGCTCCATCGAATTTTCCCTTGCGAAACCGGGTGCTGTCCGGGTTAAGCATGGGAACTTTTGTCATACAGGCACCTGCCAGGAGCGGTGCGCTGATTACGGCGGAGAACGCCATGGAACAGGGACGGGATGTTTTTTGCATTCCGCCGGCAGATATATTTGACAAACGATATATGGGTGTGATAAAATATCTTCGGGACGGTGCGATCCCGGTATTTGACAGCCGGGACATCGTCTATGAGTATTACACCAGCCATGCCCACATGATCGGGGCATCGGCACTGTACGATGAGACACGGGAAAAATCCGAGAGTTCCGTGATGACGCTGGGAGAATCCGACGCTGTGCAGCAGCCAAGCCGCCGGAAACAGCGTCCGCCGGAGCCGAAAATCCCGGAAGAGACCGAACCCGACCCGGCGATCGACCCCATGCCGGAGGAAGAGCTGGAGGGTCTGGCAGGAGAGATCCTGTCTCTGCTGCAAAGACAGCGTGTGATGCACATGGATCAGATCGCAGCGGAACTGGAAGTTTCTATGGAGGAACTGACCACAACGCTGACGGAACTGGAACTATACGGGAAACTGGAACGCCTGCCGGGAAAACAATTCCGGCGGATGCGTTAGTGCGCAGGAAAACCTGCGGAAACACGGAATAAAGCCTGTGTGCAAAGCTGTTAGGCAGGCTTTATGCAGCGTTTCCCTGTTTTGAAGACGATTTTGCCTTGAGAGAGAACGAGAGAGAGTTATGTCGAATTTAGTGATCGTGGAGTCGCCGGCAAAGGCGAAAACCATTCAAAAATATCTGGGCAAGGGCTATGATGTCATTGCCTCTATGGGTCACATCCGGGATCTGCCGAAGTCGAAACTGGGTGTGGATGTAGAAAACGGCTTTCAGCCTAAGTACACCGATATGAAGGGCAAGGAAGACGTTATCAAAAAACTGAAAGAACACGCAAAAAAGTGCGACCATATCTATCTGGCAACTGACCCGGATAGAGAGGGAGAAGCCATTTCCTGGCATATCGCACAGATGCTGCATTTAGATATGGATGCCGATGACCGGGTGGAGTTCAACGAGATCACCCGGAGCGGTATCCAGGCTGGTATGAGCCATCCCCACAAGATCGACCTGGATCTGGTGAATGCCCAACAGGCACGCCGTATCCTGGATCGTCTGGTAGGTTATAAGCTCAGCCCGTTTTTGTGGAAAAAGGTGCGCCGTGGTCTGTCTGCCGGACGTGTACAGTCGGTAGCTGTGCGCCTGGTGGTAGACCGGGAAAACGAGATCCGTGCGTTTGTTTCCCAGGAGTACTGGTCCATTGATGCGAAGTTTACGGCGCCGCCGTCCCGAAAGGTGTTTGCGGCAAAGCTGGTGAAGGTGGACGGCGAACGGGTGGACAAGACGGAGATCCCGGACAAGGCTGCCGCAGATGCTCTGCTGGAACGGCTGCAAAATGCCAGCTATTCCGTGCAGAATGTGAAAAAACGGGTGACCAAGCGCCACCCTGCACCGCCGTTTATCACCTCGACCCTGCAGCAGGATGCCTCCTATCGCCTGGGCTTTCAGTCCAAGCGCACCATGAAGGTGGCACAGGAACTGTACGAAGGCGTGGATATCGACGGACTGGGTGCAGTCGGTCTGATTACCTATATGCGTACCGACAGCCTGCGTATCTCCGCAGAGGCGCAGCAGGCAGCCGCAGACTATGTGACCGGAAAATACGGCGCAGACTATCTGCCGCCGGAGCCGAGAGCATATAAGTCCAAGAAGAACGCCCAGGATGCCCACGAGGCGATCCGTCCGTCTATGCCGGACATGACGCCGGAGCGGGTGAAGTCCAGTCTGACTGCCGACCAGTACAAGCTGTACCGGCTGATCTGGGAGCGCTTTATCGCAAGCCAGATGGCAGATGCGCTGATGGATACGGTGTCTGTGGACATCGAGGCAGACAACTGCATCTTTAAGGCAACTGGCTCGACCGTGAAGTTTGACGGTTTTACCGTGCTGTACGACGATGCCAAGGGCGACAAGAGCGAGAACAAGAACCTGCCGGAGTTGGAAAAGGGCATGGAGATCAAGGTGAAGTCTCTGGAAGGCAACCAGCACTTCACCCAGGCACCGCCACGCTATACAGAGGCGACGCTGATCAAGGCGCTGGAAGAGAACGGCATCGGCCGACCGAGTACCTATGCGCCGACCATCACCACCATCACCACCCACCTCTACGTGGAGCGTGAGGGAAAACAGCTGAAACCCACCGTCCTGGGCGAAGTGACCACGGAACTGATGAAAGAGCATTTCCCCAACATCCTGGATGTGAAGTTCACCGCAGAGATGGAAAACAACCTGGATGATGTGGAACGTGGCAAGAAAAGCTGGGTGGATACGCTGGAGGACTTCTACGGCGATTTCTCAAAGACGCTGGAGACTGCCGAGGAAAAAATGGAAGGCAAGCGTGTCAAAGTGCCGGATGAGGAGACGGATATCGTCTGCGATCAGTGCGGCAGAAATATGGTCATCAAGATCGGGCGCTACGGACGCTTTCTGGCGTGTCCCGGATTCCCGGAGTGCAAGAACACCAAGAAGATCGTCCAGGAAACTGCCGGTTCCTGTCCGCTTTGCAATAACAAGATCATTCTGAAAAAGTCCAAGCGTGGCAGAAGTTTCTACGGATGCAGCGCTTATCCGGATTGCAACTTCATGACCTGGAATGTGCCGACCGAGGAAAAGTGTCCCCAGTGCGGCTGTACCCTGTTCCAGAAAGGCGGCAAGTCCGGCACGCTGGTATGCGAAAAGCCGGGCTGCGGCTATTCCCGTCCGGTAGGAGGTGCGTAAATGGCAGACGTAACCGTGATCGGCGGCGGACTGGCAGGCTGTGAGGCTGCCTGGCAGCTGGCAGAGGCTGGCTTTTCTGTGCAGCTGCTGGAGATGAAACCGGTGCAGTACACGCCGGCGCACCACTATGAGGGGCTGGCGGAGCTGGTCTGTTCTAACTCGCTGAAAGCCGACCGCATCAATTCTGCGGCAGGTCTGCTCAAGGCGGAGATGACCCGTCTGGGTTCGCTGCTGATGCAGTGCGCCCGGAAATCGGCAGTGGCTGCCGGCGGTGCGCTGGCAGTGGATCGGAAACAGTTTTCTGACCTCGCCACCGATGCCATCCGGAATCACCCCAACATCACCCTGGAGACCGCCGTGGTCGATCGTATCCCGGATACTCCGGTAGTCGTGGCGACCGGACCCCTCACAGAAGGCGCACTGGCGGCAGACATCGAAAAGCGCTGCGGCACACGGCTCAGCTTTTTCGATGCGGCTGCGCCCATCGTCAGCTTTGAGAGTCTGGACAAGGAGAAAGTGTTCTTTGCGGCACGCTACGGCAGAGGGGATGCAGATTATATCAACTGCCCCATGAACAAGGAAGAGTACGAGAACTTCTACGAGGCGCTGATTGCCGCAGAACGTGCGCCTCTGCACGACTGCGACAAGGATGCGTTCCGGGTCTATGAGGGCTGTATGCCCATTGAGGTGCTGGCATCCCGTGGCCCGGATACCATGCGGTTCGGACCGCTGAAACCGGTGGGACTGACCGATCCACGCACGGGTCACCGTCCGTGGGCGGTGGTACAGCTGCGCCGGGAAAACCAGGAGGGAACGATGTACAATCTGGTGGGATTTCAGACGAATCTGAAATTTCCGGAGCAGAAACGGGTGTTCTCCATGATTCCCGGTCTGGAACACGCCGAGTTTCACCGCTATGGCGTGATGCACCGGAACTCGTTCCTGGACAGCCCACGCCTGCTGGATGCGGACTATCATTTCCGTGGACAGGACACCCTGTACTTTGCCGGACAGATGACCGGTGTGGAGGGTTATATGGAATCGGCGGCAAGTGGCATTCTCGCCGGAAAGAACCTGGCACGTCGCTTGCAGGGCAAAGCGCCGCTCATTCTGCCACGGGAGACCATGATGGGCGCACTGGCGGCATACATCAGCAGCGCACCCACGGAGAATTTCCAGCCTATGGGTGCAAATATGGGCATTCTGCCCGACCTGCCGGAGCGCATCCGTGGAAAGCAGGAAAAGTACCAGGCGTATGCCGACCGTGGCATGGCGGCGCTGGAACAGTATCTGCGTGAGGCAGAACAATAATACAAGGGAGATCATACATCTTGAATATACTAATCGACGCATTCGGCGGTGACAACGCACCGCTCGAAGTGATTCGTGGCGGCGCACAGGCGGTGCAGGAACTGGGCGTAACGGTGACGCTGGTCGGAGACGAGCAGAAGATCCGGGACTGCGCCGAGGAAAACGGTCTGCCGCTGGACGGCATGGAAATTCTCCACGCCCCGGCAGTGTTCGACATCCACGAAGAACCCACATCGCTGCTGAAACAGCACGCCGACACCTCCATGGCAGTGGGAATGCAGGCGCTGCATGACGGCAAAGGCGATGCCTTTGTCTGTGCCGGAAGTACCGGCGCACTGCTGGTTGGCGCAACTTTTCTGGTAAAGCGCATCCCCGGCATCAAGCGTGCTGCGGTCGCTCCGGTGCTGCCCACAGAGACCACGCCGTTTCTGCTCATTGACGGCGGCGCAAACAACGACTGCCGCCCGGAAATGCTGGTGCAGTTCGCCATTATGGGCAGTGCCTATATGCAGAACGTCATGCAGGTGGAAAAGCCCCGTGTGGCACTGCTGAACGTGGGCGCAGAAGAGACCAAGGGCAGAGAACTGGAACTGGAATCCTACGTCCAGCTGTCCCAGGCGCCGGTGAACTTCATCGGCAACATTGAGGCGAGAGAGCTGCCTGCCGGCGCAGCGGATGTGGTCGTCACAGACGGCTTTACCGGAAATGTGGCGCTGAAGCTGTACGAGGGCATGGGCAAGTTTATGGCACACCAGATGAAGGGCAACCTGTTCGCAGGCGCTGCCGGAAAGCTGGCGGCGCTGCTGATCCTGCCGAAGATCAAGGCGCTCACCAAGAAGATGGACTATAAGGCAGTGGGCGGCGCTGTGATGCTGGGCGTACAGAAACCGGTCATCAAGGCGCACGGCAGCTCTGATGGCACGGCATTTTTCAACGCCATCCGCCAGGCGAGAGACTGCGTTGCCGGAAATGTGGTACAGACCATTGCAGAAAATACCGGAAGACCGGTAAAGAAATAGAGGGAAAGCAATCATGGAACATACAGAGTATGTAGATTTGGGACGGTTTGAAACCTATATCCACTATCATTTCAAGGACAAGCACCTGCTGTTGGAGGCGCTGTCCCATTCATCTTATGCCAACGAAAAGCGCAAGACACGCAAGTGCAACGAGCGCCTGGAATTCCTGGGAGACAGCGTGCTGTCCATCGTGGTTTCCGAGTTCCTGTTTCACAAGTATCCGGAACTGCCGGAGGGCGAGCTGACCAAGCTCCGGGCATCTATGGTCTGTGAAAAGGCGCTGCACGTTTTCGCCAAGGAGATCCACCTGGGCGAATTTTTGCTGCTGGGCAAGGGCGAAGAGCATACCGGCGGCAGATCCCGTTCGTCCATTCTGGCAGATGCCTTTGAGGCAGTGATCGCTGCCATTTTCCTGGACGGCGGCATGGATGCGGCAAAGCGGCATATCCTGCGGTTTATCCCGGATGATCCGGAAGAGGAGAAAAAGCAGCCCTCCGGTTTCCACGATTACAAGACCCAGCTCCAGGAAGTGGTACAGAAGAACCCGGAGGAAAAGGTGGAATATGTGCTGGTCAGCGAGTACGGCCCGGATCACGACAAGGCGTTCGAAGTCGAAGTCTGCCTGAATTCCAACGTGATCGGCAAGGGCATGGGACACAGCAAAAAGGCGGCAGAACAGCAGGCAGCCAAGGAGGCTCTGTCGCTCATGGGATATGGCAAAGCATAAGACTCTTGCCTTTTTCATTCCGCACCGTGGCTGTCCGCATCAGTGCAGTTTCTGTGACCAGCGCACCATCAGCGGCACCGTCCATGCGCCGGAGCCGGAAGAGATCACACAGACCTGCCGGGAAATGCTGGAGCGCAGCGGAACGCTGGAGTCGGCGGAGATCGCCTTTTTCGGCGGCAGTTTTACCGCAGTAGAGCCGGCGTATCAGACTGCCCTGTTGGAGGCGGCACAGCCGTTTCTGGGAACAGGAAAGTTTTCCGGCATCCGCATCTCCACCCGTCCGGATGCCGTTGATGCAGCGGTTCTGGAACGGCTGAAAGCCTATCATGTGACGGCAGTGGAACTGGGCGCACAGAGTATGTGCGACCGTGTGCTGCGGCTGAATGCCCGTGGACACGATGCACAGGCAGTCCGGACGGCAAGTGCCATGCTGCGGCAGGCAGGCTTTTCCCTGGGCTTGCAGCAGATGGTGGGGCTGTACGGCAGTACATTGCAGGACGAATACGACACCCTGGAACAGCTTTTGGCGTGCCGGCCGGAGACCCTGCGGATCTATCCCACAGTGGTACTCGCCGGAACAAAGCTGGCGGCGTACTGTCAGCCCGGCGTGTATCCGGCGCTGTCACAGGAAGAGGTGCTGGACTACTGCGCCGATGCCCTGTGCCGCTGTCATGAGGTTGGGGTGCGTGTGATCCGGCTGGGACTGCACGACACGCCGTCGCTCCGGGCAGGGATGCTCGCCGGATATTTTCACCCGGCATACGGAGAACTGGTGGAATCCCGTCTGTATCTGCGGCAGCTGCAAAAGGCGGCGGCAGACTGTGGAAAACCGGAACTCTTTGTGGAAACAGCACCCCGTACCATGAGCAAGGTGCTGGGACAGCATGGTTGCAACCGGAAAACGCTGGCAGAGCAGGGCGTAACGCTCCGTGTGCAGGAGAATGCGGCGGTGTCGCCGGGAACACTTCTTGCAAATGGAAAATGCTGTGGGGTGTATGGCAATGTCTCGGAGAAATGAGGGAATATATGACCGGAAAGAAATATAGGGTCGTGGCGCTCATCCTTGCGGCGGTCATTCTGGCGGCAGGCGGTGTGCTGTGTTACAGGCATTTTCATCAGACGGCGCAACCTGTCACCGCAGAAGCATCCGCAGAGACTGCGGCGGCGGAGACGGTGATCTTCCGACAGAAGGATGACCGCTGGAAAGACGATGCACTGGGGGATTCTGCCTATCACATGGCGGATTCCGGCTGTCTGACCTGTTGTGTGGCGGCGGCGCTGCAAATGCAGCAGATCTCTGTGGACGGTTTGCCGGAAGATGCCGATGCCGGAGCAGTGAACCAGTTCTTTTCGGAACAGGGCGTGTATGACGGACAGGGAAATTTGCAGTGGGACGTACTGGAACAAGTGACAGGCGTTCCGGTGCTGCGGCAGGATGCTGCGGAACTGCCGGAGGGCGCACTGGACGAGTATCTGGCGGACGGCTGTTTTCCCATTGTCCGGGTGAAGATGCCGAAAAGCGGCAGCACCCACTATGTACTGCTGACAGGCAGCGAGGACGGGACGTATCAGTGCATGGATCCTTTGCAGAAAAAGGAACAGACCGTGCCGCTGTCTGATTTCCACAATCAGATCTATGCCGTGCGTGTGCTGCAATCGCCAAAATAAATGTTTCGAAAGAGGTGAGACATCGAAATGTATCTGCAATCCCTGGAATTACAGGGCTTTAAGTCCTTTCCCGATAAGATCAAGCTGCACTTTGACAAGGGTCTGACCGCCGTAGTGGGACCCAACGGCAGCGGCAAGAGCAACATCGGCGATGCGGTGCGCTGGGTGCTGGGGGAACAGTCTACCAAGACGCTCCGTGGCAACAAGATGGAGGACGTTATTTTCTCCGGCACAAAGACCCGGAAAGCAATGGGCTTTGCGGCAGTTACGCTGGAGATCAACAACGAGACCGGCGAACTGGGAGATGCCTATGGTGCTGTAGTCAGTGTTACCCGAAAGCTGTACCGCAGTGGTGACAGTGAGTACCGCATCAACGGCAAAAATGTCCGTCTGAAGGATGTGACGGAACTCTTTATGGATACCGGTATGGGACGTGACGGCTATGCCATCATCGGACAGGGACGCATCGCTGAGATCGTCAGCGCCAAAAGCACCGACCGCCGGGATATTTTTGAGGAGGCGGCAGGTGTCTCCAAGTTCCGCTATAAAAAGCAGGAGGCGCAGCGCAAGCTGGATGCTGCACAGGAAAACCTGGTGCGTCTCCAGGATATCGTCATGGAACTGGAATCTCGTGTGGAACCGCTCCGGCAGCAGGCGGAAAAGGCAAAGCAGTATGTGGAGCTTGCCGGGGAACAGAAACAGCTGGAAGTCTCTCTCTGGGTGCGACGGCTGACGGCACTCCGGGAAAAGCTTACCGGGCTGTCGGACGGCTATCTCCAGGCACAGGCGGAATATCAGAACGCCGAACGGGAGATCCAGCGGACAGATGCCCAGGTGCAGGAAGGCTATCGCCGGATGCAGGAAAGCACGCTGAAAATGGAAGAGATCCGTCAGAAGATCCAGCAGGCGGAAGAAGAGGCGGCACAGCTCCGGGCGGCGGTGGCAGTGTGCGAGAACGACATTCTCCACAGCCGTCAGATGCTGGAAAGTCTGCACAGTCAGAAAACGGAGACGGCAGAACAGTCCAGGAGCATGGAGAGCCGGATGGCATCCCTGTCGGAACAGACCGTGCAGCTGCGGCAGAAACGTGAGTCGCTTCAGGTGACGTCGGAACAGGCGGAACAGGAATGGGAGAGACTGAAACAGCAGGCGGCACGGCGTGGGCAGGAATATGAACAGGCGAATGGCATCCTGCAAAAGCTGCTGGTGCGGCAGAGCGAACTGCGTGTCATGCAGCAGACTGCCGCCGGACAGCAGGAAGAACTGAAAGCCCAGCTGACGGAACAGGGAATGCGGCAGAGCGCTTTGCAGCAGGCGTGTTCCAGTCAGAATATGGTCTACGATGCCGCCAGAGAAAAGGCGGAGCAGGCGAAGGCACTTTTCGAGCAGGTGCAGAACCAGCGTGCCGGTTTTCAGAAACGCTACGCCCATGCGGTGCAGGCGCTGGAAGAGGGCAGAAAGAACCGGGACCAGGCGGCGTTTGCACTCCGGGAAAAGCGCCAGCGCCAGAAACTGCTCCAGGATATGGAGCGGAACATGGAGGGCTTTGGCGGCAGCGTCAAGGCAGTTCTTCGGGCGGACGGCGGAAAGCCCCGTGGGGTGTTCGGCACGGTGGCACAGCTTATCACCACCGACCAGAAATACGGCGTGGCGCTGGAAACCGCACTGGGCGGCGCCATGCAGAATCTCATTGTGGAAAATGAAAACGCTGCGAAACAGTGGATTCGCTTTTTGCAGCAACAGCGTGCCGGACGTGCTACATTCCTGCCGCTGACTTCTGTCCGAGGCAGAACGCTGAACGAGACCGGGCTGGAACGCCACGAGGGATTTATCGCCATGGCGAGCGAACTGGTGCGCTATGACCAGCGCTTTTCCGGCGTTGTCCAGTTTTTGCTGGGGCGTGTGGCTGTGGCAGAGGATCTGGACAGCGCAACGGCACTGGCAAAGGCGTATCAGTACCGGTTCCGCATTGTGACGCTGGACGGACAGGTCATCAATGCAGGCGGTTCGTTCACCGGCGGTTCGGCAATGCGTTCCGGCGGTATGCTGACACGCCGTGCGGAACTGACGGCGCTTTCCGGTGAGGTAAAGGCGCTGGAACAGCAGGAGCAGGCGGCGGCAGCGGCTTTTCAGAAGGCGCAGGCACAGTCGGCGCAGCTGGAACAGCAGATGGAAGAACTCCAGCAGCGGTGCCGCCGGGCAGAATCGGAACAGGTCGCCGCAGAGGCACAGCTGGAAAAGGAACAGTATCTGCGAAAGCAGAACACAGAGCGTCTGGAAGAGGCGGCATCGCAGCAGGCAGTACTGCAGCAGCGGATGCAGGAGACTGCGGATAAATACACCGCCGCTGCCGAAGAGGCAGAAGAGGTGGAAAAAGCGATACAAAAGGGACAGGAGATGCTGTCCCAGGAGGCAGACCAGCGCAGCGCCCTGGAACAGGAGCAGGCTCGTCTGGCGGAACAGCGCTCACAGCTGAAGATCAGCATGATGGAGCTGGAAAAGGATATGGATACCTTGTCCAGAGAGATCCAGCAGCAGAGCGACCAGCAGGATTCCATGGTAGAAAAGCTGGCGCAGATCGACAGGGATATTTCCACCCAGGAAGAACTCATCCGGCAGAAACAGGACGAGATCACCCGTGGAAACAAGACTCTGGAACAGATGAAAACAAGCCGCACTGACGGTCAGGCGGAGATCCGGCACTGGCAGCAGGTGCATGATGCCCAGGATCAGCAGATCCGGGAGATGCAGAGCGGACTCCGGGAGACCAACGCCGTCCGGGAAAAGTTCTCCGGCGAGATGAGCCGGCTGGAAGAGCGGAAAATCGCTGTCCAGAGCGACTATGACGGCGTAATACGCCAACTGCTGGAACAGTATGAACTGTCTCTGTCAGAGGCGCAGGAGCAGGCGCAGCCCCTGGAAGATCTCCAGGCGGCGCAGCGGGAACTGCAAAGTCTGAAAAGCCGCATCCGTGGATTGGGTACGGTCAATGTGGCGGCAATCGCCGAGTACGAAGAGGTCTCCGCACGGTATCAGTTCCTGTCGGAACAGATGCAGGATGCAGAGACGGCAAAGCGGGAACTGGAAGACCTCATCACCTCGCTGACCGAGGAGATGCAGCGCATTTTTTCGGAGAGCTTTTCCATTATCAACCGGAATTTCCAGGAGATCTTCCGGGATCTGTTCGGCGGCGGCGAGGCACGCCTGGAACTCACCGACCCGGAAAATGTACTGGAATCGGGCATCGAGATCAAGGTCGCACCGCCGGGAAAGGTCATCAAGAATCTGATCTCTCTGTCCGGCGGCGAACAGTCGTTTGTGGCAATCGCTATCTATTTTGCCATTCTGCGGCTGCGGCCGTCTCCGTTCTGTATTCTGGACGAGATTGATGCGGCGCTGGATGAGGGCAATGTCCGGCGCTATGCCCAGTATTTGCAGAATTTTACCGATACCACACAGTTCATCCTGGTGACCCACCGCCGGAGCGCCATGGAAGAGGCAAGCGTCCTCTACGGCGTGACCATGCAGGAGGACGGCATTTCCCGTCTGCTGCGGATGGAACAGGAAGAACTTCAATAGAAAGGACAGGTGTACCATGGGCTTATTTGGCAAGAAGAACAAAAACAAAGAAAAGGGCGTACCGTTCTGGAAACGCAATAAACAAAAGCAGGAAGAAGAACTGGTACAGGAAGAACTGACGGAGCAGGAAAGCCCGGCGGAAGAATCTGACGGGGCATTCGCTGGGGAAGAAGAGGACATCGCCGCCGCTGCCATCCGGGAACAGGAAGCGCAGGAGCAGGACGAGGTGGAGAAAGCCCGTCTTGCGGCACAGGCAGTGGTGGAAGAATCAGAACAGCACCAGGAGGCAATTGCCCTGGCACGGCAGGCGGCATTGGAGGCTGCCGGGATTCTGAAAAGCGAAGAGTCCAAGCCGGAAGAAGAAACTGAACCGGAAGAAGAATCCGAACCGGAAGAGGAAACTGAACCGGAAGAAGAATCCGAACCAGAAGAGGAAACTGAGCCGGAAGAAGAGGCTGAACCGGAAGAAGAAACTGAACCGGAGGAAGAAACCGAACCGGAAGAAGAGACTGAGCCGGAGGAAGAGACTGAACCGGAAGAAGAGACTGAGCCGGAAGAAGAAACTGAACCGGAGGAAGAGACCGAACCGGAAGAAGAAACTGAACCGGAAGAGGAGACTGAACCGGAAGAAGAATCCGAACTGGAAGAGGAAACTGAACCGGAAGAGGAAACCGAGCCGGAAGAACAGCCGGAGAAAAAGGGCTTTTTCGCCAAGATCCGTGACGGACTGCGCAAGACAAAGGATGCCATGATGTCCCGGATGCAGCAGGTGTTGAACGGGTTCACCAAGATCGACGACGACCTGTTTGACGAATTGGAAGAGACCATGATTACCAGCGACCTGGGACCGGAGACCTCGGTGGAGATCTGCGAGACCCTGCGCAAGCGTGTGAAAGAGCGTGGTGTAAAGGATCCCCAGGAGATCATGGGCATGATCCAGGAGATCATTGCAGAGATGCTGGGCGAGGATCAGACGCTGGAATATCCTACAAAGCCCACCATTGTCATGGTGATCGGCGTCAACGGCGCAGGCAAGACCACCACCATCGGCAAGCTGTGCCATCAGCTGAAAGGCGAGGGCAAAAAGGTGCTGGTCGCTGCGGCAGATACGTTCCGTGCGGCTGCCATTGACCAGCTGGAGGTCTGGACACAGCGTGCCGGCGTGGATATTGTCAAGCACGCCGAAGGCTCTGACCCGGCATCGGTGGTCTATGACGCCATTGATGCGGCAAAGGCAAGAGGCTGTGATGTGCTGATCTGCGACACCGCAGGACGGCTGCATAATAAGAAGAATCTGATGCAGGAACTGGCAAAGATCAACCGCATCATTGAGACGAGAGCAGAGGGATGCCATCGGGAAATTCTGCTGGTGCTGGACGCAACCACCGGACAGAACGCCGTGAACCAGGCGAGACTGTTCCAGGAAGTGGCAGATATTTCCGGCATCGTGCTGACAAAGCTGGATGGTACTGCAAAGGGCGGTATCATCGTATCCATTCGCAATGAGCTGGGCATTCCGGTAAAGCTGGTGGGTGTGGGCGAAAAGATCGACGATCTCCAGCCGTTCCACGCACAGGACTTTGTCCGTGCCCTGTTTGAACCGACGGAGGAATGACCATGGAAAAAATCATTATTGCATCCAACAATGCCGGAAAGCTCCGGGAGTTCCGGGCAATCCTGGAACCATTCGGGCTGGAAGTTGTCTCTCAGCGTGAGGCAGGCTTTTGCCAGGACGTGGAAGAGACCGGCACCACATTTGCAGAAAATGCGGCGATAAAGGCAAAGGCAGTCTATGCGGCAATGCACTGTCCGGTCATCGCCGATGACAGCGGTCTGATGGTGGACGCTCTGGACGGAGCGCCGGGCGTGTATTCCCACCGGTTCGCCGGAGAGGGCGCAACGGATGCAGACCGTAACGCCAAGCTGCTGCACGAACTGGACAGCATCCCCGCAGAAAAGCGCACGGCACGGTTTGTCTGCTCGCTCTGCTATCTGGATGCCAACGGCACGGAAAAGGTGTTTTCCGGTGTCTGTGAGGGCGTGATCGGCACAGCACCCAGAGGAGAAAACGGGTTCGGCTATGATCCGCTGTTCTATGTGGACGGAAAGTCCATGGCGGAAATGACAGAGGCGGAAAAGAACCGGATCAGCCACCGGGGAAGAGCGCTGGAACAGCTGAAAGCATTTTTTGAAGAGAAATAAAAGGAGAACTTTTTTATGTTGACAAGCAAACAACGGGCGACCCTGCGTGGCATCGCCAGCACATACGAAACCATTTTCCAGGTGGGAAAAGGCGGCATCAGCGATACGCTGGTACAGCAGGTCAGCGATGCCCTGCGCAAGCGGGAACTGATCAAAATGCACGTACTGGACAACTGCCCTCTGGATGCCAGAGAGGCGGCGCAGGAGCTGGCGGAAAAGACAGAGTCAGAGGTGGTACAGGTCATCGGCAATCGTCTCGTCCTGTTCAAGCGCAATCCCAAAGAGCCGGTGGTAAAGTTCTGATGCAGCGCATCGGACTGTTCGGCGGCAGCTTTAACCCCATCCACAACGGGCATCTTCACCTGGCGAAAGCAGCAAAGGAAGGGCTGGGACTGGACAAGGTCGTGCTGATCCCGGCAAATGTCTCGCCGTTCAAACAGGATGCGCCGGGCATGGCGTCCGGGGCGGACCGTCTGGCGATGTGCCGGCTTGCCGCAGAAACGCTGTCCTTTTGTGAGGTGGACAGCTGCGAGCTGGAACGCTCCGGGGTCAGCTATACGGTGGATACCGTCCGGCTGTTCCGGGAGCGGTATCCGGAGGCGGAACTGGTGCTGCTGGTGGGCAGCGATATGTTTCTCTCATTCACCCGGTGGCACTGCTGGCAGGAGATCCTGGAAATGGCTGCGCTGGGCGTGGTTTCCCGCATGACGGGAGATCTGGAACAGCTGCGGCGGCAGCAGGCGTTTTTATTGCAATATGGCAAAATTTTTTTGTGTGATGTTCCGGTCTATACCGTATCTTCTACAAAAATTCGTGAAAACCGAAAAAATCACACAGATTTTTCTTGCTATTTACCGCAAAAAGTAGTACAATATATAGTATCTCATAATTTATACGACTAGAGGCAACACCGCACAAAGCCCGCCTGACGGCTTTGCACGCAATCTGCTTGCTGATTTTTTGTCATATTGCCCAGAAATTCCTTGCCATACGACAGTATGCCTGCGAAATTTCTATGCAATCTGCCGAAAAATCCGGCTTCGCATCTTACGCACAAGCTTTGTGCGGTGTTGCCTAGAGGTTCGTCCGGGATTTCGGACGGGCGGTTTGTGTGATCTGCTGGAAACGAACCCCAGACAGATTCCGAAGAAAGGAGTCTGCTTTTATACATGGAACAGCTGGAAAAATATGACGAATATCTGAAAGAACATCTCTCTCAGAAACGGTATACCCATTCGAAGAATGTATCGGATGCCAGTGTGATGCTGGCGAAAAAATTCGGCTATCCGGATGTGGAAAAGGCTCGGTTTGCCGGGCTGGTGCATGACATCTGCAAGGAAGAGCCGGAGGATGTGCAGTACACGCTGATGATGCAGTCTGCAATGGACGTCTGTGCAGAGGAACGCAGTGCGTTCAAGGTCTGGCACGGCATCGCCGGAGCGGAGCTGCTGCGGACAAAATTCGGCGTGATGGATATGGATGTGCTTTCGGCGGTGCGGTATCACACCATCGCAAGAGCAGGAATGTCCGACCTGGAAAAGATCGTCTATCTGGCAGATATGATCTCCGTGGAACGGGACTATCCGGACGTGGAGACCATGCGGAAAAAGGCGCTGGAAAGTTTGGATGAAGGCATGGGCTATGCACTGAAATATTCTCTGATGAAACTGGTGCGTCGGGATGCACTGATCCCGCACCACACCGTAGAGGCATACAACGAAATTTTGAACAAGCTACACCGGCAGGAAGGATGATTATTGCAGATGAGCAGAAAAAACCACTCGGATGAATACGGATATTATGCACCCAAAAAGCGGAAAAAGAACAGCCCACGGGATATTATCACAATGGTGGCAGGCATTGTCATCAGCGTGGTGCTGATTCTGCTCATGGTGTTCAATGCACCGATCATCAATTTCAAGAAAGTTGACGGAAATACCATTACCACACAGCAGGTCTCCATTATGAAGTACTGGAAATTGTGGCAGCCGCTGGTGGAAAAAGAGGGGACGCTGACAAAGGTGGATTCCAATGACTCGGCGCTGAATCTGAAAAGCGATCTGGATTCCAATTTGAACGATGGTTTGGATTTGGAACAGACCATCGAGGGACAGTATACTATCCTGTTCCTGGGCATGGACGAGAGCGGCGAGCTGTCTGACGTAGACTGGATACTCCAGTTTGATCTGATCGCCGGCTCCATGAATATTCTCCAGATTCCCCGTGACTCCTATATGCCGGACTATGCGTCCTATTCCACGACGAAGTTCAACAGCATTTATCACAGCGGGCAGGAGACCGGCGTTACGCCCATCCAGCGTGTAGTGGATGCCATCCGGGAAAATTTCTGCATCTATGTGGATGCCTATGTGAAGCTGAACTGTGTGGATATCGCCAATATTGTAGATTCTGTAGGCGGCATTCCCATCACACTGCCGGAGCAGATCACCTATGAGGCAGACAAGGTGCTGCCTGCCGGTGAGCAGACGCTGAACGGACAGCAGTCGGAGTGGTTCGTGCGTTTCCGCCACGGCTATGCCGAAGGTGATATCGGACGTGTCAAGGCACAGCGTATCTTCCTGGCGGCAGCCATGGAAAAGATGCTGAACATGAGCCAGACGGAACTGATGAGTGCGATGCAGAAGATCTACAAGAACCAGTGGATCGCAACAGACCTCTCTCTGGAACAGATCAGCATGGTGGCAGACTTTGCCTCCCAGCGGCTGACTATGGACAACGTCAATGTCTTTATGGTGCCGGGTGAGGGTGCGACCTATTATCCGGGCGACGGCTCTGCGCAGTCGGTGTATTCGATTCACAAATCGGCAACCATCGACCTGCTGAACGGCCATTTCCGTCCGTACCAGAACGAGATCTATCCGGAGGAAAGCGCCATCGTGGAGCTTGTGCCGGAGGGCGAATATCTGGCGAGAGACTATGACGACACCCAGGAAAATCTGAACGATATCAGCAAGGGCGACAGCAATGACGGCGCCCAGTAAATAAGAGCGTGCTTTGTCATCGGGCAGGCTTTGAGAAAGGAACAACTATGACGCAGCAGGAAATTTTGGAAGTTATTGTAAAGGCACTGGACAGCAAGCGTGCAGAGGATATCCAGGTACTTCGTGTGCAGGATCTGACCATTCTGGGCGACTACTTCATCATTGCCAACGGTACGAGTACCACACATACCCGGACGCTGGCGGATGAGGTCGAGTATCAGATGTCAGAGAAAGGCGTAGAGCCGATGCACCGTGAGGGCAGAGGCAACGGCTCGAACTGGGTCGTGCTGGACTATGCCGACGTGATCGTTCACGTGTTCTGTAAGGATGCCCGGGAATTCTACCAGCTGGAACGCCTCTGGGCAGATGCAGAGCCGGTGGATATTTCGCAGTGGGTCAAGCCGGACTGAGTTTAGAGCGTTGAAAATGCCCCACTGGGGCATTTTCAAGGGTAAGCTTTTTTCAAAAGGGCAGCCAGGGGAAACGGTCGTGTTCGTTTCCCCTCGAAAATCTGTCGATTTTCTCACCCTTTTCTCCGTTGCGCCAAAAGTATGGCGCAGAGAGTTTCGCTGTCTGCGGACAGCGACCAGGGCTTCTCGCCCTGGACCTCGGCAGCATTTTTTTAGAAAAATAGCTGCATCAAAAAAATCTAATGCCGCCTTCGGCGATTGGATTTTAGAAATAACGATAGAAGAAAGGATCCTGCCGTATGGAAACCATGGGTAAAAAATGGGTATTTGGCATCGGGCTTTATCTGATTCTAAAGGGCGTTCTGAATCTGATCCTGGGATTCAGCGTCTCCAACATCATCATGCTGATCGTCGGCGTGGTTGCGCTGGTACTGATGCTGAATCGTGTGCCGTACATCAACTACATTGTCGCCGTTTTCCTGGCGATCATGTTTCTGACCCACATCGGCGCAAACCTCAGCAATCTGGGCAGCCAGTGGATCTACCTCCTGGAGGGTCTGCTGGATCTGGGCGCTGCTGCTGTGCTGGTGTTCGAGAAGAATGTCAAGGCGTTTTTTGGCAAATAACAGCGGGGAACCGAAAAAGTCAAAGACAGAATGGCGAATACTTTTCGTGGTTCTCGTCTTTTGGATCGCAGTGCTTGTCAAATTTCTTTTACCGGACGGCAGATGGCAGATAATGCGTCAGCTGCAGGATGAATATGGGGAATCGTTTACGATTTGTGACAGCCATATGCAAAAGACAGACAGCGGAATTTATACTTTTTATACGGTTTCACCGAAAGAAAATCCAGATGTGGCATTTACTGTTATATCCGGTTGGTTAAAGGGCGGCTGGGATGGCTTGCTGCCAATCCGGCATTTTCCGCACAAGAGTGTGCGTGAGAATTATGAGGCAGCCGCCTGGGCATCTTTTTGTCAGGAACATCAAATCAATACGTCGGTAACCGAAGAATATGTAAAGGCGTTCGGTACGTCACAGGAAAGCGAATATATCAACTTTGATTTCATAAGTGGAAACGTTTCCTTTGATATGACATCTGACAGCTTTTCTGAAAAAGCGGAGGAGATCTACGCACTTTACTGTGATTTTTGGGATACGCCGCCGTTTTCTCATTTGATAGCTGAATCAGACAATGCGTATCAGACCACATACTCGATCTATGTGAAATTCTATCATGCCGGACGGGAGATTGCGGAGAAAGACAGTCGTGTTTGTATGAAATGCGAATTTGATCTGAATGAAACATGGAACTGTGACAGTATCGAAGAAAAATTGAAGGAAACGGCGTCACAGCCCTGGAGCTATGTTGAGTAAATTATAATTAAAGGAATGATAAATACATGAGCAACAAATATGATTTTGCCTCTGTCGAACCAAAGTGGCAGAAGTACTGGGAAGAACACGGTTCGTTCCGTGCCAAGGAAGATCACACCAAGCCGAAGTTCTATGCGCTGGTAGAATTCCCGTATCCCTCCGGTCACGGTATGCACGTAGGACACATCAAGGCGTATTCCGGTCTGGAAGTTGTCAGCCGCAAGCGCCGGATGCAGGGCTATAATGTACTGTTCCCCATCGGTTTTGATGCCTACGGTCTGCCGACTGAGAACACCGCCATCAAGACCGGCGTGCATCCCCGTAAGGTGACGGACGACAATATTGTAAAATTCACCGGACAGCTCAAGCGTGTCGGTTTTTCTTTCGACTGGTCGAGAGTGATCGATACCACCGATGAGCAGTACTACAAGTGGACACAGTGGATCTTCCTCAAGATGTTCGAAAAGGGACTGGCTTTCCGGGACAAGACCCTGGTCAACTACTGCCCCAGCTGTAAGGTGGTTCTGTCCAACGAGGATTCCCAGGGCGGAAAGTGTGACATCTGCCACAGCGAGATCGTCCAGAAGACCAAGGAGGTCTGGTATCTGCGCATCACAGAATACGCAGACAAGCTGCTCCAGGGACTGGAAGAGGTAGACTATCTGCCCAACGTCAAGCTCCAGCAGCAGAACTGGATCGGCAAGTCCACCGGTGCGTTTGTCAACTTCTCCATCAAGGAACACGCAGACGAAAAGCTGCGCATCTATACCACACGCCCGGATACCCTGTACGGCGTGACCTTCATGGTCATTGCGCCGGAGCATCCGATTATCCAGAAGTATCGTGACAGCATCGCCAACATTGCTGACCTGGATGCGTACAAGGCAGAATGCGCCAAGAAGAGCGAGTTCGAGCGGACACAGCTGGTCAAGGACAAGACCGGCGTGAAGATCGAAGGTCTCACCGGCATCAACCCCATCACCGGCAAGGAGATCCCGATTTATATTTCCGACTATGTTATGATGGGCTACGGCACGGGTGCGATCATGGCTGTGCCGGCACACGATACCCGTGACTATGACTTCGCCAAGAAGTTCGGCATTGATATCATCGAAGTTATCAAGGGCGGAGACATCTCCAAGGAGGCATATACCGGCGACGGCGAAATGGTGAACTCCGGTATTCTCAACGGCATCTCCAACAAAAAGGATGCCATCGAAAAGATGCTGGAAGTGCTGGCAGAAAAGGGCTGCGGCGAAAAGGGCGTACAGTACAAGATGAAGGACTGGGCGTTCAACCGTCAGCGCTATTGGGGCGAACCGATTCCGATTGTATACTGCCCGAAGTGCGGCATGGTGCCGGTACCCTATGACCAGCTGCCGCTGCGTCTGCCGCCGGTAGAAAACTTCGAACCCGGCAAGGACGGCGAAAGCCCGCTGGCAAAGATCGAATCCTTCGTCAATTGCAAATGCCCGAAGTGCGGCGCAGATGCAAGACGGGAAACCGATACCATGCCCCAGTGGGCAGGCTCTTCCTGGTACTTCCTGCGCTACTGCGATCCGCATAACGACAAGGAATTTGCATCCCAGGAGGCACTGAAATACTGGATGCCGGTCGACTGGTACAACGGCGGTATGGAACACGTAACACGCCACATGATCTACTCCCGTTTCTGGCACAAGTTCCTGTATGACCTGGATCTTGTTCCCACTTCGGAGCCGTATGCAAAGCGTACCGCACAGGGACTGATCCTGGGACCGGACGGCGAAAAGATGTCCAAGTCCAGAGGAAACGTGGTAGACCCGAATGATGTGGTAGATGTCTATGGTGCGGATGTGCTGCGTCTGTATGTGCTGTTCATGGGTGACTATGAAAAGGCTGCGCCGTGGAGCGAAAGCAGTGTCAAGGGCTGCAAGCGCTTTATCGACCGTATCTGGGCGCTCCAGGACAAGATGACCGACAGCGACAGCTACAGCGATGCCCTGCGCTCCAAGATGCACAAGACCATCAAGAAGGTGTCCGAGGATATCGAGGCAATGAAGTTCAACACTGCCATTGCGGCAATGATGACCCTGCTGAATGATATCTACGATGCCGGCTCGATCACCAAGAAGGAATTCCGTGACCTGCTGATCCTGCTGTATCCGTTTGCACCGCACATCTCTGAGGAGCTGTACCAGGTGATCGGCTGCGAGGGTGTTCTCAGCGAGCAGGAATGGGTGACCTATGATGAGGCGCTGTGCGTGGACGATATGATCGAGATCGTTGTCCAGATCAACGGCAAGGTAAAGGCAAAGCTGGAGATTCCGGCAGATGCAGAAAAGGATGACGTTCTGGCACAGGCAGCTGCTGATGCAAAAATAAAAGAAGCCACAGCAGGCAAAACAATCATTAAGCAAATATATGTACCAAAGAAACTTGTGAATTTTGTGGTAAAATAACAAATTTCTAAGTTTGCAGAAAAAGGTCTTGACAAATTCTGCAATATGTGGTACAATGATTTATATTGCAAAAATAGTTTGCAGCGAAATAGGTGAAGCTGATACCCGATGTTCCCGACTGGGGATTATTGGTGGTATAGATCGGAAGTCCGACCGTATGGTCTGGCGGAAGATTAGCCTCTGCCGTAGCGGCAAAGGGAGGGAAATGTAAGTGGCAGAAGTTCGCGTTGGTAAGAACGAGTCTTTGGACACCGCTCTGAAGCGTTTTAAGAGATCTTGTGCGAAGGACGGCGTTATCGCTGAAGTTCGTAAGAGAGAGCATTACGAAAAGCCTTCGGTAAAGCGTAAGAAGAAGTCTGAAGCTGCTCGTAAGCGCAAGTATTGATAAATCGTATTGCGAAACACAGCAGGCGGGCGCACTTTCAAAGAGTGCGCCCGTTTTTTGTAAATGAACGACCATCGTTCGACATTTCCGGCAGGGAAAAAGGCGTATAATGTAACTGCGGTCTGCACCGCTCTGCCGAAAGGAGGGACAGCCATGCTGTTTCATGCAAAAATCGCACTGCGCAGCGTATGCGATATTACACCGCATCTTCTGGAAAAACTGGGCGTCCGGGGATTGCTGCTGGATATAGACAACACACTGACCACCCACGACAACCCTGTGCCGGCGCCCGGTGTCGAGGCATGGGTCGCCGGAATGCAGGCGGCAGGCATTTCGCTGTGCCTGGTGTCCAACAACCATCCGCCCCGGGTCGCACCATTCGCAGAGCGGCTGGGGCTGGACTTTGTCTGTGAGGGAAAGAAACCGCTGACCAAGGGCTATCGGGAGGCAGTGGAAAAGATGGGGCTGTCCCGGAAGGAGGTCGCCGCCGTGGGAGACCAGATCTTCACGGATGTGCTGGGCGCAAACCTGTTTCGGGTGCCTTGTATCTTTGTGTTCCCCATGGAGATGGAAAAGACGAAGTTTTTCAAGTTCAAGCGGCGGATGGAGATTCCGTTTCTGCCGAAGAAAATATACGAAGAAAAGTAAGGAGCTGAACTGCTATGATGCAAAAAGTTTTGGTGATCCACGGACCGAATCTGAATCTGCTGGGAGAGCGTGAGCCGGGCGTTTACGGCAATACCACTTTCGCTGATCTGAACCGGATGATCCTGGATCGTGCAGAGGGTCTGGGACTGGAGTGCGAGATCTTCCAGTCCAACCACGAGGGTGCGATCATCGACAAGCTGCACGCTGCACGGAATACCTTTGACGGCGTTGTCATCAATGCCGGGGCATATACCCACTACAGCTATGCCATTCATGATGCTATTCACGACATCCGGATCCCTTGTGTGGAAGTACATATCAGCAACATTTATGCACGGGACGAGTTTCGTTCCCACTCTGTGCTGAGCCCGGTCTGCGCCGGAACGATCGCCGGTTTCGGCATCAACGGCTATTTCCTGGCGCTCCAGGCACTTTCTGAAATGTAAGGAGATGTTTTCATCATGCAAAGCCGTTTGGAAAAACTGATGCAGCAGCTGCCGCCGGAGACAGACGCTGCGGTCATTCAATCTGATGTAAACCGCCGGTATTTCACCGGGATGCAGTCCTCTGCCGGAACCGTCGTCTGCTTTCGGGATGCCGCCTATCTTATCATCGACTTCCGCTATATTGAAAAGGCACGGGAATGCGTGAAGGACTGTACCGTTATCGAGCAGCACGACCTGTTTGCACAGCTCCAGGAACTGTTCCAAAAGCACAGCGCAAAGACCGTCTCTGTCGAGGCGATGGAAATGACGCTGAGCCAGTTCTCCAAGCTGAAACAGCAGCTGGGGAATCTGGTGCGGCTGGATTACAGCGATACCCTGAGCCGTGTGATCTATGCGTGCCGCACGGTGAAGAGCGAAGAGGAGATCGACAAAATTCGCAGGGCGCAGCGCATTGCGGAAATTGCCTTTGCGGATATCTGCAATTTCTTGCGTCCGGGCATCTCGGAGCGTGACGTGATGCTGCGGCTGAACCAGACCATGATGGAAAACGGTTCAGAAGGGGAATCTTTCCCCACCATTGCGCTGACGGGCAGTGCCACTTCCATGCCCCACGGCGTACCCTCTGCGCAGCGTATCGTGCAGAGCGGCGATTTCGTACTGATGGATTACGGCGCTATGGTGGACGGCTATCACAGCGACATGACCCGTACCGTCTGCGTGGGAAAGCCCAGCGAAAGAATGCAGCAGGTCTATGATATCGTGCTGAAAGCCCAGGCTGCCGGCATTGTGGGCGCAAAACCCGGCATCACCGGCAGAGACATGGACAAGCTGGCACGGGATATCATCGAAGAGGCAGGCTACGGCGACAACTTCGGGCATTCCCTGGGACACGGCGTGGGTCTGGAAATTCACGAGTTCCCCAATGCCTCGCCGGGAACGCTGGCAAAGCTGGAGACCGGGAACGTGGTCACAGTAGAACCGGGCATCTATCTGCCGGGCGAATTCGGCGTGCGCATCGAGGATTTTGTGGTCATTCGGGAAAACGGCTGCGAGAATCTGACCGAGGCGCCGAAACAGCTGACGGTGCTGTAAGATTTTTCCGGCGGAAACGTAAATTTTTTTGCGGAAAGTCTTGCAAAGACGGCGATTATGTTGTATAATAAATTTAAGCAATGTTTTTTATGGGGATTCTCTGCTTGGACGCAGGGCGTTTCCTGTCGTTGCATGAAATATAGGGAAACAGGAGAGCGTGTTCCCACGGCGGAAAACACTCGAAAGGGATCGACCCCCATTCCCTAGAAATAAAACGGAGGTTTCAATTTATGATTTCAGCAGGCGATTTCAGAAACGGTATCACATTTGAACTGGACGGCAACGTGGTACAGGTTATCGAATTCCAGCACGTTAAGCCGGGTAAGGGTGCCGCTTTCGTCCGCACCAAGTATAAGAATGTTATCACTGGCGCAGTGGTAGAGCGTTCTTTCAACCCGACTGATAAGTATCCGACCGCTTATATCGAGCGCAAGGATATGCAGTATCTGTACAGCGACGGCGATCTGTACTACTTCATGGACATGGAGACCTATGAGCAGCAGCCGATCGATAGCTCCAAGCTGGGTCCGGCATTCCAGTTCGTCAAGGAGAACATGGAAGTTAAGGTTCTGTCCTATAAGGGCAACGTATTCGGCGTAGAGCCGCCCAACTTTGTTGAGCTGGAAGTTACCGAGACTGACCCGGGCTTCAAGGGCGATACTGCTACCAATGCAACCAAGCCGGCTACACTGGAAACTGGCGCAGAGATCAAGGTGCCGCTGTTCATCAACCAGGGCGACATGATCCGCATCGACACCAGAACCGGTGAGTATATGGAAAGAGCATAAGCGAAAACATCTTGCTTATGCAAACATTTTCGGTGCTGCACGGAAAAATGCAGACCGTGTTTTGAACAGGAGGTATTTCAAATGAACCTGACGGATAAGATGGCGTATTTGCGTGGAATGGTCGACGGTATGGAACTGGATCTGACCAGCACAAAAGAAGGCAAGGTACTGGGACAGCTGCTGGATGTCATGCAGGATCTGACAGCATATGTCAGCGATCTGCAGACCCAGGTAGACGAACTGACAGAGGTTTGCGATCTGTTTGATCAGGATCTGGGCGATCTGGAAGACATTGTCTATGATGAGGACGATGAGGATGACGCATACTATTCCTGTGACGACGATGACGACTTTGATGATGACGATTTTGACGACGACGATGATGAGACACTCTATGAGACAGTCTGCCCGTCCTGCAATAATGTCATCGCTCTGAGCGAATCTGTTCTGGAAGAGGGCGAAATGCCGTGTCCGTGCTGCGGCGAGATGCTGGAGTTTGACTACAGCGATCTGGACGACGACGCTTTTGAAGTGCCGATCGACGTGCCGGCAGAGGACGATTCTGCGGAATAAGATTCGACTGCTGTCCGTTTATACGGCAGCGCTGCAAATATGTATTTCAAACAAGCCGGCGGTCTGTCGGCTTGTTTCATTCGGCTTGTCAGAATTTGGGGATGTTTCCGGATACGGGACAGGCTCCGGCACAGTCAATGAGATTGCATGAGGTGAAAGAATTGTTTCAAATCGTAGAAAAGAAAAAGCTCAACGATGCAGTTGTGATGGTACGCATTGCTGCACCGCTGATCGCAAAGAAGGTTCTGCCGGGACAGTTTATCATTTTCCGGCTGGACGAATTCGGTGAGCGTGTACCGCTGACCGTAGCAGATTATGACCGTGAAGGCGGCACAATTACGCTGATCTTCCAGATCGCCGGTGAGACCACACGCCAGTTTTCACAGCTGGAGGCAGGTGACACCATCCTGGATCTGGTCGGACCGCTGGGCGTTCCCACAGAACTGCCGGAAGGCACAAAGTCGGTCTGCGTGATCGGCGGCGGCGTAGGATGTGCCATCGCATATCCCCAGGCAAAGCACCTGCACAGCCTGGGTCTGGAAGTGGATACCATCGTTGGTTTCCGCAACAAGGATATTGTCATTCTGGAAGATGAATTCCGTGCGTGCAGCGATAACCTGTATCTCTGCACCGATGACGGTTCCTACGGCACAAAGGGCTTTGTGACCAATGTGCTGCAGCAGCAGCTGGAACAGGGCAAGAAGTATGACGTCGTCATTGCTATCGGTCCGGTTCCCATGATGAAGTTTGTCTGTAAGACGACCGAGCCGTTCCAGGTAAAGACCATCGTTTCGCTGAACCCGATCATGGTGGACGGAACCGGAATGTGCGGCGGATGTCGTGTGACCGTCGGCGGCAAGACCAAGTATGCCTGCGTAGACGGTCCGGACTTTGACGGTCATCAGGTAGATTTTGACGAATTGATGCGCCGCAACGGCACGTACAAGCGGCAGGAGCAGGAATGCAATCTGTTCCGGAAGGAGGTACAGTGACCATGGCAGGAAAATTCAATATGACACCGACAAAGGTTCCTATGCCGGAGCGTGATCCCAAGGAACGTGCAAAGTGTTTTGAAGAAGTTGCAATGGGCTATACCCCGGAACAGGCACAGGAAGAGGCGACCCGCTGTCTGCACTGTAAGGCAAAGCCCTGCGTCAGCGGATGTCCGGTAGGCGTTCCGATCCCGGATTTCATCGCTGCTGTGGCTGCCGGAGACTTCCTCCAGGCGTATGACATCATCCGCACCACCAACAGCCTGCCGGCTGTCTGCGGCCGTGTATGTCCCCAGGAGAACCAGTGCGAGGGCAAGTGCGTCCGTGGCAAGAAGGGCGAACCGGTTGCCATCGGCCGTCTGGAGCGTTTTGTGGCAGACTATGCCCGTGAGCATGGCTATACCGGCAAGCAGGAAAAGGCTGCGCCGAACGGCAAGCGTGTTGCCATTGTAGGCGGCGGCCCGGCTGGTCTGACCTGTGCCGGAGATCTGGCACGCCTGGGCTATCAGGTAACTGTCTTTGAGGCATTCCAGGTAGCCGGCGGCGTTCTGATGTACGGTATTCCGGAGTTCCGTCTCCCGAAAACCATTGTACAGCAGGAGATCCAGTCGCTGAAGGATGCCGGCGTAGATATCCAGCCGGATATGGTCATCGGCAAGATCCTGTCCATCGACGAACTGATGGCAGGCGGCTATGATGCAGTCTTTATCGGTTCCGGTGCAGGTCTGCCCCGGTTCATGAACATTCCGGGCGAAGGTCTGGTGGGCGTATGCTCCGCAAATGAGTATCTGACCCGTATCAACCTGATGCACGGCTATGACCCGAAGTATGCGACACCGGTCATCCAGTCGAAGGTTGTGGCTGTTGTCGGCGGCGGCAACGTGGCAATGGATGCTGCCAGAAGTGCGCTGCGTATGGGCGCAGAACACGTGTACATCGTATACCGTCGTTCTGAGGCAGAGATGCCGGCACGTCTGGAAGAGGTACACCACGCCAAGGAAGAGGGCGTAGAGTTCCAGAACCTGTGCAATCCGGTAGAGATCCTGGGCGATGAAAACGGAAGAGTCAACGGCTTGAAGTGCATCCGCATGGAACTGGGCGAACCGGACGAAAGCGGCAGACGCAGACCGGTTGCTGTTCCGGACAGCGAGTTTGTCCTAGATGTGGATACGGTTATCATGGCGATCGGTACTTCGCCGAATCCGCTGATCTCTTCGACAACAGAGGGCTTGGACACAAATCGGTGGGGCTGTCTCGTGGTCAACGAGGAAATGGCTACCACAAAGGACAAGGTTTATGCCGGCGGCGATGCTGTCACCGGTGCGGCAACCGTCATTCTGGCGATGGGTGCCGGAAAAACAGCCGCTGCGTCCATCGACGAAGTGCTGCGCAGCAAGGCGTAAGCATTTTTCCCGAAAGCGCAGGGCAAACGGAGAAAGGGCTTTTGAACATGAGTAAGAATTTCGCAAGACTGGGACTGGCTGCCAGCACAGCAGCTCTGACAGGCGCTGTTTGCAGCATGACTGCATTTGCCAGCGGCACATCTTCTACGAGTACATCCGGCGGCGGCTTTGGCACAGTGGGCTATCTGATCTTTATGGTGCTGCTGTTCGCAGTAATGTACTTTATTCTGATTCGTCCGCAGAAGAAAAAGGACAAGGAAGCAAAGGCAATGCAGGACAGCCTCCAGGTCGGTGACGAGATCGTTACCATCGGCGGCATCGTAGGTCTGGTGGTACAGGTCAATGAGGATAATATCGTCATTGAGACAACCAGCAACCGCAACAAGCTGCGCATCAAGAACTGGGCAGTACAGGAAAATCTGACCATGACCGAGAATGCAAAGCGCAAGCAGGAGGCACAGATCGCTGCTGCCAAGGAAAAGAAAGCATCCAAGAAGAAAAAGAAGGGTTCTGACGACTCCGACCAGGGTATGCTGAAGGACTAAGAATCCCAGTGCATTTTCGCAAAAGAACGGGCTGTATTCGTACAGTCCGTTTTTGCGTTCTATCACTGGCGGGTGCTGCATATGCTGGGATAACAGTGTTTAACGGAGGTGCAGCCCATGGAAACCACACGACCCCAGTCCCGGAAAAGCCTTTGGGTATCCGGCGGCTGGTATTTGCTGGCGGCGCTGCCGGTGGGGCTGGGGATTCTGACCGGCGTACTGAGCATCCTGGCGGCGATGATGCTTTTCGCCGATGCGCCGGAGTGGATGCTGCGTCTTATGGCAGGGATAGCGCTGGTGTTTTCCGGGTACGGCATGGGTCGCTTTGCCGGATTCCGCCGCCGCCGGAAAGGCTGGCGCTGCGGACTGTTCTGCGGACTCTTCCTGTGGGCAGTGCTGACGCTGGCGAGCCTGGTCTGGCTGCATACTGCCGGCAGTCCGGTGCGGCTGTTGTGTCTCTGCGGCGGCGGTGTCTGGGGTGGGATTTCCGGCGTCAATGCACCCCATCGGAAACCGCCTAGATAGCCGGAAGGTTCTTTTGCAAGATGTAAACTTTTTTCCTATTTTGCATGGAACGCTTGAAAATCCGGTGATTTTGTGATATAATGTAGTTAAACTTTTTTTGGGGGAGGGTTTCGAATGAAGCACATCAAGACCATCAATGCAGCAAACCTGAAGGCTTCTGCTGCAAAGGGCGGCTGCGGCAAGTGTCAGGCTTCCTGTCAGTCTGCTTGCAAGACTTCCTGCACAGTAGCGAACCAGAAGTGCGAACACTAAGTGGTTTTTGAACCGCTTAACGCAAGTCTGCAACCGATAGAAAAAAGGGACAGTTCGTTGTCCCTTTTTTCGCATTTATAAGAGTTATGCTGCTTTTCCCCATGCAGCTGGAAAGAGGAAACAGAATTATGATTCATAAGTATAAATTGGGCGACTATAATGTGGTATTGGACGTAAACAGCGGCGGCGTTCATGTGGTGGACGAGCTGACCTATGATATGCTGGACAATATCGCACCGCCTTTTGCACCAGAATGTCCGGAAGAGGTCGTGACAAAGCTTTCCCGTTTCTATGACCCGGAAGAGATCCGTTCCTGCTATGCCGAGATCCTGGAGGCATATGACGAGGGCATCCTCTTCTCCCCGGATGACTACGAAAAATATGCCAACTTCGCTGTGGCATCTCCTATCAAGGCAATGTGTTTGAACATCGCCCACGACTGCAATCTGCGCTGTCAGTACTGTTTTGCCTCTACCGGCGACTTCGGTGAGGGCAGAAAGCTGATGTCCTATGAGACCGGCAAAAAGGCAGTGGATTTCCTGCTGAAAAATTCCGGGGATCGTGTGAATCTGGAAATGGACTTCTTCGGCGGCGAACCGCTGATGAACTTCGAGACCGTCAAGAAAATCGTGGAATACGCCCGTTCTCAGGAACCGGTCTACAATAAGAAGTTCCGGTTCACCATCACCACAAACGGTATGCTCCTCACCGATGACAAGATCGACTTCATCAACCGGGAGATGTCTAACGTGGTTCTGTCCATCGACGGCAGAAAGGATGTCAACGACCGGATGCGTCCCCGTGTGGACGGCAAAGGTTCGTATGACAGAATCGTCCCCATGTACAAAAAGCTGGTAGACCAGCGTGGTGAAAAGGAATACTACGTCCGTGGCACATACACCAAGTATAACCTTGACTTCTCTGACGACGTCTTTGCACTGCTGGATGCCGGTTTCGACCAGATCTCTGTAGAGCCGGTTATCGCTGACCCGAAGGAACCCTATGCCATCACCGAGGCAGACCTGCCCCGTATCTTTGAGGAGTACGAACGGCTGATGCAGAAGATCCTGGACTATGAGGCAACCGGCAAGAAGTTCAACTTCTTCCACTTCATGCTGGACCTGGATCAGGGACCCTGCGCCATTAAGCGTCTCCGGGGCTGCGGCTGCGGCAACGAGTATGTGGCAATTACACCGGACGGCGATATCTACCCATGTCACCAGTTTGTCGGCGAGGCAGATTATAAGATGGGCAACGTGGACGACGGCACATTCAACCGTGAAATGAAGTCCGACTTCGCCAAGACCCATATCTACAGCAAGCCGGACTGCCGGAACTGCTGGGCAAGATTCTACTGCAGCGGCGGCTGTAATGCGAACAACTACCAGTACAGCGGCGATGTCCACAAGGCATACAAGCTGTCCTGTGAGATCGAGAAAAAGCGTCTGGAATGCGCCATCGTGCTGAAAGCCATCCGCATGGATCGGGATGCTGCAAAGCAGGAAAGCGCTGAATGATTTGAAAATATTGTGATACGATAAAAAACTCCCGCAGTTTCAAGGATTTCTGAAACTGCGGGAGTTTGCTTTTGGGGATATAACCTTAGATCAAGTCGAAGTGTGCCAGCGCCTTTTCCAAGCCGTCGTCAGCAAGGTTTGCGGTGATGTAGTCCGCATAGGGGTGCAGCATGGGACTGTCGCCCATGGCGATGCCCGTTCCGGCAGCCTCCAGCATGGGACGATCGTTCAGACTGTCGCCCACGGCGAAAACATGAGAGCGGTCTGCACCCAGCAGCTGCATCATCTTTTCCATGCCGGTGGCTTTGGAACAGCCGCAGGGCACCATTTCAGCAAAACCGTTTCCACGGTCGATATAGTCAAACTTTCCCGTCAGACCTGCCTGGAAACCCTCCAAATCGCTTTCGCCGTCATACCAGATGACAAACTTGTCCGTGTACCAGTCCCCATCCTCCGGCACATCGGCGAACGGCAGCTGCTTGCTTTCGTAGAGCTCCAGCAGCTTTTGCAGGTTCGGCAGCGTTCTCGCCTTGCGGTCGATGAATATGGCGTCGCTCCGCTCATACAGAACGGCAACATTGGTGCGGCGCACCAGTTCTACCATTTCACGGCTGCGTGCCGGGGTCTGCTTTTCGTGGAACAGGACCTTTCCGTCATATTCCAGTTCTGTGCCGCAGCCGTAAATGTAGCCGTCAAAGCCGATCTCCCGGAGAAACGGGTCTACATTCATGGCGGTGCGTCCGGTGTTGATGAGGGTGGCGTTGCCCTTTTTCCGGGCTGCCTGGATGGCACGGACTGCGGATTCCGGCAGATAGCCGTCCTCGGAGATGATCGTGCCGTCAATGTCAAAGAAAATGAAATTTTTCATAAAATCACTCACTTTACGGGAATTTCAGATTTGCAGGTTTCAACCATGCGGAAAGTGTCTTGTTTTTCAGGCGTTCTTGAACAGGCTGACCATTTCCAGTGCAGACATAGCGCAGTCATAGCCCTTGTTGCCTGCCTTTGTGCCGGCACGCTCGATCGCCTGTTCGATGGTGTCGGTGGTCAGTACGCCGAACAGTACCGGCAGACCGGATTCCAGACCCACCTGTGCAATGCCCTTGGAGACCTCAGCGCAAACATAATCATAGTGGCTCGTAGAGCCACGGATGACTGCGCCGACGCAGATGATGGCGTCATACTTGCCGGAGAATGCCAGCTTTTTGGCAGCCAGCGGAATTTCAAATGCGCCCGGTACCCATGCCAGGGTGATGTCGTCGCCGTCTGTGCCGTGGCGCAGCAGGCAGTCCTCAGCGCCGCCTACCAGCTTGGTGGTGATGAATTCGTTGAAACGGGATGCCACAATGGCAATTTTCAGTCCCTTGCCGTCATACATACCTTCCAGTGTTTTCATGATATTGTACCTCCTAGAGTTTTTGTGTTTTTCTCAGAAATGCAGATAATGTCCCATCTTGAACTGCTTGGTCTTGAGATACCGCAGGTTCTCCGGCTTTTCCGGAATGTCAATGGGAACACGCTCGGCAACTTCCAGTCCGTATTCGCCCAGTTCTGCGATCTTTTCCGGATTGTTGGTCATGAGCCGCAGGGAAGTCACGCCCAGATGCTTCAGAATCTGCGCACCTACGCTGTAATCCCGGAGATCCGGCGCAAAGCCCAGCTTGATGTTTGCCTCTACGGTGTCCAGACCATCCTCCTGTAACTTGTACGCCCGGATCTTGTTCAGCAGACCGATGCCTCTGCCCTCCTGGCGCAGATAGACCAGAACGCCTCTGCCCTCTGCGTTTATCATGTCCAGCGCACGATTGAGCTGTTCGCCGCAGTCGCACCGGCAGGAGCCGAACACATCGCCGGTCAGACACTCGGAGTGTACCCGGCACAATACCGGCTTGCCGTCCGACACATCGCCCATGACCAGGGCAACGTGTTCGTCGCCGTTGATAGTGTTGCGGAAACCGAACATCTGGAAATGCCCGTGGACGGTGGGCAGTTCTGCCCGTGCCACTTCTTCCACGAAGTTGTCGTGATTGCGGCGGTAGTGCTGGAGTTCCCGGATGGTGATAAAGGACAGACCGTGCTGTTTTGCAAAGTCCGCCAGCTTTTCCCCACGCATCATGGTGCCGTCGTCGTCCATGATCTCACAGCAGAGACCCACCTGGGTCAGTCCGGCAAGACGGAGCAGGTCTACCGTAGCCTCGGTGTGACCGTTCCGTTCCAGAACGCCGCCGGGCTTTGCCTCCAGCGGGAACATATGTCCCGGACGGCGGAAATCGCCGGGATGCGCCGCCGGGTCTGCTGCCATGCGTGCCGTCAGACCACGCTCTACCGCAGAAATGCCGGTAGTGGTGTCGATGTGGTCGATGGAAACGGTGAACGCCGTTTCGTGGTTGTCCGTGTTGTGGGAAACCATCTGGGTCAGTCCCAGCCGGACAATGTTGTCATGGCTCATGGGCATACAGATCAGTCCCTTTGCGGCGCTTGCCATGAGGTTGACGTTTTCCGTGGTGGCGAACTGTCCGGCGCAGATGAGGTCGCCCTCGTTTTCCCGATCCGGATCGTCTGTCACCAGAATGCACTTGCCGTTCCGCAGATCCTGCAAAGCTTCTTCAATGGTGTTATATGTAATTGCCATAGAAATGACCTCCTTGGTTGTGTAGGTTATGGCTCATTTTGTTGCTTTAATTTTGTTGCCTTAAAAGAATCCGTTCTGTTGCAGCAGTTCCATAGTGACGCCGCCGCTTTTGGGCTGTATCAGCTTTTCCACGTACTTGCCGATGATGTCGGTTTCCAGATTGACGATCTCACCGGAGCGATGTTTCAGCAGGGTGGTTTCCTCACCGGTGTGAGGAATCAGGCTCACGGTGAAATCCGTGTGGGAAACCTTTGCCACCGTCAGGCTGATGCCGTCAATGGCAATGGAGCCTTTTTCCACCACATACCGGAGTAGTTCCGGTGCGGCACTGATCGTCACCAGCACTGCGTTGCCCTCCGGCTGCATGGAACGAATTGTTCCCGTGCCGTCAATGTGTCCGGCAACAATGTGCCCACCGAATCTGCCGTCTGCCGCCATGGCACGTTCCAGATTCACTTTCGAGCCGGTTTTCAGCTGCCCCAGATTGCTCCGTCGCAGGGTTTCCGGCATGACATCCGCCGTGAAGTGGTCTTCGCCCATGCGAACCACAGTCAGACAAACGCCGTTCACGGCGATGCTGTCGCCGATGGCAGTGCCTTCCAATACTTTGGATGCGGTCAGTTCCAGTTCGCATCGGTTCGGTGCCTGGTTCAGCCGCCGCACCGTTCCCATTTCTTCTACGATTCCGGTAAACATCAGCATGACTCCTTTCGGGTGTATTCCAGCAGCAGATCCTGCCCCAGCCGTGTCACCGTGGGTGCAGACAGAAGAACTGCCTGGTCCGGGGTGGTGATGCCCATGCCGCCGATGGGGGACAGACCGTCTCCGCCGAACAGTTTCGGTGCGACATAGACCTGCACCAGGTCACAGCAGCCCTCCTGTAATGCCGCCGCATGGATGGATGCGCCGCCTTCGATCAGAATGCTGTCCAGTCCACGCTGTCCCAGCTGTTCCAGGCAGTTCCGCAGGGAAATGTGTCTGCCGTGCAGATGCTCTTTCGGCACGGGAAGATTTTCGTATCGGGCGAGGAGCGATTCCAGGTCTGTCTGGTGCAGCAGTTCCGCCTCCAGAACAGTGACACCTTTTTGTTCCAGGGCTGCCTTTTTTTCCTTGTCCGGGGCGTGGCAAAAGACGATGACCGGAACTTCGCCGGCAGTCTGTACCAGCTTGCTCTCCATGGAAATGCGCAGCCGGGTGTCCAGTACCACACGTACCGGCTGAGACGGATTCTCACAGCGGCAGGTGAGCATGGGGTCATCTGCCAGAACAGTGCCGATGCCCACGCAGATGGCAGCCACACGCTTTCTCGTCTGCTGGACGTGATTCCGGGCAGCCTCACCCGTTACCCACCTGGACGCACCGTCGGCGCAGGCAATCTTGCCGTCTGCGGTCATGGCATATTTTAGAATGGTGTAGGGCATCTTCGTGGTGATGTACCGGAAAAAGATGGGGTTCAGCTGGTCGCACTTTTCCCGGAGAAAGTCCGGGAAAACCTCGATGCCGTGTTCCCGGAGAAACGCCACGCCTTTTCCGGAGACCAGAGGGTTCGGATCACGGGAACCGATGTATACCCGGCGAATGCCGCTTTCCACCAGTGCCTCAGTGCATGGCGGCTGCTTGCCGTGGTGGCAGCATGGCTCCAGGGTGACGTAGATATCTGCACCGGCAGGGTCTTCGATGCAGTGCTTCAAGGCGTTTCGTTCTGCGTGGAGATCGCCGTATCTGGCGTGCCAGCCCTCACCGATGATGCGGTGGTCTTTGACGATCACCGCACCCACCAGGGGATTGGGGTTGGTGAACCCTGTGCCACGCCGTGCCAGTTGAATGGCACGTTCCATATAAAAAGAATGCTCTGTCATGAAAACACCTCCAAAAAATGCCCTGTTCTGCAAATGCACAACAGGGCAAGAAAAACGGCTTGGAAAGATGCCGTTATGATTCTGGATTCTGGGGGAAACACGTAAAATTGATTTTGCGTGGCTTCTCTCATCCGGACTATACCGTCGGTTTCGGAATTGCACCGAATCAGCCAGTTTTCGAAACTGGTTCGCAGACTGCGGCAAAAACGCCGTTCACTGCCGGTTCTGAATTACACAGTACCCTGAAGCTGTCTCTAGTATACCACCCTTTCCGGCAGTTGTCAAGTAACTTTTTTATGGCAGGAACATTCATAGGAATTTCACCAAAAAGCGGTTTTCTTGTGTTATAATAACTATGATTATAGAGAAAATCATCTGGGGAAGGAGTTCGATAGAATGACAGATGAAAGCATGAGAAAGACCATCGCCGGGAACATCTCCCGGTATCGCAAACAACTGGGTATGACACAACTTGATCTTTCCGAAAAGATCAATTATTCTGATAAAAGCATTTCAAAATGGGAGCGTGGCGACGGCATTCCCGATGTGCCGACCATGGTGCAGCTGGCAGAGATCTTCGGGGTATCGGTGGATGATCTGATTTATCCGCCGCAGGAACAGCCGCAGCAGCCGGTAGAGTCAGAAGAACCGGAAAAGCGCACAAAACCGGGGGATTCTACTGACGGTAGATTCTGCTGGAGGCACTTTTTCATCACTCTACTCTCCATTGCCGGGGTGTGGCTGGTGGCAATTCTGATCGTCTGCCTGTTCCAGTACATTGCGCCGGGCATCGCCGACCTGTGGGACGGCAGAGTGATGTGCTATGCGGTGACAGCATCCTTTGTGGTGTTCCTCATTTTTGCCAGTCTCTGGTGGCCACGGGCGTGGATCTTCATTGCCATTTCCGGCATCGTCTGGGGTGCGGCACTGTCCGTTTTCGTGACATTTTCCGGGATCTCCGGAGGCGGCGTGATCTTCGCCCTTGCCGGCGTGCTGGAACTGCCGGTGCTGCTGTGCTATTTCTGGCGCTGCTCTGCAAGGCATCAGTGGCTCATCCCGTATCCGTTCCCAAGGAAAAAATAAAACAGGTGCGAAAGGCACAGTACTGCAATCGTGAAATGGATTTCAGATGTATCGTGATGAAATCATTTCCGTATTGCGGCACTGTGCCTTTTTTTGTCAGAGAATCGAAAATTCTCAAACGGGTAGAGTGGTTCTGCACGGGAGTAGGTGGATTCTATCTGAAAAAAGGGGTATACTAAATGGTGCAAGAAGCAAGGCGAAAAGCGCCAAGGAAAGTGAGGAACCCCTACATGAACATCACACAGAACATCGGTATCCGCATTTGCGGCACAGGCAGCAGCGTTCCGACACGCACCGTGACCAACGACGATATGGCAACCATCGTGGAGACCAGCGACGAGTGGATCTCCACCCGTACCGGCATCTCCGAGCGGCACTTTGCCGACCAGGAGACCAACCTGTCTCTCGGCACAGAGGCTGCCGAAAAGGCGATCGCAATGGCTGGCATCCCCAGGGAAGAGATCGGCGTTGTGATCTGCGCCACCATTACACCGGACAACATCGTGCCGTCACAGGCGTGCCTGCTCCAGAAGAGCCTGGGTCTCACGGAACAGATCTTTGCCTTTGACATCTGCGCCGCCTGCACCGGTTTTCTGTATGCCATGCACACGGCACGGTCGCTGCTCTGCACCATGCCGGAAAAGAAATACGCCCTGGTTGTGGCAAGCGAACTGCTGAGCCGTGTCACCAACTTTGCAGACCGGAATACCTGCGTGCTGTTCGGCGACGGCGCAGGTGCGGCAGTCATCACCCTGGATGAAAACAGCCGCTATGCCTTTGACTGCGGTGCAGACGGCAACACCGAGGTGCTGTACTGCCCGAAGTCTTATCACAACACCAACCCCTTTGCCGCATCTCTGCCGGAACAGCCGGAACAGCAGGTGAAGATGGAGGGCAGAGCCGTGTACAGCTTTGCAGTGCAGGCACTGTCCGGCAGCATTCGCCGTGTGGCGGATCAGGTGGGCGGCTATCCGGAACACTACATCTGTCACCAGGCAAACGCCCGGATCCTCCAGGCGGCAGCCAAGCAGCTGAAAGAACCCATGGAAAAGTTTTTCCTGGACATTGCAAAATACGGCAACACTTCCGCAGCATCCATTGCCATTGCCTTGGATGACTGCGTGCGCAGCGGCGCTGTCAAACGTGGAGAAAGCGTGATGCTTTCCGGCTTTGGTGGCGGACTCAGCTACGGCACAGCATATTTCACATTCTGAGGAGGCAGCACCATGTATCGCAGAGAGACCAAGGAAAAGGCGGCATATGCCGGCAATCGTACCCGGAGAACTGACAGCGTGAAACAGCACGAGATGGCGGCGCTCCGGGAGATGGAACAGATGGTGCTGGCAGCGGAAAACAGCGAGGGAACAGCCGGACTGGAAAAGGCTGTAGCACATCTGGAAAGCTTTTTGCAGCAGGTCAGAAAGACCCGCATTCTGGATGAGAAACAGCGTGCCATGGAGGCGTTCCGGGGAAAGTTTGAGGACGGCTATACCTGGCGCAATGGCTTTCTGCGGAACGTGGCTCGGTTTGGCAGCAGACGGGCGCTGGCAGATCTGGAAAGCGGCAGAGTCTGGAACTATACCCAGCTGAATGCAGAGGCGAACCGTTTCGCCCACGGACTGCTCCGTGCCGGACTGCGGAAAGGTGACGTTGTCATGGTGCAGCTCCACAACTGCCCGGAGTTTGTGTTCGCCTATCTGGCGTGCCACAAGACCGGCATGGTGTTCTGTCCGGTGAACTTCCGGCTCTCTGCCAAGGAGATCGCTGACTGCATGGACAACAGCCATCCGAAGGTGTTCCTGTCTGAGCCGGAGGTCCAAGCAGAAGTAGACCTGGCGCTGACCAGAACCGGTTCTGCGCCCCAGATTCTGCTGACTACCGAGGAAACAGCGCCGCACAGCTACACCGGTTTTGTGGCAGACTGTCCCACAGACGACCCGGCGCTCTCCTGGGAACTCTCCATTTACGATGAGACTCTGCGGCTTTTCACCTCCGGCACAACGGGCAGACAGAAGAGCGTCTGCCTCACCAGCATCAATGAGGTGCTTTCTGCCCACGATGTGATGATTCATTTCCCCTTTTCCTTTGCCGATGTCTCCATGAACACCACCCCGTGGTTTCACCGTGGCGGACTCCACTCCGGCGGCATTACGCCTACACTGTATGCCGGCGGCACAGTGGTCATCCAGCGGAAGTTCCAGGCGGCGCAGACCCTGGATGCAGTGGAAAAGTACGGGCTGACCTTTATCATCGGCGTTCCCAATGTGCTGGAACTGCTGGCGGAAGAGCAGCAGAACCATCCCAGAGACCTGAGCAGCCTGCACGGCATCGTGACCATGGGCAGTCCGCTGGAACGTGCGGACTGTATCCGGTATCAGAAGATTCTGACACAGCGGATCTTCAACGGCTACGGCACAACGGAAATGTTCTGGAACACGTTCCTGCGGCCGGACGATCTGCCGGAAAAGGCAGGCAGTGCCGGACGTTCCTGTGTGGATGATGATGTCCGTGTGATCCGGGTCTATGACGACCACACCGCATCGCCGGACGATCTGGCGGCACGGGACGGCAATGAAGTGGGCGAAGTTATCATTCGCTCGGATGCCAAGTCGGCGGCGTTTTATTTCGGCAATCCGGAGGAGACGAAACGGCGGTTTCACGATGGCTTTTTCTACACCAACGACCTGGGAACATGGGACGAGAACCATTTTCTCCGGATCGTGGGCAGAAAGGATGATATGATTATCTCCGGCGGCGAAAACATCTACCCGGTAGAGGTGGAAGAGGTGCTGAACCTGCACCCCGGCGTGGCAGACTGCATCGTTACGGCAGCGCCGGATGTGAAACGTGGGGAGATCGTGACGGCGTATATCATCCCGTCAGACCCGTCTCTGACGGCACAGCAGCTGGAGCGCTACTGCAAGGAGAGTCCGCTGCTCGCCAACTATAAGCGGCCGCACTATTACCGCTTTGTCACAGAGCTGCCCCGGAATGTCACCGGAAAGAAAATGCACTGTGTTATGAAACAGCTGGCAGAACTGGACTGCCGGGAAGGCAGACTGACACGGGTATAATTGTCTGCTAAAGCTGCTGTGAAAAACACATACCGCATTCTGCAAGGGGATGCGGTATTTTTTTATGAAGGGATTAATCCCCCTGTCCCTGTGGGACATCCCCCTTTTCAAGGGGGACATGATGAGCGACAATAGACTTTCGTAGAAACTATTTTTCTGTCAGGTTTTCTTTGTCACACACCATGATATCTCTTTATCTCGTAAAGTGATTTGTATAAAAATCCAGGATTTTCTGTTGCATTTTTTCATGAAATATGCTATAATAAAAATTAAACAGATTCGCAGGAAAGCTTGCGGAAAGGAGCATCTATGAAGAAAATTACCATTATCACCGGACATTACGGTTCGGGAAAAACCAACCTGGCGGTGAACCTCGCCCTACAGCTGGCAGATGCCGGAGAAAAGGTGACGATCGTGGACTTTGACATTGTCAACCCCTACTTCCGCACCGCCGATTTTGCGAAACTGTTTGAAGAACGTGGGGTGACGCTGGCGGCATCCATGTATGCCAACACCAGCCTGGACATTCCGGCGATTTCATTTGACATGGAGCGCATGGCGTATGAGCCGGGGTATCTGATCGTAGACGTGGGCGGCGATGATGCCGGCGCCATCGGTCTGGGACGGTATGCAGAGGGCTTTTCCGCCTATGCGCCGGATCAGCTGGATCTGTGGTATGTGGTGAACCGCTACCGCTATCTCACGGAAGAACCCGGAGAGACCCTGAAACTGATGTACGAGATCGAGGCGGTCTCCCGGATGCGCCACACCGGGATCGTGAACAACTCCAACCTGGGAAAAGAGACCACGGCAGACACCGTTTTGCAGGCAGTGCCGTATGCGGAAGAGATCGCAGCGCAGGCAAAGCTGCCCCTGGTCTACACCACCTATCGGCGGGATCTGGACGTTTCAGTCGCAAACGGACTGCCGGTGGATGTGTTTGTCAAGCCGGTGTGGGAGGAGTGAACTAAGGTCGTCGGGCGAACATCGCTCGCCTTTACAGATATATATTTCGAACCGTTTTGAGGGTTGAATCCCCCTGTCCCTACGGGACATCCCCCTTTTCAAAGGGGGACATGATGAGAGCCTCCCTTGAAAAGGAAGGTGGATGCTCCGTAAGGAGCAGACGGAGGGATAGATTTGATGAAGAGTGCAATCCTCTCTGTTCGCCCCTACAATACCATTTTATACAATCTTGATTTACAACGCCTTATTTTATAAGTGTTTTGTAGAATAAAACGCACGCAGAAAGGAGTGAGGAATATGGAGAAAATGCAGGTTCGTTTTGAACGCTGTAAAGGGTGCGGTCTCTGCGTGACAGTCTGTCCCAAGCAGATCGTTGCCCTGCAAAAAGAACACCGGAATGAAAAGGGATATTTCACCGCAGTATGTACCGACCAGGATGCGTGCATCAGCTGTGCGATGTGTGCGATGATGTGTCCGGATTGTGCAATTTCAATTCAAAAGTGAAAGAAGGTCAATAACCAATGGAAAGAAGTCTGATGAAGGGCAACGAGGCATTGGCAGAAGCGGCGATCCGTGCCGGCTGTAAGTGTTTCTTTGGCTATCCGATCACACCGCAGACCGAGCTGTCTGCGTATATGGCAAAGCGCATGGAAAAATCCGGCGGTGTCTTTTTGCAGGCAGAGTCGGAGATCGCAGCCATCAACATGGTGCTGGGCGCTGCATCCACCGGCGTTCGTGCCATGACATCCTCCTCTTCGCCCGGCGTTTCGCTGAAGGCAGAGGGCATCTCCTACATGGCAGGTTCCGACCTGCCGGGACTCATCATCAACGTACAGCGTGGCGGTCCGGGACTGGGTTCCATCCAGCCGGCGCAGTCTGACTATAATCAGGCGACCCACGCCATGGGACACGGTGATTTTCATATTCTGGTGTATGCGCCATGTTCCGTCCAGGAGATGGTGGACACCGTAACACTGGCTTTCGACAAAGCGGATCAGTACCGTATGCCGGCAATGATCCTGGCAGACGGTCTGCTGGGTCAGATGATGGAGCCGGTCACATTCCCGGAACCCCGCACCACACTGCCGGACAAGTCCGACTGGGCTGCCTGCGGTCACAAAAACCAACGGGAACACCACATTATCAACTCCCTGTACCTGGATGCGCCGCTGCTGGAGGCAAAGGTCAAGGAGCGTTTCAAGCGCTATGCTATCATCGAAGAGACCGAGACAGACGCAGAGCTGTATTGCTGTGAGGATGCAGAGATCGTGGTTACCGCATACGGCGCATCGGCACGTGTGTCCAAGTCCGCAGTGACTGCCGCACGTCGCAAGGGCATCAAGGCAGGACTGTTCCGTCCCAAGACCCTGTGGCCGTTCCCGAAAAAGGAACTGTGCGAGGCAACTAAGCACGCATCCCACATCCTGGATGTGGAAATGTCTATGGGTCAGATGATCGACGACGTTCGTCTGGCAACAGAATGCCGTCTGCCGGTGTCGTTCTTCGGCAGAACCGGCGGCGTGATCCCGACTCCGGCAGAAGTATTGGCGGAGATTGAAAAATTGGCAGGAGGTGCAGAATAATGGCTGTTGTATTCGATCATCCCAAGTCCCTGCTGGATGTGTCCACACACTTCTGCCCGGGCTGCGGACACGGTATCGTACACCGTCTGGTCTGCGAAGTCATTGATGAAATGGGCATCGAGGGCGACACCATCGGTGTGGTTCCGGTAGGATGTTCCGTTATGTCCTATAACTATTTCGGCTGCGACGTCATTGAGGCGCCCCACGGCAGAGCGCCGGCAGTGGCTACCGGTGCAAAGCGTGTGAACCCGGACAAGTTCGTCTTTTCCTATCAGGGCGACGGCGACCTGGCTGCCATCGGTACGGCTGAGACCGTCCATGTCGGCACACGTGGGGAAAACATCGTGGTCATCTTTATCAACAACACGACCTACGGCATGACCGGCGGTCAGATGGCGCCCACCACCCTGCCGGGACAGGTGACACAGACCACGCCGTTCGGCAGAAACGTAGAGACTGCCGGCTATCCCATCCGCATCTGCGAGATGATGGCGACTCTCAGCGGTACGGCGCTGGCACAGCGTGTTGCCATCGACAGCGTGCCGCACATCCGTGAGGCAAAGAAGGCGATCCGCAAGGCGTTCGAGAATGAAAAGGAAAAGCGTGGCTTGTCCATCATCGAGGTGCTGTCCACTTGTCCGACCAACTGGGGTATGTCTCCCACAGAGTCCATGCAGTTCGTCAAGGACAAGATGATCCCTTACTATCCGCTGGGCGTATATAAGGATGTTACCGCAGAGGAGGGCGCAAAGGCATGACAACAGAAATTATTTTAGCAGGCTTCGGCGGACAGGGCATCCTGTTTGCCGGAAAGATCCTGGCATACTGCGGTCTGATGGCAGGCAAGGAACTGAGCTGGCTGCCGTCCTACGGTCCGGAAATGCGTGGCGGCACGGCAAACTGCTCCGTCTGCATCTCGGATGAACCCATCGGCTCTCCGGTCGTCACCACCCCGGACTACCTCATCGCCATGAACGGTCCGTCCTATAAGAAGTTCATTGATGCAGTCAAGCCGGGCGGTCTGGTGCTGTTCGACAACTCCATCGTGGAGGAGACCTGCGAGAGAACGGATATCACGGCGATCTCGCTGCCGGCAACGGATATGGCGACAGATGCCGGACTGAACGGTGCGGCAAACATGGTGCTGCTGGGCAGAATGCTGGCGGAGACCAGCCTGTTTGACCTGGACACCGTGAAAAAGGCAATGGAAAAGTGCATTCCGCCGAAACGTGCGCATCTGATCGAGGCGAACCTCAAGGCAATTCAGCTGGGCATGGCTGCAAAGCAGTAAGGCAGCCCGCCTTAACAGGATAACAAAAACGGCTGTGAGCCGCCCGGAAAGGCAGCTTACAGCCGTTTGTTTTTGAGATATGGAGTTATTTTACGATGGAATCCCAGTCTACCGGGACACCTGCGCCCTTGCTGGCGATATAGAGCATCTCGTAGAAGATGTCGGTGGAGTCCAGCGTGCCGTTTTCGTCGATGTCCGCCGCCAGGAAGTTTTCACCCTCCAGCAGGTCATCGGTTCTGCCCACAGCCTTTTTCGCACAGGAATACATCATCTCGAAAACGTCTGTGGAGTCGATACTTCCATCGGCGTTGGCATCGCCTTTGGTGTAGGTGATTTCCTTGGCGTTGACGGTGAGGGTGTAGTTGGCGTCAGAGGAAAGGTATGAACTTGCAACCTTAATAAAATAAGTGCCCTTTTCTAATTTAACCGTGTCTGATTTTACATTGGTTTTATCTCCATTTACGGATTGTTTCAGAAGAGCATTTTCATCACCTGAAAGAAGTGAGAAATTCCAGAATGTTCTATTATCTTCCAAATCGACATGGTTAAAAGAAATTGAAACTTCACTAGTCTTATCTACTGTAAAGCTGTAATAATCAACATCATTATTTTTATACAGGTTTCCTACACAGGCAGTTGCAACGGGAATTTTATTTGCAGTTTCTATTGTATCATTGGATTCAGCCTCAAATACCCCATCACTGGAAAATGTATTTGAAATAATATAATCTACATCATTATATAAAAAGGCAGACTTAACAACAAGATAGTATGTTCCCTTTTGCAATCCCATTTTTGAGGTTTTCTGATTTGTTGTTGTACCTGAAATTTCCCAGTCGCAAATTTTATTTCCCTCTGCATCAGTCAGGAAATAATTCCAAAAGTCACGAGAATCTTCTATATCAGTATGCTTGAAATTAAATTGGATGAGTCCATCCTGTTCTAAATTCAGAGCATAATAGTCAATATCTTTATCATCATGAATGTTTCCTGTGATGCTGGAATTCAATGCAAAGGTATTTGCAGCACTTAATTCATCGTTATGTTCTTCTTCAAATTTTTTCTCATCAGTACTCGGAGTGAAATTTGCTTGAATAGTATAGGTGTCTTTTAGAGAAAGAGAATCGGAAGTGACTTTGATATAGTATTTTCCACTTCTCAATCCAATTGACTTAAAAGTGACTTTTAAGTTGTCGGCACTTTTTTTCCAAGAATCAATTTGATTTTCATTCTCATCTAAAAGATATATATCCCAAAAGTCTCTGTTATCTTCATTGGATGAGGTACTAAATTGAATTGCAAGAGAACCGGGATTATCAAGATTTATGCTATAATAATCAACGTCATTGTCATTGCGGATATTTCCGGAATATGGAGTATTCACTGAGATGGGATTTGCACTTTCTGCGTCGTTGTTGAATTCTGCTTCGTAGTACGTTGTTGTTTCTGAAACTGGTGTATAAGTTACATTTAATGTGTATGTTTCTTTGGAATGAAGAGATGCTGTTGAGACAATATAATAATAAGTTCCTGCTTTTATTCCCTCATTATCGGTTCGATAAGCAGTTCCTTCTCCGTCAATATCCCATTCCTGTACAAGTGTATTGTTTTCATTAACGAGTTTGAGAGTCCAAAATGAACGATAATCGTTTAATGAGGGTCGAGTGAATGTTGCGGACAATGTGCCATCTTCTTGTAATGTAACTTTATAACAGTCTACATCGTTATCAGAACTCAAATTTCCCGTTACCTCTGTGTTGACATCAATCGCCTCAGCGGTTTCGATGGTGTCGTTTTCGCCGGTCTCTCCCTCGGTCTCTGCGAATGCCGGGAGCGCTCCCAGACTTCCTGCGCAGAGCATACCGGCGGTCATAAGCGCCAGCAGCTTTTTGCTTGATTGCTTCATTTTACGCAACCCCTTTCTTAGATGATACTCCTATTATAGCATAATTTGAGCAGTTCCGCAATAATTTGTCTCCGATTTTTCTGCATTTCACTAAAAAACGGCGTATTTCGTAAAAAAAATACACCGTTTTTTTTTTTTTTTGTCAATTATTCACAAATGAGAAACAGGGCGATTTTGCCACAAAAGCCTACTTCACGATGGAATCCCAGTCTACCGGAACGCCTGCGCCCTTGCTGGCGATATAGAGCATCTCGTAGAAAATGTCGGTGGAGTCCAGCGTGTCGTTTTCGTCGATGTCCGCCGCCAGGAAGTTTTCACCCTCCAGCAGGTCATCGGTTCTGCCCACAGCCTTTTTCGCACAGGAATACATCATCTCGAAAACGTCTGTGGAGTCGATACTTCCATCGGCGTTGGCATCGCCTTTGGTATAGGTCAGCATCTCCGCCTGCATGGTCAGCGTGTATTCCAGGTCGGAAAAGCCGCCGATGCCCTTGTGCCGGACTTCCACATAATACGTGCCGCCACGCACCAGAACGGTCTCGCTTTCCGTTTTGGTCTTGCCCAGCGCCGCATCCAGGGTGACCGCCTTGTCCTCCCGGAGCGTTCCGGTTTTCTCGTCAAAGGGATAACAGGTCACCGTCCAGGGCGTGCCGCTGCTGCTCAGATCGTCCGGCAGGGCGTGTTCCAGGCACAGGGAAAACTGTGCGGCGCTGTCCAGGGTGACTTTGTAGTAATCCACGTCCGATTCATCGGAAAGCTTTCCCGAAACGGGCGTGTTGGGCAGCATGACATCCGCACGGGAAGTGCTGTCGTTGGGTTCGCTCTCATAGGTGCTGTCGGTCGGGGTGAAATCGGCGGTGAGGGTGTACTGTTCCGCACCGGACCAATTCACGTTTGTCATGGCGTTTGTCTTGACCTGGATGTAGAATGTGCCGGGGTCAAAGCCCTGCTCCGGGATCGTCACCGAGGCAGTTCCCTGCGTCAGTTCGGTTTTGCCGATCTGCTCCCGGTCGCTGTTGTAGAGGAACAGACTCCAGCCCAGGTAGCCGCTGCTCTGGGTCTCGTCACCGAGCGTGACAGAGAGCTTTCCGGGCAGGTCGGTGGTGAAGGTGTAATAGTCCGTGTCCTGGTAGTTGTGGAAAACGCCCCGGCAGGGTGCGGAAAGGGTGAGGGCGTTGGCGTTGCTGAAACTGTCGTTGGGTTCCAGCTCATAGGCGCTGTCGCTTTCCCACTGGCTTTTCGGGGTGAAGTTTGCGGTGAGGGTATAGGTGCTTGCGGGCGGATAGTCGGCGTAATAGGGGGCGAGGGAAAGATAGTACACGCCGGCTGTCCAGCCGTTCGCCGGGAACTGGGTGTTGCTGTGGACGTAATCATCCTGGCTGATCTGGTTGCCGTCGGCATCGTAGAACGTGATGCGGTAGCTGTCCCCGAAGTCCGAGACCCAGTCGGCGATCATACTGACTTGCAGCAAACCGTCCTCCGGCAGGGTGAACTGGTAGAAGTCCACGTCACCCTTTGCGGAGATGTCCCCGGAAACTGCGGTGTTCAGCGGCAGTTCCTCTGCTGTGGCGATGGTGTCGTTTTCGCCGGCTGTCCCGGCGGATTCCGCATCCACGGCGAGGGGAGCGTTCAGACAACTGATGCAGAGCATCCCGGCAAAGACGGCGGCAAATCGTTTTTGTTTTGCGGTTTTCATGTGTGGTATCCTTTCTATGCGATGCAGATTTCATGGTGATTTCTGCTAACAGTATACCATAGAAAGGTTAATTCGCAACAAATTATGGCGTTAAATGTTCGTAAAGCGAAAAATACCGCACGACAGCGCCTGCAATGCAGCGTTTGCCTTGTGCGGTATCCTCTGTTGTATTGTTATTCTGTGCCGGAAATGGCTGTCTCTGCGGCGGTGGTCTCAGTCAGACGCTGTTCCAGCGCCGGAAATGCCGGCGGGACAGACATTGCATCCAGCAGAGGACAGAGCGCATTCAGCAATGCAGGATAGGCGGCATTTCCCAGATGCACACCGTCTCCGGCAGAGTACATTTCAGCCAGACCGCCGGAGGCAGGGTCGCTTATCACGGCATATGCGTCAAAGTAAGCGACATTCTCTCTGTTCAGCTGCTGTATCGTCTGTGCCAGGGCAGCGTTATACTGCTGAATGCTTGCGTTGCTGGTGAAGTCTGAAGAGGGCAGGATGGGTGTGATCCCGGCAACGATGATATCGCTGTCCGGGCAGATGGTCAGGATTTTTTCGATCTCTGCGGCATACTGTGCGGTGTATTCCTCTGCACTGAGCAGATTGATGTCGTTCATGCCCATGGATAAGTAGATGTACGGCGGCTGTTTTTCCCGGAGCACTTCCAGGATATCCTTTTCCGCGCCGCTGCTGTCTGCAAAGGTGAAATCGTGAATGTTGCGGATGGCAACGCACCCCTTTGCCAGTCCGTTTTCCTCCGGGATGGCACCGTACAGGGAAAAACCGGAGGCAATCGAATCCCCGACTACCGTAATGGCATACGGATAGACCGCATGGCGCTGCTGCAGCTGTTCCGGTGAGAGCGTTGTGACCACTGTGGTGACAACTGGCGCATTTGCCGCCTGCACATCGGGTTTTCCGCCTTTTGCGGCACAGCGGATCAGCGAGATCAGCAGAAACACAATGAGAAAGAGAAGCAGTGCCGCCAGGATCATGCGGTCATAGCGCATATGCCGTTTTCGAACAGGTGTTGGAGCATCCTGTGCCGGAATGGGAATGTTTTTTTGCCGGGCTGACTGCTTTTGCAGCGTGCTGAGATGGTTTCGCAGATTTTCCAGTGCTGGTTTTGCATTGGAAAATTGTTTTTTCACAAATTTTACGAATTTTTCCAGCTGTCGGGAAATACTGTCCGGCAGCTTTTTCTTTTGCATTTTCATTTTTGATACCCCATTTTCCCTATTATCATAAGAGTTTGCTGACGTGCCTTTTACACGTCTGAATTATCAGGGCAGCACTGTACAAAGCACACCGAACAGCCTTGTGCAGTGCTGTCTTGGAAAATCGTTTTCACCGATTATGAAAACAATCCTGCGCCCAGCATTGCCAGTCCCGCCAGCCCTGCGCCGACGCACAGCAGCGTGATGCCTGCCACGCTCGCCTTGGATACCACGTGGTCGATGTAGGCACACCTGGGGTCGTCCGGGTCGTAGACTACGGGCAGTTTGCTGCCGGGCTGCCAGGTCTCCCGTGCCATTTCCTCCATGCTCCGGGGACGATACTCCAGCCGGGCGTGAAAGATGTCGTTCCGCACGGCAATGCAGGTTTTCGGGTCGGTATCGTTCCGGAAAAAGATCGCCGATTTGGAAACGGTCGCCGCACTCTTATAGTGGAGACGGGCAGTATAGCCTACACCGTTCACCTGAAATGCCGCCACCGGAGCGATAGACGGGCCGCCGCTTTGCTTTGGCTGGTAGTGATAGCGTATCACAGTTCCCTCTGTCCGGGCAGAGCAGCGCCGCCGGAGCTTTCCTGTCCGTCGGAAAAAGGGGATGGAGAGCAGGGCAGTGAGGATGCCTGCACCGCCGATGGCAAGGCAGGCGATGAGGTTGGGGGTCAGTGTCATGGATGTTCACCTACTTCATGTCAGATTTGTCGATGAGATAGCTTGGCTTCACGAAAAGCCTTACCAGTTTCGGGTGTTTGTCTGCGTGGCGCACCACATAGCTGAACGTCAGCACAAACAGCAGCCAGAGTACTTCGAAACCGCCTGAGAGGAGTATAAGTTCGTTTCGTGCCTTTAAGGTGTCGTGGTTATAATTCGCCAGAGAAAGATAAACATGATCGGCAGATTCCAGCTGTATGATCGGAATCAAGTCTTTCTTGTTCTGGTCGTTTTTTGGAAAAGACACGGTAAATGTCACTTTGTCCGCAATTTCCTGTTCTATCTGCGCCATTTTTGCCGAATCGGGTTCGATTCCCCAGGTGTAGAAAGCGGCAGTGTATCCCGGCAGCTCCAGTTCCAGCCGCTTGTCGCCGTCATCATTTTCTGTGAACTGGTAGGACGTAACTGTACAGGTTTCCTGGTACAGATCTTTCGGAGAAACGGCACGGTCTAAGTGCAGCAAAAACAGCGCCGCTGCCACCGGTATCAAGCCGATCAGAATAAAGCAAAAGACAAATTCACCGGGATTGTAGACATTTCCGCCGAACAGTTTTGCCTGCTCCGGTGTGAGAAACTCGGCATCCGGGGCGTGCATCCTTGCAATATGGGCGAATTTTTTTCCATTGCCCGCCATCTGGTCAATGAGAATGATGCGGTGTCCCACGTGGATGGTGACATCTTTGCCGCACCGGATCTTTTTGATCTGGCTGTAGGAATAGGTGTGAGAGATCCGCAGCATATCCCGGTAGGTAAAATTTTCCGGCGTGTAGGTGATTTTCTGGTTCACCGTGAGGATTAGTACCAGTCCCAGCAGGCAGAACAGCCCCAGTCCGATCAACACAGGGATGCCGGCAGACTGGTACAATGCGATCAGAAACAGAATGAAAAACAGGAGAAAATCGACAGCGCCGAGGAAAGGAACATAAATGGGGATCTCTCCGGCAGTGCTGTAATGCCATTTCGGGTTCTTTTTCCGGTGTTTATTTCGTTTTGCCATGATGTTATGCCCCACAGATTCGCAGGATCGCCGCCGCCATCATCCGGGTGTTTTCCTCCAGCTGTTCCAGCGGCAGGAACTCGTCGTCTCCGTGCATATGGTAATCCCAGCCGGGGTATTCCATGCCGAACGCTACGCCGCCGGGAATGTCATGCACATAGGTGCCGCCGCCGATGGCAATGCACTCGCCCGGCGTGCCTGTCTGCTCCTCGTAGACCGCCAGCAGGTCCTGTACAAACGGGGAATCTTTCGGGGTATGGTGCGGATCGCTCTGAATCAGCGCCTCGCACTGGAATCCCTTTGCGGCAAAGGCAGCCTGTACCTGTTCCAGAACGGTCTCCTTGGTGGTGCAGACCGGGAAACGGATGTCCACACAGCCGGTGAGCGTGCCGTTTTCCACGTGGAGCATACTGCAAATGCAGGTGAGTGCGCCGGATTCCGTGTCGGCGCAGGCGATGCCCAAACCGCTGCCGTCGGTGCAGCCGTGAGGGAACAGTTCCGCCAGCGCCCGGCAGTCGGCAAAGGCGCTGTCACTGCCCAGATAGGTCAGCAGTCCGGTGATGGCGTTGTCGCCGCTTTCCGGCGTGGATGCGTGGGCTGCAATGCCCTTGTAGGCGAGTTCGTTTCCTTGGCGGGTAATTTGACTGCCCTGTTCTGCTGTGCCGCAGAACGCCGCAGAAAGGCTCACAGCGGCATCTGCCGGAACGGCGTTTGGCGCAGTGCCGGCGGAGAACCGGGCGATGGGGTCGGCGGTCGCTTTGGTGAACTGTAACCGGAGCATTCCCTTTTCCAGGTGGATGATGGGATAGCTGCCGTCCGGGGTGAACACCTGCGGCGGCATGGCGTGGCGTGCCATGTAATATTCCAGGTCGGTTGAGCCGTTTTCCTCGTTGCAGCCCAGCAGGAACCGGACGTTTTTCCGGAGCGGAATGCCGGATTCCCGGATGGCACGGAGCGCATACAGCACTGCCACAGCCGGACCTTTGTCGTCGATAGCACCTCTGCCGTAGATTCTGCCGTCCCGGATCTCTGCGGTGAACGGGTCGGACTTCCAGTTGGACGGCACAGCCGGGACAACGTCCAGGTGGCACAGGATGCCCAGATGCTGGGGCAGGGATGCGTCCCAGTCGGCGGCGCCCATGTGGTATTCATAGTTGGTGCAGGTCATGCCCAGTTCTTCCAGCTGGTGCAGCATAAAGTCCAGGGCATCTGCGGCAGGCTTGCCGTAGGGATAGCCATCCTGGGGCTGGGGTGCGGCGACGCTGGGGAATCCGATGAGACGGGACAGAGTCTCTACAGCGTCGGCATGGTTGGTGTGAATGCGGTTGCAGACTGCTTCTGGCAGCATAGTGAATCCTTCTTTCTGTATGTAGGAACACGGCGCACCGTGTTCGAAAACTTAGAAACTTTATTGTACCTGGTTCAGGATCGTGCCGTCTTGGAAGTAAGCATCCAGATTTTCCAGGGTGACTTGTGCGATGTTGTGCAGTGCCTCGTTGGTGAGGAACGCCTGGTGTGAGGTCAGTACCACATTGGGCATGGAGACCAGCAGGGAGAGCAGGGTGTCCCGCTTTACCATCTCAGAGCGGTCCTCAAAGAAAAATTCGGTCTCTTCCTCGTAGACATCCAGTCCGGCGCCGGCGATCTTGCCGTTTTTCAGCGCATCCAGCAGCGCCTCGCTCTCCACCAGCATTCCACGGGAGGTGTTCAGCAGGTATACGCCGTCTTTCATCTGGGCGATGGTGTCGGCGTTGATGAGATGCCGGGACTGCTCCGTCAGCGGACAGTGCAGGGAGATGATGTCGCTCTGGTGCAGCAGCTCCTCCAGGGAGACGTAGGGAAAGTCAGCGTCTTTCAGCGGATAGGGGTCATATGCCACCACGTTCATGCCGAATCCACGGCAGATGCGGATGAAGATTTGTCCGATCTTGCCCGTGCCGATGACGCCCACAGTTCTGCCGTGGAGGTCGAATCCCACCAGACCGTTCAGCGAAAAGTTAAAGTCACGGGTGCGGAAGTATGCCTTGTGGATCTTCCGGTTCAGCGTCAGCAGCAGTCCCATGGTGAATTCCGCCACGGCATACGGGGAATAGCCCGGCACACGCACCACGGCAATGCGTCCGGCGGCAGCGTTTCGGTCTACGTTGTTGTAGCCGGCACAGCGCAGGGCGATCATTTCCACGCCGGCATCGCACAGCCCGTCGATGACGGTTTTGTCCAGGGTGTCATTCACAAAGGGAATCACCGCCCGGCAGCCTTGCGCCAGGGAGATGGAATCCGGCGTCAGCTTGTGTTCGTAGTACTTGATGTGATAGTGCTGATTCAGCTGGTCGAACCACTTGCGGTCATAGGGCTTGGTGTCGAAAAAGGCGATGCGTTCTTTTTTCTCGGACATGAGATGCTCCTTTCAGGATTCCCGGTTTGCGCCGGGAGAAATGCGTGGCTTGAGATAGCGGCGGTACAGAACCGGAAAATTCCCCATGCTGAAATCGTAGCAGAAGAACATGACGTTTGCGATGCCAAGCAGTATCCAGCCGCCGTATTTGCCGTAGTCGCCCAGGGATTCCAGCAGCTCCTTCATGCCCAGTACGTAGACGGATACCCAGAAGAACGCCAGCACAGCGGCGTTGAATACCGCCAGGCGGAGCAGGAATCCCACGAACTTCCAGCGAAAGCGCTCCATGAGATGGCGCAGCAGGGGAAAGTAGCCGAAGAAGAACAGGAACGCCAGAGAGGCATCCTTGTTGGGCGTGACGAAAATGGACAGCAGTCCCACGGAAAGATAGGTGAGAAAGCCCCAGTAGCCGCTGGTTTCCAGTACCATGATATAGATAAAGGCGCTCGCCAGCATGGGCAGGATCAGGTAGAACATGGGGAAAACGCCGGTGAGAAACATACAGGCAATGCAGAGTGCAGCGATAATGCCGCCGAGGGCAATATGATAGCTGAGAGACTGCGCCGATTCTTTGTGTTGACGCATAATAAAATACCTCGTTTTTGTGGTTTTTTTAAGTTAAGGCAATACCGCAAAAGCTTGTGCGTAAGATGCGCAGCCTTTGTTCGGTATTGCCTTAATTCTACCAGAAAAAACGAGTCGTGTCAACAGACAGCCGGATATTTGTGGACACATTTTTAGTATGCCCGTTTTTGTGCCGTGTAAATCAATTTTATGGTTGTTTGTCTTTTATAAGTTCCGGGAAAATATCCCCCTGTCCCTACGGGACATCCCAGCACAAGGCACACCCTACGGGCGCCTTTTCAAGGGGGACATAATGCGTGTCTCATTGTAGGGGCGAACATCGTTCGCCCGGGATATTTGGAAACGTACCAACGGGCGAACAAGATATCCCCCTGTCAGCTTACGCTGACATCCCCCTTTTCAAGGGGGACATGATGAGTGGGAATAAGCCTCCCTTGAAAAGGGTGATTCCCCACGGGGTGGTGAAATGTCACCGTAGGTGACAAAGGGGACCGCTCAGTACGAGGTGGATGCTCCGTAAGGAGCAGACGGAGGGATAAATTTGATAAAAAGTGACAAACCTCTTTTTGCGCAGCACCGTCTTGACCTTTTTTGCGAAAAACGGTATAATAAGTCGTATATCGGATGATTTTATCACAGGAGGTAATTTTTTATGGATCTCATCTCGATTTTTCCGGCGCTCTGGACGGCTGGGGCGGACACTGCCACGGGCACTACGGATCTTGTTCCCTCAGTGCAGGATGTAGTGGACACCATGGGTGAGGAGGTCAAGCAGACCTCCAGCATCCTGAGCAAGATCTTCCAGCCCATTCTGGACAAGCTGCCGTCTCTCATTTTTGCGGTACTGTTCCTGCTGATCGGAATGTTTCTGGTTAAGCAGATCATGCGCATTCTGAAACGGGCGTTCAACCGCTCCAATATGGACGGCATTATGTCCAGCTTTATCCGGTCGGTCGCCAAGATCATTCTCTATGTGCTGCTGATCGTCATTGCCCTCTCTATCCTGGATGTCCCCATGGATTCCATTGTGGCGGTCATTGCATCTGCCGGCGTGGCAATAGGTCTGGCACTGAAAGACAGCCTTTCCAACCTGGCAGGCGGTTTTATCATCCTGTTCTCGAAACCGCTGAAAGAGGGCGACACCATTGAGGCGGACGGCGTTATGGGCAAGGTTGAGGCGATCACCATCCTGTATACCCGTATCGTCACCGTGGACAACAAGACAGTGTTCATCCCCAACGGCGTGGTTGCCAGCGGAAAGATCATCAACTACACCGACAAGGAGACACGCCGGGTGGATCTGAACTTCGGCATCAGCTATGAGGATGACATTGACGCTGCCCGTGCTGTGCTGCTGGACGAGGTAAAGGCTGCGCCGGAGTCGCTGGATGCGCCTGCACCTAAGGTTGTGGTACTCAGCCACGACGAAAGCGCTGTAACGCTCCAGCTCCAGGTCTGGACGAAGAGCGAGGATTACTGGCCGCTGCACTATCGCCTGCTGGAAAGCGTCAAAAAGGCGTTCGATGCCAAGGGCATTTCCATTCCGTATCCGCAGATGGATGTACATTTACCGGAAAACACTTCTAATTCCGACAAATAATCCATGCTTTTGGAAATGCGTTCGCCGGGAAAAAGGCTGCCAAATATCTCCATGCGCAAAATGTTGCATCTGATTGTATTTATTATATAGAATATTTGTAAACTATATGTGATTCTCTTGACAGAGGGGGTAGACAGGGGTATAATATAAATATCCTTTCTTAAAAATTTTTTTCATAAAAATCCCCTTACTAAAACTCCCGTCTGCTCCCTCAGGCGGGAGTTTTACTTTTTCGGAAAAAAACGGGAGAGATCCCGAAAAAAAGGCGCTGACCCATTGCGAACGGGTCAGCGCCTTTTGGTTGTTGTGTGAATCACACAAATCAATTTTTTAGAAAGCCCCCCTTGAAAAGGGGGATGTCAGCATAAGCTGACAGGGGGATTACCCTTTTAGTTAAATTAAAGCAGTTAAAAACTGCGTGATTACTGCACGTACGCATTCCAGGTGACGTTGTTGCCTACCGCTTTGTTTGCGATGTACAGCATCAGATAATACATATCCGTGCTGTTCAGCGCTGCGTCACTGGTCATGCCCCATGTGTCGAAGTCCATCAGATACATGAGGAAGGATTCCATGTATTGGTTAGAGGATTTGCCGTCATAGAGCTTGGCATCATCGCTGCCCACGCCCTTCAGTGCGATATAGTACATGAGATAGAACAGATCCTGGCTGTCTACCTTGCTGTCGTGGTTGATGTCACCACGTTTGCCTACCATAATGTTCTGGGTCACGTTATTGCCGGTGTCTTTCCACTTCAGCAGGCTGCCGTTGCAGTACAGGGGCATATTCTCAGAGATGAAGAAACCGTCCTGTGCCTGCTTGTCGTACAGGGTCTTAGGGGTTGCGCCGTAGCAGTCCACCAGACCGGTGATGTCCACGCCGGTTTCCGTGGTAGAATCTGCATAGGTCACATCTGCGGTGATCTTTGTGGCAAAGTCTGTGGCACGGATCGCCTTGGTGTTATCATCGGTGTAGAACTTCACGTCGTCCTGTTCGGTACCTGTGACTGCCAGGCTGTCCACGCCGACGGCGATGGAAGTGCCGACCAATTCGGTGGGGAATTCCTTGCTTCTGCTGCTGGTCAGCTGGCAAGGCGTCTCACCGGATGCCGCAGACTGGCGGTCCAGGAACTTGATGTCATACACACCGGGCTTGGTACCCTGCTGGATCACCACGTTCACCTGGAACAGCGGAAACTCGTCAGAGGCATTGCCCAGGAAGGATGCGCCGTCTTTCAACTGTGAAGTACCAGCCACCCACATCACGCTGCTGCAGGTGTCCGGCAGCCGTTCGCCCGCCGGGGTATCCGGATTGTACCGGGGAATGGATGCGGTCTTGGTGACGGTCTGGAAAGTAGTCTGGTCGATATACTCGTAGGAGTACACGCCGTTGCCGTCTGCATCAACGGTGACGTCACAGGGGAAGTCCTTGGTCGTCTTTGCCTTGCCGTTTTTACGGTCTTCTGCGCTGGTATAGAACGAAGCAGAGAATGTGATCTTGCCGCTGCCGGCGCTGTAGAGTGTAGAGCCGAAGATCGGGTCACAGGCGTATTCTCTGGCGGTGAACATGGGGGAGTTGTTGGTATAGGTGTTGTTCTTGCCGATCAGCGAGCCGAAACAGTAGGGAACCTGGTCTGTGGTGAACGAGCCGACACTGCTGTTATAGGTCTTTTTCTCCGAATTTTTGTGGGCGTTGTCGCCGGTGGTGATGTCCTTGAAGTAAACATCGCCGGTCTTTTCGCCGTTGTGATAGGCGTTGTACTTCACCATGGCAGAGCCGAAGGTGTTGGCGGTGCTGCCGGTGATGTAGACGGATGCCGGGATGACAACGTCGCCGGCTGCCACTTCTTCTGCGGTGACGAAGTTCCGTTCCGGAACAAAGCGCAGCTGATAGGGCAGGGTATTTTCCGTGCCGGTTGCTGTCAGTGCATTTTCACTGTATGCGGCATCGATCAGCGCATCGCCGTCCTCCTGCGCAGCGGCGGAAAACGCCAGGGTCTGCGGCAGCAGGAGCGATGCCGTCATGACAGCGGCACTGACCAGAGAGATCATTTTTTTCATAGAGCGATCCTTTCTTGAAAACAGCGTAATCACGCTTTTGCTAAGCCGCCATGGCTGCCTCCGCAGGAACAAGGCGGCGCTTGAGTTTGCGCATATCCACAAAGTAGACGGTGATGAGCAGCACATCGGCAAAGATCCATGCCACCGGGCTTGCCATAATGGCAGCCATATAGCCGAAGGTGGGGACAAAGCCGAAGCAGACCAGAGAACGGGCGGCCAGCTCGCTGACGCCAGCCATCATGGGCATGAGACTGTATCCCATGCCCTGGAGGGAATTGCGCAGGATAAAGAGAACGCCGAGTACCGGATAGAACACGGCATTCCAGCGCATATACTGCACCGCCAGGCGGATGACCTCAGTCTCAGACGGATCCAGGAACAGATACGCCGTGTATTTTCCCAGGATCCAGAGAAAGGCGATGCAGAAGGCGCAGTAGCACATGGAGACATACATACTGAGACGGATGCCGTCCCGGATGCGGTAGAACTTTTTTGCACCCAGGTTCTGACCGCAGAATGTCGCCATGGTGATACCCAGAGATTCCAGAGGTCCCATGACAATGGCACAGATCTTCTGCGCCGCTGTGACGCTGGTAACTGCCAGAGACCCCAGGCTGTTGACGGAGGTCTGCAAAATGATGGAGCCGATGGCGGTGATGGAAAATTGCAGCGCCATGGGCAGACCGATGGAGAGCAGCCGTCCGCAGCGTTTCAGCTCCGGCTTGCATTCGCCGTGCTGGAAACGCATGATGTGAAACTTTTTATACAGATAGATCAGGCAGAGGATGCCGGAGATGCCCTGTGAGATCACGGTGGCATAGCCTGCGCCGGCAACGCCGGACTGCATCCCCACCAGGAAAACCAGATCCAGGATGATGTTCAGCACGGACGAGATCGCCAGGAACAGGATCGGGGATTTGCTGTCGCCCACGGCACGCAGGATCGCAGCCAGGCTGTTGTACAGCACCGAGGTGAGAATGCCGCCAAAAATGACAATGATGTAGTCGTAAGAATACTGATAGATGTCATCCGGTGTTTTCATCCAGTGCAGGATCGTGCCTGTGCCGATCATGGTGAGGATGGTCAGCAGAACGCCGATGAGCGCTCCCAGATAGTAGGAGTTGGCGATGTTCTTCCGCATACTGTGATAGTCGCCTGCGCCGAACGCCTGCGCCACAGGAATGGAAAGTCCCGTGCAGATGCCGGTGGCAAATCCCACCACCAGAAAGCTGATGGCGCCTGTTGCACCAACGCCAGCCAGCGCACTGGCACCCAGATAGCGCCCGACGATGACGGTGTCCACCATGCTGTAGAGCTGCTGTAAAATGTTGCCGAAAACCATCGGTCCGCAAAAGCGGAGAATCAACCCCAGCGGCTTTCCGGCTGTCATATCCTTTGTCATAACAGAGAATCCCCTTTCAGAAAAGTACGTTTCTCTATTATAGCAACATCATATGCTTTCGTCTAGTCGCATTTCCGCCAAAGATTCCTGACTGAAATCGGCGGAAACTTGTGGATTTTACAGGAACTTCACCACATTTTAACGCAATGCGTTTTTCGTGTGTCAGCTTTGCATTGTTTCGTGGAAAAGTCTGGAATCTCGACAAGATCCGCCTTTTTTCAGCCTTTTCATTTTCGGGAAAAAGTGCTATACTGGTAGACAGAAAGAGATATCACAGAGCCGTTTCGCTCGCAAAAGAACAGGAGTATCACAATGAAACTGAAAACCAGAAAGAGATCCGACCTCCAGCCCCGGCTGTCCGAACCCATCGTCTATATGGAAGTGTACGGCAGCAACCGTGTGATCTATCGTGTCACCGCCGGGAGCGTGATCCGGCAGAGCGTCTCAGAGCCGTTTTACGGTGTGACGCTGGAGGACCTGCGCACCGGCGAACGATACAGCATCGCCGACTTTTCGTCCGATCTGGAACAGACCATCCGCTTTGCCAATGCGCTGGTGCAGCAGGAGATTCGACCGTCCAGCCTGTATGATGCAGCCCTGGCGGCGCTTTCCCGGAAGGCAGGGGTTATTTGCCGCCCGTCTTGTCCTCCCGGAGGATCTTTTCCCGATAAGCTGCCGCAGCCTGTTCCTGCCGGTTGTCTCCAAAGCGGTAGTACACCTTATCTTTGAGAATATCCGGCAGATACTGCTGGCGGACATAGTGGTTGGGATAGCTGTGGGGATAGAGATAGTGCTGTCCCCGGATGCTTGCCTCTGCGCCGTCAAAGTGTTTGTTCTGCAAATGCCGTGGAAAGTCCGGCGCACCGTATTCCTCCACGTCTGCCATTGCCGCATTGATCGCTTCGTAGGCGCTGTTGGACTTTGGCGAAGTGGCGAGGAGTACGACTGCCTCCGCAATGGGAATGCGTGCCTCGGGCAGCCCCAGCTGAAGGGCGCTGTCTACGCAGGCTTTCGTGATGACAATTGCCTGGGGATATGCCAGACCCACGTCCTCTGCGGCAATCACCAGCAGCCGCCGGCAGACAGACAACAGATCATTTGCCGCAAGCAGCCGTGCCGCATAGTGCAGGGCTGCATTTTCGTCTGAGCCACGAATGGACTTTTGCAGCGCAGACAGCAGATCATAGTGCTGGTCGTTGTCCCGGTCATAGCGCATATTGCTGCGCTGGGTGAGTTCCTGCGCCAGCTCGTCGGAGATGACAATGCCGTTTTCGGTGTGTTCGCCGGAGAGGACGATCAGCTCCACCGTGTTCATGGCTTTGCGGACATCGCCGCCGCAGCCACGGGCGATCCAGCCGCAGACGCCGTCTGACAGGTGGATCTCTTCGCCCAGTTGCTCCGCCATGCAGCGGAACCCACGTGCCACGGCACGCTCCATCTCCTCCGGCGGGACCGGCTTGAACTCGAACACGGTAGAACGGCTGATGAGCGCATTGTACACCGCAAAATAGGGGTTCTCCGTGGTGGAGGCGATCAGCGTGATCTGTCCGTTTTCCATGTACTCCAGGAGCAGCTGCTGCTGTTTCTTGTTGAAATACTGAATCTCGTCCAGATACAGGAGAATGCCGTTCATGCCGGAGAATGTGCCGACCTCTGCCACAACGTCCCGGATATCTGCCGTAGAGGCAGACGTGCCGTTCAGCTTGTGGAGCGTCATGGAGGTGCTGTCGGCGATGATGCGTGCCACCGTAGTTTTTCCCACGCCGGACGGTCCGTAGAAGATCATGTTGGGAATCTTGCCGCTTTCGATAATGCGCCGCAGGGGTTTTCCCGAGGCGAGCAGCTGGCGCTGTCCCACCACGTCATCCAGGGATGCCGGACGGATTTGGTCTGCAAGAGGTGTGTGCATGGATTATTCGTACAGCGGATACTTTTCGCACAGTTCGCAGACGCTCTCACGGACTTCTTCTGCCTTGTTCTCGAAGTCGGATGCGGTGAGGTACATTGCCTGTGCGATGATATCCATATCAGCCGGCTGGAGACCACGGGTGGTGACTGCCGGAGTACCCACACGGATGCCGCTGGTGACGAACGGCTTCTGCGGGTCGTTGGGGATGGCGTTCTTGTTGACGGTGATGAACACTTCGTCCAGGCGGCGTTCGAATTCCTTACCGGTGAGGTCGCCGAAGGGACGCAGGTCAACCAGCATCAGATGGTTGTCTGTGCCGCCGGATACCAGACGGAAACCACGCTTGGTCAGACCGTCAGCCAGAGCGGATGCGTTTGCAACAACGGTCTTGCCGTAGGTCTGGAATTCCGGTTTCAGCGCCTCGCCGAAGCAGACAGCCTTTGCAGCGATCACGTGCATCAGCGGACCGCCCTGTGTGCCGGGGAATACTGCCTTGTTGATCTTCTTTGCCAGTTCCTCGTCGTTGGTGAGGATCAGACCGCCTCTCGGTCCACGGAGGGTCTTATGGGTGGTGGTGGTGGTGATGTCAGCATACGGCACCGGAGACGGGTGAACGCCTGCGGCAACCAGACCGGCGATGTGCGCCATGTCTACCATCAGATATGCGCCCACAGACTTTGCGATCTCGGACAGACGCTTGAAGTCGATGATGCGGGGATATGCGCTTGCGCCGGCAACGATCAGTTTCGGCTTGACTTCCTTTGCCAGAGCCTCGGCACGGTCGTAGTCGATGTACTCGTCATCGCCCAGCTCGTAGGGAACGAAGTTGAAGTACTTGCCGGAGATGTTGACCGGAGAACCGTGGGTCAGGTGACCGCCGTGCGCCAGGCTCATGCCCATTACGGTATCGCCCGGCTGGAGCAGTGCGAAGTATACGGCGGTGTTTGCCTGTGCGCCGGAGTGGGGCTGTACATTGGCATACTTTGCGCCGAACAGCTTGCAGGCACGCTCGATGGCGATTTCCTCAACCACGTCAACATATTCGCAGCCGCCGTAGTAGCGCTTGTGGGGCAGACCCTCTGCGTACTTGTTGGTGAGGGCAGAACCCATCGCTGCCATAACTGCCGGAGAAACCAGGTTCTCGCTGGCGATCAGCTCCAGGTTGCGGCGCTGGCGACCCAGCTCCTCGTTCATTGCCTGTCCGACTTCCGGATCGAACTGGGAAACAAAACCAATGGTGTCCATCATATTCTGGTACATGGTAAAAAAACTCCTTCATGATAAATTGGGAATGCCGCTGCAGTTCCCTATACTTTTTCATTATACAATATTTCGGGGAGAATTACAAGCGTTTTGCGGAAAAAATGAAATTGGCAATGAAATAGTTTCTTTGAAAGACAGGAAAATATCCTTGGAGCGAAGAAGTTCCTGTTCTGTTTCCGTGAAAAAATCACGCTTACAGCGAACTTCTTTTAATTGGGGAAAATCAAGTAAAATGGAAATATCGTCGTTTTTCATATCTGCAAACTCTAATATTTCAAACCAATCAAATTTTTCTAGTTTGGACAGGGAAAAATCCTCTTTGCGGTAGAATTCTCCGTTAAAATATCCATAGTGAAATTGTTCTGAACTGGAAAATCTCTCGTTTGTTGCAGGGTCAAAGTTACAAATTATGATATCTCCCAGTCGGTCACAGGACTCAGAACCAAGGGTGATTTTTTTCCCGCATAAAAAAGACCTGGGATTGTTTTTGATGTATTTGGATATATAGTCAGCAACTTCACACATTCTCACTAATGCACTTTCTTTTTCTTGACCGGAATTTTCAAAATACATCTTAATCTCGTTGCTTTCCTCATGATAGGACAGAGATGTGCATTTTATGCGTTCATTTTCAACGCAGATAGTTTGATTTATTTTGTATTCTATATATTTTGTTTCATATCTGAAAGCAACATTATCGTAACAAGATACGACTAATGCTGATGTGAGAATCAAACGAACAGCCAAAGCCAGTGCAATTAGAAAATGTTTTGTTTTTCGATTCATGTGTTCACCTTTGACAGCGGCATAGGGACAACGATTGGGTAAATGCTGATTTTTGTCGCTCTTAGCCGAAAAATGCTTGTGTATACTTTTTTATTGTACGATATTTCGGCAGAAATTACAAGCATTTTGCGGAAAAAAGATAGGGAGTGATTTCTGTTGCTGTCTTTGCAAATTAGGCTCCCCTGTAGGGGAGCTGTCACTGCAAGTGACTGAGGGGTTCTTCTGTGATATCAAGAAAAAGATTTCATGAAGAAACTCCTCCACCGCCTTACGGCGGTCCCCCTCCTCTTTCAGAGGAGGCTTATACACAACAAAAAGCGGAGAACGTCCAAAAAACGTTCTCCGCTTTCTCTTTTCTCCGCTTGAGACCTGCCGCTTACAGTGCAGCGATAACCTCAACTTCTACCAGCACACCCTTGGGCAGGTCTGCCACGCCGACACAGCTTCTTGCCGGCTTTGCGTCGCCCATTGCCTCGGCGTACACTTCATTGAATGCGCTGAAATCCCGTGCAACATCCTTGAGGAAACAGGTGGTCTTGACAACCTTGTCAAAGCTTGTGCCTGCTGCCTCCAGAACGGCTTTCAGATTCGCCATGACCTGCTTGGACTGTCCCACGATGTCAGCCGCCTCTACATTGCCGGTTGCCGGGTTAATGGCGATCTGACCGGAAGTGTACAGCATATCGCCGATCTTTACCGCCTGGGAATACGGTCCGATTGCGTCCGGTGCGTTTTTGGTGTAAATGGTATCCATGATAAAAACCTCTTTTCTTTGATATAGGTGTCATGATGAAAATATCTGCTGGGGTGTCAGCGTAAGCTTACAGGGGATTAACCCCTCAGTCAAGCCTACGGCTTGCCAGCTCCCCTGTTAGGGGAGCCAAAAGAAGAGTCTCCTCTTATAGAGGAGATGCCCGGCAGGGCAGAGGAGTCACATTGAAGGCGCCCGTAGGGGCAGATGCCCACATCTGCCCGCCGCCGCACGGCTTTTCCGGATTCTGCTTAGTCCACCAGATGGAATCCTGCGTCCATCAGTGCGCTGCGGATCTCCTGGATGTGGGCGTAGTCTCTCGTCTCCATGGTGATGCGCAGGAAACAGCCGTTGATGTCGCTGCCCTCATTGGCACGCTCGTGGTGGATGGAGATAACGTTGCCGCCCAGGTCTGCGATGATCCGGGAAACGTCCTTCAGCTGACCCGGCTTGTCCAGCAGCTCAATGTTGAGCATACAGCTTCTGCCGGACATGAGCAGACCACGCTTGATAACACGGGACAGGATGGTCACGTCGATGTTGCCGCCGGAAACCAGGCAGACTACCTTTTTGCCCTCTACCGGGACTTTGTGGAACATTGCCGCAGCCACAGATGCCGCACCTGCGCCCTCTGCGATGAGTTTCTGTTTTTCGATCAGTGCCAGGATGGCTGCGGAGATCTCGTCGTCTGTTACGGTGACGATGTCGTCTACGTACTTCTTGACATACTCAAAGGTGTGAGGACCCGGCTCCTTAACGGCGATGCCGTCGGCGATGGTGGAAACGGAATCCAGACAGGTGATCTTGTCGTTGTGGATGGACTCGTACATACTGGGTGCGCCGCTCGCCTGTACGCCGTAAACCTTGATGTTCGGGTTCAGCTGCTTGATGGCGAATGCCACGCCGGAGATCAGTCCGCCGCCGCCGATGGGGACGATAACTACATCAACGTCTGCCATCTGATCCAGGATCTCCAGACCGATGGTGCCCTGTCCGGCAATGACGTTTTCGTTGTCGAAGGGGTGGACAAAGGTGTAGTTGTGTTCCTTCTGGAGTTCCACAGCCTTGTTGTAGGCGTCGTCATAGACACCCTTGACCATGCAGACCTCTGCGCCGTAGCTCTTGGTCGCCTCTACCTTGGAGATCGGTGCGCCGTCCGGCAGGCAGATGAGCGCCTTCATGTGGTTCTTTGCCGCAGCCAGCGCTACGCCCTGGGCATGGTTGCCGGCAGAGCAGGCGATAACGCCACGAGCCTTTTCTTCGTCCGTCAGCTGGGACATCATGTAATAGGCGCCACGCACCTTAAAGGAACCGGTCACCTGGAGATTTTCGGTTTTCAGAAACAGATCGCAGTCCGGACACAGCTTCGGTGCCTGGATCAGATCGGTTTTCCGGATCACGCTCCGCAGAACGTGGATTGCTTGATAGATTTTATCCAATGTCAGCATGGATAGGACTTCCTTTCCATAATAAGATTAAGGGCAAAGCCGTCAGGCGGGCTTTGTGCGGTATTGCCTTAAGAATACTGTGTCAGCAGCTGGTCGATCAGCTGTTTTGCTGCACGGGCGCTTCTGCCGCTCTTCTGGAGGGCGAACTGTTCCGCCTGTGCGTCCAGCTCTTCTGTGGTGATGTCCAGACCGTTCTGTTCCGCCAGAGCGTGGACGATCTCCAGATACAGGTTTTTCTGCGGCCGGCTGTAGGTGATGGTGATGCCGAACCGCTCCGACAGAGAGATGCGCTCCTGTACGGTGTCGTTGGAGTGCTTGTCGCTGCCGTCGTCGAAGGTCTCTTTGACCAGGTGGCGGCGGTTGCTGGTGGCGTAGATGACGGTGTTCCGCATCCGTGCCGCAATGCTGCCCTCCAGGGTCGCTTTCAGCGTGCCGAAGTTGGGGTCGTCCTCGGAGAAAGTCAAGTCGTCGATGAAGAGGATGAACTTCAGCGGATTCCGGCACAGGTGATCCATGATCTGGGGGATGTAGCACAGCTGGTCCTTGTTCAGTTCAATAAGCCGCAGCCCGTCGTCCTTGAACGCATTGGCAATCGCCTTGACGGTGGCAGATTTGCCTGTGCCGGCGTCTCCGGCGAGGAGAACATTGGAGGCATACTTGCCAGCCAGGAGCGCCTTGGTGTTGTCCACCACGATGCTGCGCTCCCGTTCGTATCCCACCATCTGTTCCAGAGAAATGGGGTCGGGATACTGCACCGGCACCAGCTCGCCGCCTGCGCCGACGGTGAACATATGATGCCGTGCGTAGATGCCGTAGCCGTGCTTGGCGATCTCTGCCACACGCTGGGTGTAGAGCGCATCCAGATCGGTCTTATGGGTCTGCCATGCCGGCAGGGGAATGCTGGTCTGCATCTCTGCCTGGATCATGGCAGGGGTCAGCATGGCAATGCGGTTCAGCAGTTTCAGTTCCGTGTGCAGGCAGGTCTCCAGGTTCGGGGAGATGGGTTCGCCGGCACCGGCACGCTGCACATAGACGTTTTCATGCTCCAGAACGATCTGTTCCAGATAGCCGGTGAGGTCATCTGCCCGTTCATACAGGGCAGAGACCATGGCGCTGTAAAAGCGAATTTGTGCCGGGGTGTTCTCCTTATCGGTGTGACAGAACTGCATCAGCGCCCGGATCACCGGATCCTGCTGCAAACTGCGGAAAATGACAAGGGCATCCAGCCCGTATCCGATTTCTTCTCTGGGAGTCATATGGGTTCATCTCTTTCGACTATTTTTATAAGTATACTGCTTACTTCAGCAGTGCAATGATCTTTTCGGTGCATTCGGTGCAGGACAGCGGTGTTACGCCCTCGCCAGCCAGATCGGCAGTGCGGTAGCCTGCATTCAGATATGCGTCCACAGCGTCCTCGATCGCCTGTGCCTCGTCCATGAGGTCGAAGGAATAGCGGAGCATCATGGCTGCGGAGAGGATGGTTGCGATGGGGTTCGCCTTGTTCTGTCCGGCGATGTCCGGTGCAGAGCCGTGGATTGGTTCGTACATACCACGCTTGGTTGCGCCCAGTGATGCGGACGGCAGCATACCGATGGAGCCGGTGATCTGGGATGCCTCGTCGGACAGGATGTCGCCGAACATATTGGAGGTAACGACTACGTCGAACTGTCTCGGGTTCTTGACCAGCTGCATTGCGGCGTTGTCTACCAGCATATCGGTGAGGGTCACATCCGGGTAGTCCTTTGCCACTTCGTGAACCACTTCACGCCACAGGCGGGAGCTTTCCAGAACGTTTGCCTTATCGATGCTGATGACGTTCTTGTTCCGTTTCTGTGCGGTCTCGAAAGCCACACGTGCGATACGCTCTACTTCCATCTTGCTGTAGCACTCGGTGTCGTATGCCTCTTCGCCGTACTTGCCTTCCCGTCTGCCACGTTCGCCGAAGTAGATGCCGCCGGTCAGCTCACGCACCATCATGATGTCGAAGCCCTTTTCCACGATATCTTCCCGGAGCGGGCAGTCGCCTTTCAGTGCCGGGTACAGCTTTGCCGGACGCAGGTTGGTGAACAGACCCAGAGCCTCACGGATGCCCAGCAGCGCCTTTTCCGGGCGGAGATGCGGCGGCATCTGATCCCACTTGTTGTGACCTACTGCACCGCCCACGGCGCCCAGCAGGACGCTGTCGCTTGCGAGACAGCCGTCAATGGTCTCTTTCGGCAGGGGAATGCCGGTGGCATCAATGGCACAGCCGCCGATGAGGTACGGGGTGCAGTTGAAGGTGTGACCGTATTTCTCGCCGATCTTGTGGAGAACAGCAACAGCGCTGTCTACGATCTCCGGGCCGATACCGTCGCCACGGAGTAATGCAATATTGAAATTCATGGGAAAGACTCCTTTTTGTTTGGGAAACACTGAATAAAGCTTGTGCGTAAGATGCGTAGTCAGATTTTTCGGCAGATTGCATAGAAATTTCGCAGGCAGACTGTATGTCTGGCAAGGGATTTCTGGGCAATATGACGGAAAATCTGCAAGCAGATTGCGTGCAAAGCCGTCAGGCGGGCTTTATGCAGTGTTTCCTTTGGTTTGGCAGAACAAATCGTCTGGATAGCCCCGTTTGTTCCGCAAATACTCTTTCATTATACACCAAGACTGTGAAGATTACAAGGTTTTTGTGAAAATTCTGCATTTCGCCACAAAAAAGCCGGTACGCAGGGCGCTGTGTCGGTGATTTTGGTTGCGGCAGGTCGGTTTTGGATTGACTGGAATGGGGTTGTATGGTATAATGAAAGTGTGGTAAATCGGAATTTGACGGAGGTAATTATGAAAGTGAATAACAGTTTATTAGTTGCATTGAAAAAAGTATTATTGATTATATTCGGTCTTTTGCAGGGAACGATCGGAAATTATCTGGGATTATTAGGATTGGCATTTGCATTTCCGCAAACTGATTCCTATTCAAAAGACTATGATGAAGATATGTTCCTTGTCCCATTTGGGTATGTCATGATGCTTACCTGGCTTATTGTGACAATAGCAGCAGTTATACTTTTGCGAAAAAACAAAGCAAACTTATTATCCTATGTCATTCCTTGGGTAATTGGTTTTATCGGATGCTTGATCGTAATTAAGTTATGGTAAATTCCAGTTTTTCCACATGAAAAGAACACATAGCGGGTACTGTGTCGGTGAAATTTGCGGCAGATTGACTAAGTTAGAATTGTGCTGTATAATGGAGATGCGGTAAATCGGGATTTGACGGAGGTAATGAAATGTTTGAAGAATTAGGAATTAGTTTTGGCCCAGCACTAATCGTTTTACTTGCATTATATTTTATAGTTAAATGGGCTGTCAGAAATGGAATAAAAGAAGCCTATAGGGATATTACAGGAAAAGTCACTACCGAAGATATTGAAGAAGAACAAGTGCGTAATGAACTAGATCTTAACGAAGAGGAGAAATAGACAACTTCCAGTTTTCCACATGAGAAGAACGCATAGCGGGCACTGTGTCGGTGAAATTTGCGGCGGATTGACTGCGTTGGGGCTGTGTGGTATAATGGAAATGCAGTAAATCGGAATTTAGGTGGTAAATAATGAAGAAAAGATATTGTATAATACCTCAAATATTGCTTCTGTTCTGGTTTTTTCTTGATATGACAGGTATTTATTTCAGAAATACTTATTTAGTCACACGCTCATATAAAGATGACGGAATATTTTTTCTTATTTATTTAGTAACAATGATATTATTTATATTTAAGGAAAAATTCGGAAAATGGGCTGTTGTGGTATGGACATCAATATGGTTTGTAGTTCAATTCTTATGCCACGAATGGTATACTATTTTTGGTAAAGGGATAATGGGTTCACTTGAAGGTAAGATAAAGTCTTTTTCAGGGGCTATAAAGTGGCTTGAAATTGATGGAAGATATATACCAGATGTTTATCATTCTATTTTGCATATTCTTATTCTAATGGTTGTTATAACATCCGCAATATATATCAGAAATTCTAAAAAGCAAGCATAAATTCCAGTTTTCAGACAACAAAAAAGCTGTTGTACCAAACAAATGGTACAGCAGCTTTTTGCATATCATAGGGTTTCAGAGAACCGCTTATTTCACAGCGCCCTTCTTGATCGACTCGATCAGACCGCCGTTTGCAATAATGGTCTGGATAAATTCCGGGAACGGTGCCACGTGGAATTCCTTGCCGTTGGTGACGTCACGGATGACGCCGTTGTCCAGGTCAGCCTCTACGGTGTCGCCCTCGCTGATGGCGTCCACAGCCTCCGGACACTCCACGATCGCAAGACCGATGTTGATGGAGTTGCGGTAGAAGATCCGGGCAAAGCTCTTGGCGATGACCAGGGCGATGCCGCTTTCCTTAATGGCGATGGGAGCGTGTTCCCGGGAAGAACCGCAGCCGAAGTTCTCGCCGCCGACCATGATGTCACCCGGCTTTACACGGCTGGTAAAGGTGGTGTCCAGGTCCTCCATGCAGTGGGAGGCAAGCTCTTTCTTGTCAATGGTGTTCAGATAACGTGCCGGGATGATAACGTCCGTGTCCACGTTGTCGCCGTATTTGATGACAGTTCCGTTCAGTTGCATGATTACAGTACCTCCTTCGGGGAAACGATCTTGCCGGCAATGGCACTTGCTGCGGCAACTGCCGGGCTTGCCAGATATACTTCAGATTCCGGGTGACCCATTCTGCCCACGAAGTTCCGGTTTGTGGTAGAAACTGCACGCTCGCCTGCTGCCAGGATACCCATATGACCGCCCAGACACGGGCCGCAGGTCGGGGTGGAGACCACGCAGCCTGCCTCGATGAAGTCCTTCAGCAGACCGTTTTCCATGGCTTTCAGATAGATCGTCTGGGTTGCCGGGATGATGATGGCACGGACGTTCTTTGCCACCTTTTTGCCACGGATGATGGAGGCTGCCTCTTCGATGTCCTTGTAGAAACCGTTGGTGCAGGAGCCGATGACAACCTGGTCGATCTTGACCTCGCCCACCTCGTCGATGGTGCGGGTGTTGCCCGGCAGATGCGGAAATGCTACGGTGGACTTGATCTCGGACAGGTCGATCTCGATGACCTCGTCGTAAACTGCGTCCTCGTCTGCCTTGTAGACAACCGGCTTGCGGTCGCTGTGTTCTGCCACGAATGCCAGCGTCTGGTCGTCCACCTCGAAGATGCCGTTCTTTGCGCCGGCCTCGATCGCCATGTTGGTCATGGTGAGACGGTCGCTCATGGACAGGGATGCCACACCTTCGCCGGTGAATTCCATCGAGCGGTACAGTGCGCCGTCTACGCCGATCTTGCCGATGATGTGCAGGATCACGTCCTTGCCGGAGATGTACGGGTTCAGCTTGCCCTTGAGGACAAACTTGATGGCAGACGGCACCTTGAACCATGCCTTGCCGATCGCCATGCCGCACGCCATGTCGGTCGAGCCGACACCGGTAGAGAATGCGCCCAGTGCGCCGTAGGTGCAGGTGTGGGAGTCTGCGCCGATGACAACGTCACCGGAAACGACCAGTCCTTTTTCCGGCAGCAGAGCGTGTTCGATGCCCATTTGTCCCACGTCGTAGAAGTGGGTGATCTCCTTTTCGCCGCAGAAATCACGGCACATTTTACACTGGGTAGCTGCCTTGATGTCCTTGTTCGGAGCAAAGTGATCCATGACCATGGTCACCTTATCCTTGTCGAAAACATTGTCCTTGTTCAGTTTGTTGAACTCCCGGATCGCAACCGGGGAAGTGATATCGTTGCCCAGCACACGATCCAGATTGACCAGGATCAGCTGACCGGGTTCAACAGAATCCAGACCGGCGTGTGCGGCAAGGATCTTCTGTGTCATTGTCATACCCATGGGGTGAGTTCCTCCTTTATTTGATTTGCCTTAGTCCATCCGGTTGATGATCGCACCCTTATCCGCAGAGGAGACCATCTTGGAATATCGTTTCAGATAGCCGGTGAGGTTTTCCTTGACCAGGATCTTGGTGGTCTTTTTCCGCTCTGCCAGCTCCTCGTCAGAGACCTCCAGCTGGATGCTGTGGTTCGGGATGTCGATGGAGATGATATCGCCGTCCTGTACATAGGCGATGGTGCCGCCGTTGACAGCCTCCGGAGAAACGTGACCGATGGCTGCGCCACGAGTCGCACCGGAGAAACGGCCGTCTGTGATGAGGGCAACGTCCTTGTCCAGACCCATGCCTGCGATGGCAGAGGTCGGGGACAGCATCTCACGCATACCCGGGCCGCCGGCAGGTCCTTCATAGCGGATGACAACCACATCGCCCTTGACGATCTTGCCGCCGGTGATGGCTGCGATCGCCTCTTCCTCGCTGTTGAATACCTTTGCCGGGCCCTTGTGTACCAGCATCTCCTTGGCTACGGCGCTGCGCTTTACCACGCAGCGATCCGGTGCCAGGTTGCCCTTGAGGACAGCGATGCCGCCGGTCTCACTGTACGGCTGGTCGATGGGACGGATGATGTCGGTGTTCTTGTTGATACATCCCTTGATGTTCTCTGCCATGGTCTTGCCGGTGACGGTCATCACGTCGGTGTGGAGCAGGTTCTTCTTGGTCAGCTCGTTCAGCACCGCATAGATGCCGCCAGCCTCGTTCAGATCCTCCATATATGCGTGGCCTGCCGGAGCCAGGTGGCAGATGTTCGGGGTGCGTGCGCTGATCTTGTTGACCATATCCAGGTCGATCTTGATGCCGCATTCGTTGGCAATTGCCGGCAGGTGGAGCATACTGTTGGTGGAGCAGCCCAGCGCCATGTCTGCGGTCAGTGCATTTTCGAAAGCGTCTGCGGTCATGATGTCACGGGGACGGATGTTCTTCCGGTACATATCCATAACTGCCATGCCAGCCTGCTTTGCCAGCTTGATGCGCTCGGAGTATACTGCCGGGATGGTGCCGTTGCCCTTGAGACCCATGCCCAGGACTTCGGTCAGACAGTTCATGGAGTTTGCGGTGTACATACCGGAGCAGGAACCGCAGGTGGGGCAGGCGTTGTTCTCGAACTCTTCCACGTCCTCCATGGTGAATTTGCCGGCAGCGTAAGAGCCGACAGCCTCAAACATACTGGACAGGCTGGTCTTTTTGCCTTTGACATGACCGGCAAGCATCGGACCGCCGCTGACGAATACCGTCGGCACGTTCACTCTTGCGGCAGCCATCAGCAGACCGGGGACGTTCTTGTCACAGTTCGGGATCATGACCAGGGCATCAAAGTGATGCGCCAGCGCCATGCACTCGGTGGAATCTGCGATCAGATCACGGGTCACCAGGGAATACTTCATGCCCTTGTGTCCCATGGCGATGCCGTCACAGACTGCGATCGCCGGGAAAACCACCGGTGTACCGCCAGCCATGGCAACGCCCATCTTAACGGCATCGACGATCTTGTCGATGTTCATGTGTCCCGGTACGATCTCGTTGTAGGAGGAGACAATGCCGACCAGCGGACGCTCCATCTCTTCCTTGGTCATTCCCAGTGCGTGGAACAGGGAACGCTGGGGTGCTTTGTCCACACCCTCACAGTAAAAATTACCGCTCATTTTTTTCACCTCATATAATTTCGGAAAAATTGCTTTTCCGTGTGTCACAATGGATCTCAGATACAAAGCAGGCGCTTATGTGTAGCCAAAAACTGCTTTCCCGATATTGTGTCAGGAAAGCAGTTTCTGCGCTATAGTTTTATCCTGCGTATCCCATCAATTCAGAAATGGGGGATTGCTGTAACCAGATTAGTTGTTGATCAGCTTGTCTTCGCCGTTCCAGCTGTACAGCTTACGGATCTCTTCGCCGACCTTTTCAGACGGATGCTCAGATGCCAGCTTACGCATAGCACGGAAGTGTGCCTGGCCGCCTGCCTCGCTCATATCCAGCAGGAATTCCTTTGCGAAAGAACCATCCTGGATGTTCTTCAGGATCTGCTTCATGGTCTTCTTGGTCTCTTCGGTGATCAGCTTCGGACCGGTGATGTAGTCGCCGTATTCAGCTGTGTTGGAGATGGAGTAACGCATACCTGCGAAACCGCTCTGGTAGATCAGGTCTACGATCAGCTTCATCTCGTGGATGCACTCGAAGTAAGCGTTTCTCGGGTCATAGCCAGCCTCGCACAGTGTCTCGAAACCAGCCTGCATCAGAGCGCAGACACCGCCGCACAGAACAGCCTGTTCACCGAACAGGTCGGTCTCAGTCTCGGTGCGGAATGTGGTTTCCAGAACGCCGGCTCTTGCGCCGCCGATTGCCAGACCATAAGCCAGTGCCAGATCCTGTGCCTTGCCGGTAGCATCCTGCTGTACAGCAACCAGGCACGGAACGCCCTTGCCTGCCTGATATTCCGAACGAACGGTGTGTCCCGGTCCCTTCGGAGCGATCATGGTAACGTCAACATCTGCCGGCGGAATGATCTGACCGAAGTGGATTGCGAAACCGTGAGCGAACATCAGCATATTGCCCGGTTCCAGGTTCGGTGCAATGTCCTTCTTGTACATTGCTGCCTGCTTTTCATCATTGATCAGAATCATGATGATGTCAGCCTGCTTTGCAGCCTCTGCTGCGGTGAATACTTCGAAGCCCTGTGCCTCAGCCTTTGCCCAGGACTTGCTGCCCTCGTACAGACCGATGATTACTCTGGCCTTATCGCCCAGAGATTCCTTGGCATTCAGTGCGTGTGCGTGGCCCTGGCTGCCGTAGCCGATAACAGCGATGGTCTTGCCATACAGCAGAGACAGGTCACAATCTTCCTGATAAAATACCTTTGCAACATGATCCATTGTGAAAGACTCCTTTGAATAAATTTGGGTTTCAGAAATGACATTCCTGTGCATTTCTGGCGCAGTACCGCCGGTTTTCCGTGCAGTCTGCTGATCCATTTATATACGGCTGCTCACGCATCTTTCAGGCATGAGCCGCCTCTTTCAAGAGCGACCAGACCGGTGCGGCACATTTCCATGATGCCATAGGGTTCCAGAAGCTCAATAAAAGCGTTGATCTTAGAGGACTCGCCACGGATTTCGATGACCAGTGCCTCCGGGGAATAGTCGGTGATCTTTGCACGAAAGACATCGACTACGGACATGATGTCCTGCCGCTTGTCTGCTACATTGTTGATCTTGATGAGCAGCAGTTCACGGATGACGGTCTGATCCCGTTTCATGACCTTTACGGTCTTGACATCGTACATCTTTTCCAGCTGCTTGACGATCTGGTTGCAGATGCTGCGGTCGCAGTGGGTGGAGATGGTGATGCGGGAGAATTCCGGCGATTCGGTCTCGCCCACAGTCAGTGTATCAATATTGAATCCTCGTCTGGTGAACATCCCGGAAACACGGGACAGCACACCGGAATGGTTTGCAACGAGGACGGAAATAACAAAGCGTTCGATTCTATCCATGATGGCACACCCCTTTACATTGCAGAAATATCAACGATGATATCGTCGATGCAGCCGCCCGGCGGCAGCATGGGCAGTACGAATGCGTCGCAGTCGATGGCACAATCCACCAGGACCGGACCGTTTTCTGCGAATGCCTTGGGCAGGACTTCCTTCAGCTCCGCCATGTTCATGGCACGATAGCCCGGCATACCGAATGCCTCAGCCAGCTTGACGAAGTCGGTCTTGCGCTCCAGGGTGGTGTTGGAATAGTGCTTGTCGAAGAACAGGGTCTGCCACTGGCGTACCATGCCCAGAACGCCGTTGTTCATGATAAAGACAACGACCGGGGTCTGGTTGGTGACTGCGGTAGCCAGTTCGTTCAGATTCATGCCAAAGCTGCCGTCGCCGGTGACCAGAACGGTCTTTCTGCCGGTGGCAGTTGCAGCGCCGATGGCTGCGCCCAGACCAAAGCCCATAGTTCCAAGACCGCCGCTGGAAATAAAGGTGCGGGGTGTCTCGAAGGGGTAGTGCTGTGCCACCCACATCTGGTGCTGTCCCACGTCTGTTGCCACGATAGTGTCCTTGTCTGCCACGGCAGCGATCTGGTCGATGGCGGTGAACGGTGTCAGCTCGTCCGGATCCTGTGCCTCCAGCTTGGCAGTCTCTGCCTGGAGTTCTGCCACACGAGCCATCCAGTCCGGGTGGGTCTGCTGGGGCAGCTTGTCCATCAGACGGGTCAGGATCTCCTTCATCGAGCCGGCAATGCCCAGCTCCACGCTGATGTTCTTGCAAAGCTCGGATGCGTCGATGTCGATGTGGATGATCTTGGCGTTCCGTGCATACTTTGCGGTGTTGCCGGTGCCTCTGTCGCTGAAGCGTGCGCCGGCGGTGATGATGAGATCTGCCTCATTCTGTGCGATAGAGGAGGCATAGTGACCGTGCATACCCTCCATGCCCAGCCAGCGGGGATTGGAGGTGGGAACGGCGGAAATGCCCATCATGGTGCAGCCGATAGGTGCGTCGATCTTTTCTGCCAGTGCCAGAACCTCTGCGCCGGCGTTGTCGGTGATCGCACCGCCGCCGATGTAGATGTAAGGCTTTTCCGCAGCCAGGATCATTTCCGCAGCCTTTTCGATCTCGCTCTCGTTTGCTGCCGGAACCGGATTCTTTGCAGCCGGTGCCTGTGCGGTGTATTCATACAGTGCGTTCTGTACATCCTTGGGGATATCCACCAGGACAGGTCCGGGTCTGCCGGACTTTGCGATACGGAATGCCTCACGGATGGTGTCCGCCAGATCTTCCACACGCTTTACCAGGAAATTGTGCTTGGTGATGGGCATGGTCACGCCGGTGATGTCCACTTCCTGGAAGCTGTCCCGTCCGATCAGAGAGTTCGGCACGTTGCCGGTGATGGCAACCAGGGGAACGGAGTCCAGATATGCGGTAGCGATACCGGTGACCAGGTTGGTCGCACCCGGACCGGAGGTGGCGATGACTACGCCGACCTCACCGGTGGCACGTGCATAGCCGTCCGCAGCGTGTGCTGCGCCCTGCTCGTGTGCTGTGATGATGTGGTGGATCCGGTCCTGTGCCAGATACAGGGCATCGTAGATGTCGATGACCTGGCCGCCCGGATAACCGAATACCGTAGATGCGCCCTGTTCGATCAGGGTCTCTACGATGATTTGTGCGCCTTTCAACTTCATGTTACTTTCACCTTTTATTTTTGAATTTCAGATTATATAAGATACAATAGATACAGGGAGATACGGGACAGACCCGAAACGTATGCCGCCCGGCACGCTTTTCATAAAGAACCGCACCGCCGCCACTCCTGTCCGGCAGCTGTGCCTACAAAAAAAGCCCTCGGCTGCAAGTACCGAAAGCTTCCAATCTTCATGCAAGCGTTGCGGCAGAATAACAGCCGTTCGCACTTTTCTTTGGAACACCGGTGTGTGCAGCACAAATTCCGCTTCGGGTCAAAATGACTCGAGCGCCTAGTTCCACGATAATCACTCGTGCTGCCAACCGGCACATAGCGTCGCTGTACATCGCCGTACACTCCTTTTCCAAAAAAATCCCTGCGAACCCTGCCGCATGACGGTGCAGATACACCGCCGCTGTGATTCGTATGTGTTTAGTATAGCACTATGTTTTCGCAATTGCAAGTAGCTGTCTTTTATTTTTACATTTTAGATACGTTTTGTTCAATAAATTGACAGGATACAAAGAAAAAACCGGCGGTTTTGGTGAAATCGAAAGAAATTTCGCAAAATTGCTTGACAAACAAAGGGGAGAATGCTATAATGAAAATAATCACAGTGCGGAGAACGGCGCTGGTGTATCATGAAGAAAAAGGCTTTGACAGGAAGATAAGAGAACGCAGACTGTGTTTCAGAGAGCCGGCGGCAGGTGTGAGCCGGCAGCAGGGCGTTCAGGATAACTGGTCCTTGAGCCGCAGGCGGAACATACGGGCGCTGTCCCGTGTCAGTAGGCTGTGCCGGACACTCCCCGTTACCGGAGTACACATTGTCAGATGTGATGAGCGGGCGCATCAGCTGCGTCAAAAAGAGTGGTACCACGGAGAATATGGATCTTCGTCTCTTTTGTACAGATAGGTTGTCTGTATGGAAGGGGCTTTTTTTGTAGACAGAACAGCCGCAGATCACACAAACAGGAAAGGAATGTATCTTATGAAAAACGTAGAACAGTACGCACCGCAGTTTTTTCCGGTAAAGAATCCGCCCATGCGCTGGGCATCCAAGACCATGATCGAAAAAGCACCGGTCTGGTGCAGCGTTGACCTGCGGGACGGCAACCAGGCACTTATCACACCCATGAACCTGGAAGAAAAGCTGGAGTTTTTCCGTTATCTGGTGAAGATCGGCTTTAAGGAAATTGAGATCGGCTTTCCGGCTGCGTCGGAGACGGAGTATGAGTTCTGCCGGACGCTGATCGAGAACGATATGATCCCGGACGATGTAACCATCCAGGTGCTGACCCAGGCACGGGAACACATTATCGCAAAGACCTTTGAGGCGCTGAAAGGCGCAAAGCACGCCATCGTACACCTCTATAATTCCACCTCTGTGGCACAGCGGGAACAGGTGTTTAAGAAGAGCAAGGAAGACATCATCAAGCTGGCGGAGCTGGGCGCAAATCTCTGCAAGGAATACCGGGCAAAGACCGAGGGTCACTTCCGCTTTGAGTATTCGCCGGAGAGCTTCACCGGCACAGAGCCGGAATTTGCCCTGGAGATCTGCAATGCCGTATTGAAGATCTGGGAGCCGACACCGGAAGATCCGGTCATCATCAACCTGCCGGTCACCGTTTCCCACTCCATGCCTCACGTGTATGCGAACCAGATCGAGTATATGAACGACAATCTGTACCGGCGTGAAAACGTGGTCATTTCCCTGCATCCCCACAACGACCGTGGCTGCGCTGTGGCAGACAGTGAGCTGGGACTCCTTGCCGGCGGCGACCGTATCGAGGGAACGCTGTTCGGCAACGGCGAGCGCACCGGTAATGTGGACATCATCACACTGGCGCTGAATATGTACTCCCAGGGCGTCGATCCGGAACTGGACTTCTCCAATATGCCGGAGATCGTGGAGATGTACGAGCGTGTCACCAGAATGCACGTGTATGAGCGTTCGCCGTACAGCGGTCAGCTGGTATTCGCTGCGTTCAGCGGCTCGCACCAGGATGCCATCGCCAAGGGAATGCACTGGAGAGAGGAACACGACTGCAAGCACTGGAACGTGCCGTATCTGCCCATCAATCCGGAAGATGTGGGACGTGTGTACGAGGCAGACGTAATCCGCATCAACAGCCAGTCCGGCAAAGGCGGCGTCAGCTACCTCATGGAGACCAAGTACGGCTATCACATTCCGCAGAAGATGCGGGAGTCCTTCGGCTATCTGGTCAAGGGTGTCTCCGACCACGCACACAAGGAACTGATGCCGGAAGAGGTGCTGGACATTTTCACCAAGCACTATGTCAATGTGGAAACACCGGTCTCCATTCCGGAAGTCCACTTCGTACAGAAGGGCGAAAACGCCATCGGCACAGAGGTCACCATCTCCTATAAGGGCAATACCGAGACCGTACACGGAGACGGAAACGGCCGTCTGGATGCGGTTTCCAACGCCATAAAGGCACATCTGAACATGGACTTCGCACTGACCACCTATACCGAACACGCTCTGGAAGTGCGTTCCAGCTCCAAGGCTGTGGCATATGTAGGACTGGAAAAGGACGGAAAGACCTATTGGGGCGTGGGTATCCACTCGGATATCATCAACTCCTCCATCTCCGCATTCCTCAGCGCACTGAATGCCATGATCGCAGGTCTGGAGAAGTAATTCTGATTTGCAATAACGCTGTTTTCCACATTTGAGTCATCCACTGTGGAAAACGGTACAATAGAAAGAGAAAGCCGCCGTGCAGTGAATGTTACTGCACGGCGGCTTTTTGTATTGTCTCAGCGTTTTTTAGAAGTAGGTCGCCATGGCTACCAGGAACATAGCGTCCATGCTGTACCACTTGCCCTTGTACTGGAACACGATGAAGTCCTCGGACTCGTTGTCCTTTTTCTCATCGGAGCGATAGCGTACTTTCAGCTCGTATTTCACGCCCTTTTTTACTTCCAGATCACTGGCATCCTCAAAGTCGAAGTAGTCGGCGAAGTCGTTCTTGTCCAGCTTTTCCTTGTCCTCAAAGGTGACCTTGATGTCGTCGTATTCGTCATAGTATTTGTCCAGATAGTCCTGCACATCGTTGGTCAGTTCCTTGCGGCTCAAATCGTTGTCATCCATCAGTTCTTTCAGATAATCCTTGGGTACGGTTGCCATCAGATCCTTGGCATCGCAATTCTCAATGGCTTTGTAATAGTCCTTGACCACGCTCTTGGAGCTGCTGCCGAAAAAGGAGCAGAGCAGGACGATCACCAGGACGGCTGTCACCACGATACAGCCTGCCGCAATGAGCAGTCCCTTGGTGTTCATGCCCAGGAACGGCTTTTTGCCGCCCGGAACGGCAGTCACTGCATCTGCGCCCATGCCGTCCGGCTGCTGGGGCTGTTGGGGTGTTTCGTTTTTCGTGCCGCAGTTCGGGCAGAACTCGTCTTGCGGATTCAGTTTCGCTCCGCAGTTTTTGCAAAATGTCATGTGTTTTCCCTCTCCCTATCGTTTGTCGTTTTTCACCATTTGCCGCAGTTTTGCGAAGACGGCATCCTCGCCCTGTTCCGCCAGGATGGTCAGCAGTTCTGTCAGCTGCCGCTCGGTCTCCGGATGGAGCATCCCACGCTTTTTGGAGGTGGAACGCTGGAAATAGTCCAGGGGACAGGTCTGGTCGTAGCGGTCTTTCAGATAGATCTTGCTGGCAGCCACCCGGTCACAGAACATCTCTGCCAGAAAGCACACCGGCATTTCCACCGGCTCGACCCGTTTGGTTTTCGGGTTATAGTCCGACCAGTACTCGAAGTGGTGGCGGTTGCGCCCCTTGTGGTGCATCCACGCCAGAGAATAGCCGTATGCCTCACGTTCGGCTTCGTTGGGGCTGCGTTTGCCGTCCTGATAATAGCGGACACCCTGCCAGAACTCTGTGGGGCTGTACTTGGAAAGATCGTGGCGCAGTCCCTGCCAGAAGATCCCCGCTTTGCGGCAGTGCCGGATAACGGCGTGCCGGTGCCGGGTGATGGTGGAAAGATGTCCCCAGAAAGAATGCCAGCCCATAACAAGAACCTCCTCTGTGTGGAATACCTCTTTCAGTATACCGCTTTTGGAAGGAAAAGTCAAGGTTTATGTGGAAAGAAGAATTCACGCCTCAGTCAGCCTTACGGCTGCCAGCTCCTCTAAAAGAGGAGCCTGGAAAAAGAGTCTCCTCTTTTAGAGGTGATTCCCCACGGGGTGGGGAAATGTCACCGTAGGTGACAAAAGGGACCGCTCAGTACGAGATGCCCGACAGGGCAGAGGAGTTGTTATGCCATTTTGAGAAGGGATACCCGGAAATGCACCAACGGGCGAATAATATATCCCCCTGTCAGCTTACGCTGACATCCCCCTTTTCAAGGGGGACAAGATGAGTGGAAATAAGCCTCCCTTGAAAAGGGAGGTGGCACGAAGTGCCGGAGGGATAGTTTCTATGTCGGTGCAAGGTATCCCAATCCACTGTAGGGGCGAACATGGTTCGCCCGGGATACCCGGAAACACATCAACGGGCAAACCATGTTCGCCCCTACAAAGACGTTGGGAGATTATGCAAGATAATCCCGACCTCTGCTCCTCACGGAGCATCCACCTCAGCACAAGGCACACCCTACGGGCGCCTTTTCAAGGGAGGCTCATTTATTGTCCCCCTTGAAAAGGGGGATGTCCCGAAGGGACAGGGGGATATAAAGACGCTGTCAAACGGAAATACACGAGATTATCCTGTAAGATGTTGTATTTTCCCCCGACACCCCTTGACTTTTCCGGAAAACCTGGTAGAATCCCCAGGTGCGGAAGGGAATCCAACTTGACAGGAGAGATTTCCGATGAAAGAAAAAATCTGTGCCGGGCTGGGAATGCTCGGCGGTATGCTGGCGGCGGCACTGGGCGGCTGGGACACCGGTCTCCGGGTGCTGCTGTGTCTGATGGCGGCGGATTTCTGCACCGGGCTGGTGAATGCGGCAGTGTTTCACCGTTCGCCGAAAACCGGAGACGGCAGGCTGGACAGCCGGCGCTGTTTCCAGGGCGTGTGCCGCAAGGCGGAGATGCTGGTATTTGTGGGCGCTGCCCATGCCATGGATCTGCTTCTGGAAAGCACCTTTCTGCGCAGTGCTGTTCTGATCGGGTTCTGTGCCAGCGAGGTCATTTCGCTGACGGAAAACGCCGGCTGTATGGGGCTGCCCTTGCCGGCGGCGTGGAAAAACGCCGTGAGTCTGCTCAACCGCAAATCCGAAACCGACTCGCAGGAAAAGGAGTGACACGCTATGCAGATACAAAACGCATATCTGACCCACAACCGTCCCCGAACCATCCGGAAACAGACCACTGCCATTGCGGTACACTGGGTGGCGAATCCCGGCAGTTCCGCCATGGCGAACCGGAACTATTTCAACAGCACCAGCCGCTCCGTGTCCAGCAATTACATTGTGGGATTGCAGGGCGAGGTGATCTGCTGCATTCCGGACGAGGAGATGAGCTGGTGTACCAATGCAGCGAACAGCTACACGGTTTCCATCGAGACCTGTCACCCCGACTGGACCGGGGCGTTCGGCAGCAAAACCTATGCCAGCCTGGTGGAACTGACGGCGCAGCTGTGCCGGAAGTACGGGCTGCATCCCCAGCACGGCGGCGTGATCCGGCACTATGACGTGACGGGAAAGGTCTGCCCCAAGTGGTTTGTCCCGGCGAGCAAAGGCGGCTCTGACACGGCGGACGGGGCGCACTGGCAGCAGTTCCTGCGGGACGTGGCGAACGCTATGGGTACCGGAAACGCTGCGGCATCTGCACCGACAACGGCAGCGTCTGCCGCAGGATATCGGGTAAAGGTCACGGCAGATGCCCTGCACATCCGCAGCGGAAACGGCACGTCCTATCCGGTGGTTGGTTGCATCCGGGACAAGGGCGTCTATACCATTGTGGAGACAAAGGGTGACTGGGGCAGGCTGAAATCCGGCGCAGGCTGGATCTGTCTGCGGTATTGCAGGAAGGTGTGAGAGGGTAAGGAAGATTCCTCTGTTGAATTTATCCCTCCGGCACTTCGTGCCACCTCAGCACAAGGCACACCCTACGGGCGCCTTTTCAAGGGAGGCTTATTTTTTTACCATGTCCCCCTTGAAAAGGAGGATGTCCCGAAGGGACAGGGGGATTATAACTCAAATGACAATATTGAATCCAAAATACATTCTTAAAAATTGATTTGCACGGCAGCACCGCACCAAAACAGCCCTTATTCCTTTTCAGCGCCGGTGATTCTGCCGCCGCCGACTACCACATCGCCGTCATAGAGAACGACTGCCTGCCCGCAGGTGATGGCACGCTGGGGTTCGTCGAATTCCACGTGGAGCGTGCCGTCCGGTGTCATCCATGCGGTGGCAGGCTGTGCCGGATGGCGGTAGCGGATCTTCGCCTGGACACGAACCGGCTCTTCCAGGCTGTCGCAGGAGATGAGGTTGACATCCGATGCGGTAAGCTTTCGAGAAAACAGGTTCTCGCTGTAGCCCAGGGTGACGGTGTTGTCTGCCGGGCAGATGTCACAGACGTACAGCGGATGGGGCGCAGAGATGCCCAGACCCTTTCGCTGCCCGATGGTGTAGTGAATCACGCCACGGTGTGTGCCGATCCGTTTGCCCTCCGGGTCGAGAAAGTCGCCGGTCTCCGGAACTTTTCCCGTGTACCGCTCAATGAATCTGGCATAGTCCCCGTCCGGCACAAAGCAGATGTCCTGGCTGTCCGGCTTGTCCGCATTGAGAAAGCCGTGTTCCTCGGCGATCTCACGCACCCGGTGCTTGGAAAGTTCGCCCACCGGGAACTGGGTGTGCGCCAGCTGTTCCTGGGTCAGATTGTACAGTACATAGCTCTGATCCTTGCTGCCGTCCAGCCCCTTTTTCAGCAGATAGCGCCCGGAAGTTTCGTCGTATGCCACCCGGGCATAGTGTCCGGTGACAATGGTGTCCATCTGCATTTCCTGCATCCGGAGATAGAGCTTTTCAAATTTCAGATAGCGGTTGCAGTCGATGCAGGGGTTGGGCGTCCAGCCGTTTTCATAGGCGTGGACAAACCGGTCCATGACCTCTTTTTCGAAGTTTGCCGTAAAGTTGAAAACATAGTAGGGCATATGCAGACGATACGCCACGCTCCGTGCGTCCTCCACATCGTCCAGGGAGCAGCAGGTCTTTTCCCGCTTGACCCCTGCCTGTTCGTTCTCGAACAGTTTCATGGTCGCACCGACGCATTCATAGCCTTTCTGCTGCATCAGAAGCGCCGCAACGGAACTGTCTACGCCGCCGCTCATGGCAATCAGAGCCTTTTTCATACAATCACCTTTTTCCTGGAGTTAGAACTTGTCTTCACAAGCATATACACGTGTCTTTTCGGCAAATTTTGCTGCATACTGCGGAAAAAATACTTGCCGGGCGGCAGCCCGCCTGCGTATTTTTTTCTTGTCTGCAACAAAATTATGCTCGAAAATCCGCATATATTTCTTGTGAAGACAAGTTCTTATTATATATCAGTATAAACGAGAATCGTGGAAAAGTCAAGGGAATGTGGAAAATCATCCGGCGGCAGCATTTGACATTTTCCGGAAAAGTGCTATACTGGAAACAATGCGGAAAATCACGGGAACAAAGGAGAATGTATCAATGAAACGCTTTTTGCAATGGTGGAAAGGACAGCCTGTGCTGGGGATCTCACTTCTGGCGGCGCTGGTGTCCATGTGCTTTGTGCCGCCGGATGCCGGCTATTTGTCCTACTGCAACCGTGCTGTGCTGATCCAGCTGTTTTGTCTCATGCTCACAGTGGCAGGACTGCGCAGCATCGGCGTGTTTGAACAGGTGACGCAAAACTTGTTGAAACGTGCCGGGACAGTGCGGCGTGTGGGACTGTTTCTCGTCCAGCTGTGCTTTTTCAGCGCCATGCTGGTGACCAATGATGTGGCACTGCTCACTTTTGTGCCGCTGACGCTGCTGCTGTTCCGGGACATCGGGGACGAGAAAAGCCGCATCCGGGTCATTGTCCTGGAGACGGCTGCTGCGAATCTGGGCAGTATGATGACGCCGGTGGGCAATCCCCAGAACCTGTACCTCTATGCGGCGTACCAGCTGCACACCGGCGACTTTTTCCGTACCATGCTCCCTGCCGGCGTGCTGAGCTGGCTGGTGCTTCTGGGATTGTCGTTCCTGCTGCCGAAAACACCCTGTGCCGGAAAACCTGGGGAAACAACCTTGCCTGTCATCCCGAAAAAGCCGGCGGCGGTGTATCTGCTGCTGTTCCTGGTGTGTCTGCTTACCGTGTTCCGGGTGATCCCGGACTGGCTCTGCCTTGTGCTGACTGCCGTGCTGGTGTTTTTCTGTGACAAAAAGCTTTTCGCCCAGGCGGACTACTGCCTGCTGGGGACGTTCGTCTGCTTTTTCGTGTTTGTGGGCAATATCGCACGGGTCGATGCCGTCCGGGCGTTCTTTGCCGGCGTGATGCAGGGCAGGGAACTGTGGGTCTCGGCGGCGCTTTCACAGTGCATCAGCAATGTGCCGGCGGCTGTGATGCTGTCCGGCTTTACGGAAAATGCAAAGGCGCTGCTGCTGGGCGTGAACCTGGGCGGTCTGGGAACGCCTATCGCCTCTCTGGCGAGTCTGATCTCCTATCAGTTTTACAGCAAGGCGGCGCATTCCCGTCCGGGAAAATACCTGGGCATTTTCTCTGCCGTGAACTTCGGGATGCTGGCGGTCCTGCTGGCAGTAGGCTGGCTACAGCTGCGTTTTTTCTAGGCAGATTTCCGCATACGCCAGACACCGGGCATCCGGCTGATGCCCCAACTCCGTGGTCACGGCAAGGGGCAGTGCGGGGTCGGCGATGATGTCCTGCACTATCCGGTACAGTTCCGGCAGCTGCTGCTTTTTCGCCAGCTCCGAAAAATTTCCCAGCAGTACGCCGCTGCACCGGGAGAACATTCCCATTTGCCGGTACTGGTGCAGCATGGTCTCCATCCGGGCAAGACTGCCGGAATAGCTCTCCAGGAACAGCACCCGTCCCGTCGGGTCCGGCTGCCACGGCGTTCCGGCAAGTTTCAGCGTGCAGCGGGTGTTGCCGCCGCAGACTTTTCCGGAGAGCTGGCTGCCCTGTAAAAAGGTACAGCGAAAGCGAAACAGGTCATCGTCCTGCCGCTGTATCCAGCGTGTGAACCGTTTTGCGGCGGCAGGGCAGCTTGCCAGAAAGCGTGGCTGGCAGTAGAACACCGGCACGTGACCGAAATCCTGCAGGGGATTGAGCAGAGCCGAAACGTCGCTGTATCCGAAAAAGGGCTTGGGATTGTGGGAGATCTTCCGGAGATCCAGATGGGGCAGAACTACATTTGCCCCGTCGCCGCCGGTCAGATCAAAGACTGCATCCACCTCCGGCGACGCAAACGCCACCTGGATGTCTGCGGCACGTTGCTCTGCCGGCTGGGGTGTGCCGGCGGCAGTCTGGTACAAGGACGGGAAAACCACCGTGCGCAGTCCCAGCGATTCCAGAAAAGCGCAGAGCCGTGGAACGGCGTCACTGCCCCGGGGCAGCCCGTCGGAACTGCCAACCAGTGCGATGGTGCTGTTTGGTGAAAACTGTAACATAAAAAAGACCTCCGTTCTTGCCGATCGGTGTGTGTGCGGCGCCGCCTTTAGTATAGCACGTCATTCTGTCACCGTCAAAGCCGAATTTGTACCTACAAATTAACAAAAAAAACAGGAGATGTGATTTTTCTTTTCTTTATTCTGAAAACCGTTCGGCGCATGGGAGCAAATCGGCAAAAAATAAGGTTTTGCAAAAAAAAATCTTGGGAAATTGCAAGAAACCTATTGACATCATAGTTGAGATGTGATATTATTAAGACAGATCAAAACACAGTCCTCTGACGGCAAAAAAAGCGGTGTGCAAACAGCGTGGAAATTGCCTGCCCAAAAGATTGTGCTTTGGAAAAATCCAAATCAAATTTCGCCGGTTTACCCGGCAAAGGGGAGATCTTAAAATGGCAGAGACAATGGCAAAGGCATGGGAAGGTTTCGTCGGCGGCGCATGGGAAAAGACCATCGACGTCCGTGACTTCATCCAGAAGAACTACACTCCGTATGAGGGTGACGAAAGCTTTCTGGCCGGCCCGACTGATTCCACCAAGAAACTGTGGAGCGAAGTAATGGACCTGTTCCAGAAGGAACGTGAAAACGGCGGCGTTCTGGACATGGACACCAAGCTGGTTTCTACAGTAGATTCTCACGATGCAGGTTACATCGATAAGGATCTGGAGACCATCGTTGGTCTGCAGACTGACAAGCCGCTGAAGCGCTCCCTGCAGCCGTTCGGCGGTATCCGTATGGCTGAAGAAGCTTGCAAGGCTTACGGCTATGAAGTAGACCCGGAGATCAGCTATATCTTCACACACTACAGAAAGACACATAACGAAGGCGTATTCGATGTTTACACACCGGAAATGCGTGCTGCTCGTCACAATGCGATCATCACCGGTCTGCCGGATGCTTACGGCCGTGGCCGTATCATCGGTGACTACCGTCGTGTTGCTCTGTACGGTGTAGACCGTCTGATCGAGGACAAGAACTATCAGAAGGCTATCACTTCCGGCACCATGACCGAAGAGAAGATCCGTCTGCGTGAAGAACTGGCAGAACAGATCAAGGCTCTGAAGGCTCTGAAGAACATGGCAAAGAAGTATGGCTATGACATCTCTGTTCCGGCTACCACCGCTAAGGAAGCAATCCAGTGGACTTACTTCGCATACCTGGGTTCTGTTAAGGACCAGAACGGCGCAGCAATGAGCCTGGGCCGTACTTCCACATTCCTGGACATCTACATTCAGCGTGACCTGGACAACGGTACTCTGACCGAGGAACAGGCACAGGAATACATCGACCACTTCATCATGAAGCTGCGTATGGTCAAGTTCGCAAGAACTCCGGAATACAACGCACTGTTCTCCGGCGACCCGCAGTGGGTTACTGAGTCTATCGGCGGTATGGGCATCGACGGCAGAACTTTGGTTACCAAGAACAGCTTCCGTTACCTGCACACCCTGGAAAACCTGGGTACTGCTCCGGAGCCGAACCTGACTGTTCTGTGGTCCAAGAGACTGCCGAAGGCATTCAAGCACTACTGTGCAAAGCTGTCCATCAACACCTCTTCCTTCCAGTATGAGAACGACGATCTGATGCGTGTGACACACGGTGATGACTATGCCATCGCTTGCTGCGTATCCTCCATGCGTGTTGGTAAGGAAATGCAGTTCTTCGGCGCTCGTGCAAACCTGGCAAAGTGCCTGCTGTACGCAATCAACGGCGGTGTGGATGAAAGACTGGACGCTAAGACCGGTAAGCACAACCAGGTTGGTCCGAAGTATCGTCCGGTAGAAGGCGATTATCTGGATTATGATGACGTTATGGCAAAGTACACAGACATGATGGCATGGCTGGCTAAGCTGTACGTAGATACTCTGAACTGCATCCACTATATGCACGACAAGTACTGCTATGAGGCAATCCAGATGGCTCTGCACGACAGAGACGTAAAGCGTTATTTCGCAACTGGTATCGCTGGTATGTCCGTTGTAGCTGACTCCCTGTCTGCAATCAAGTATGCAAAGGTTAAGTGCATCCGTGACGAATTCGGCGTAGTAACTGACTTCGAAGTAGAAGGCGACTTCCCGAAGTACGGCAACAACGACGACCGTGTAGACAGCATTGCAGTTGAGATCCTGGACAAGTTCATGGATATGATCCGCAGCAACTACTGCTACAGAGGCGGCGTTCCGACCACTTCTATCCTGACCATCACTTCCAACGTTGTATACGGTAAGAAGACCGGTAACACTCCGGATGGCCGTAAGAAGGGTCAGCCGCTGGCTCCTGGTGCAAACCCGATGCACGGCCGTGACACCCACGGTGCAGCAGCATCTATGGCATCTGTTGCTAAGCTGCCGTGGAAGAATGCACAGGATGGTATCTCCAATACCTTCACCATCATCCCGGATGCTCTGGGTAAGGATTCTGCTGTATTCGCAGGCGACATCGACGTTGCTTCCATCCGTGAGGAAATGGAAAAGCAGTAAGTCTGAAAAGGACTATTTGAAAGGAGGCGCAGGGTCATGGCGGAACATGAAGTCAAAGAACAGGACAAGTCGGATGAACTGGTGGACATGATCGAAAAGCTCATGGAAGACGGCAGCGGCCATCTCACCATCTCTGAGGACGACCTCATGGGCGAGGGCTTGAATGTAAAGACCTATCGCAGCATGGATTGCTCGAAAGGGAACATGGCTTGCTGTCAGCCGACTGAGTTTATAGAGGACGAATGAGTCTCATCCGTCCCCGGTATTTATCCCAATTCGTAAATTCTCAAGGAGGAATTTATCATGGCAAACGAAAAACAAATTGAAAATCTGGTAGGTCTGCTGGACGGCTATGCAGAAAAAGGCGGACATCATCTGAACGTTAACGTTCTGAACCGTGAGACTCTGCTGGACGCACAGGCTCATCCGGAAAAGTATCCGCAGCTGACCATCCGTGTCAGCGGCTATGCAGTTAACTTCATCAAGCTGACCAAGGAACAGCAGGATGACGTTATCACCAGAACTTTCCACGCTGCTCTGTAAGCAGAAACGTGCTGGAATCGTAAAATAAACATAGCATAATGTTAGCAGTGGGCGTGCAGTTTCTGTGCGCCCATTGTTGTATCCGAACGCTTTCGTTTGCATTGCGTTCAAGAAAGGAGAACAACATGGAAGGACACATTCATTCCACGGAAAGTTTCGGCACAGTCGATGGTCCCGGAATCCGGTTCGTCATCTTTTTCCAGGGCTGTCCCATGCGCTGTCTCTACTGCCATAATCCGGACACCTGGACGATCGACAATCAGAACCAGGAGAATCTCCGGACGGTGGAATCTCTGCTGAAAGAGTACGACGGCATTAAGGAATTTCTCCACGACGGCGGCATTACCGCAACCGGCGGCGAACCTCTGGTGCAGATGGAGTTCTTAACGGAACTGTTCGAGGCGGCAAAGAAAAAGGGTATCAATACCTGTCTGGACACCTCCGGCATTCTGTTCCGTCAGGAACGCCGCCCGGAATTCGACCGGCTCATGGCAGTGACCGATCTGGTCATGCTGGACATCAAGCACATTGACGATGCAGAACACCAGAAACTCACCAAGCAGAGCAACAGGCACATCCTGGAATTCGCCGAGTACCTCAAGGAAAAGGGCGTTCCGGTCTGGATCCGCCACGTGGTCGTGCCGGGCATCACACTGAACGACGACTATCTGCGGCAGCTGGGTCACTTTATCGGCGGTCTGGATAATCTGAAGGCGCTGGACGTGCTGCCTTATCACACCATGGGTGAGGTCAAGTATGAAAACCTGGGGATCGACTATCCGCTGAAAGGCGTTCCGGCGGCGACAAAGGAACAGGCAATCCATGCAAAACAGGTCATCTTCGAGGGCATCAAGGAACGCATCCGGGAGGACATCCAAAAGCACTGACCATTGTTTCACAAAAATCGCTTAAATTTTACAAAAACCGCCTTGCCAAGGGCGGTTTTTTCTGTTATAATAAAAAGTGCGGCAAATTGAAAAATGCCGGAATATCATAAAACTAGGAGGTGCGGCATGAACGCTGACCCTTATCCCTTGCCATGCCCGAAAAAAGCTTATGGCAAACGGATGAACACATGGAATACAGGCAAGGACAGCGGATGCCGTTAACCCGGTCGGGCTGCCTTGCGGAAAGGTGGTATCCGATTTGGTCTCTTATTACAAAACAGTGGCAAACCGGCTCATTGAGGTGGATTCTCTGATGCCGGGCTGCTGGATCTCCGTGGTTGACCCCACGGCACAGGAACGAAAAATGCTGATCGATGATTACGGGCTGGACAGCGACTTTCTGAAATCCTCACTCGATGAAGAAGAGTCGTCCCGTGTGGAACAGGAGGAAAACCAGACCCTTATCATTGTAGATACGGCGGTGTCTGAGGTGCAGAAAGACGATACCTTGATCTTCTACACCATGCCGCTGGGTATTATTATTACCGACCACTACGTCTTTACCATTTCCCTGCGAGAAAACAAGGTCATTGACGATGTGGTCAGCGGACGGGTGCGGAATATCCAGACCCAGTTCCGGACACAGTTTGTGCTGCGGCTGATGATGAACATTACCGCATCGTTCCTGGTCTATCTGAAACAGATCGACAAGACTTCCAGCGCCATGCAGCGGAAACTGCACGGTGCAATGAAAAACCACGAACTGATTCAGATGCTGGAGTTGGAAAAGTCTCTGATCTACTTCTCCACATCTCTGAAATCCAACGATGTGACCATGAACAAGATTCTGCGTGGCAGAGTGGTGAAACTCTACGAAGAGGACCAGGATCTGCTGGAAGATGTGCTGATCGAGCTGAAACAGGCGCAGGAGATGGCGAGCATCTATTCGGGCATTTTGTCCGGCGTTGTGGAGGCGTTCGGTTCGGTCATTTCCAACAATCTGAATATTGTTATGTGGCGTCTGACCATTGTGACCATTATCCTGGCGATTCCGACGATGGTGTACAGCTTTTACGGCATGAACACCCTGGATCTGCCCTTTGCAGAACATACATGGTTTCCCTCTGTGCTGTCGCTGGTACTGACCGCACTGGTGGCGTTTATCTTGCTGAAATATAAGAAAAAATAAAGGCAACACCGCATAAAGCTTTGTGCGGTGTTGCCTAAAGACAGGCAGCCGGAAACGGATTCTGGCTGCCTGCTTTGCTTGAGAGAATGGATTACTTTTCTTCCGGATGTTCAGTCTCCGGCGGTGTGACTTCCAGCCGGATGGAGCAGATGGTCTGGTTGTCCACTTCCAGTACGGTGAAATGGAACGTGCCGTCCGAGACGGTCTCGCCTGCGGCAGGGATGTGTCCCAGGAGTTCCATGACCCAGCCGCCGATGGTAGTGCATTCCGTCTCCGGCACTTTCGCCGGGGCATCTTTCTTGTCCAGTGCGGAACACAGGTCGCTGACGCTGAACGAACCGACCACCGTGTAGGTGTGGGGTGCTGTTTTCTGGAATTCATGCACTACCTCGTCGCTCTCGTCGTAGATCTCGCCCACCAGCTGTTCGATGATGTCTTCCAGGGTGACCATGCCCTTTGTGCCGCCGTACTGGTCTACCACAATGGCAAGGTGTGTCTTGGCGTGCTGCATATCCCGGAGAATGTCGCTGATGCGCTTGGTGTCCGGCACGTAGATCACATTCTGGGTGATCTCTGCCAGCGTCTGAAACTCGCCGCACAGGAGCCGGAAAAAGTCCTTGTTGGTAATCATGCCAATGATGTTGTCCATGTCCTTTTCGTATACCGGAAATCGGGAAAAGTGATTGTTCAGAAACATCTGCTTTGTCTCTTCGATGGTGGCATCCGACGACAGGGCGACCATCCGGACACGTGGAATCAGTATCTCGCTGACGGAGGTCTCATCAAATTGCAGGGCGGAGATCACCAGATCGCTTTCCTGTTCTTCCAGGACGCCCTCTTCCTCGATCTCGTCAATGATGTATTTCAGCTCGTCCTCCGTGACGCTGGGCGCATCCTCCTTGGCAGTGAATGCCCGGGAAAGTACGCCGAACAGCAGTACGAAAGGCGTCATCAGCAGAGTAAACTTGGATAGGATGCCACCCAGCGCCAGCGCCAGCTTGTCCGCATGGGACTTGGCGTAGGACTTCGGCAGCACTTCACCAAAGGTCAGCACCAGAACGGTCATGACGATGGTGGAAATGGCTGCGCCGGCAGAGCCGAAGTGGGCGGTGAAGAAGATCGTTGCCAGCGAGGATGCGCCGATGTTTACCACGTTGTTGCCCACCAGAATGGCGGTCAGCGCCTGTTCATAGCGGTTGGCGATATCCAGTGCCTTTTCGGCACGTTTGTCCCCGGAATCCGCCATGTGCTTTAGCCGTATCTTGTTGACACAGGCGAAAGCTGTTTCCGTGCTGGAAAACAATGCAGAAAAGGCGACGAGAATCAGTATCGGTATGACGTAAACCAAAATAATAGTTCCTCCCAATGGAATCGAAATTTTAGGGCGACACCGCACAAAGCCGTCAGTCAGGCTTTATGCAGCGGTTCCTTTCTACTGCGGTGCAGTACTATCTTATCCATCATACCATAAAATACAGAAAGAATCAAGAGGAACTGTCGAAATGAATCAAAAAAGAGGTTATTTTTATGTTAAAAGCAATTCACTGGATCATTGACCATATGCCGAAACCCATTCAAAAATTGTGGTATTCCCACGAATCCGTGTGGATGTACATTCTGGTGGGCGGACTGACCACCATTGTTTCTCTGATCTTTCAGATGCTGCCCACGGCGCTGTTTACCCGGATGCACATGGCAAACTGGCTGAACACCGGGCTTTCCACCACCATTTCGTGGATCTTCGCCGTGACCTTTGCCTTTTTCACCAACAAGAAGTATGTGTTCCAGAGCGTGACCGATACCCGTGCGGCGTTCTGGCGGGAACTGTATATGTTCTACGGCGCCCGTGCGGTGACCTATTTCCTGGAGCTTGCCATTATGGAAGGCGGCAACCACTTCTTCGCCACCGTCAACGGCGAGATCGTCACATGGCGCTCTCTGGTGGTAAAGGTCGTGGCACAGGTGGTGATCCTGGTGCTGAACTACATTTTCAGCAAACTGGTCATTTTCAAGAAAAAGGAAAAGACGGAATAACGATGTCTTTTTTGTATAATCCCCGGCGTCTCTGCGCATACTGTCCTTGTGACAGATATGATTGGCAGCACTGCACAGGCTCTGTGTGATGCTGTCATGCAAAGGAGGCGCTTTTTTCATGAGTGTGGTTCTGATCCGTTCGCTGATCCTCTACATTGTGGTGATCTTCGGCGTGCGCCTGATGGGCAAGCGTCAGCTGGGGGAACTGCAGCCCTCAGAGTTGGTCATCACCATTCTGATCTCCAACATCGCCACCCTGCCCCTGGAGGATACCAGCATTCCGCTGGTTCTGGGCATCCTGCCCATTCTCACCCTGGTGTGCTTTGAGGTGGTGATCTCCTGGGTGACGCTGAAATCCCTGCGGATGCGGCGCATCATCTCCGGGCGGCCGAAGATCATCGTCCGAAACGGTCAGATCGAACAGGCGACCATGCGTGACCTGCGGCTGTCGGTGGATGATCTGATGACGGCGCTTCGCCAGCAGCAGGTGTTCGACATCAGCCAGGTGCAGTTCGCCGTGATGGAAACCACGGGAACAGTCTCCGTCTACCTCAAGGCGGCGTGTCAGCCGCTGACGCCGGAGGACGTTGCACTGAAAAAAGCAGCCCAGGATCCTCCGGTGGCTGTGATACAGGACGGCTGTGTCATGAACAAATCCCTGGCGATGCTGGGGAAAAACCAGGCGTGGCTGGAACAAAAGCTGGCGGAGCATCGGCTCAGAGAAAGCGAGGTGTTCCTCATGCTCAGTGATGCCGACGGAAAATGTACCGTGATACCGAAGAAACAGGGGGATGCCGCATGAATCGTGTCAGACTTGGCATAGCAGTGCTGCTGGCGCTGGTACTGCTCAGCAGTGCATCGGCGTGGCTGGTACGCTCGGAGACCAGCCGCCTGCTGAACGACCTGGACCAGCTCCGGGAGACTGTCCTGCAATCTCCCGAACAGGCAGAGCAGGCGTTTCAGCAGTTCCACGACCAGTGGGAAAAGTCCGAACGCCGCCTCAATCTGGTGGTGTGGCGGGACAAGGTGGTGCAGATCGACGTGACCGTTGCCCATCTGACCCCAATGCTGGGCGCAGACTGTGACGAGCTGGACTCCGAACTCTCAGAGGCTCGAATGTGGATCCAGCGGCTGAGCGAAAGTGAGATGCCGTTTTGGTGGAATATCCTATAGACAAGGGAAAGGCATGGTGCGCAGACACCGTGCCTTTTTTGCAGGCGGCATCGCTTTTGTTCATGGAAAATTCTGAGAATCTCCGTATCGCTTTCGACTTTTCTGTGTTATAATAAATAATATAGTATGATACTATGTCGTATTATACTGTAAAATGGTAACAAAAAGCAATGAAGGGAGCGAATGAAATTGGGTAAAATGAAAAAAATCCTGGCGGCTCTGACAGCAGGGGTACTGTGTATGGGTGCAGTGCCGCTGTCTGCGGCGAGTCTGCCGGAGGCGGTGCTTTCGGTGAGTGCTGCGGAGAGTACATACGAAAATCTGACCTATACGACAGAGGAGGACGGCACAGTCACCATTACCGGCTGTTCTGCGGATGTCTCCGGTGATGTGGAACTTCCGGCGGAGATCGGCGGAAAATCCGTCACCCGGATCGGGGACAGCGCATTCCAGGGCAACACCGCCATTACAGGCGTTTCCGTGCCGGACAGCGTCACCAGTATCGGCGATTCTGCCTTTGCCGGCTGTACCGCTCTCACGCATATTGACCTGCCCCAGACGATGACATCGTTCGGCAGGGAAGTGTTCAACACCTGTACCTCGCTGGAGAAGATCACCATTCCAGAGGGCATCACATCTCTGCCGGCGATGGCGGATACCGAAATGGCAGACAGCTGGTACGGTTTCCTTGCGTTCTGCACCTCACTGAAAGAAGTGCAGCTGCCATCTACCTTGAAAACCATTGACGAGGCGGCATTCTACAGCTGTACCGCTCTGGAGTCTCTCCAGATCCCGGAGGGTGTCACGGAGATCAAGGACTATGCGTTCGGCGGCTGTGAGGGACTGACCAGTCTACAGCTGCCGGACAGCGTCACCCGGGTGGGCAACTGCGCATTTCTCTCCTGTACCCAGCTGACGACAGTTACGTTTCCGGCGCAGATGACTTCTATGGGCAAGGCGGTTTTCAACAGCTGTACCGCTCTGGAAACCATTGCGATCCCGGAGGGCATCACGTCGCTGGCGGCGCAGTATTATCCGGACGATGATTCCTATTCCGGCTTTTTCCTGGGCTGTACCTCGCTGAAAGAGGTCAAGTTGCCGTCCACTCTGGAAGTCATTGACGGCGCAGCGTTCTATAACTGCTACGCCCTGGAAACGGTGGACATCCCGGACAGCGTCACCCAGATCGGCGCTTTTGCCTTTGCCCACTGCACCAGCCTGCAAAGCTGCACCATGCCCAGCCAGGTCACTTCCATTGGGAATGAGGCTTTCAACAGCTGCACCAGTCTGACGGAAATGGTTATTCCGGAGGGTGTCACGGAGATCGCAGACTATGCGTTCTACAACTGCGAGAACTTGCAAAGCGTCACCATTCCGGAGAGCGTCACCAGCATTGGCAATTCCGCTTTTTCCAACTGCACCAGCCTGGCGGCAGTCACCATTCCGGAGAACGTCACTCATATCGGCGGTTCTGCGTTCAGCAACTGCACTGCGCTGAAAACGCTTCACATCCCGGACAGCGTCACCGAGATCGGCACCTGGGCATTTTCCGTCTGCACTTCTCTGACCGAAGTGACCGGTATGAACGGCATCACCCGGCTGGAAAGCGGCGTTTTCAACAACTGCACCAACCTGCAAAGCATCACCATCCCGGCAGGCGTCACCAGCATCGGCAGTTCTGCCTTTGCGTACTGTGATGCACTCACTGCCATTGTGATTTCGGACGGCGTGACCGAGATCGGCGACCGTGCCTTTAACGGCTGCACCAGCTTGAAGAAGATTTCCATTCCGGAGAGCGTGGAGACCATCGGTGAAAAGGCGTTCCAGGACACGCCCTGGCTGACGCTGAAACAGGAGGGCAGCACACTGGTCATCATCAACAACAAGCTGGTGGACGGCGCCAACTGTTCCGGAAACATCATCATTCCCAACGGCGTGACCAGCATTGAAAGCTCCGCCTTTGCGGACTGCACCGGGCTGACCGGTATCACCATCCCGGACGGCGTGACCAGTATCGGCAATTCTGCCTTTTCCGGCTGTGACAATCTGGGCAGCGTCATCATTCCGGAGAGTGTCACCGCCATCGGCAACAGCGCTTTCGCCAACTGCACCGGTCTGAAATCGGTCAGCCTGCCGAAACAGCTGAAAAAGCTGGAAAACTGGACGTTTATCGGCTGCACCAAGCTGACGGAAGTCACCATTCCGGACGGCGTAGCAGACATCGGCATCCAGGCGTTCTATAACTGCTCCAATCTGAAAACCATTTTCATTCCGAAGAGCGTCACCGCCATCCGGGAAAATGCCTTTCAAAATACCGCCTGGATGGAGGCGAAGAAGGCAGAAAATCCCATGGTCATTGTGAATGCCATCCTGCTGAACGGCGAGGGCTGTTCCGGCAATGTGACGATCCCGAACACGGTGAAGATCGTCAGCGGTTCTGCCTTTTTCGGCTGCACGGAGCTGACCGGCGTTGTGATCCCGGACAGCGTCACCATTATCGGCGACTCCGCCTTTTCCAGCTGCCCGAAACTGACCAGCGTATCCGTTCCGGACAGTGTGACCAGCCTGGGCGGCAGCGTCTTTTCCGGCTGTTCAGCGCTGACGGAAGCGGTTGTTCCGGCAGGCATCACAGAGATCGGCGAGTACCTGTTCTGGGGCTGTACCAGCCTGGAAAAGGTACAGCTCCCGGAGGGCATCACCAGCGTGGGCGAATACGCCTTTGACCAGTGCGATGCGCTGACGGACGTATATTTCGGCGGCACCCAGGAGGCGTGGGACATGGTCTCGGTGGGATTCTGCAACGACACTCTGACCGGTGCAGTCCTGCACTACGGGGAAAGTCTCCCTGTAGAAAATCCGTCCTACCCCAAGGGCGACCTGGACAACGACGGCAAGATCGACACCAGCGACATCTTCGCCGCAATGGTCTACGTGGCATATAAGGGCGCAGGTCTGGACAGCGGCACAACGCCCGAACAGATCGCCGCCGCAGACATCGACGGAGACGGAAAGGTAGACTCCACCGACATCTACTATATGCTCTACTATGTGGCACTGCACGGCGCAGGGCAGAAGGTCAGCTGGGAAGATGTGATTTCGTAATCACGAAAATCTTTTCAAGGTAGGCTTATTGTTGTTCATTTTGTCCCCCTTGAAAAGGGGGATGTCCCGAAGGGACAGGGGGATTAGAACAATCAACCGCCCGCATCGGAAACCACATCCGGTGCGGGCGATTTTTGCGTAACTGTTTCAAAAAATCCGTCACATTCACAGAAAATTCCGAAAAAGTTGTTTATTTTTTTTTTTTTTTGCGTTATAATAGACACTGTTACAATCTATCATGGAAAATTGTACTTTTGTGCAATGACAATTTTGTGAAGGGAGTCTATTGGAATGAAGAAGATGAAGAAACTTTTGGCAGTTTTGACGGCTGGGGTAATGTGTGCCGGAATGACGGCAGGCGCATATGTAACGGCGCAGGAGTTCCCGGCGGTGTCGGATGCTGCAGAAAGTACCGTTATGGTGCAGGATGATGGGGAAACAAAGGTCGAGGGAGACTTTTCGTATCGTGTCCAGGAGGATGGAACGATTGAGATTTTGAAGTACCTTGGTACAAGCGGAGTCGTTAAAGTTCCCGATACAGTCGAAGGTATGGAAGTAACACGTATTGGCGATGAGGCATTTTGTTATAGTACGGTTGAAACAATTACAATTCCAGATTCTATTACAAGCATAGGTCAAAGTGCTTTCTACTCGTCGGGATTGTGGGAGAATTGTAGTACAACGGAAGTTTATGTTGGCAATTGGTTAGTTGGATTAAAAAGTAGTAATAGCATAATAGATGATTTGGTAATTGCAGATGGTACAGTTGGTATTGCAGATTATGTATCAAGATATTCTGCAAATAATTATGCTAGAGTAAATTCGGTGAAGATACCAGAGGGCGTTAAATATATTGGTGTACGTGCCTTTTTGGGGTGCAAACGTTTGAATAGTGTTACATTGCCGGATACATTGATTAGTATTGGAATGGGCGCTTTTCAAGAATCTGGCTTATCATCTATCATTATTCCAGATGGCATAACATCAATTCCGGATTATACCTTCTGTGGATGCAGTTCATTACTAGATGTAAAAATGCCTGACTCTATTACAAACATCGGAAAATATGCGTTCCTTGATACAGCATTGCTGTCAAATCAAAGCACAGATATGAAGTATGTGGGAAACTGGCTGGTACAAGGTTCTTATGGAGAAAATAAATTGAAAGAAGGTACTGTTGGTATCGCAGACAGAGCATTTAATAATGGCATTTATTCAGTGAGTGTAAGCGGTATCACAATGGTAAGTTCCTTGAAATACATTGGCGCAGAGGCGTTTTATGATTGTGAGTCGCTGAAAGAAGTTACCCTGCCAAAAAGCATCGTTTCTATGGGGAACGGCGTGTTTCAGAACTGCTCCGGATTGGAAACTGTGAAATTCCGCAGCATGGAATTTTCGGAAATACCGGATGATACATTCTCCGGCTGTACCAGCTTAAACAAAATCACCCTGTCCGACACCACCACACGCATCGGCAAAAGAGCCTTTGAAAACTGCTCTTCGCTTGCCAACATCGCCATCCCGGAGACCGTCACGCAAATTGACGATGCGGCGTTTGCCGGATGCCGGATTCTGACGAATTTCACCATGCCCGAGTCGGTTGCAGAAGTGGGCGGCGGCGTGTTCTATGACTGCGCCGGTCTGGTCAGCATCAAGCTTTCGGACAACCTGGCGGCACTGCCCTATTATTCTTACATTGACAGCAATAGCCAGGCAAACACAAAGGGATTTTTCGAGGGCTGCACCAGTCTGAAAGCCATCGCTCTTCCGGAAAATCTCACCCAGGTGGATATGTACGCATTCCAGAACTGTATGGCGCTGGAAAACGTGGGACTGCCCAAGGGACTGACTGCCATTCGGGATGCCGCTTTCAACAACTGTGTTGGCATCACGGACGTTTACTTCGGCGGTTCGGAAGAGGCGTGGAACAGCGTGGATATCGAGTCCTATAACGACGCTGTAGAGGATGCGGCAATGCACTATAACAGCGTATACGAAGACCCGGCAACCACGACGACCACTACTGCCGAGACGACAACAACTACCACTGAAACAACCACCACGACTGAAACCACCACAGCTGAAACCACAACAGAAACTACCGCCACCGAGACAACCACCGAAACCTCTACAGAAACCACGGTCACCACCGTCACAGTGACTACGACCACCACGACGACCACCGAACCGGAGACTCCGTCATACCCCAAGGGTGACCTGGACAACGACGGCAAGATCGACACCAGCGACATCTTCGCCGCAATGGTCTACGTGGCATATAAGGGCGCAGGTCTGGACAGCGGCACAACGCCCGAACAGATCGCCGCCGCAGACATCGACGGAGACGGAAAGGTAGACTCCACCGACATCTACTATATGCTCTACTATGTGGCACTGCACGGCGCAGGGCAGAAGGTAAGCTGGGATTACGTGATTTCGTAACCGGCAAAAACCAAATACCGCAAAAAAAGCGCATCCGGCGAAAGTCAGATGCGCTTTTGTATGTTCGGCTCAGAACTCCTTGATGGCGGCTTTCGCCTTGTTCACGATGTTCTTGTCGTTTTCATAGGTGAGGATGGTGGACGCATAGCCGATGTCCACCCAGCGGATCTCGGCGATCTCTTCCTCCTGTGGCACGAAGTCATAGTTTTTGGCACGAGCGATGAAATACACCACCGTTTTCTGTGTGTCACGCTTCGGGAAATAAGACACCGTCTCCCGGAATGTGGGGTCGATCATGACCTCCACCGAGGTCTCTTCCCGGATCTCCCGGATGGCAGTCTCGATCTCTGTTTCGCCGTTTTCCATGTGTCCCTTGGGAAACGACCAGTGACCGCTGTTGATGTGCTTTATCAACAGGATCTCCGTGTTCCCGTGGGATTTGCGGTAGACGATAGCACCGCAGGACTTTTCATGCTGCATGGGTTTCACCCGACTCCTTTTTCATGTGATGATTTGTTACTTCTAGTATAGCATATTTTTCAGTATTTGTCCATAGTTAATTTTTGCGCCCATGCGGAACAATTTTCATGATAGCCTCCCCTGAAAGGGGTGACTCCCCACGGGGTGGGGAGATGCCCGTAGGGCAGAGGAGACCGCTCAGTACGAGGGGGACCGCCGTTAGGCGGTGGAGAGGTTCTTTCATAAAAATTTTTTTCAGTATAAGTGGAGACCCCTCAGTCAGTGCTACGCACTGCCAGCTCCCCTTTCAGGGGAGCCTTACTTGTCAAACCTCACCATTTCCGCCGGTACGTCACATACACATACGGAATCCCACCGCCGTGGCGCTCCTCTGCGGTTCGTGCAAACTGTCCTGCCGGCAGCGGCGGAAAAAACGTGTCTCCGTGAAAGTCCCCGGCGATCTCCGTGAGGTACAGCGTCTCCGCCAGCGCCATGCCCTCCGCATAAATGCCTGCGCCGCCGCCCAGAAAGACCTGTTCCGTTTCTGCGGCAGCGACAGCGTCCGCCAGGGTGGGAAACGTCCGCAGGTGCGCTCCGGTGAACTGCCTTGTGCGGGAGACGATAAAGTTTTCCCGTCCGGGAAGAGGTACGCCGATTTCTTCATAGGTGCGCCGCCCGAAGATCACCGTCTGTCCCAGGGTCAGCGACCGGAAACGCTGCTGCTCTCCGGGAATGCGCCAGGGAATCCTTCCGTTTTTCCCGATGGCACGGCGCCGGTCGTATGCGGCAATCATGGCGATGCGGCTCACAGGGCAAACAGGCACAGCAGGATGATGAGCGACAGGATCATGGCAAAGCCCATCTGGATGCCGAAAGCGCCCAGGATGAACCAGCCGTTTGTGCCGCCTTCCTGCCGCAGCCGGATGCGCCGCATTTCCGGGGAGACGTCCTCCTGCACCAGCTTGTGTACCCGGCGCAGCACGAAACGGTAATAGATGCGGTTTCCGAAGAGTCCCAGGAGAATACTCAGCACGATCTCAAAGTAGCTGCTTATCATGGCGATGTTGTTCAGCAGGGTCTCGTGAGCGTCCAGCTTTCCGATCATGTTCTGGAGGAACTGGATCACTTCCGGCTGGGCATTCGCCTCACGCAGCATGGGCAGATACTGCTGAAACATCAGTTCCAGCTGGACGATGGACTGGGGAACATGGAGCAGAGACAGCACGCCGATCAGCACCAGCGAAATGCCCCACATCTTCCGGTACGCCAGGTAATACTGGGGGAAGAGCAGGCAGGGAAAGTTCAGCGAAATGCGGTGTCCCTTACTGAACCGCAGGAACTTTGGCAGATAGTACAGGTTGTTCTGCGCTACGAAGTTCGCCACATCTTCCAGCCGTTCGCCGTCCAGGTCTTCCGCCGGGTCCAGTCCGCAGGTCGCATCCTGTGCGCCCATGCGCTGTGCGGTTTCCCGGAGCTGTTCCCGAAAGGTTGCCGGCGGCGTGTCGGATTCCTCTTCCGGCCGTAAAAACGGCTTGCCGCAGTGCGGACAGTGGGTGGCATCCTTTGGACAGCTGGTGCCGCAGTCCGGGCAAATGCGCATCATCTGCGCCTCTTCCTCTGCTTTTTTCTCCGGTTGCCAGCTCTTTCCGGATTCGTGCAGCGGCAGGTTGACGCAGGCGCCGTTTTTCTGCCAGCAGGCACGGTGATACGGCGTACCGCAGTCCGGGCAGACGACGACGTCATCGTTGTCGGTGAATACCTGTCCGCAGACAAAGCACTTTTCTCCCGTGTGTATTCCCATAGGGTATCCCTCTTTTCTAAGGCAGAATGCGGAGCATCGCCTTTTTTGCTCTCTATATTATAACACAGGAGAAAATTTTTTTCAATATCCAAAGAAAATATTTGCATCTTCTCCGATTTTGTAGTATAATAAAAGAGATAGTGATTTTGTCTTTCGAACAAGGAGAAACAATTATGGTATTATTAGATGAACTGCGTGTCACAATGAGTGACTACCGCAAAGACCTGAAAGAACTGTACGAGGTGCTGGGCATTGAAAAGGCACAGGCACGTTATGACGAACTGCAAAAGCAGGTGGCAGACCCGGATTTTTACAGCGATCTGGAGAATTCCCAGAAGGTACTCCAGGAAGTAAAGTCCCTGGAAAACCGCATCAACAAGTATAAGAAGATGGAAGAGACGCTGGATGACATCCTCACCCTCATTGAACTGACCATGGAAGAGGGCGAAGAAGAGTCCAACGCCGAGCTGAACGAAGAGGCAGACAGTTTCGTCAAGGAACTGGAATCGCTGAAACTGGCATCCCTGCTGACCGGCGAATATGACAGCTCCAATGCCATTCTGACATTCCACGCCGGCGCAGGCGGCACAGAGGCGCAGGACTGGGCAGAAATGCTCTACCGGATGTACAACCGCTGGGCAGAGCGCCACAACTTCAAGGCAGAACTGCTGGACTATCTGGACGGCGACGAGGCTGGCTTGAAGAGTGCGTCCATCATGATCTCCGGCGACAACGCCTACGGCTTTTTGAAGTCCGAGTCCGGCGTGCATCGTCTGGTACGTGTGTCTCCGTTTGACTCCTCCGGACGCCGTCACACCTCTTTTGCGGCGCTGGAAGTTATGCCGGAAATCGACGACTCCATGGAAGTGGACATCCGTCCGGAAGATATCAAGATGGATGTGTTCCGTGCCAGCGGCGCCGGCGGACAGCACATCAACAAGACCAGCTCCGCCGTTCGTCTGACCCACCTGCCCACCGGCATCGTGGTATCCTGCCAGACCCAGCGCAGCCAGTACCAGAACAAGGACTATGCGATGAAGATGCTCCGTGCAAAGCTGGTGGAGATCAAGGAACGGGAACACCTGGACAAGATCGCAGACATCAAGGGCGTGCAGAAAGAGATCGCCTGGGGCGCACAGATCCGTTCCTATGTATTCATGCCGTATACCCTGGTCAAGGATCACCGTACCGGTTTTGAAAACGGCAACATCCAGGCAGTTATGGACGGCGACCTGGACGGCTTTATCAACGCCTATCTGAAAGCCCTGTCCAGCGGTACATTGCAGAAGTAAGGTTTGCTTGTGCAGAGGGATACCTCGAAAGAGTTTCCTCTTAAAATGTCTCCTCTTTTAGAGGAGATGCCCGACAGGGCAGAGGAGTCGTGATTTGAACCCCTCCGAGCGGCTTTGCCGCCCACCTCCCCTTTCAGGGGAGGCTGATTCACACCAAATTTTCTTGACAAGGATTCCGGTTTTCGCTATAATAATAGTACAGACAGCAGCAGTGCTGTACCGACGGAAAAACAGAAAGGAAGAACAGACCTATGACATACAAAGAATCATTCCTGCGCTTTATGGTAGACTGCGGCGTGCTGACATTCGGCGAGTTTACGCTGAAAAGCGGCAGAAAAGCACCGTATTTCATCAACGCCGGCAACTATCACAGCGGCGCACAGCTGATGGAGCTGGGACGCTATTACGCTGCCTGCATCGCAGAGCATAACATCCCGGTAGAGACCGTTTTCGGTCCGGCGTACAAGGGTATTCCGCTGGCAGCCGCAGCAGCTGTGGCTCTGGCGGACAAGTACCAGAAGGACGTAAACTTCTGCTTTGACCGCAAGGAAGTCAAGGACCACGGCGAAGGCGGTATGTTCGTCGGCAAAAAGCTGACAGACGGCGAAAAGGTGGTCATCATCGAGGACGTTATGACTTCCGGCAAGGCAATGGCTGAGGTATATCCCAAGCTGAAAGGCGCAGCAGATGTAGACATCACCGGCATGGTCATCACCGTAGACCGGATGGAGCGTGCGCTGGAGGGCGAAAAGTCCGCTGTGCAGTCCGTCTATGAAAAGTACGGCGTTCCGGTATATTCCATCGTCAACATGGAAGATATCATCCAGGGCATCCGGGATGAGGTCATCCCGGGCAAGGAACACCTGGACGCAATGCTGGCTTATCGGGAACAGTACGGCGTAAAGGCATAAGCCAGACCAACAAAGGCATACAAAAGGAGACGGGCGGTTTCATGACCCCGTCTCTGTGATGTTCCAGTAGCTCAGCTGGATAGAGCGACCGCCTCCTAAGCGGTAGGCCGGGTGTTCGAATCACCTCTGGAACGCCAGAAAAACGCTGCCGGCGGACGGGTTCTGCCGGCAGATTTTTTTCAAAAAACGGTTGACAAGCCGTGAAAAGTATGCTATAATAAAAAAGCCGCTTGCGTGGAGGTCTCAAAACACTCCGGTGTGCCTTCGGCAGCGAGTTTTTGTAAAAGGCAGGTGCCAAGAATTATGTACGCAGTAATTGAAACCGGCGGAAAGCAGTATCAGGTAAAGGCTAACGACACACTCTTTATCGAAAAGCTGAACGTTGAAGCAGAGGACAGCATTGTTTTTGACAAGGTTGTAGCAGTTGGCGGCGAGGACGGTCTGAAGATCGGCACTCCGTATGTTGACGGTGCTTCTGTACGTGCCAAGGTCATCAAGAATGGCAAGGCAAAGAAGATTACGGTTATGACCTATAAGCCGAAGAAGGGCGAAAAGAAGAAGCAGGGTCACAGACAGCCGTATACCCAGGTGCAGATCGAAGCCATTGAGGCATAAATGATTTCCGCACGTTTTTTTCTTGCAGGAGAGCAGTATACCGGCTGTGAGATCACCGGACACGCCGATTATTCGGAAGAGGGGACAGACGTGATCTGTGCCTATGTGTCAGCTGCGGTGCAGACCGTGGCAAATCTCATGACGGAGATCTTCCGGCTTCCCGTTTCGGCGGAGGAGACCGAAGAACCGGCGAGGGTATCGCTCCGGCTTTCGGAAAAAGATGATTCCGGCAACGCCCACCGTTTATTTGCGGGGCTGGCGTTACAGCTGGGAGAACTGTCGAAAGCGTTTCCTGCGAATATTCAAGTCACACACATGGAGGTGTAAGTCATGCTGAAGATTAATGTACAGTTTTTTGCACATAAGAAGGGTTCTGGTTCTACCAAGAACGGCCGTGATTCTGAGTCCAAGCGTCTGGGCGTAAAGCGTGCAGACGGTCAGTTCGTTAAGGCTGGCAACATCCTGGTTCGCCAGAGAGGTACTCACATTCATCCGGGCGCAGGCGTAGGCATCGGTTCTGATGATACCCTGTTTGCTACCGTTGATGGTACTGTAAAGTTTGAGCGTGTTGGCCGTGACCGCAAGAAGGTCAGCGTATACGCTGCACAGTAACGAAAACGACATAATTTGTCGGATTGCGTGAAGAACGACAGGAAATCCCGAGCAGCGTTTGTGTGCTTGGGATTTTCTTATTATACTTCACGTGATTGCAAAAGATGCAGGGCAGAAATGTGTCTTTTGCAATCGTGTGAAGTATAGCTGTGACGTGTGAAAGATACACCGTGAAATGAGAGGAGATGTGAGAGATGTTTGTCGATCAGGCACGAATTTCGATCAAAGCCGGCGACGGCGGCGATGGAGCGGTTTCATTCCATCGGGAAAAGTATGTGGCGGCAGGCGGCCCGGACGGCGGCGACGGCGGAAAAGGCGGCGATGTGGTCTTTCAGGTGGATGATAACTTTTCCACATTGATCGACTTCCGCTATAAGCGAAAGTACACCGCCCAGCGGGGCGAAAACGGCGGTGCGAGAAACTGCACCGGAAAGAGCGCACCGGATCTGGTGATCCGGGTGCCACGTGGTACGGTCGTCCGGGAGACAAAGACCGGCCGGATCATGGCAGACCTCTCCACGGACGAGCCGCAGATCCTGGCAAAGGGCGGCAGAGGCGGCAAGGGCAATATCCACTTCGCCACCTCTACCCGGCAGATTCCTCGTTTCGCAAAGCCGGGCTTTCCCGGTGAGGCGTTCGATGTCACACTGGAGCTGAAACTGCTGGCAGACGTGGGACTGGTAGGATTCCCCAACGTGGGAAAATCAACGCTGATCTCCGTGGTCAGCGCCGCAAAGCCCAAGATCGCCAACTATCACTTCACCACCTTGACCCCGGTGCTGGGCATGGTGCGTGTGGCAGAGGAACAGTCCTTTGTCATGGCAGATATCCCCGGACTGATCGAGGGCGCAAGTGACGGCGTGGGACTGGGTCACGACTTCCTGCGTCATGTGGAGCGCTGCCGTCTGATTCTCCACGTGGTGGACGTTTCCGGCAGTGAGGGCAGAGACCCCATCGAGGATTATGATACCATCCAGGGCGAGCTGGAGCGTTTCCGGGAAGATCTAGCAGAGCGGCCGCAGATCGTGGTCGCCAATAAGTGTGATATGGCTGACCCGGAACAGATCGCACGGTTCCGGCAGTATATCGAAGAAAAGGGACTGCCGTTCTATGAGATCTCCGCAGCTACCACCCAGGGAACGGCGGAACTGGTACAGGCGACCGCAGCCATGTTACAGACCCTGCCGCCGATTCTCCAGTATGAGGCAGAGGCGCCTTCGCCGGAGGAACTGGCAGAAAATGCCCACGGCGGTTTCGAGATCGAAGTAGAGGACGGCGTGTATTATGTCAACGCCATGTGGCTGGAGCCGATTCTCCGCACAGTCAATATGGAGGACTATTCCTCGCTGCAGTACTTCCAGCGTGTTCTGCGCAGCAGCGGCATCATTGATGCACTGGAAGAAAAGGGCATCCAGGAGGGCGACACCGTCGATATCCTGGGCTTTGAATTTGACTTCGTGCCGTAATGAGGTGAGGGTATGAAACCGTTGACACAAGCAGAGGCGAGACAGTATAGTCCCATGGCACTGGCATTTCTGGGCGACAGCGTCTATGAAGTGATGGTGCGGGAATATCTCCTTCGTGCGGCAAATCAGCCGGCGGCAAAGCTGCATGACCAAAAGGTACAGCTGGTCTGTGCAGGCTTTCAAGCGGCGGCGGCAGACCGTCTGCTGCCCGTTCTGACCGAGAACGAGACCGGCGTCTATAAACGTGGCAGAAACGCCAACAATACCGTTCCACGCCATACCTCCGCACAGGATTATCATAAGGCGACCGGGCTGGAAAGCCTGTTCGGCTATCTTCATCTGATGGGTGCGCAGGAGCGGCTGGAAGAATTATTTCAAATTGTGATGAATGCAGACGGTGCGTCTGCGGAAGAATAAGGAGTGTTTACCAATGTCAGGACATTCGAAGTGGAATAATATCAAGCGGAAAAAGGAAGCAACCGATGCCATCAAGGGCAAGATCTTCACCAAGATCGGCAGAGAGATCACCGTTTGCGTCAAGGAAGGCGGTCCCGACCCCAACAGCAACGCCAAGCTGCGTGATCTGATCGCAAAGGCAAAGTCCAACAACGTGCCGAACGACAACATCGACCGTGTCATCAAGAAGGCTGCCGGCGAGGGCGACAAGAACAACTACGAATCCATCGTATACGAGGGCTATGGTCCCAACGGCGTGGCAGTTATCGTAGAGTGTCTGACCGACAACAAGAACCGTACTGCAGGAAATGTACGCCACTATTTCGACAAGTTCGGCGGCAATCTGGGAACATCCGGCTGTGTATCCTTTATGTTCAGCGAAAAAGGCGTGCTGGTGCTGGAAAATGACGGTCTGGACGAGGACCAGGTCATGGAGGACTGCTTTGAGTTCGATGCAGACGATTTCTCCATGGATGACGAAGAGGTCATCGAGGTCTCCTGCGCTCCGGCAGCCCTGCGTGGTCTGCGTGAGGGTCTGACCGAAAAGGGCTATCACGTGCTGTCCGCAGAAGTTATGCAGATCCCGTCCACCTATACCACGCTGGACGACGAAGAAGCAGTCAAGAAGATGAACCTGCTGCTGGAGAATCTGGAAGAGGATGACGACGTGCAGAACGTATTCCACAACTGGAATATGCCGGAAGAGGAATAAGCACGGCGCAGGTACAGGCATAGGCGTAGTCGAAGAGCCGACAGGCTCAAACAGAAAATTGGCGTATCCGGTTTCGCCTCGGCGGCGCCGGATGCGTTTTTTTGTGAAAAGAGCTGATATTGGATGTTATATAAATTTCACAAAGAACAAGAACAAGTAGAGAAAGTTCCTTTTCATAATATCAAAAAAGTGAGCGGAAATGAAAAGGACTTGGAAAACCTGCTTGCAAATCATTTGCAGGATTTCTTTTCCAATCCGGTTTTGATGCCGATTTTTCAGGAGAGAAAATGGCAGGAAGAACCGGATTTAATGGCGCTGGATGAAAATGGAACGCTTTATATTTTCGAACTGAAGGTAGGTTTTGTTTCTGATAAGACCGTTCTTCAAATCATTCGGTATGCGCAAAAATTTGGTGTGGAAAGTTATGCGAAGTTAGACCATTTTTATCAGCAGTGGTGTAAAACTACCGGCAGTCCATATACAGATTTGAAAATTGCGCATAAAGACGCTTTTCAATTAGACTCCGCATTGCCGGAATCTCAGTTTAATTGCAGGCAAAAATTGATTCTTGTGGGCAATGCAGCAGATGGTAAGCTGGCGCAGGCAGTTCAATACTGGCAAGAAAAAGGGCTGGAAATTGATTTTATGCCGTATCGGTTTTATGAAATCGGCGGTGAAATGTATTTTGAATTCTTTGCAAAACCATTTGACATCTGTTCTTTCCAATCGAATCAATCGAAAAAAGGCGTTTTATTTGATACCAATGGAAAACACAACGGACTTCAATCCGTTCTGGATATGCTCCAGGATAAAGAGAAAAAAATCAGCGCCTATGGAAAAGCCAATCGTTTTGTGGATTGGCTGGAAAAAGATGACTATGTTCTGTATTATCAAGTGGGTTACGGCGTAATTGCCGCAGGAATTGTAACGGATAATGTTGCTGAAAACTTAGACAGAGAAGAGCGATGCCGAAGAGTAAATCTGCTGACAGATGTGATCCGGTGTGAAGAAGATATCTGTGCGATTTCTCCAAGGGAGTTAGAAGAATTATTAGGACATGGATTTTTCTATGCCAATACGATCAAACGACCCTATTTAAGCATAAAAGAGGCTAAATTGATAACAAAGAAATTACAAGAAAAATATCAAGAAAAACGAGAGGAAAAAGAATGCGATTTGAAGAACTGAATCTATCCGCACCACTGCTGGAGGCGATTGCACAGCTGGACTTCACCGAGATGACAGAGATCCAGGAAAAGGCGATTCCGCTGCTGCTGGAGGGCAAAGACGTGATCGGAAAGTCCAATACCGGCACGGGAAAAACTGCTGCATTCAGCATCCCGATCCTGGAACAGATGGGACAGATGCCCCAGGAGGAGCGCCGCAATGTGTGCGCTCTGATCCTTTGCCCCACACGGGAACTGGCGATGCAGGCTTGTGACGAGATCCGGAAGTTTTCCCGGTTCCAGAGACAGATAAAGCCCGTGGCTGTCTACGGCGGCGCCAGCATGGAGCGCCAGATCTACCAGCTGAAAAACGGCGCCAATCTGGTAGTCGGCACGCCGGGACGTGTCCTCGACCATCTCCGCCGCCGGACGCTGAAACTGGACAATCTGAAAACCATCGTCCTGGACGAGGCGGACGAAATGCTGAACATGGGATTCCGGGAGGACATCGAGTCTGTCCTGGCGCAGATTCCGGAAGAACGTCAGACCGTGCTGTTCTCCGCTACCATGCCGCCGGCAATCCTGGCGATCACCAAGCAGTATCAGAACGACCCGGTGCTGGTGCAGATCCAGAGCGCACACCGGACGGTGGATGCCATCGCTCAGTTTTCCGTCAGCGTTCCCATGGGACGCAAGACCGATGCGCTCCAGCTGCTCCTGCTGTCGAAACAGCCCAAGTCTGCCATGATCTTCTGCAACACCAAGAAGATGGTAGACGAGCTGACTGAGGCGCTGTGTCTCCGTGGCTTTTCTGCCGCAGGTCTCCACGGCGATATGAAACAGCTCCAGCGCACCCAGGTCATGAACGGGTTCAAGAGCGGCAGAAATACCATTCTCATCGCCACCGATGTGGCTGCCCGTGGCATTGATGTCAAGGGCGTGGATGCCGTGTTTAACTACGACCTGCCCCAGGATCATGAGTACTATATCCACCGCATCGGCAGAACCGGACGTGCCGGAAAGACCGGTACGGCGTACAATATCCTCAGCGGCAGAAAGCAGGAAATGGAGATGCGTGACATCTCCCGGTATACCAAGGCGGACATCACCGAGATTCCTGTGCCGACCTCCAAGGAACTCCGGGCATCGGCAACGGAAGAGACACGCACCCAGCTGCTGGAACTGGCGGCACAGCCGTCATCGGAAGAGGCACTGGCGCTGGCGCAGGAACTGCTGGCACAGGCATCGTCTCCGGAACAGCTGCTGGCGGCGCTGGTGCAGAAACAGCTGGACGCAGCCACCAAGAACCTGCCCACATTCGATGTGCCAAAGCCGATCCGCAAGGGCAAGCGTGCCGGAGCGAAAACCGTTCGGGTACACATCAACGCCGGACGCAAGGACCGGATGGCGCCCAACTTTATCCTGGGTGCGTTGGTAGAGGCGACGGGCATGGCTGGCAACGAATTCGGCAAGATCGACATTCACGACCAGTACACCACCGTGGAAGTGCCGGAGACAGAGACCGACTTTGTCATTGATGCCATGCAGGACGAGAAAATCAACGGCAAGGCAGTTTCCGTGCGGCGCTATGAAGAGCGTGATAACGACCACCGTGGCGGCTCTCACAGCGGACGTGGCGGCAGAAACGGCGGACAGCACCGCCAGTCCCGTCACGGCTATAACCAGCACGCACGCAGCGGCGGCTATAACCGCAAGCGGAGAAAGGGCTGATATCGCTCACCAAGGATAAAATAAACCAATCCCCGGACAGACATCGCCTGGATGTTTGTCCGGGGATTTTTTTGCCCAGACAGAAAAACACCCTGCCGGAGAAAAAGCAGGGTGTCGGGAAGAGTATATGGAGTTGTCAGTGGATAGGAATGACTGTGTCGCCAAATTCGATGGAGACGATGCCTTCGGGATTAATGGGCTTATCGAAATCAATGTTGTATTCCCAAAGGGTATTCTCCAGATAGGTTTGTGTCAAGCCGCTGTTTTTGCAATCCGGTGTGAACGTACTGCCGTCTGCATATGTGATGGTTGCCGCATAAGGTTCATTGTAGGAACCGAACAGCGCCATCTCTCCGGTGCCGGAAAGGTGCAGAGAAAATGCCTGGATATCCAGATGCTTCAGATAGCCGGTCCCGTTGTCATTTGGAACGGCGATGGGTTCTTCAAAGTCGCATTGCTGATCCTGCAAAGAATCGTCCAGCGTAAAAGAAGTGGAAATGGTTCCCATAAGTTCGGTCTGATCGGCTTCTGCATATCCGTTTTGCGCTTCTGATAGTTCTGTCATATCGGTCAGTCCAATGATACAATTGAGATGGTCGAAAGTAATGCCGTTTGCAAATTTCAGCTGATAGAATGCAGTATACGAGCCGTCTGATTCCGGTACTTCTGTTTGTACGGAAAAGCCGCTTTCCTCCACTCGATAGGGATCATCATCTTTTAACGCATAAATGTTGTCGATTCCCTCAATCTGCGGATATACGAGATTGGAAGTAAAGTCCATGTAAGTGCTGATATATCTTTCTGCAGGGTTGAAATCAGGATCACTGGGAACAATACGCATCATCAGATAAACGTATTTCGCATCGTTGACCACGCCGATGGGCGTAATGTCCAGACCGTCCATGCCGTCTACGGTGAAGGATTCGATCTGCCCGTTGGTGAACACTGCGGTTTCCGGGGTATCTACCGACTCTGCCCATGGAAACAGCTTTTCCAACAAATTATTGTTCTGTGCGGCTGTGACGGAAAAAACGCTGACGACTGCCACGCAGGCTGCCGCCGCAATGGCGATGCCGGCTTTTTTCCGCAGGGTGATATGTTTTTTCGGCTTTGGCATTTCTGAGTTGTGTACTGCGTCCAGGATGCGCTGTTCGCAGGCATCAGACATCTGAATTTGTTCCATGACACGCTTGTATTGCCGTTTGTCCATAGTGAAACCCACCTTTCTGTTCCAGCTGCATTTTCAGCTTTTTTCTTGCTCGTTCCAACTGTGTCTGTATGGTGGAGGGATTGCGCTGAATCATCTCCGAAATTTCCTGGATGGAATAGTCCTCGTAGTAGTAGAGCAGGACGACCACCCGGTATTTTTCCGGCAGAGAGAACACTGCCGCATACAGTGCATTGTCCTGCGGCGTTTCAAAGGAATCTGCCAGATTCTCCGGGAGTTCCGTCCGGTTTCTGCTCCACACCGACCGCCGCAGATCGTGGCAGGCGTTGATGGTCACCCGGATCAGCCACGCCTTTTCGCTGCCCTCGTCCGGAAAGGGTGTCTCCCGGAGGTAGAACTTGAGAAAGGTCTCCTGCGAAATGTCCTCTGCGTCTGCGGTGTTTTGCAAATAGGTATAGGCGATGCGGTAAACGGTATCCTTGTATTGCTTTAGCTTGATGCGGAATGCTGCCTCGTCCATGCGGAACACCTCCTTTTCACAGGTTCTTTTTGAAGCGCTTCACCCCTATAACGATCGGCAGGGGCAAAATATCTCACTTTCGGAAAAATTTTTTTCACCCACAGAAAAAGCCGCCCGATAAGGACGGCTTTTTTTGATGTTGATTCGTTTTATCGTGGGGAACAGGGTTCGCCTGATGATGATATGGACATTACAAATTACAATACATTCTTCCCGTCGATCAGCACCATCCACGGGTCGCACAGCAGGTCCAACGGGTCGCCGTGGTACAGCTGTATATCTGCGTCCATGCCCGGCGCAATGCTGCCCACACGGTTTTCCACGCCCAGGATCTCCGCTGCGCCGGCAGTGATGGCATAGAGGGCATCTTCCCGTTTCATGCCGCCTTTCACTGCCAGAGCCGCTGTGGTGGGCAGGTACTGGATGGGGATGACCGGATGGTCGGTGCAAAGCGCCAGCTTGACCCCGGCTTTCTGCATCACAGACGGCCCGGAGATGGTGAGGTTCTGCATCTCCGGCTTGCAGCGGTCGCACAGGATCGGACCGGCAATGACCTTGGCATTTTCCTCCGCCAGGATGTCGGCAATCAGATGTCCCTCTGTGCCGTGGATAATGACATAGTCCAGGTTGAACTCTCTGGCAATGCGGATGGCGGTGCAGATATCGTCTGCCCGGTGACAGTGGAAATGGGCTTTCACATCCCGTTCCAGCAGGGGCAGCAGTGCCTCAGACTTTGCGTCATAGTCCGGCATATGTTCGTCCGGGTCGCTCTCTGCAAAGTCCAGTTCCTGCTGATAGCGCTGCGCTTTCGCCAGCCCTTCCCGGATCATGGCAGCTGTCGCCATACGGGTGATGGGCGTTTCGTCCCGGTCGTTGTAGACGCTCTTGGGATTTTCGCCCAGGGCAAACTTCACGCCTGTGCCGATCTGCATCCGGTCTGCCATCCGTCCGGCGGTTTTCAGAATTGCCATGGTGCCGCCGCAGGCGTTGGCGCTGCCGGGTGAGGTCATGACCGTTGTCACGCCGGCTGCCCTTGCCTCTGCAAAGCAGTGATCCAGCGGATTCACCCCGTCGATCACACGCAGATGTGGCGTAAACGGGTCGGTCGCCTCGTTGCAGTCGTCGCCCTCAAAGGCGATGCCGTTTTCGATAATGCCCAGGTGGGTGTGCGCATCAATAAAGCCCGGCAGCAGAACCGAACCCCCTGCGTCAATATCCTCCGGCGCAAGCACTGACGGTGTGCCTGTGCCGACTTCGGTGATCTTGCCGTTCTCGATGCAGACATAGCCGTTTTCCAGAATGCCGGCATCGGTCATGGTATGTATGGTTGCGTTCCAGATCTTCATGGATGTACCTCTTTTCGTTTCCGTGGTTTTGGCATGGTCAGCGTATAGCTTTCGTCCAGCAGCCAGAACAGTTCCGGTTCCGGCAGCGTGCCGTCCAGCAGTATGGTGATCCAGTGGGTCTTGTTCATGTGGTATGCCGGAAAAATGCCGGGCTTTTGCCGGAGCGAGCCGGTCTCCAGGGGACTGCACTTCACATTGAGGATGTCCGCCGTTCCGCCCGGCGCAAGTCCCAGCTTTTCCGACGGGATGCGCATGAGGAGACCGTACCATTTCTGATTCCCCATGTGGCGCAGCACTGCCGCATCCGGCGTGCCGTCCCAGGGATATTCCGGCGTTGTGCCGTAGTTTTCCGCCGCATAGCGCAGCAGCCGTTCACGCTGTGATGGTTTCGTCTCCATGGCTTACTCCAGGGACACGATGGTCACGCCGTCCTCGCCCTCGCCGAATGTGCCGAGACGGAAGTTCTTCACGTATTTCAGCTGTTTCAGCCGCTGGTGGATCGCCTTGCGCAGCAGTCCCGTGCCTTTGCCGTGGATGATGGTGACGGTGGCGATATGGGACATGACGGCTCTGTCCAGGAACGCATCCATCTGGTATACGCCCTCATCGCAGGTGCAGCCACGGATGTCCAGCTCCATGGTGCCACGCCGTGCCGCCTGTGCGGAGACTCTGCCGGCGGTCTGGCGCTGTTTTTGCTGGCTCTTTTTCTTTTCCTCCACGCCTGCCACCAGACGCAGCTTTTCCTGGGGGACCTTTGTGCGCATGGCGCCGATCTGCAAAAAGACGGTGCCGTTTTTGTCCGGCTTTCCGGCGACGACCGCTTTCTGCTTGGTGTCCGCCAGCATGACCGTGTCGCCTACCTGCAATTCCCGTGGCAGCACGTATTCTTCGTCCGGGACTTCGGTCAGCGGATTGGCGGTCTCGTACATCTTCCGGAAACCACGCTTGACGTTGCCCTTTGCCCGGATCACATCGTCCCCGAAGGATGCCTTTTCCTTTGCCCGGCGCAGCTGATCCAGCTCGGTAATCATTTCGTTGGACTGTGCCTTGGTGGTCTCTACGATGCGCATTGCCTCCAGCCGAGCCTGTTCCATCACGTTTTCCCGGTCGGTGCGTGTCCGCTGTACCTCTTCCCGGAGTTTTGCCGCATCCTCTTCCGCCTGATGCAGTGCCTGCTGCATGGCGCTGCGGTCGTGTTCCAGTGCCTTGCGTGTCTCTTCCAGCTTGGAGACTGCCTCTTCAAAGCGCAGGTTTTCCTGGCTTACCAGGGTCTCCGCCTGGGAGATGATATCGTCCGACAGTCCCAGCCCCTTGCAGATGGCGAAGGCGTTGGACTTTCCGGGAGATCCCAGGATCAGCCGGTAGGTGGGACGGAGCGTTTCGATGTCGAACTCACAGGAGGCGTTCAGCACATCGGGCTGTTCGGTGGCGTAGAGTTTCAGTTCCTGGTAGTGGGTGGTGACCATAAGCTTTGCGCCGTTGTCCTTCAGCCGCTGGATCACTGCCTCTGCCAGCGCCGCACCCTCGATGGGGTCTGTGCCGGAGCCTAGCTCGTCCAGCAGTACCAGAGAGCGGTCGTTTGCCTGTTCCAGAATGTCGATGACACTGCGCATATGGGCAGAGAATGTGGAAAGGTTCTGCTCAATGCTCTGGGTGTCGCCGATGTCTGCCAGCACGTGGTCAAACACGGAGATCTGGCTGCCCTCTGCCGCCGGGATGAGCATACCGCTCATTGCCATCAGCGTCAGCAGACCGCAGGTCTTGAGGGCTACGGTCTTACCGCCGGTGTTCGGACCGGTGATGATAAGCGCCTTGTTTTCGCCGCCCAGGGTAAAGCTGATGGGAACTGCCTTTTTATAGGGAATCAGCGGATGGCGTGCCTTTTTCAGCACGATCACGCCGTCGTCAGTCAGCACCGGCGGAAAGGCGTGCATCTGTTCTGCCAGGCGTGCCTTGGCGAAATACAGGTTCAGCTCGGCGCAGACCTCGTGGTCACGGATGATGGCGTCTGCCCATGTGCCGCACTCGGTGCAGAGTTCCTCGATGATGCGCTCGATCTCCTCCGCCTCCTGGAGTTCCAGCAGACGGATGTCGTTGTTGGCATCCACCACGGCGATGGGTTCGATAAAGATGGTCTGCCCGGTGGCAGAGGTGTCATGCACCAGACCGGGGATCTTGCTGCGGTATTCCGCACGGACAGGCAGGACAAAGCGTCCGTCACGGAGCGTGACACGGCTGTCCTGGAGACAGTCCTGCACATCCTGTTTGCGCATCATGCTGTCCAGGGTGTCCCGGAGCTTTTGCCGGGAGCGTCCGATCTTGCGGCGGATGTCTGCCAGCGCCGGGCTTGCGGCATCGGCGATCTCCTCTTCCGAGAGGATGGAGCGATCCAGCTTTTCCAGCAGATACGGCACAGGCGCCAGCTGGCTGAACAGGTCGTCCAGGGAGGATTCCACCCCGGAGCAGCGGTCGTACCAGTCGCTGAGGGACTGAATCTGACGCAGTACCGTGGCGATCTCCAGCAGGTCTTTCAGCGACAGTCTCGCCCCGGACTTTGCCCGGCGCAGTCCCATCCGCATATCCTGAAAGGCGTGGAACGGCGGTGCGCCGAACTGGACGGACAGCTGGAACGCATCGTTGGTCTTTTCCAGCTCTGTCCGTGCCTCTGCCAGGTCGGAGCAGGGGACGATGGTGCGTACTTTCTCACGGGTGATCTCGTTGGCGGAGAGATTCGCCAGCATTTCTAAGATTTTATGAAATTCCAGAATTTCCAGATTTTTATTCATGGGAGTTTCTCCTGTTAAAGATATCATGTAACATTGGGCGGTGCGGACGGGTGTGCAACGGACTGGTAGAACGTCAGCGCCCTGGGTTTCAGCGACAGGTGGTACTGGACAAAGCGCTCGGTGCATTCGCCCAGCGCCCGGAGATTTTCCTGTCCCAGTTGAAACTGATACAGCCGGTTATAGTCCGCAAAGAGAATGTGCCGCATCGCCTGCAGTACCGGCGCACGGAGCAGGATCGGAGAGCGCAGATTCTCCGGCGCACCGCAGTCCGCACAGAAAAAACAGCCCTCTTCCACGGAGAAATAGAGCCGTTTTGGTAAAAATACACCACAGCTGCGGCACATGAGCAGGTCGGGCATCATGCCCAGCTCCGTCATGAGCCGCAGCTCGAAGATCGATTTCAGAAGTGCCTCAGAGCGCTCACCGTTCTCCAGATAGTGGAGGGTGTTCAGCATCAGCCGCATCACAAAGCAGTTTTCCTCCGGGGTCTGATGTTCCCGGACGCTGAGCCGCACCAGCTCGCTGAAATACATGGCAAGGCTCAGCCGGGAGAGAGACTCCCGGAGACGGTAGAAAATGCGGATGGGTTCGGCGCTGTCCAGATACAGCCCCTTCTGCTGTTTCCGGATGCTGAAATTGGCATAGGAAAACAGCTGGGTGGCAGAGAGTCCGGCGGAGGTGTTTTTCTTTGCGCCCCGGACATAGATCTCCCGGACCGTGTTATGCTCTGTGAGAACGTCAATAAACTTCCCCCGTTCTCCGGCGCTCCGTTCCGCCAGAACCAGTCCCCGATAGATCTCCATGTGTGGGAACCTCCTTTTGCACTGCCTGTGCCGTCTGCTGCACGCTGCCGTCCAGTCCACGGCGGTAGTGCAGATAATCGTCGATCCGTCCGGTCATACAGAAAATATCCCATGCGTCCATATTGTGTACCTCCTGTTGGAAAGGGCAGAGCAATTTTTCAGAGAAAATTGCCGCCTTACTGAGATACCATTATGTTGCGTGGGGTATTGCTTTTTTATGTGTGGCAGATTATTCCGGGTTGTCCAGCCCGAAGTTGTGGATGAGACCTTCCTTGTTGCGCCAGTCCTCCTTGACCTTGACCCAGCACTGCAAATTGACCTGGATGTAGAAAAAGCGTTCCAGGTCTTTCCGGGCGAGGGTAGCGATCTTCCGGAGCATGGTGCCGTTTTTGCCGATGAGGATGCCTTTGTGGGATTCCCGTTCGCAGTAGATGGTGGCGTCGATGTCCAGCAGATCCTTGTCGTCCCGCTCTTTCATGCGCTCGATGGAAACGGCGATGCCGTGGGGGACTTCGTCCCGGAGCAGGTTCAGGATCTTTTCCCGGATCATCTCTGCCGCCAGCACACGCTCCGGCTGGTCGGTGAACTTTTCGTCCGGGAAATAGTGGGGTGCCGGCTGTGCCAGCGCCATGACTTCCTGTTCCACCAGGTCGATGCCGTCCGATTCGGTGACGCTCACCGGAATGGTTGCGGCAAAGGAATGCACCGCATTCAGCCGGGCGATCGTCCCCATCAGCCTGGTCTTGTCGCTGCAAAGGTCGATCTTGTTCAGCACCAGGATGGTGGGCGTTTTCGCCTTTTCCAGAGAGTGCAGCAGCTCCTCTTCCTGTTCCGAAAGGGGCTTGGTGCAGTCCTGGACGAACAGCACGGCGTCGATGTCTGCCACAGCGTCCTTCACCGCTTTCAGCATATGACCGCTCAGCTTGGTGGTGGGCTTGTGCAGACCCGGCGTGTCCATAAAGACCATCTGCGTTTCACCGACCGTCTTGATGCCGGTGATGCGTGTGCGTGTGGTCTGGGGCTTGGGGCTGACGGATGCGATCTTTTCGCCGATGATGGCGTTGAGCAGGGAGGACTTCCCGGCGTTGGTGTGTCCGGCGAGGGTCACGAAAACCGATTTTGTCATGCGTCAGTATCCTCCGGCTGGTTGGTGAAGGTGGCTTCTCTGGAAATGCCCAGTTCGCCCAGGACTTCCTCTTCCTTTTCCCGCATCTTGCGCTCTTCCAGCGGGCTGGTCTCGTGGTCATAGCCCAGCAGATGCAGCATGGAGTGAACGGTCAGAAAGCCGATCTCACGCTCCAGGGAGTGACCGTACATATCTGCCTGCTTGACAGCCATTTCCAGAGAGATGACCACATCGCCCAGCAGTGCGCAGCCGGTCTCCTTGTTGGTGTCATAGTGGCCGTCTTGTCCCAGGGGAAAGGAAAGCACATCGGTGGCACGGTCTTTCTGGCGATAGATCTTGTTCAGTCTGTGGATCTCATCGTTGCTGACAAAGGAGACGCTGACTTCGGCATCCTGCCCGAAATGCTCCGCCACCAGGACTGCCTGGCAGCAGCGGCGGATGAGCATTCGGATTCCTACCGGGACCCGTACTTCTGTTTGATTGTTTTTTACCATGACTTTTACTTTTGGCATGATGAACGATCTCCTTTCATGAGATTTCACATATATCTTAATTTTTTTATTTTTTGGCAATGTCGATCAAACCCTTTCTATAGGGGATGTAATTGTATTATGGAATGTCTAACACAATAACAGCAACAGGAATAAGCCTCCCTTGAAAAAGAGAGGGGAACCAGCGAAGCTGGTGGAGGGATTCTGCTGATGCCTTTTCTTTGTGTTTTGTTTTAGATTTTACAAAAAATCCCTCAGTCAGCCTGCGGCTGCCAGCTCAGCACAAGGCACGCCCTTCGGGTGCCTTTTCAAGGGAGCCTAGTTATGAGGTTTTCAAATTTAGTGCTTTCTAGTACCTTTTCGGTCAGAACGCTCCGTTTTGTCACTATTCTGCCGGCGCTCTGCCGCCTCGTAGGCACGGATGATGTCCTGCACCAGCTTGTGGCGCACCACATCCCGGTTGGTGAATTCGCAGACGGCGATGTCGTCCACCTTCCGCAGGATACGGGAGGCGATGACCAGACCGCTTTTCTGCTTGTCCGGCAGGTCGATCTGGGTGGTGTCTCCGGTAATGACCATCCGGCTGCCCTCGCCCAGACGGGTGAGGAACATCTTCATCTGTTCACCGGTGGTGTTCTGCGCCTCGTCCAGGATGATAAAGGCGTTGTCCAGGGTGCGTCCACGCATATACGCCAGGGGAGCGACTTCGATAGAGCCACGCTCCAGATGGCGCTGGAACGCCTCTGCACCCAGCATTTCAAACAAGCCGTCGTACAGCGGACGGAGATAGGGGTCTACCTTGTCCTGGAGGTCGCCGGGCAGAAAGCCCAGCTTTTCGCCTGCCTCCACAGCCGGACGGGTGAGGATAATGCGGCTGATCTCGTGCCGCCGGAACGCACGCACCGCCATGGCAACCGCCAGATAGGTCTTTCCTGTTCCGGCAGGACCCAGCCCGAACACGATGGTGTTTTCGGCAATGGCACGGACATAGCTGCGCTGTCCCACAGTACGGGTATGCACCGGCTTTCCGGCGGCGGTGAGACAGACGGTGTCGTCATCTGCCAGCTCCGCCAGCTGTCCGCTTGCGCCCTCGTCCACCATATCCGAAACGTAGTGGATGGACTGCGGCGTCACAGCCTGTCCGGCGGCAATCATTTTCAGCAGTGCAGTGACCGCTCCGGCAGCCAGCTCTACCGCTGCGCCGTCGCCCTGGATGCGCAGCTCGTCCCCACGGCAGATCATCTGCACATGATACCGCTGTTCCAACAGCTTGAGGTTTTCGTCAAAACTGCCGCATAAAGTCTGAAATTGGTTGTTGTCCTGCATTGCAATCAATCGTTCTGCCATGGTGGGATCGGTTCCTTTCTGAAAGTCTGCTGTACTCCGGTCACGCCGTTTTTGGCTGTCCGGAGGAATATCCTCTACCTATTATAGCATACTCTTTGTAAAATGTGAAACGGTATCTTCTTCTTTTAACAAAAAATTCAGGAATTCCCGCATAGGCGGCAACTCCTGAATGGCTTTACAGAATGTGTTGCAATGTGCTGTTTAATAAAACCGGTAGTCCGAAATGTCGGAAAGGAAGATCTGATACAGCGAAAAGATGCCGTCGTCGATCTCCCGGCGGCTGCTTTCCAGGGACAGATTCCGGATGTCCCGGTGCAGGGGAAAGCGCAGGGTACACTGTGCCTGGGTGTCGGTCTGGGAGGTGAGCAGGACGGCGTGATACTTCCGGCAGAAGTGCTGTACGACCTGTTCCTCCGGCGTGCGCAGCCCCGTCTGATACAGCTGCTCCGGGATGCTGTGGCGGTGAGACTGCGGCTCTGTGCCGTCGGAGACTGCCGTACAGCGCAGCACTGCCTCGTTTTCCTGCTGCTCTGCCTGCCAGGTGAAATGGGACGCAGACGGCATAGTCTGCCGCAGCTGTAAAATCAGACAGAGCAGGCTCACACGCAGCCGCCGGCGGTGGACGAAAATGCACAGGTGGGGCGCCGTTTTCAGTGTCATCCGGATGGCCCTGCCAAGCACCATTCGACACGATTCGACAAAATTCGACAATTCACGGTCCAGAAAAAGCGCCTCACCGGAGACTTCGCAATTTTGGTAATATTTGAGCTGTTCCAGACGCAGCACCGAAGACCGCATGAGACGGCAGCAGTTGCCTTGAATAATGTTCAGTTGTTCCAGCTGTTCTTCCAGGATCATCCTGGGGATCTGGTCGCTGGATTCATCCAGATCCTGATACAGCGCACTGACGGCGTTGGAGATGCCAAATACCTTCTGGCGTATGGCGGCGATCCGGTTTTCTTCCTCGTGACATCGGTCGGGGTCGGACCAGAAGAGTTCCTCTTCCGGCTGTGCGCAGATCTGCACCAGGATCACCGGCGTGCCGCCGATGCGGCATTGTTTCTGCCGGAGCAGATACAGCACACTGCCCTGCCGGACGGAAAACGTGCCGGTCTCCGGCGTGCCGTCCGGGGCATACCGTGGCAGGGATGCGCCGTCCTGATCCTGCCGCAAGGTGGCGGCGTGGTTCTGCCAGAGCGGCGTGCCGTCCATGCGGTAGAAAAGGACGGCATCCTCAAACTGCTGATACCATTCCCGGATCTGCTGAAATTCACTTTGCTGCATCGCTGTCATCTCTCCTCACTGCATCCGCATTTGTCTTTATTCTATGCTATTATTATACTACATATTTCAGAACAGGGAAATAAAAAAAGTGATAATTTTGTCTTGTTTTCAATTTTTGTGCATTTTGCATAAAATGGTTTCCCGTTTTTTGCGGAAAACGTGGAAAATAAGAGAACTTGCCTTTTTACCCCCTGCTTTTTTTGCGAAAGTGCTTGAATTTTTCTCCGGAATGGTGTAGAATAGAATTATCAAGGAATCACTGGGGCAAAATCGGGCAGATGTCCGGGGATGTGTATCAGTGCTTTCTAAAATATTAGGAGGTAATTTCCAATGTCAGTTAAAGTTGCTATTAATGGTTTTGGCCGTATCGGTCGTCTCGCATTCCGCCAGATGTTCGGCGCAGATGGTTATGAGGTCGTTGCAATCAACGATTTGACTAAGCCGTCTATGCTGGCTCACCTGCTGAAGTATGATACCGCACAGGGCGGTTATGCAGGCAAGATCGGTGAGAACAAGCACACTGTTTCTGCTGATGACGAAGCTGGTACTATCACTGTTGACGGTAAGACTCTGAAGATCTATGCAAAGGCTAACGCTGCAGAGCTGCCGTGGGGCGAGATTGGTGTTGACGTTGTTCTGGAATGCACTGGTTTCTACACCTCTAAGGCTAAGGCACAGGCTCACATCGATGCAGGTGCAAAGAAGGTCGTTATCTCTGCTCCGGCTGGCAACGATCTGCCGACAATCGTTTACAACGTAAACCACAACACTCTGACTGCTGATGACAAGATCATCTCCGCAGCATCCTGCACCACCAACTGCCTGGCTCCGATGGCTAAGGCTCTGAATGACTATGCTCCGATCCAGAGCGGTATCATGAGCACCATTCACGCTTACACCGGCGACCAGATGATCCTGGATGGTCCGCACAGAAAGGGCGACCTGAGAAGAGCAAGAGCCGGCGCAGCTAACATCGTTCCGAACTCCACCGGTGCTGCTAAGGCAATCGGTCTGGTTATTCCGGAACTGAACGGCAAGCTGATCGGTTCTGCACAGCGTGTACCGGTTCCGACTGGTTCCACCACGATCCTGACTGCTGTTGTTAAGGGCGCAGACGTAACTGTTGACGGCATCAACGCTGCTATGAAGGCTGCTGCTACTGAGTCTTATGGCTACAACGAAGAGCCGATCGTATCTTCTGACGTTATCGGCATGAAGTACGGTTCTCTGTTCGATGCAACTCAGACCATGGTTTCCAAGATCGCTGATGATCTGTATGAAGTACAGGTTGTTTCTTGGTATGACAACGAGAACAGCTACACCAGCCAGATGGTTCGCACCATCAAGTTCTTCGCTGAACTGGCATAAGTTAGCGTCGGATTCTCGCAGACAGGATTTGTTCTGTCTATGAATTTGCAAAATGAAAGCGGTATGGCGGTTTCGTCATGCCGCTTTTTTGCATATCTGCGTGCAGGATGGGACAGCGGCAGACGATTGTGGAAAAAATGCGAAAAAATATTGACGGCATTCCCCATCCTATGCTATAATAAAAATGCAGAAGGTTGTTCTCGAAATTTGCTGAAAAGATGCTTCTTTCTAGGGCTTGTTTGACAAATGTACGGATTTTTCAAACAAGCCCTAAAAGAACAACTTCTAAAATCACATAGAAAGGAGGGATGTACAATTGTACAGGATATGGCGGCGCTGGCTGTCGCTTTTGACGGCGTTGGCTCTGGCGCTGGTTTTCTGTTTTGCGGCGTGTCCGTTTGCGGCTTTTGCCGATGACACGGGGCAGAAGGTGTACCAGGACATGATCTACTACACCATCACGCCTATGCACGAGGTGACGATCACAGGCGCACGTGCGATACTGACGGAGGCGAACATCCCGGCAGAGCTGGACGGCTGTCCGGTGACGGAGATCGAACGCTATGCCTTTAAGGACTGCACCCGGCTGAAACAGGTGACCCTGCCGGACACCATCCGCAGGATCGGGGAGTTCGCCTTTAAGGACTGCACCCGGCTGGAGCGCATTTCCATCCCGGATACGGTCTCAGACATCGGCTGGGGCATCGTCCAGGGAACGCCCTGGCTGGACAACCAGACAGAGGAGTTCGTGATCGCCGGAAAGGGATTTCTGCTGGCGTATACCGGAGCAGACGCTACGGTCACTATCCCGGATACGGTAAGCACCATCGGCGGCTATGCCTTTGAGGGCTGCACCACCCTGGAAAACGTGGTGATGCCGGACTCGGTGCAGACCATTGATGCCTTTGCGTTTCTGAATTGCAGCAGGCTGCACCAGGTGCAGTTCCCGGCGCATCTGAAAACCATCGGGGAATATGCGTTCCATTGGTGTACGGCGCTGGAAGAGGTACAGATTCCGGATACGGTGACGACGGTGGGCAACCACGGGTTCAGCTATTGCCGGTCACTGAAAAGCATATCTCTTCCGGCAGGGCTGACACAGATCAGCAACACCCTGTTCCAGGGCTGCACCAGTCTGGAAGAGCTTCAGATCCCGGACGGCGTCCAGGTGATCTATAACTATGCTTTTGACGGCTGTTCGCAGTTGCGGAAGATCACGCTGCCGGAATCGGTGGAGGAGATCGGCTCCAACGCCTTTTCCGGCTGCACGGCTTTGAAACGTCTGGTGATTCTGAACCCGGCGTGCCGCATTTATGATGCGGAAAAAACGGTAGAACCCAGCGTTCGTATCAACGGATATGCGGTTTCTACGGCGCAGATCTATGCGCAGAAATACCAGCGCTCATTTCATGCCCTGGATCGAAAACGGGGCGACATGAACGGAGACGATGTAGTCGATACATCGGATCAGTTCGATTTGATGTATCTCTGTGCCAGACGAGGCGCAGGGATACCAGTTGACATCACAGCCGCTCAGACATATTGTGCCGACTATAATCAGGACGGCGTGATCGACACAACAGATATTTTTGAATTGATGTATTACCTCGCCATGCGTGGCGCAGGCGTTCTGGTGGAAGATCCAGAAAATGATGAAGACGACTAATCCATTTTTAGGAAAGGAAAGAGGTGTTTTCTGCGATGCAGAAAAAGAAACGAGGGAGACTTGCAGCGTGTTTTCTGGCGTTCTGTATGGCTTTCTCTATGCTGCTGTATGTTCCGGAGGGAGCCTGGAAAGTAAGTGCAGACAGCTTGCAGACCTATGACGGACTGATGTACCGCATCAGCAATACCACAGCATCCGTTCTCGGTCTGGAGGACACCCTCAAAGAAGTGGTGATCCCGGCAAAGGTGGACGGCCGCTCTGTGATCAGCATTGAAAACTGTGCTTTTGACGGAGAAACGTCCATCCGGAAGGTGGTGATCCCGTCCAGTGTGGTAGCGCTGGGGAATCATGCTTTTCGAAATTGTACCAACCTGTCGGAGGTAGAAGGCGGCGAGTCGCTGGACAACATTGGCTTTGATGTAATGGAAAACACGGCTTGGCTGAAAAATCGGCAGGACGAAGTGGCTGTGCTGGGCGGAAAGGTGGCTGTGGCTGCACCGGATACGGCGCAGGTGACCATCCCGGACGGCGTGACCCGGCTGGCAGACGGCGTCTTTATGGAGCGGAGCAGTCTGGAAAGCGTTGCACTGCCCGAAAGCCTGGAACGGATCGGGGAGAAGTGCTTTATAAAATGCGAGAATCTGGAAAGCATTTCTCTCAACGAAAATCTGATGGTGATCGACAGCTATGCGTTTTACGGATGCACAAAGCTCAAGGCGATCCAGTTCCCTGCCAGTATCTGGATGATCGGATTCTATGCGTTTCAGGGGTGTACTGCCCTGAACGTTGCGCAGTTTGGGTCAGATTCCCATTTGCAGATACTGCTTTCCGGCGCATTTGAGGATTGCACCGCTCTGCGTTCCATCACCCTGCCGGCATCACTGAATCAGATGTATGAAGGCGTGTTCCGGAACTGTACTTCGCTGAGTATGGCAGCCATCCAGGGCAGTCTGACCCAGATCCCCGGCAATTCGTTCAGCGGCTGTACCATGCTGGAATATGTGGGGATCTCCGATTCTGTCACAAGAATCGACAGCAATGCGTTCAGCAACTGCACCAGCCTGCGGAGTCTGAAAATGCCGTCGGGGCTGAAAACCATCGGAGAATATGCCTTTTCCATGTGTACCAATCTGAACAGCTTTGAGCTGCCGGAGACGCTGGAACGCATCGGAAAGGATGCCTTTTTCCACACCGGCTGGATGGAGGCACAGACGGACGACTGGAAGATCTGCGACGGCGTGCTGCTGGCGTATGACGGCAAGGAGACTTCCATTATCATTCCGGGCGACATTCGTCTGATCGCCAGCGGATTTCTTTCCAATTACAGCAAGGTGAAAAATGTGACCCTGTCCTATGGGCTGGAATCTGTTTCTCCCGGAGCGTTTGCAGGCTGTGAGTCTCTGACGCAGGTCAATTTCAGCAGCAGTGTCCGCCGCATCGAGGCAGAGGCGTTCCTGGACTGCACCATGCTGAAAACGCTCCAGGGCATGACAAACGTGGAGGAGATCGGAGACAGTGCCTTTAACGGCTGTAAGGCGCTGACTACGGTGGAACTGCCGGAGACGCTGACCAGACTGGGCAGCCACGCATTCCAGGATTGTTTTGACCTGGTGGAGATCTCCATTCCCCATAGTTTGACTGAGATCGAGGATCACACATTCTATGGCTGTATATCACTGGGAGATGGAGGGACAGTTGATCTGTCCAATACGAATTTGCAGTACATCGGCGAAAAGGCATTTGCAAACTGCATAAGTATTCGCCATATTGCGCTGCCGGCGAGTCTGACCAGTCTGGGTAACTATGCTTTTGAAAGTTGTCGGGTATCACTGGTGGTATTTTTCTACGATAATCACTGTACGCTGAATCTGGACGAATTCTATTTTCCGACAAAAGCGATCCTGGTGGAAAACAGAGCGGGCTTGGGAAAAGAAGAAACTTCTGTGCAGAAGTATGCGGACGCATTCCATCTGGAGTACACCACACTTACGCCTCCAACGACAACCACGACCACAGTCATGACCACAACGCCGCCAGCCACCACTATAGTGACAACGGACACTACGGCGCAGACCACGGCATCCGCCACAAAAGGTTCGGAGACCATGACCATGCCGCCGTATATTACCGTGACGGAGACTGCTCCGGCAACCACGACGCAGACTGTTACGGGAGAGACAACAGCCTCTTCTGAAACCGGCACGGCGACCACGACAAAGGCGGAAGAATCTGCATCGTCATCGTCGTCCACGGAGCAGACGGAAAGCACAGCGTCAGAAACTACCGCAACGTCTGTGACGACCACGGTTTCCACATCAGCATCGCTCGCACGACACACGCTGGGCGATGTGAACGATGACGGCAGCATTGATTCCACCGATATTTTCGAGATCATGTACGCCGCCGCCCGGATCGGTGCAGGAAAGGATATCCTGCACGACGGCACGCTGAGCGAAGAAACGCAGCGGCGCATGGATATCAACGGGGACGGCAGGATCGAGGCGGACGATGTCTACGCCGCCATGCTGTACTGTGCGATGCGTGCGGTCGGCATGAACCCCACCCCATTCGAATCCTTTGACTGGGCGAACCACACGGTGTATACCGGATAAAAGAAACGCCTTCGGGCAGAACGGAGTAAATTATGCAGTATCAGAACCCCATTTTGCCGGGATTTCACCCGGACCCCAGCATCTGCCGGGTAGGAGACGACTTCTATCTGGTGACCAGCTCGTTTGAGTATTTCCCCGGACTCCCCATCTATCACAGCCGTGACCTGGTGCATTGGGAGCAGATCGGACACTGTCTGACACGGGATTCTCAGGTGCATCTGGTGACCGGCGCACCCAACTGTCTGAACATCTATGCGCCCACCATCCGCTATCATGACGGGCTGTTTTATGTGATCGTCACCAATGTGACCGGGGACAATCACGGCAACTTTATCATCACTGCCAAAGACCCGGCAGGGGAATGGTCTGACCCCATCGCTCTGCCGTTTCCGGGAATCGACCCGTCCCTGTTCTTCGACGAGGACGGCAAGGTCTATTACCTGGGGACAGACGGCGGCATCTACCTCAGCGAAATGGATATCACCACCGGGGCAGCCATCGGCGAGACCCACCGGCTCTGGCAGGGGACTGCCAACAATCCGGAGGGACCGCACCTTTACAAGATCGACGGGATGTACTATCTGCTGCTGGCACAAGGCGGTACAGAGCTTTGCCATATGGCAGTGCTGGCACGGAGCGAGTCCATTCTCGGTCCGTATGAACCCTGTCCGCACAACCCCATTCTGACGAACATCGGGCAGAGCCTGCCCATCAAGGCGGCAGGTCACGCCGACCTGGTGGAGGATGCGGACGGCAACTGGTGGGCAGTGTGCCTGGGCATCCGTCCGCTGGCGTATCCGTTCCGGCACAATCTGGGACGGGAGACCATGCTCGTTCCGGCAAAGTGGGAAAACGGCTGGCTGTATGCCGGGGAAAACGGCGCAGTTCTGCCGGAATTCACCGTTGCCCATGCGCCGAAAGCCTGGGCAGCATCCGGCTATGTACCGGGCAGCGCTGTCACAGACGAGTTCCAGGGCGAGACGCTGCACCCCATGTGGAATCTGATCTACAACCCGGTGCCGGGAATGGTGCAGTGTACCGGAAACGGACTGGAACTGCACGGCAACGGCGTTTCTCTCTGGGAGGATGCGCCGAAGGCGTGGCTGGGACGGCGGCAGGAACACTTCTGCTGTACCGCCGAGACGGAGCTTGCGTTTGTGCCGGGGCAGGAGGGCGAAGAGGCAGGTCTCACCGTGTACATGAATCCGGGGCATCACTATGAGATCGCCCGGACCATGCGTGACGGCGTGGACTGCATCATCCTGCGGCGGCGCATCGGTGCGCTCTGTGCGGTGGAAAAGGCTGTGCCGTGCCACGGCGGAACGGTAACGCTCCGGCTGAGCTGCGACCGCTATTGGTATCGGTTTGCCTTTGCGGAAGATGGCGGAGCGATGCAGGAGATCGGCGCAGGCGAGACCCAGTATCTCACCACCGAGGCAGGCGGCTGCTTTACCGGCAATTACATTGCGCTGTATGCCTCCGGAAACGGAACGGACATGACGGCGCCGGCGAAGTTCCGCCGGTTCTCCTACGTGCCGACAGAAGAATGACCTTGCTGAATTCATAAAAATGCAAAAGAGCCGCAGGTGCTGTGCCTGCGGCTCTCTCTGTTATGTAATCTATTTTTTCGTTAATCCTGTGCCTGGCAGAATGCTACGATACAGCTGCTTTCGATGTCATAGCGACCGGTTTTTGCGTAGTTGTCGTCTCTCAAGTAACCTGCACCTTTGTATCCACAGTATACCATAGCGTCTAAGCAGTCTGTCAAGTTCAAGACGCCGTCACCGTTGACATCCATCAAATTGTAAGCCACCTTTGAAATCTCGTGATTGTCTAAGGAGTTTGTATCCAAATCTGTTCCATCCACAATTTGAACGTGTATACCAACTGCCGTCATTACCTGATAAAACATCTGGTAATATACAGTTGTTGAGTCAATACCGTTAGGACTGTTTTTGATGCAGCCGATGTGAATGGTCTCGTTCTCATGAATCCAATCAGCATCAGCCTGGTCAACAACGCCATCGCCGTTGACATCTGCCAGTGCCAGCTGGTCTGCGCTCAGCAGAGTATTGTCTACGTGGAGATATCTGGAAACCATAGCCGCATCATGCCCGGTGATAACACCATCCATATCCACATCGCCCAGCGCATATGCTCCCTCAGCGGCACTGGCGCTCATAGCGGAAATGGGAAGTGCAGACAGAGCCAGCACACCTGCCAGTACGGCTGAAATTGCCTTTCTCATTTTCATAAAAATACTCCTTTCGGTGAGAGCGCCTGCACGCTCCGGTTTTCCCTTTTACACATAAAATCTCCCGGTTTCACGGGAATTTTATCTACTTTTATTGTAGCACTTTTGGTGTGGTTTGTCAATATATTTTTTGGAAAAATGACAAAAAAGAGCCGCAGGTGCTGTGCCTGCGGCTCTTGAAGTTGCATTCAGTTCAAAAAACACTTACTTAACCAAATCGCTAAGATCATCACTGACATAGGCAGAATCTTTCGATGTTCCGTAAATTTTTGCGAATTCCATGATATCATAATCATATCGACCGGTTTCAAAGTAACGGCTCAAATCAAAACCCGCACCTTTATGTCCGATATAAGCACCTAAACCATTGATATCATCCAGATCAATTTTTCCGTCACCTGTTACATCCAGCAGATTAAAGTTTTTCTGGGAGATTTTAAGGTCAAAAATCTGCTCAGTGGATATATCCTCATCTACAATCGTAAAGTGATTTCCAGCACCGGTATTTGCAATGTAAACCAATTGATAGAAAAGAGATGTTGGATTAGGCACACTTATATCGCAGGCACCCAGTTCAACTTCTTCATTCTCATGAATCCAGTCAGCGCCAGCCTGGTCAACAACGCCATCGCCGTTGACATCTGCCAGTGCCAGCTGGTCTGCGTTCAGCAAATTGCTGTCTACGTGGAGATATCTGGAAACCACTGCTGCATCATGCCCGGTGATAACACCATCCATATCCACATCGCCCGGCGCATATGCTCCCTCAGCGCCGGCGCTCATGGCAGAAATGGGAAGTGCAGACAGAGCCAGAACACCAGCTAGTACAGCGGAAATTGCCTTTCTCATTTTCATATGAATTCCTCCTTTAACCATTGTACACATATGTTACAGGGAATAAGGTATCGATTTTATCATTTGTAATATCTTTACCTGCACCCTTTTGTGCAACGTATAACATCAACTCGTCTTTGTCATCTTCTTTAATCCATCCATCTTGTGTAACATCTGCAACTGCTGCACACTTCAAAAAGGAATAATTTTTATACCAACTACTGTTTTTGTTTTTTAATTCTGCATCTAATTCAACTGTGCTTATCTTATTATCTTTTGCCTCAGCAACCATCTGCATCAAGTAGAAGATATCTGTTGTATCGACTTTATTGTTGCAGTTGATATCTCCTAATCTGACATACTCATTCTGTGAAACCTTGACTGTTGCATCGGATGAACTAAAATCTTCATCAGGTTCATACCTATAATTATTGCTCGATTCACTTGGGCAACTGTAATCCACAAAAGCAATCTTAAATTCATGTGTTCCTTTATCGTTCTTATCAATATCGTATTCGATATAATTTTCCAATACTCCGGAAGATGTTTTGCCCATCACACAAATGAGAAAACTTTGATGATTTTCTTCATTATAGTAATAATTTGAAATTAATGCATCTTCAGGAGCAGAATATCTCGGGTCTTCTTGTGTGTGTTGTTTAGCCTTAAATGCAGGGTCAGATTTAACTGCAATCGAATAGTTTGCAATACCTGGATTGTTTGTGATTTTTATTGTTAATCTGATTCTCGTATCAGATACCCTTGTGGTGTACACTGTATACTCCATCTTGGTATTAAGACCATTGATGGTAAGCGCACTTGCCGGAACAGCCATCGCTCCGGACAAACCGGTTACGATTGCGCCAACTGCCAGAACAGCAGCGGCTTTTGAAAAAATCTTCTTCTTCATATTGATGAATCCCTTTCTAATCCTGTTTTTAGAAAAGCGCCTTTCTCTATCTTTAGTATACACTATGATTTTCGAAAAGTCAATAGAAAAAGAAGAATTCGACAAAATATCGTGAACTTTTTTCCAACACATTTCGACATGGTTCGACAAAATTCGACAAAACCAGGTTCTAGTTATAGTATACGCTATTTTCCCGAAAATGTCAATCATTTTATGATGCGAACTTCAACAAAATATGACCATTCCTTTTGTGCATTTTGCAGAGCATCCGGAACTCAGAAGTTTCCGGAAACGATCTGGTCGAACGTCAGCGGCATTCCTGCGCCGCCGTATGCGATATACACCATAAGATAGAACAGGTCGGTAGAGTCCACCGTGCCGTTCTTGTCGATGTCGCACGCCTCCGGAACGACCTCTGCCGGCGGCTCTTGTCCCACGGCACGCAGGGCGATGTAATACATCAGATAAAAGGTGTCCGTGGCATCAATCTTGCCGCTGTTGTCCACGTCGCCCAGGGCATAGGGACGATACAGCAGGGAAATTTCACGGCTGACGTTCCAGTCCCCGTCATCTGTGATCTCCGACCGGGCAGAGGTGGCAGAGACCGGTGTGTCCATCCCGTCCGGGAATGTGACATTATAATAGTAGGTGCTGTTTCCCACCACCGATGCCTCCGACTTGGGGTCAGCGATGATGACGTTCTTGTCCTCGAACACAGCGCCGTCCGTTGCCGGCTCGCTGATGGTGACATTATAGACAGACGCATACGTGCAGGTGAGCGCCTGTGTCGTGTACGTATTCCTGAACAGCGACGGATCCAGCGGCACTTCGTTGTAGTCCAGCAGCAGCACATATTCCGTGATATCCGCATCATCTGCCGGTGCAAGGTCCAGATCGTAGTAATCAGACGGCTTTTCAGAGGAATACTTGGTCACCTTAAGATGCACCGGATTGTCCTGCACCGAAACGCTGATCCTGCCTGTGATCTGGCTTTCCGGGATGGGCTTTGTGCCGCCTGTGCCGGAGAGCCGGTCGCTTTTGTCCAGCTGGATGGTCTTTACCGTAGGCTGCTGCTCTTCAGCGGACGCAGCCCAGTACAGCCCCGGCATGGTGCAGCAGAGCGCTGCGGCAGTGATGCCTGCCAACAATTTCTGAAACATGGTACAGCCTCCTTAATACGGCATGGTGAACTGACCCACACGCCATGCGCCACGCTCCATGACCAGGGTGAAGGTGTCGGTCTGCTCTGAGGTGTCGCCGCTGTCCGGCTCTTCATAGGAGGCAGTGACGGAGAAGGTCAGCGTGCTGTCTGTGCTTGCGGTGAGCGCCGTCACCTTTGCGGAGACATAGGAGATATCGGCGCCACGGTCGCCCAGTCTGCCGTAGAGCTTGTCGTCTACCATCTGGAACATTCCGTCGAAGTCGGATTCATGTCCGGACTGCGCAAAGACAGAATAGTATTCCGCCTCTGCCGCCTCGATGGAGTCGCAGCTGGTGATGCGCACATAGCCGTCTTCGGTGGTGTCGCTGTTGTCATAGGTGAAACAGTCGCTGGTGCAGCGATAGGTGTAATAGGTCTGGCAGGCGGTGTCGTAGATCTGCTGTGCCTGCGCCACCCACTGGTCGGCAGTCATGCCGGTGTCACCGATGGTCTCCTGGCTCTGTGCCGCCGGAGCATCTGTGGTCTCGGCGGTGCTTTCCTCTTCCGGTGCGGAGAGGTTGGTATCGACTTCGGCAGTTTCTGCCGCAGGCTCGGTCTCGGCGGTCTCTGCCGGAGCAGTAGTCTCAGCGGCGGTGGTTGCCGCATTCATGTCCACCTGGGTCTGGCTGCCGTCGGAAACGTCTGTACAGCCTGTCATCAAAGCCGCCATGGTGCAGAGTGCAGCAAAGGCAGCCATCATTTTCTTTTGCATGAAAACTCCTTTCACAAAAGGGCGTGTTTCTGTCACGATCCCGGTGCATTCCCCTCAGAGCGCTGCACAGCGTCCCTCTGCACCCGTGGATCTCCGCTGCACCAGCCAAAGCGTATCCCGGTGCAGTTACCCCTGTTCTCTATTATACCACGGCTTTTCGGAAAAGGCAAGCATTTTCTGATGGGACAAACTGCGAGGTGTCCGGCGTTTTCATGGCGTGGATTTTTCATCGTAGGGTGAATGCTGTTCGCCCGTTGGGATGCCTTTTCTTTTTGGAAAAAGGTCGGGTCGATGTGGCTTGCTATCCTTGGTCAAGTCTGCCGTCGCCATTTCCGCTGGGCGACGGGCTGGGCATCGACCCCTACGGATTTCACGCTGCAAAATCCTGCAAGTCTGATTTTTCACACTATAATCAAAAAAGAAATAACCGCCCCAGAACTGCAAAACTCGGACAGTTATTTCTAAAATAATCTTACCTTGGGAGCAGACCGTCTACTGGTATGCTCTTTCTACTTCTATGATACGCCGGAATGCTCTGTTTGTCAAGGGCTTTTGTGAAAAGGTTTTGCATCATGTGGGCGAACACTGCCCGTCTCTGTGGTAAATTTGACAATTTTTGCAGAGTGTGGTATACTGGTTTTTGAGGGCATACCAATAACGGTAGGCGGTCTATTCCAGCTCCCGGAAGGGAGTGAGTAGTATGGAATACGTAACTTGGTCAGATTTGATTCAGTACAGTATCCTGATCGTTGCTATTATAGCAGTGATGCACGATATTTTCCATAACAACGACAACAAACGGAAATAACCGCCCCGACTGCTAAACCTGGGCGGTTATTCAAAAACGCTATAAGGGAGCAGACCGTCTACTGGTATGCTCTTTCTATTTCTATTATACGCCGGAATGCCCCGTTTGTCAAGGGCTTTTTTGTTGTTTGACAAATTGTGTGGTGTCCGGCGTTTCGATCGTGTAAATCTTTCCCTGTGCAATGTGATTGGAAACCCAGGGGCGAACGATGTTCGCCCCTACGGGTTTGTTTGCAATGTGTTTTTATTGCAGGGACTTTTCAAAGATGCAGCATCCTAAACGCACTCCTCACCCCAAAACCAAAAAGCACGCAACCCCGGGAACTTCCCGAAACTGCGTGCAAATTCTTGGAGCTGTTAACCAGATTCGAACTGGTGACCTCTTCCTTACCAAAGCATCTGTAAAAGTCAGAAGTATCACGAAAGCACGAGAGAAATGCGATAAAAACAGACGGTGTCAAACAACTCAGATATAAAATAAAATGAGAAAAAATAATCCTAACGTCGTACTAGTGTCGTACTATTTTTTATCCAATCCTAATAGTTTTCTAGTTGATTCTACATCGCTGTGAGCATATCGTTTCCGCAGCATTTGCAGATCAGCGTGCCCTAATACGTTTGCAACCGCAAAAAGATTTGCACCGCTGTTGACCCACAGGGTAGCTCTTGTGTGTCGGAGTTCATGCGGTGTAAGCTTCGGGATATCTATCCCTTGTTCTGCATAAAATTCCTGCATATCACGCATGAATACATTGTACCTTCTTTTCTGCCAGTTGCTTGGGGACTGTGGTTTTCCAGAATTATTTCCGAAAACATACTCACACTTGTGCGGACGAATCGACAATTTCTCAATATCAGATTCTGTGATAGGAATGATACGTTCTCGAAAATCGTTTTTCAAATTTCCTGCAACAATTTCCACTTTTCCTGTGGCTGCATTTTTTACTTCTGCTACACCTCGCTGCACATGAAGTGTTAAAGCGCTGGAATCAATATCTTCCCACTTGATTCCAAGCAGCTCCGAACGGGTGATACCATACGACAACATCAAAATGATTTCTAATCCGTATGGGTGCGTTTCTGCATAGCGTAAAACATAATCGCATTCTTCCGCTGTGTATGTGTGTTTTTCATGTTTCTTCACATTGCTTCGCAGACGGATATCATCACAGGGGTTTTTGTTGACAATATCGTTTTGTATCGCAGCGGCAAAAATTCGATGCAGCACCATTCTGTGGACTTTAAGGGTTTCCAAAGAATAAGCGTCCTGGTTTTGGTTAAAGTAGTTTTGAATGTCAATCTGCTTGATTCGGTTCATTCTTGCATTTTTGAAATATGGGATCAAATGCTTTTCAATTGTGTTTCTATAGTGCAGCTCATAGGTGCTGCCCTTAACCGTCCCTTTTAGAGACTCCAAAACCTTTTCAGCCCACACGGAAAAAGCAATGTCATTTGACTGAGGTGTTTCTCCGGTGATGTCATACACAGCCTGATCTACTTTGAACTGTTCTGCTTTGGCTTTGGCAGCTTCCTTACTGATTTTACTGTAGAATGATTTTCGGATTGGTCTGCCCATGGAATCACGTCCGACCGTGACTTTAACTTCATAAATGCCGTTTGCACGATTGGGCTTTTCCTTTTTCGGTCTGCCCATGCAATCACCTCATTCCTCCATGCAATCATACAACGTTGCGCCGTTTATAACGGACAATAGCACTTTGTCACTGCTCATGTCATTCATTACATTGATGCAAATAGATGCGTTGATGCCATATTCTTTTGATTTTTCATATAGAGCATCGCTTGTTTGTTCTATACCAGACCGCAACTCATTCCATTTCTGAGTGTCCCCGGTCAGCTTGGACTTTGTCACATCTACAACGATGCCGTCTGCTGTCAGGTTGATCGTGTAATAATTCAGATCGCTGTCATACTGTACAGATACATCAGACAACCCCTCTTGGTTTTGAAACGAATCTTCCAGAATACCCCGAAACAGTTCCGGAGAAATCACACCGCTGTCAGCCGGCTGTTCTGCTTGAGAACTGAACTGTGGCTTTACAGCAGCATCATTTTTGCTTTTTCCGTTAGAAAACAGCATACACAACGCTGTGATCACAGCGGCAACTACAACAATAACGACCAGACAGCCACACCCGGCACCCACTTTTCGCCCTGACGAATGGTGGGTTTTTTTATGCCGTTTTTTCGACTTATCCCATTGCCAGTCATCCGGATCCGGAATATTCGGAGCGATGAAGTCCGGCTGCGGAGCTGGGAATGCTTTGCCGCAGTTAGAACAGTGTTTTGCCGCATCCTCATTTTGCGCACCGCAACTCATACAGTATTTCATATTTTACCCCGTTTCATCTCAAAAAATCTTATCAAAATAGATCCAGCACGCTTTTCGCACCAGTTCTTCCGTCACATCGAAGTATTCTGCAAGTTGCCAAACTTCACAATACCCTTTTTTCATAGCAATTTCCATTTCCTCTTTCGGAATCAGCTGTTCGCAAGCCCATCTGTTTGCACGGTATTCATGCCGGCTGACAAGATCGCAGCTGCTCCAACGATTGTAGAATGCACCTTGTGTGCAGTGCCCCAATTCATGAGCAAGTCTGGTCTTTTTTTCTGCATTGGTTGGCATTTCGCTGTCGTCCATGCCAATATAGCAATCAAAATCATCTGTCTGTATCGACAAGGATTTTGTCTTTGGAAGCGGAAACGGTATGACTTCTATATTTTCAACGTCTGCAATATGATATAGATCATCGAGGTTCATTTTTTATCCTTTCGCTTATTTTCCTCACGCAGCTTGACCATTTCAGCAAACTGCTTGACCTCTGCATACATTTCATCGGTGATTCCCTCAGCACCGTGGAATAAGGCAAATTTGATGTCGTTTTCTGAAACTTCTTTTGAGTGGTCTGATTCCGAACCGCCAATCAAATATTCTACAGTCACGCCAAAGTAATCTGCTATTCTTTTCACGGTTTCAATATCTGGCATTCTATTTCCAGTTTCCCACATGGCAACTGTACTTTTAGACACGGAAAGTGTTTCAGCTAAATCTTTTTGATAAATTCCATTTTGTTTTCGTAGTTTTTTTAGTTTATCGCCAATCATGATGTTCACCACCTGTGAATATTATATCACACATTGTGACTTCGGTCAAGGAAATAAAGCTTGTTTTTGTGCAATATGTAGAAAAATCACAAAAAGTGATATTTGCATATTGACAGTTCACTTAAAGTGATTTATAATAAAATTGTCAGATCACGAAAAGTGACTTTTATGTGAGGTGATAATTTGACTGATATTAAAAAAATCCGTGAAAAGCGTGGAATTTCTCAAAAAGAACTGGCTGCAAAATTAAATGTATCTCCAAGCACAGTTTCTCAATGGGAAAATGGATTGAGGAATCCAAGCCTAGTAAATGTAAAACGAATGTCAAATATTCTACACTGTACTACGGACGAAATTCTAAGCTCTGTTGTAGAGGAATTTGATGATTCTAAATTTCATGGAACTAAAACTGAAAAATGGATAGATAGCTGAAAGGAGTTTTTATGAAGAACATGACTGATGAACAAGTAGAAATGGAGATTCAAAACCTTCGTGATTCTGACAATGTAAAGCTTGCACAGAGAGAGCAGCGAATCAAGTACAAACGCCGCCAGTATCTGTATCAACTTCGGTACTACGAAAAAAGAGGAAAGCAGCTTGCCGAACTTGGTGCAACACTGGAAAACTTAGAAGAATTTCTCTATGGGGAGGTAATTGAAGAATGAACAGGATTCCATACATCAAACCCGTATTCCTGTGCAATCCAGAGAAGAACACCATTTGCAACAAAGCCATTTGTCAATCCGGATGCCGGTACACAACACACCAGCAATTTGCACAGCTGGACAAGCACGGAAGTCCCATACAAGCGGACATTTTCAAGGAAGGAGCAGGACATGAAAGCAGAAGAAAAGATTCAATCATTTTTGGAACAGGACAATGAAAAGATCTCCGAGATCATCGAAAAATACCCCAGACAAATCCCGGTTGCAGTTGTGGCAGATCTGTTTGGCTGCCATGCCGACAGCGTTCGCATGGCGTTGGAGCAATCCAGCGTGTTCGGTTTGGGATTCCGGCAGTCCGGCAAACTGAACCGTGCTTTTGTAATTCCAACCGGCGTATTCGTTCGGTGGTATTTGGGGGTGTCTGCATGAAGTGGATTGAATTGAACGACGGCGATCTAATAAATTTAGATGCTGTAGCGGTCATCATCGCCGGTGAAAAATCAAATAGAGTATGCTATGTCGCAGAAAGAGAGACAATAGCCGTAGAAATATTTGCTACGCATGAGCATGTGGAATGCCGGATGCAACACCTGAAAGATCTGTTGTTGGAAAAATGACACGCTGTCCTGAGCATGACGTAAAACCGCTCTCCACTGCCCCGAATGGGGCTACCCTCCATTTTTTATCTCCCCTATGCGGCGGTACTGGCAGCCGCCGCAAATACAGTGATGCAGTCATATCTGGGGAATGACAACCCCCAGACTGCCGGTGCAACTCCGGCACACTGCCCCAACATCTCCAATGTCATAGGTACTCCTTTCCGTGCGGCGGTATAGTACACCGCCGCAGATCGGGCGATGCAGTCATGATGTGGGAATAATCACCCCACATCTTCCGGTGCAGCTCCGGAATGCCCTGCCATGCCCAGTTGCCGGCAGTCAGACAACGAACGGAATCCGTTGGCACACACGCAACAGCGACCACAGGCGGCTTATTACCTGTAGCTGCACGGTTATATATCGTCCCGTGATTACACGATGGTGCTTCCGGTGCATTGAGCAGATCAGTGCACTTCCACAAATAAATCAAGGAAGGAGGAAAAGAAATGGCTTTCTATTGTGAACAGGATTTCGTCACCGAAGAATGCCCGCACTGCGGCAAGGAAGTCACGGTATACTGGGACGAGGAGCAGGACGGACATGTCATGCACTGCCCATTCTGCGGTGAATCCATGCTGCTGTGCAGTATCTGTCCGGAAAGCAGCTGTGACTGGACAGAGAAACACGGCTGCAAGGTAGAACGAAAGGAGGTATCATCATGTCAAAACGATATTACTGGCTGAAACTGAAAGAGGACTTCTTTCGAGATAAGGTCATGAAGAAAATGCGGAAGATCGCAGGCGGTGACACCTATGTGGTCATCTATCTGAAAATGATGCTCATGTCCATTCAGACAGGCGGCGAACTCTACTTTGAGGGCATCGAAAACGACTTTGCAGACGAACTGGCACTTGCACTGGACGAAGATGAAGAAAACGTCAGAGTGGCACTTGGTTTCCTGATGCGTTCCGGAAAGCTGATTGAAAAAAGTAAATCAGTTTACTTTATGCCGGAAGCCAGTGAAGCCATTGGTTCAGAAAGCAGCAGTGCGGAAAGAGTACGGAAATTCCGTGAAAAACAGAAGCAGGAGCAACTGGAAGCAGAAGTTACTGTTGCAGTGCCCTGTACAGCAGAAACACCTGAACTGTTACAATGTAACACAGGAGAAACGCCTTGCAACGTTACAGGTAACGTAGAGAAGAGTAGAGTAGAGAAGATAAGAGTAGATAAGAGGGAGAGTACAGGTGCACAGTCGGACAAGCCGACTGACACACACCCTCCCAAAGCAAAACGATTTGTGAAACCGACTTTGGAAGAAATCAGAGCTTACTGTCAGAGCAGGCAGAATGGTGTAGATGCAGAACGCTTTTACGACTACTACGAATCCAACGGCTGGCGTGTGGGGAAATCTCCCATGAAAGACTGGAAAGCAGCCGTGAGAACGTGGGAGCGGAGTGAGTGGAACCGTGGAGGTGAAAAGTATGGAAGCAATTCAGAACCTGTTGCAGATCGCTGGGAAACAAAATTCTGATGCCGGAATCACACCGGAATCCTATGACAAGATGCGGTGTGACTGGTACAATCAATCACGGGGCAGCCTTACCGGATATGATTGCCCTAAGTGCCGGAACAAGGGCAGCATCGCCTACTTGCAGGACGGCGTAGAAATGCACCGTATCTGTGAGTGCATGGCGATCCGGCAGAATCAGTCCAACATCACACAGTCCGGACTGGCAGAAACGATACGCACCAAAACATTTGATGCATATCAGTGCAAAGAAGACTGGCAAACTGCACTGAAAGAAAACGTGATGCACTATGCTGAAAAGAACCGTCCGCAATGGCTGTATATCGGCGGACAAAGCGGAGCAGGCAAAACGCATCTGTGTACAGCTGTCTGTGGTGTCCTGCTCCAGAGAGGACTGCAAGTGCGGTATGAGATGTGGCAGACAATTTTTCGCGATCTAAGCCAATTTGCTACCAGACAGGAACGTTTTCATCAGCTGACACAGGCACAAGTGCTGTACATAGACGACTTCCTGAAGCCGATCGGCGGCAATGTCAGTGATACAAATCCAAAAGAAATCAGCATTGCGTTTGAGCTGCTGAACGAACGGTACACTCGAAACATGGTCACAATTATTTCCAGTGAACGTATCTTCCGTGACCTGCTTGCGGCGGACAAGGCGTTGGCAGGACGTATCAAGGAACGCTGCGGCGGGTATCTGTTCGCGATAATGAGAAGTGACGAAAAGAATTGGAGATTGAGGTGACGGCATGAAAGTATTGATTGCGTGCGAAGAATCCCAGAGGGTATGCACAGAATTTCGGCGGCTTGGACACGAAGCATACAGCTGTGATATTCAGGAATGCTCCGGAGGTCATCCGGAGTGGCATGTTGTAGAAGACGCTCTGCAAATGCTTGAAAATGACATCGTAATTGTTACACTGGATGGCAAAACGCATTTTATTGACAAGTGGGATTTGCTGATAGCACACCCACCGTGCACATATCTCAGCAAATCTGGCGGAAATCGGTTGCGGATTGCCGGAGTGCTACAGCAACGGAGATATGAGCAGGGCTGCAAAGCCGCAGAATTTTTTATGCGTTTTTACCACGCAAATTGCGAAAAAATAGCAATTGAAAATCCGATACCAATGAAGATTTTTAATTTGCCGAAATACGATCAGATCATACAGCCCTGCTTTTTTGGCGATCCATGGCTTAAAACAACCTGCCTATGGCTAAAAGGATTGTCAAGGCTTATTCCAAGCAATCCTGTTACGCCAACTGGTCGGTGGGTAAACTGCACCGACCATAGAAAAATCAAAAAAAATGACAGCTGGCACAAAAGCGGTGTAAGAAAAGCAAAAGACAGGTCAAAAACATTTTGGGGAATTGCAAACGCAATGGCAAGCCAGTGGGGCGGCAGAGATGATGCTGTGCGGCAGCTGATCTTTGACATGGAGCAGGAGAATGACAATGGAATTTGATATCCGATTCGATCCACCACGATCCACAGCCCAGGAAAAGCAATATGCCGTCCGAAATGGCAGAGTCGTTGTCTACGAAACGGCGAATGCAAAAGCGGCGAAACAGCTGCTCCGTCTGGTACTTGCACCATATACGCCCAGAAAACCGCTGACCGGAGCAGTGGCACTGTATGTCACATGGCGGTTTCCATACAAGGGCAAGGCGCATTTTGACGGCGAGTATAAGACCACCCGACCGGACACAGACAATTTGGACAAGGCGCTAAAGGATGTCATGACCGATCTAGGATACTGGAAAGATGATGCCCTGGTTGCCAGAGAACACATCGAAAAGATCTGGCACAAGGAACATCCTGGAATTTACGTGCGAATTGTGGACATATCAGAAGCAATGGCATTAAGCCCAAAAGGACAAGAAAGGTGGTAACATGGGAAAACTGGTAGAACATCTGATGCGGTGTGCAGTATGCGGTGCTGTTCCGAAAATATCAGATACTGTGAATATTGACAATGTCCCTAACCCTAAGCATTGTTACAGGCTGTTTTGCAGCAAATGTGGAATCTGGGGAAATCGATTCGAGAATAAGTATAGGGCTTGTCTGGACTGGAACAAGCGGCAAATAGAAAACGAGGACGGCGAGAAACCAATAAAGAATCTAGGTGAAAAACTGAGTCCGTGCCCGTTTTGCGGCAGAAAGATGGTTTTTTACAGGGAAACGCACACGAACAAATACGGAAAGCAAGTTGTACAGCAGTATTATTTGCATGAAGATTATGACATTTATCACGAAGAAAACTGCATATTGGACGAAATCAATATGCCCTTTGTCATTGGAGCAGGAGACGCAAACCCAGACGCTGGATATATCGGAGAATATGCTGAAAAATGGAACAGACGATGGGATTACAAATGGAGAACCAACTTGAAAATCAAAAGTCCGCTTGCAAATATCTCCGGTTTGTGTTGCGTGCATTGTGATCACAAAGATGAATACATCATCGAACTGCAAGAGGAAAATGAGAAGTTAAAGCGGCTGCTGAAAATGGCAGCTGATGAACTCGAAGAAAAAATGAATAATCTATGTGAAGTGACAAGCTACTGTTCAACGTATTCGGCTTGTACGCAATGTTTGTATTCCTACGTCTGTGCAGATAAGGAAAATTATGTTGAAGCTGCACGCTGGATACATATGGACGAAGTTGATAAGCTGCTGAATGCAAAAAATGGTGACCTAGGAGAACAATCATGACAGCACCATGCAAGAACTGTCCGGAACGTGAAATCGGCTGTCATAGTATGTGTGACCGATATATCCGGTACGCAAAACAGCGTGAGAAGATACGGGAGAATCGAAAGCAGGAGCAGCTTGCAGACCCGACCGTATTTCTCGCAGAATCCGCCAGAAAAGTAAAATGGGATCTGTACAAGAAACGGAGGAAATGACATGGCGAAAAAGAAACCGCAGAAAGGCACACTGAACTGGTGCATCAAGCAGGCAGCTGCCTATGGTGTAAGCTACGGAAGATACATGGCAGAATATTACGAACGAGATATGCAGAAAGGAGCAGGCAAATGCTGCAAGAAGAATTCAAAAGACTGACGGACAAGCCGTTCACAGAAGAAGAATTTGAGAAGATCCATTACGTGTACATTTTTTACCCCGGCATTGTGACACATGCGGACATCGCTCTGATCTGGGCAATCGGCGGAATCCGCCTGATTGAGGACATGCTTCCCACAGCCCGAAAGATCGATGAAGCAGAACAGCGAGTGCAGGCAGCAAGGACAAGGTATGAAACTGCGAAAGAACACCTGAACGCTGTACTTTCCGGAGAAACCGAAGCATACCCGACCACAACAGAAGAAATCATGGTGCGGAGGTGAATGCGGTATGGGACAGATGACATTGATCCTTGTGCTGCTGATTCCGAGCGGACTGCTGATTGCAAAATATTTGAGCAGAGCAGGCTGGAACAAGGCGGCACTTGCTCTGCTTGGGGCGACTGTGATGCTTGGGTTGGCTGCACTGTTGTGGGGGTGAGATGATGGTAATGTCAAGCCAAATCCGAATGAGGTGTTCCATATGCGGCAAGCAGTATCAGATTGAGCGTAAGTTGTTTTGCTACTATGCGGCAGACCAGATTTTTTTCTTGCTGCAATTGCGGCATATCTGGAACAACCACAGGGATTGCATTTCTTGTATGAGAAAGTTTGTCCTGCAATTTATCCGGGAAGTCACACTGTATGCGCTGATTCAAATCTGGGATATTGTAACCGGAATTGCATGGTTGCTTTTGACTCCATTTGCGAAACTTCGGGAACTGTTGAGGTGAGATAATGAGTGAAATTAAATTGAAACTATGCCCATTCTGCGGCGGAGAAGCAAAACTCAGAAGAATAAACGGCAGGATAGCTTACGTTGAATGCTCAAAATGTTGTACTGAAACAAATCATTTTGAAATGTCTGTAGAATATTGCGCAAACGAGAAAGCCGCTGAAGCGTGGAATCAGCGAACAAACGAACTATCAGAAAGTACAACGCCGATACATGCAAAAAATCTAAGTCTTGCATCACCATATGACAGATTTTGTTGTTCCAACTGTGAGATTGAGTTAGAAGATTGGGCAAGAACAAGATACCACCATGACATTGACGATCAAGGGCGCTATGAGTATGAATTCCGTTACTGCCCGAATTGTGGCGCAAAGATTGAGGAGTGAAGCTATGACCAAGATCAACGCCACGCAAATACTGCCAATCGCCATGATCCTGCTAGACGTTGGTGCAGCGGCAGTGTGTCTGTGGCACAGGGACTACAGACGAGTTGTCTACTGGGTTGCGGCAGCGGTTCTGAATGTGACAGTGACATTTTAACGCAATCGAAGGGGGTAAAATGAAAACAGCCATTATAATTATTATCACTGTCTTTACAACGTTATTTTGTGTTTTCTCAGCCACAGCTGACTACTGTGATCTAACCCAAGAAGAGTACGAAAAAAGAATGGAAAAAAATTTTTCTCGTGGTTTGGAATTGGGTTATGCACAAGGAAAGCAGGAAGCAATGAAGATTACACCCAAAGAGCAGGCCGGAGGTGAAGCCATGACACAGGAACAGGCAAAGAAAAAAGAATGGCTGCAACGCTGCCTGCACGAAACGCAGAAGCTGGAAGCTATGACGATGTGCGGCAAGTATACAGAAACAGAATGTTCCCAGACAGAGCAGGTCGTACAGCAGACACAGCGAGAGATCAAACGCTGCATTGCCGCTCTGAACAATCCAGAACTGGAAGCTGTGCTGATCCGGCGGTACATCGTATTCCAAAGTTGGGAACAGATTGCAGAGGAAATGCACTACTCTGTCCGGACGATATTACGCCGCCACACAGACGCTTTGGAAAAGTTGTCACTGAATGGCACTCGCTGTCATTGAATGGCAGTCCTGTTTTGTGTATAATGAGAATAGAAACCAAGATACCGGTGCGGAAACGTGCCGGTATTTGTGTTAGGAGGATTGCAATGCAGGCGTTTGCAGAATCGTTCTACAAGTCCCGTGCATGGCGTGAATGCCGTGATGCGTATGCCGCATCGGTAGGCGGACTGTGTGAACCTTGCCTTGCACGAGGGCTGCACACTGCCGGCGTGATCGTACACCACAAGGTGCATCTGACACCGGACAATATCCATGATCCAGCTGTGTCGTTGTGCTGGGATAACTTGCAGCTGGTCTGCCGTGACTGTCATGCCGCACTGCACGGCGGCAAACGTTGTCGCATCAATGCAGACGGCAGCGTTTCGGCTCGTTGGTAGTCCCCCTATTCTGAAATTTGAGATACCCTCTTGGAGACCGATGGGTGGAGGTCAATTTTCCTCTCCATGCGTGCGTAAGGGGTGTGTCCGGAAAGGAGATGTCCGAAAGTGACCGTAAAGAACCGAATCCGAAAAGAAAACGCAAGACTGCTGAAACTATATGCTGCCCTGCCTGCCAACAAGTTGGAGATCGTCACGCCGCTGATCCAGAATGCAGCGTTCTTGAAAGTCACGCTGGAAGATCTGCAAACTGAGATCAACAATCAAGGCTGTGTGGACACCTACCAGAACGGCAAGGAACAATCCGGCAAGAAAGCCAGTGCGGAAATCTCCGCCTACAACACGTCTCTGAAAAATTACACCACGATCATTGAGAAGCTGGACAAGATGCTGCCGCCGGAACAGAAGAAATCCAAGCTGGACGCATTTACAAATGACGAATGACATTTACGCCTACTATCAGCAAATCGAAGACGGCACGATCCCAGTTGGCGAATGGGTACGGCTGGCGTATCGCTATGTGATACATGGATTGGAAAGCGGCGAATTTACCTTTGACCAAAAGAAAGCTTCTCGTGCGATTCGGTTCATTGAAAGTTTCTGCCACCACAGTGAGGGTTCACTTGCACCGCAGCTGCTCCGGCTGGAACTGTGGCAGCGTGCTTGTGTTTCGGTCATCTTCGGCATTCTGGATCACAATGGCAACCGGCAGTTTCGGGAAGTTCCGATTGTTGTCGGGCGGAAAAACGGTAAGACACTGTTTTTATCCGGCATTGCTGTGTACTGTCTATTCATGGACGGTGAATATGGTGCCCGTATATTTTGCGTTGCTCCCAAGCTGGATCAGGCAGATATTGTCTATCACGATATTTGGCAGACCATTTCCAGCGAACCGGAACTAATGGATCTGATCAAGCGGCGTAAGTCTGACTACTATGTGGAATCCACCAACAGCAGCGTCAAGAAAATTGCATTTAACGCTAAGAAGTCTGACGGATTCAATCCGCATCTGGTCATCTGTGATGAGATTGCAAGCTGGCCTGGAGATACCGGATTGAAACAGTACGAGGTCATGAAGTCCGCATTTGGAGCCAGACGGCAGCCGCTGTTGCTGAGTTGTTCAACCTCTGGATACGTCAATGACGGCATTTATGATGAACTGATCAAGCGGTGTACCCGATTTCTGAAAGGTGACAGCAAGGAAAAACGGCTGTTTCCCCTGCTGTACATGATCGATGACATTGAGAAGTGGAACGACATCAACGAACTGCGAAAATCTAACCCGAATCTGGGTGTATCTGTTTCAGTAGATTATATGCTGGAAGAAATCGCAGTTGCAGAGGGCAGCTTGTCCAAGAAAGCGGAATTTCTTACGAAATACTGCAACATCAAGCAGTCCAGTTCTCAGGCATGGTTAAATGCAACGGCGGTGGAACACGCCTGCGGAAAGCCGCTGCATCTGGAAGACTTCCGGGGCAGCTATTGCGTTGCCGGCGTAGACTTGTCACAGACCACAGACTTGACAGCGGCAACGATCGTCATTGAAAAAGGCGGTGTGCTGTATGTGTTTGCAAAGTTCTGGCTGCCGCCGGAAAAGCTGGAGGAAGCCACTGCACGGGACGGTGTTCCCTATCAGATCTATGTGCAGCGTGGCTTGCTGGAACTGTCCGGCGAAAACTTTGTGGATTACCATGACTGCTACCGTTGGCTATGCGATATGATCGAACAGTATGAGATCTATCCGCTAATGGTGGGATACGACCGCTATTCTGCACAGTATCTGATTCAGGACTTGAAAACGTATGGATTCTGCACCGATGATGTGTATCAGGGTGACAACCTTTATCCGGTGCTGTTGGAAATGGAAGGACTGTTCAAGGACAAAAAAATTTGCATCGGTGACAATGACCTGTTAAAGCTGCATCTGCTGAATGCAGCAATCAAAATGAACAACGAACGAGGACGGGGCAAACTGGTAAAGCTGTCTGCCAACGCACACATTGACGGCTGTGCGGCTCTGGCAGATGCCTTCACTGTCCGGCAGAAATACTACGACCAATACGGCATACAGCTACAGAACGGAGCGTGAGTACATGGGGCTGTTTCAAAAATTATGGGGCAATCGTCCATCGAAATCCACTGCGGCAGCTGCATCGTATTTCCGCACACTGACCGGATATGCACCGGTATTCACCAACTGGCACGGGTGCCTATACGAATCGGCACTTGTGCGGTCTGCTATTGATGTCCGGGCAAGGCACATTTCCAAACTGAAAGCAGACATCATGGGCACGGCAAAGCCCAAGCTGCGGACAAGACTGAAACAAAGCCCAAACGAGTGGCAGACATGGGGACAGTTTCTCTATCGCCTGTCCACCATTCTGGATATGCAGAATACGGCGTTTATTGTCCCTGTGTTCGGATCATACGATGAAATCACCGGATACTATCCAGTTCTTCCGTCACAGTGCAGCATCATTGATGTACACAGCGAACCGTTTCTGCGGTATCGGTTTTCATCCGGGGAAACAGCAGCGGTGGAACTTCTCAGCTGTGGGATACTGACCAAATTTCAGTATCAAGACGATTTCTTCGGCAGCAGCAATGCAGCCCTGACTCCGACCATGGAGCTGATCCACTTGCAGAATCAGGCAATCACCGAAGCAGTCAAAAACAGCAACACCTACCGGTTCATGGCGAGAATCAACAATTTCACCAAACCGGAAGATCTTGCAAAGGAGCGAAAGCGATTCTCACGGGAGAATTTTGAAGCGGACGGCGGCGGAATCCTGCTGTTTCCAAACACCTACAGCGACATCAAGCAGCTGTCCCAAACGTCCTACACGGTAGACAAAGAGCAGGCGGCACAGATCCAGAACAACGTATACAGCTATTTTGGCGTGAATGAAGATGTGCTGCAAAGCAAGGCATACGGCGATGCGTGGCAGGCGTTCTACGAGGGCTGCATAGAACCGTTTGCCATACAGTTTTCCGATGTGATGACGCAATGCGTCTACACACCTGTGGAACGCACCAACGGGAACGGTATCATGCTGACATCTAACCGGCTGCAATATATGTCCACCACAGAAAAGCTGAAAGTGGCATCTCAGATGATGGACAGAGGTGTCTTTTCCGTCAATGAAGTTCGTGAGATATTCAACGCAGCACCAGTGGAAGGCGGCGATGTCCGCACCATTCGTGGCGAATATAAACGCACAGAGGAACTGGAAGATGCCGAAGAAAACCAGAAAGACGAGGTGGAGCAATGACAGAACAGGAAATGGAACAGCTGATGCAGCGGCTCAGCGCCGGACGGGAATACCGGCTGATGCAGAGCTTTTCCGTGCGCAGCAATTCCAATGATGATTCCGGCATGATCGCAGACGGCTATGCAACAACATTCAATCAACCATATCTGCTGTATGATTTTGGTGATTACAAGGTCTATGAACAGATCGACAGCAGAGCATTTGATGATTGCGATATGTCTGACGTGATCATGCAGTATGACCACAGGGGCAGAGTGTTTGCCAGAACGTCAAACAAGACACTGGAACTCAACCCGGACAACATCGGGCTGTATTTTCGGGCAGATCTGTCCGGTACGACCATCGGCAATCAGCTGTACGAGGAAATCAATGGTGGCTATACGACAAAAATGTCGTTTGGATTTGTAGTAGGCGAACAGAAATCGGAGTATGTGGAGGACAAGGAACACAACACTGTCACGGTGACACGGACTATCACAAAAATCCGAAAGCTGTACGATGTCAGTGCAGTATCTATCCCTGCCAATGATGCCACACAGATCAGTGCACGCAGTATCTCTGACGGATTGATCAGAGAGATTGCGGCGGAGCGCAAAAAAGCACTGGATCACATACGCAAACGAAAGAAACTGGAACTCAAACTAAGACTTATGGAGGTATGAGATATGACACCGGAAGAAATCAGAGCATTGACTATTGAGGGCGTAGAGCAGCGTATTGCGGCGATCCGCACTGAGATGGAATCCGAGAGCGCCGACATTGACGCACTGACAAGCGAGGTGGACGCACTGGAAGCACGGCGTACACAGCTGCATGACATGGCACAGCGCCGGGCGCAGCTGAGAAATCGTGTTGCGGCAGGCACGGAGGGTACTGTCACCAGATCGTTCCCGTCTGACAGCACCGGCACGCCGGAGCAGTCTTACAATCGCAACAGCCCGGAATACCGCACAGCATGGCTGAAAAACATGGCCGTGCGTGACGGTGTGCATCTGCTGGGCGAAATGACCAAGCAGGAACGTGCGGCATATACCATGACTACTGCAAACACAGCTGCACCTGTCCCGACAGAGATCATGAACCGCATTGTTGACCTGGTACAGTCGTCTACTGCAATCTATTCCGATGCTACCAAGTCCGGCATGACAAGCGGTTTTGCAATTCCCCGAATCAAGTCTATCAAACAGGGTGATGCCAAAGAAACTGCCGAAGGCGTGGCAAACGATGACGAACAGGACACATGGGATCAGCTGTCTCTGGACGGCGTAGAGATCAAAAAGCATCTGGTCATCACCAGAAAGATGACATGGCAGTCTATTGCTGCATTTGAAACATGGATCGCAGAACATCTGGCACGGCGTATCGGTAATGCAAAGGACAAGCGCTGCATCACACAGCTGGACAGCACCACCTATGGCATTGATACTGACAATGTGCTGACCGATCAGGCATACGATGATGCGGCAATTCGTGGTATTATGGCAAAGGTCAAGGAAGAAGGCGTAAGATGCGTCTATGCCAACAGCAACACCGTGTGGAACGGTTTGTTTGGCATTCAGGACGCAAACAAGCGACCGATCTTCCTGCCGGATCAGACAGGTGATCCTAAAATTGCAGGCTATATCTACGGTGCAGCTGTCAAGATCGATGAGAATGTAGCGGATAATACCGCTTATGTCGGTGTACCGTCCAGTCTGTTGGCGAACAATTTCGAGGAACTGTACATCTCCAATCAGCAGGAAGCAAAGACGTTCAACACTGTCGTTGGCGGTTATTCCCTGTTTGATGCCGGTCTGGAAAATCCCAAGGCATTTGTCAAGGTAACATTCAAAACCACTGGCGAATAAGGAGTGATGCACCATGGCAATGCTGGATAAGGCAAAGTTGTCACTGCGTGTCTGCACCGATGCGTTTGACGATGAAATCCTAGATCTGATCGCAGCGGCAAAGCTGGATTTGGGCATTGCCGGTGTATCAGAAACCGAAGAAACAGACCATCTGGTCAGTCGTGCCATTGTCACCTACTGTCGGATGAATTTCGGACAGCCAGACGATTACGACCGACTGAAAGCATCCTACGATGAACAAAAGGCGCAGCTGTCCATGGCTACCGGATACACAGATTGGAGGGATTCGATTGGATCGCAGTGATGTGCTGACACTGATCCGGCAGAATATCTCCAAAGGTGCAGACGGCATCCAGAAACAGCAGGACGAATCCAAGCGGCAAGTATTCTGCAATGTGTCCAGCGTATCCGGTACGGAGTGGCTGGAAGCCGGCAGGAACGGCATTAAGCCGGAATACCGGTTCACCGTATTCGCGCCGGACTATGCCGGCGAAACAGTCTGTGAGTACAACGGCAGCCGCTACAGCGTGTACCGAACATATCAGGGCAAAAACGACACACTGGAACTGTATGTCAAAAAGAAAGGCGGTGTACAGCCATGAGCCATATGAAAGGCAGCGTCAACTACGGACAGGTAGCTGATGAAATCGCACAGATTCTGGCAGACTACGGCGATCATGCTGTAAAGGTGCTGAACGAAGAAGCCGAAAAATCCGGTGAAGCCTGCGCAAAGGCACTGCGGAAAAGTTCCCCGAAAGGCGGATCAAAGCGGAAACCGTACCGAAACGGCTGGACGTGCAAACTGGTAGACCGCAGAGGAACTGGCAGTCTGATCAAGACGGCAGTTGTCCACAACAAAAATAAGCCGCAGATTGCCCACCTGCTGGAATACGGGCATGCAAAAAGGAACGGCGGCAAAGTGGACGGCACCCCACACATCAGACCGGCAGAAGCAGAATACACAGAAGAATTTATGGATGCCGTAAAGCGGCGATTGGAGAACGGATCATGACCTATGCATCTATCAAGGATTTGCTTGACGAAATCGGTCTGCCATACACCTATGATCACTGGGACACGGAATCCGTGCCCGAATTGCCGTGGATTGTATTTACCTATCCGGGACGAGATGATTTTGTGGCAGATGATGGCATCTATCAAAAGATTATATCTCTACAGATTGATCTGTACACGGATCAAAAAGACCTGCAAGCAGAAGCAATGGTGGAACAGGTGCTGGAACAGAACGGCATTGTGTACACCAAGGAAGAAACCTATATCGCATCGGAAAAGATGTATGAAATCACATACGAAACGGAGCTGATTATCAATGGCTAATACCAATACCCCAAACAAAGTGAAATACGGTTTGGAAAACGTTGTCTATGCCAAAAAGACAGTGAGCGAAGCAGGAGAAATCACCTATGCAACACCGGTCAAAATTCCGGGTGCTGTCAACCTGTCCATGGATGCCAACGGCGAACCGGAGAACTTCTACGCAGATGACGGCGTGTATTTCGTTATCAATAACAACAACGGCTATGATGGTGATCTGGAAATTGCAATGATTCCGGAGTCATTTGCTACAGACATCCTGAATCAGACCAAGGACAAGAATGGCGTGCTGATCGAGAATGCTGATGCACAGCTGGAAGAGTTTGCACTTGGATTCCAGTTCAAGGGCGACCGTAAGCACATCCGACACTGGCTGTACAATTGCAGTGCTTCCCGTCCGTCTGTGGCAGGCAAGACCACAGAAGCCACAAAGACACCGCAGACAGATACGCTGAAATTGTCTGCAACACCGTTGCCGAACGGATTGGTAAAGTGCCGTTCCGGTTCTGAAACCACTGCTGACGTATACAATGGCTGGTTTGGCAAAGTATACATGCCCGACACAACCACGGAGGTACAGACGACAGAATGAATGTAAAAATTGATAAGGGCATGACCAAGGAAATCATGATTGATGGTGTTCCGGTACTGTTCCGTGCAGATGCGTCTATCCCCCGTCTGTATCGTATCCACTTCGGGCGTGACGTTTTTGCAGATATGGGAGAATTGATAAAGCAGGTTGCACCGAATAAAAACGTAGAAGAAATCGCAAAGCAGAATCCGGAAGAACTGGAAAAGAGCGTAGACTTCGGCGAAATGAATACGGAAGCACTGGAAAATATTGCGTATATCATGGCATATCACGCTGATCGAGAAAATACAGCGGACAATATTGAGGACTGGCTTGCACAGTTTGGCATTATGTCTTTGGTAAGTGTTTTGCCGCAGATTCTGGAACTGTGGGGAATCAACACACAGTCCACCTCAGATGTAAAAAAAAAGAAAGACCCATTGACCGAGAAATAAATACCGCATTGTTTCTCCTGCGGTGTACGCAAATGGGACTGAATATGACAGATCTAAGTCTGCTGACCATCGGCATGGTGAGTGATATGATAATAGAATCCTTGAACGATTCTTACGATTATCCTAGCCTTGCGGTGCAGGCAGACTTTGATGCTTTTTAGGATGTGAAATCATGGCAGGAAACGGAAATCAAAAGATTCGTGGCATTACAATTGAACTGGACGGTGATGCGTCTGGTTTGATGAAATCGCTGTCTGACATTGGAAAAAGCCTGCGATCTACGCAGTCACAGCTGAACGATGTCAACAAGCTGCTAAAACTGGATCCCGGCAATATGGAACTCATTGCACAAAAACAGCGGTATCTGGGTGAAATGACAGAACAAACCGCAGAAAAGCTGGAAAAGCAAAAAGAAGTTCTTGCACAGCTGAAAGAGCAGGCGGCAAAAGGTGTAGACAATACAGATCAGCAAAACGCCATGCAGCGTGAAATTATTCAGACAACGAAATCTCTGGAAAAGCTGAAAGATGATCTGCGGAATCTGGACAGTGGCAGCAGTGTCAATGAAATTACAGAGGATATGCGTGATGTGGAGCAATCCGCAGAACGTGCTGCACAAAGCATATCAGAAATGGATAATGCCGCAGAGCCGGCAGCAGACAGTATGCAGGACATGGCCGATGCCGCTGACAAGATGCAGGAAAGCATTGGCGAAGCTGGAGAAACGCTGAAAAGCAGTGCATTTATGGACGCATCTGAAAAACTGTCCGGCGTGGCAGATAAAATCGTGGAAATTGGTAAAGCGTCTATGGACGAATTCAATGAAACGGAAAATGCCACCAGAAAAGCGGTATCCTACTTTGGAGAAACAGGAACGGCAGCAGAAGAAACAGCAGACATTATCCAAGATGTATATGGCAATGGTGTTGGTGACAGCATGGACACCGTGGCAGATTCTGTGATTACAGTTAAGAAGAACTTTGAAGATCTGTCCAAGGCAGACCTCACACATCTGACTGAGATCGGAACCACACTGGAAGAATCCTATGGGATTGACCTGTCAGAAACCATGCGTGGTGTCAACAGCCTAATGGAGCAGTTTGGTCTGACATCAGCCGAAGCCCTTGACTACGTGGTAAAAGGCACACAGAACGGCCTGGACAAGACGGATGAACTAGGCGATAATCTGTCTGAATATGCCGGGAAGTTTGCACAGGCAGGATATTCCGCAGGTGAGTATTTCCAGCTGCTGAACAATGGCCTTGACAATGGCGCATACAACCTGGATAAGGTCAATGACGCAATCAACGAGGTTACAAACCGCATTGCAGACGGCACAATTGAAAGAAACCTGGATTCCTACTCTGACCGTACCAAGCAGTTTTTTGAAGCGTGGAAGAATGGGAACGGCACACAAAAGGACGTTATTGACAGCATTGTCAACGATATTAGCAATGCCACCACACAACAAGACAAGCTAAATCTTGCTACAACAGCGTTTGGCACAATGGCGGAAGACGGCAGCCTGAAATTTATCACCGCACTGACATCTGTTGGGGATACATACAAAGATGTTACAGGTGCGGCCACAGAATTTTACAATCAGTCTACTACCCCGGCACAGCTGCTGGAATCAAATCTCCGAACATTGCGTCAGGCACTTGTCCCCGTTGGCGAAGCACTTATGACTGGATTGAATACAGTCCTGCCGCCAATAACTACGGCAGTCAAATTTTTAGCAACAATTTTTGGAGCAATGCCAGATTCCATGAAAGCTTTTGTTGCAATACTCGCTGGGCTAATTGTTGCTATGGCGAAAATTGCACCGATCATTACCGCCATATCTGTAGCCAATACTGCACTTAACATCTCACTTGGCCCGGTGCTGCTGATTATTCTGGCAATTGCGGCGGCCATCGCTGCGGTGATTGCTGTTGTAAAACACTGGGATGAAATCAGTGCGTGGCTGTCTGACACATGGAACACGCTTGCAGAAGATGCACAAATTACCTGGGACAACATCTCCACATTCTGGTCTGACACCTGGGACACCATCAAGGAAAAATCATCCAGTACATGGGACAGCATTTCTGAGGGTGCATCCATCTTCTGGGACAACTTCCTGACATTCTGGACGAATTGCGGCATAGGCATATACAACAGCACTGTCACAGCCTGGACAAACACCAAGACATGGCTGTCAAACACCTGGAGCAGCATGGTCACATTCGGTGCATCCTCATTCCTGACACTGCGCAGCAATATCAGCAACACCTGGAACGCCATAAGGTCGCATACATCAGCAACCTGGAACAATGTCAAGTCCACCATCTCCAACGCTATGAGCAATGCGTACAGCACCGTTTCCAGCCGTGCATCGTCCATGTATAGCGCAGCATCCACTCAGTTCAGCAACATCGTCAGCAGTGCCGCATCTGCGGCTGTAGGCGTGTATAACCACATTTACAGCGGATTTGAAAATGCATGGAGCTATATCACAGGACTCCCGGCAAAGGCGTTCCAGTGGGGCAGCGATCTGATTGACGGATTTGTCGGCGGCATTGAAAACTTCATTCACAAAGTGCATGATGCTGCCAGTGAAGTGGCTAGCATCATCACGCAGTATATCCACTTTTCCCGTCCGGACATCGGACCGTTGCGAGACTATGAAAAGTGGATGCCGGATATGATGCAGGGACTGGCAGACGGTATCCGACAGAATCAGTATCTTGTTGCCAATGCCATGCAGGGGCTTGCGTCCACGATGACAATTGCCGCACCGAACATCCAGAACAGCGCTCAGAGCGTTTCTGTAGACATGAGCGGTGTTTCCGCAGAAATTCGTTCAGCACTTACCACAATGCAATCTGGTGTCGATACGGGCAGCATTATCATTCCTGTGTACCTTGACGGCAGTAAGATCTATCAGGCAGTTGTCACGCAGGAACAGCGCATGAAATACCGTTCCGGAGGACGTTAAGATGCTAGGAAAATATATCACACTGAACGGCGTACAGCTGCCGAACCCACAGAAATGGAAAGAAAGCCACGATGTAGTAGAGAACAGCAAGGAAACCGAAGCAGGAACTACCGCAACGATCATCACACGATATGACAAGCTGAGCGTATCCGTAAGCTATCAGTGCAGCTCTGCATTTGCAAACCAATTGTACTCTCTGAGTATCAAAGATACGCTGACAATGCAGCTGAAAGGCGATACAAAAGAAAGCCGCACGGTCATGATCCGGGATTTTGAAAAGTCCCTGGAAAGCGGATCAGAACGAACCGCCGGGACAGATGGCCTGTGGAACGTAAGCTTTTCCATTCAAGAAATATAACGGGAGGTGCTGTGCCGTGTATACGGTATCGAAAGAATACAAGGAAGCGATGAAGCAGCCGGTGCAGCACTTCCGGATCCGTGGCACGATTGACAACACCATGGGGACGGTACTGGAATTTACCGAAAAGAATATTCTGCAATTCCGCACTGCCAATCAATGCACCGACTCCGGAACGATCAAGATCGGCGGCGTATACGTCGGAGAACTGTCTGCTGCATTTACAGGACTTCCTGCCTGGTTTCAATGGAATCCATACCGGCAAGGAACGATCATCAAGGCGTATGTGTCACGACTCCTGCCGTCTGGGCAGTGGGAAGAGATCCCATTGACACCCTATACTATGTCCACCATGGAGCGCACCGCCTTTGGGTGGGAAACAGTCGCCTATGACAATATGTCCAAACTGGACAAGACATATGACGGCTACGCCTTTGCCGGCAGCATCTACAACATGGCAACTCTGGCTTGCAGTTTGTGCGGCATTGAGTTCGGCATGACCCAGATGGAAGTGCAGGCACTGCCAAACGGGAACTACAACTATTTCGCCATGTATCCAGAGAACGACATCGGCACATATCGGGATGTGATCTCCTATCTGGCACAGCTTGTGGGTGGATTTGCCACCATTAACCGGGACGGAAAGCTTGTGTTTCGCTGCTTTTCTACTGCCGCCACAGACACCATTACAAGCGATTGCCGCCTTACCGGGGCAAAGTTCTCCAACTTCAAAACAGAATACAACCGTATCACCTGTTATGACAAAGTGCAGAACCGTCAGCTGTACCGTGATGTGCCGATACTGGTCGGCACATACATGGATCTTGGGACAAATCCATTTTTGCAATACGGATTGCAGGAATGGAAACTGGACACGCTGAAAACCATTCTGTATGCACTATCTAGCTACAGCACAGAATCCACCCCGGGAGACCCGGCACACGCCCTGCATTATACACCGTTTTCTGCATCCATGTTTTCTGATCCGGCGTATGATCTTGGGGATGTGATCGAGTTCACCGGTGGAATTGCACCGGATAACAATCTAGGCTGCATCATGTCCTATACCTGGACGTACAACGACGAATACGAAATATCCGGATTCGGCAGCGATCCAGTATCAGACTGGGCAAAGTCTGCCGAAGATAAAGCAATCAGCGGCATCGGCGCATCTCTGGACGCACAGCAGATGCACTACTACAACTACACCAACGCCGCCCGGATCCTGATCGGCGACAATAGCCAGAAAACCGTGGTTAGTCTGCGGTTCGTATCATCAAAAACAACACAGATCAATTTCTTTGCGGAAATCAAGCTGCAAGCAGAAACCACAGAAACAGATACAGATGACCAGTACATCTGCACGGACGGCATCCTGACTGCCGCCTACTATCTGGGAAGTGAAGAAATCGGCAGAGTTCGTCCGCAGTGGACATTGCAGGACGGTGTGCATACCCTGCACCTGTTCTTCCACTTTTCCGTGTCCGGCACGACCACCGAGGAATTTTCCGTGCGGTTCTATACCCAGGACTGCACGATCACCATTGATGCAGAATCACTCAACGCCACCATGGAAGGCACATTCCTTGCCGGAGAAGGCACATGGGACGGCATTATCTCTGCGGAAGACTTCCTGGACACGCCTATTTTCACCGATCCGGCAGATATGAAAATGCACATCAAGCAGACTACAGTATCCGAAAGCCGACAAAATCCGGTTACCACGGGCATCACGGACAAGATCACATTGTCCGTTACAGCAACGGAAATGACGTTCGGCAGTATTTCAGAATCGATCTCCAACTCTCTGGCAGATACTCGTTTCCTGATCGATGCCAAGAACAACAAAGGCACATACGACAACAGCATTACAATTTCTGACGGCGTATATCAGCTGTCAGATCAGTCTGTATCCGGCTGCATTCAAAAGACTGCCGATCTGTCTGACAGCAGCATTACCGGCATTACATCTCTGGAATGCACCTACACCGGGCTGGTATCTGTCCAGTACAGCTACGATGGCAGCACATGGACAGAGCAGGCAGCTATGGCAGACTTCCTGCAAACAGACCTTGACGCACTCTACAGCGGCATGACCACAGCCAGAACAATTGCCCTGCGCATATGGCTGGAGGGCAACGCCACGCTTAAAGAATTTGCAATCAACTACACGCTATAAAGGAGGACACATGCTGAAAGGAAAAACAGAATTGATCCTAACCGATGTCCGCACCGGATCACAGGAAAAAGTGTTGGAACATAACATGGTGACCAATGCTCTGTCAGATATTTTCCGGCAGGAAGGCTACATGAAAGACTGCGGCGTGATGTACAGCAGCATCGGACAGCCGCTGTACACGTCCCTGCTGGGCGGCATTTTGCTGTTTGACACAGCACTGGAAGAAGATGCGTCCAAGTACTATGCGCCGCCGGGTGTGCGTCTGACGGCATCTGGCGTGTATGGTATCAAGAATACCGTCAACAGCCTGCTTCGGGGAGATTATAATAGCGAGGAATCCAGGTTGGACTTAGATGCAAAAACCATGAAGTATGTCTATGATTTCCCCACGTCCAAAGGAAACGGCAAAATTGCAAGCGTATGCCTAACGTCAAAGTGGGCTGGATTCGATGGATATGGAGCAGCTGAAAACAACTATACCACAAGCGGCGATCAGTCCGGGAGCTTGTTGTACTCACTGGGCGGCAGCCGATACATGGCACACAATGGGGAATATACCATTGCCATAGACGAAAAAAACGATGTGATGTACTCTGTCGCATTTGAAAAAAATCCAGAGTCCACCTCGTATGATTATAAAATCATCGTTTATAAGCGCTGGGCAAATTTGAAGAATATCACAATTCTCCGGAACATCTACAGCTATCATCCACTAATGGAAAAAGTGGAACTGTCAACCGATAATTTCTATTCTTATTATTCGTCTATAAACTATGATCGAATCAGCAATGCGATTTATGTTGTGGTCAACAACACCAGCAGCACTATTGGTTCCGGAAAAAACATTATTATATACTGCATCCCCCTAGATACGCTTAAACTGACTAAGATGTTAGTCACAAACACAACAGGCACATCCATTGTGCCGGCTAACTGCTATGTGTACAACGGATATTTGTATTGTTTCAAAAGCGATGCTGTATATAAAATCAGATTATCTGCAAGTGGTGATGTCACAAGGATGTCAACCCCGTCAAACTTCCAGCCGGTCTACACCAAGTGCATTTTTGAGCGCAATGGATTGATCTATGCTCCATACACATTCGGCGGCAGCAATGACCATAAAAATTATGCCATCATTGACACGGAGAAAAATATTGTTCTGTCCACCAATTGCCGTTCCGGCACATATACATATACTGGCGAATGGCAGATTGCGCCAATTATCGGAAATGACATCATGCTGTTCAAAAACGTCTATCGAAATTCCGAACCGGAAACAGGGACATTCCAGATGCAGACGAATTACCTCGCCACCATCAATAATCTGTCCACACCGATCACAAAGACGGCGGCACAAACCATGAAGGTGATCTACACCATATCGGAGGGAGAACCGGATGCAGATACAGTATAACGGAAAAAGCAAAATTCTGCGGCGCATTGTGGAGTTGGTCAATCGGTCACAGAATGTCGCACTGCGGCAGGACAACACCGACAAGAACACACTGTACTGGACAGGTCTGGACGGCGTGGAGATCACTGTAAACATCCCGTCCGGGGCTGTGAAAGTAGATGCGGAACTGTCCGAAACAAGTACCAATCCGGTGGAGAATCAGGCAATCACCAAAGGACTCGCTCAAAAAGCCGACAAATCCGCTATCCCGACTGTAGGAGATGGCGTGCTGTCTGTGCAGTGTAACGGCAAGAGCGTGGGGACATTTTCCGCAAATGCGGCAGAAGATGCGAGCGTCAACATCCCCGTACCGGAGAAGGTATCCGAACTGGAAAACGATGCCGGCTACGGAACATACACCAAGCCCGCCGCCGGAATCCCCAAGAGCGCCCTTGCAAGCGGTGTGCAGGCAAGTCTGGGTAAGGCGGACACGGCACTGCAAAAGCATCAGGACATCAGCGGCAAGCTGGACAAGACCGGCGATGCAAGCAATACTACAGTAGCATTTTCGGCGGCATCTGCCCGGGAGAATGTCAAGACGGGCGAAAAGCTGTCTGTGATTGTTGGCAAGATTGCCAAGTGGTTTGCGGATTTGAAAACGGTAGCGTTTACGGGAAGTTATAACGATCTGGCGAATAAGCCGACGATACCGGACGGATCTAAGTATCTGCCGTTGGCTGGTGGGGTGATGACTGGTGACATCGATATGGCGACAAACTTGAAAGACATTGTCGTTGGCTCGCATAAGTCTAGCACGTCAATTCCGACTGCTGTTGGCGGTGGGACAATTTCAGTAAAAGCGTCATTTGAAACAGGTTTGTCTGCTAGAAAGTCACTAATCGGATCGTGGCTAGATCAAAACAGTGTTTGGCACAGCGTAATTTCGGTTAGACATCGAAACGGCTATAGCGATGGCCCGAACTACGGTTTGTATATACGATCGTTGCTAGATAGCGGTGGAAATCTGGTTTGGAACAAGCAAACTGGTGCTGGCAAGTGGCAAGGCGAGCGGGTGTTGCTGGACAGTGGAAATTACACCAACTACGCTCTTGGCAAAAGTGCTACTGCATCGGCTGCATCCAAGCTGTCAACCGCACGGAAAATCAACACGATTGCATTTGATGGAACAGCAGACATCGTTATCCCGAGATCCACAAAATACATGAACGCATCGTCTGGCACAGGTGGGCAAACTGGCTATGTCAAAGTAGCTACGTTTACTGTCAAGTCGCAGTACACAAATATGCCGACTGTTGTCAGATATCGAAACCGACATACAATGCCAGTAGAATTGATTTTCAGGTTTAAAAACCAGTCAAGAGTTGATCCAGAACTGGAATTTATTTTACAAGTTGTTGAATTGACAGGCTATGGATACAAAGAGGCTTATCTATATAAATCAGCTACCAGCACATGGGACTTGATAATTGCAAAATCGGAGGCATGGGATTCTGTGCAGATATTGGATTGTCAACAAGCAGATGGTGTGTCTGTAACGTTTGAAAATACGCACGTCTCCACAGTACCGTCAACAGCAATTAGAGCTACAGTATACACTAGAGCAATGGTGACCAGCACTGTAGCCGCCGCCAAAACCCTCACCGACTCCGGCTGGGTAGCCATGACACTGGGATCCTATGCTGCATCTGGCACTGTACAATACCGTACCTATGGCAAGCAGATCACGATCACTGGAAAAGTTGTATTGAAATCCGAAATTAGAACAAATTATCACGCACTACAATCAATCGCAAATACAAAACTGGATTTTTCCAAAATCAAAGGCTGTTCTGGATTTGGGCGTTCATCGACCGGAGTCGGCGTATATGCTGAAGCAACTCGATTTGGTGATGACAATATTATTGATGTGTTCTCAATCGACAGTAACATCGCCGCTGGTGCTACGCTGTATTTTACGATCACCGGATTTATTGACTAGGAGGTAATTATGAAAGAAACAATCTGCACAGTCGTCGGCATTGTCGGCAGCTTTGTCGCATGGCTGTTCGGCGGATGGGATGCGTCCATTCGGGCACTGCTGCTGTTTATGGCAGTCGATTACGCAACAGGCTTGATCCTGGCAGGCGTATTCCGCAAATCGCCTAAGACAAAATCTGGCGGACTGCAATCAAAAATCGGATGGAAAGGGATTGCTCGCAAAGGCGTAACATTGCTGTTGGTGCTGATTTCCGCACAACTGGATCTGATCCTTGACACAACATACATCCGAGATGCTGTTTGCATTGCATTCTCGTGCAATGAATTGATCTCAATTCTGGAAAATGCCGGGTTGATGGGAATCCCCATGCCGGCAGCGTTAAAAAAAGCAATTGACTTGCTGCAAAGCAAGGGAAAGGATGAATGAACATGAGAGGAATCGATATCAGCAAACACAACGGCGCTGTAAACTGGGCGCAGGTCAAGGCGGACGGCGTACAGTTCGCCATTCTCCGGGCAGGCTACGGCAAGGAAGCTTCCCAGAAAGACACACAGTTTGAAGCCAACTACATCGGCTGCAAGGCACAGGGCATTCCCTGCGGCGCATACTGGTACAGCTACGCCGCTACCCCGGCAGAAGCCAGACAGGAAGCTGCTGTCTGCCTGAGTTTCCTCCAGGGCAAAACCTTTGCGTTCCCGATCTACTTCGACATTGAGGAACAAAAGGTGCTTGCCCAGGGAAAGACCGCCTGCACCGCCATTGCAAAGGCATTCCTGGAGACGGTAGAAAAGGCGGGCTATTTCGTGGGGATCTATTCCAGCAAGTCATACCTGGAGAGCTGCTTTACTGAGGAACTGCGGACGCGGTACGCCGTCTGGGTGGCGCACTACGGCGTGGAAAAGACCACCTACCACGGACAGTACGGCATCTGGCAGAAGTCCAGCACAGGCAAGGTGAGCGGCATTCGGGGCAATGTGGACATGAACGAGTGCTACACGGACTACCCGGCAGCCATCCGCAAGAAAGGGCTGAACGGGTTCAAGGCTGTCCAGACCGCAGCAACAGCGAAGCCGGCGCAGGCGAAGTCCTGGAAGAAAGGCCAGGCGGTGCACATTGGCAGCAATGTACCGCTGTTCGCCAACGAAACTACTACCACGCCTGCTTCACGGCTGACCGCCGGAACGTACTACATCTACGACGGCGTGCCGTGCAAGCTGGGGCGCTATCGCATCACCACTACGGCGGCGAATTGCGGCAGGACACCAGTCGGGAAGTATGTTACGGGGTATGTGTCGTGGGATAATTTCAAGTAACACAGAAATGATAATCCGATGCAAATAACGAAAAAGCCGGCAGTACAAAACAGGAAACCTCCTGCTGTACTGCCGGTTTTTTTGTACCGAAATTGTCGTACTAAGTGTCGTACTACTGTTTTTTCATAGAACCAAAAAGCACGCAGTCCCGGCATACCGCCGGAGCTACGTGCAAATTCTTGGAGCTGTTAACCAGATTCGAACTGGTGACCTCTTCCTTACCAAGGAAGTGCTCTACCAACTGAGCTATAACAGCATTTGATTTTGTTTGTTTTTGTCGTTTTGGGCGACTCAACGTATATTATTATAGCACAGATATGGGGACTTGTCAACGCTTTTTTTGACTTCCGAAAAAAGAAAAATCATGCGGATTGAAACTTTACTTTCTTTCTCGAATCATTGCAAAACAGCATAAAGTCAGAACTATAATATATCAAAAACAAATCCGGCATTTTCTCCTTATGCCGCAAAAAAACGCCGCCGGGCGGTGATGCCCGATGGCGTTTCCTGGTTTATCCGATTCATTCGCAGGTGACAATATATCCGCTGATGTTGTCGCCGGATGCGGTATAGGTCTTGCCGGGGATGGTCACATCCACATCGTTTGTGCCGCCGATGCCCACATAGAATACCTTATACTGCTTTCCGTCCGCTGTGATCTCCAGCGGATTTGCCGGGGTGTAGCTGTGGATCTTGTCCACATACTCTTCCAGGCACAGCTTGTGTTCTGTCATGTAAACAGCGTGGGGAACGCCCACATAGCGGAAGGTATAGCTGCGGCTGTCCTCGCCGGTCTTTTCTTCCTTGCCGTCCGGATAGCGCACCACAAAGCCGTACTCTGCGGCGTGTTCAGCGATCCAGCTGTACTGCGGATATTTCTCCGCATTATAATAGTCCGAAGTGCCGTCTCCGAAGTTGATCTTCAGATTAAAGCTTCTGCCGCTGTGATAGTCGGATGTGCCGCCTTTGAAGTCGGTGCTGCCGTCTGCATACCGTGCATCCTGGTCTGCCTTGTCCCGATAGCCGCTGAATACCTGCATTCCGCTCAGTCCGGTCTCCTTTTCAAATGCCGCCATCATCTCGTTCAGATGCTGGATCGTCTCAGCGTCCAGCTGGACTTCCATATCGCTGACGCTGTAGGAACTGTTCCGGTTCTCATAGACACTTTTGAGTTTCGGGTCGCCAGTGGGGAAATCGTAGGAGTGATCTTTGTTAATAAGGATCAGATCGCCCTTGTTCACGCCCTTGGCAGCCAGTGTGATCTGCTTGCCGTCGGTCAGACTGCTTTCCTCTGCCTGCGTTGTCTTTGTGGTGTCCGTAGCCACATCCGGTGCGTCGGTCTGGGTATCCTTTTCGCTGTTTTCAACCTTTTCGGCAGAAGTAGTCGCTGTTGCCACCGGTGTGCTGCCGGACTCCTCCGGGGACTTCCGGCGCTGGCAGCTGTGGAAACACAGTGCGCCGATCAGCAGGACGATCAGCAGAAACGGTACGCCCACCGCAGCGATGCGGTCCAGCCGGAGCTTGCGTTTTCTGGCGTGGCTGCCTCCTTTTCTGGCTGCTTTTTTATCCACATCCGGTTTCGGGGATGGTTCTTTTGCATGACTGATCGGTTTTTTCGGTTCGCTCATGACAGATGTTCCTTTCTTTGCAGAATTGCCGCATCAGCGCCTGCTGTGCATTTTCTGCGCACAATAAGCCGGCGGTCTGTCCAAATCCGAAATCCATTCCGGAGCGGATGCGGCAGTGCTTTCATTATACCATATTCCCCGAAGATTTTCAAGTCAAATTTTGTCGTATCCGGAAAAGCGGTTTCCCGGCGCAGCGCAGGGGCGTGCCTTTCAGACACTCCGGCGGGAGAGCCGCAGCAGGGGAGTCGTTTTTTGCATCCGCATTTTCACTTGACAAAACCAGGAAAGCGTGGTATACTTAGTTGTACGTTCTTTCCCACAGATATTTTGCGGATGTGGTGAAATTGGCAGACACGATAGATTTAGGTTCTATTGCTCCGGCGTGCAGGTTCAAGTCCTGTCATCCGCACCAGAACAAAACGCTCAGAAATGACGCAGCTGCGTTGTTTCTGAGCGTTTCTTTTTTTGTGCCGGGGGCTGTCCTTTATTTGTCCTTTATGCAGGCAGTTTGTCCGGATTTGTTGAAATTAAGCAGAAAAAACGGAAAATTTTTTCTATAAAGCGTTCTGAATTAGGCGGCAAAGTATTGCTGTTTTATACCGAGTTTTTCACATTCTTCATCTTGTCTTATATTTATGGAGCATATCCATAGCATACTGAGAGGACTCTTAAAAACCTAGTATTTCTCCTTTGTGTAATTCATTGTATATTCAAAGTATGATACTTCAGTTGTGCAGTCTTATGCAGTTAATTTATTTATAGTATATAACACATTATTTTAGTTTTACATTTGCTTTGAGCAGATTGCATAAATTTTAAGGTGACGATTCTACATAAGCTGTTAGAAAATGTAAATATATGTATTGACATTTCTAGGGCAATGTGGTATACTTAATTTGACAAATAAAGTTGGAATTATATTGGACTTTTGTATAAAGTGCATAAAATTAAAACTGTAATCGTTAGCTTGTTTATACTATTTGAATTAAAATAATGTGAGAGGAATGATTAAAATGATAGTGTACAAAATAGCTGCAATTCCAGATATCACTCTAAGCAAATATCAGGCCTATGCAGAATCAGGCGTTGAGGGCATGATAAAAACACAACTGCAATTCATTCGAATGGTGCATAGAATTATTGCGTTGGACCGTATTCATGTACACTATATTTTTGATTATGATCCAGAAAAAAGTTTAGGCAATCGTTTGAGCATTTATATTGCGTTTTCAAAAGAAAATGACACCGCATCTGTCATTGAAGAAAAGCTAAAGAAGATTGTACTTTCATCAAATATTTCGAAGTACTTCTTCTTTCAGGAAGTCTCTGATGATTTAATTCCATCTAAAGAATACGTGTATCGGTCTGTTCTGTATAAAAAAGAGCGCTCTTTAGACGTAAATGTTGGAGAACAGACGCAAAAATTTTATGTTGTTCCAAATTGGGAAATTAACGAGGAAGCTCGTTTGTATAACTTGATTACATTAATGGCATCTCTGAATGAGCGTTGTTGCTATTGCGTTGATTTTGGAGTTCCGCTTAATATCGTAGAAGATGTACATAAAAGTTTTGAAAAGCCTTTGAGCTTTTTGAGGAACTATTCAACTCAAGATGGTCCTGCACTTAGTGATGCTAAAAAAAGTCAAAAAAATCGAAGAGATCCTAATGTTGATGAAGTTATAAAACAATATGAGGACTGGATAAAAAAAGTTGATACTTCGTTAGTATATCGCTGTAGGATACAATCACTTTCGGACAGCAGTTCTACTAGTATAATCCTTTTGAATGCGGTTATAACGGAATCAATTGAAAGTGGAAATGCAGCTACAAAATTAGAAAAAGGAAGTTTTACGCCTTTCTCAAATTGGAATAGCTATCCAGAAGGGTATCATCTTGGAAATGCACCAGTTTCTTTACAGGACTGGACAACTACATTTACAGTTGAAGAACTTTGTGCATTTACGTGCTTACCTGTTTTGTATGATGGAGAAACGGTTGAGATACCAAAAGAAACCGCAATGGTGGCTGAAACTAGTGGCATCTATTTAGGCAATGACAATAATCTTCATGAGATAATGATCCCGGAAAAGATGTTAGTGAAACATATGTTCGTTTGCGGCGTGCCTGGATCAGGAAAAACCAACACAATGCTGCATTTGGCAAACAGCCTGTGGAAGAAAAAAATACCTTTTCTTGTTTTAGAGCCAGCTAAGAAAGAGTATCGGGAATTATCGTTATTTCAAATTCCGGAATTACTGATTTTTTCTCCTTCGGCAAATACAAATTTTCCGTTAGAAATCAATCCCTTTGAGTTTCCTAAGGGATTGACCTTGTCAGAACATATTGAAAGTTTGTGTAAAGTATTTGAAGGCGCTTTTCCTATGCCGTCGCCTTCTCCCAAAATACTGAGTACTTCTATTCAGGCTGTTTATGAAAAGCATGGATGGAGTTATAAAGATGTAAACACAGGTACTAAAGAATACCCTACATTATCTGAATTGTATAAGCAATTCGAAGAAGAAATGTCCAAGACATCATATGATGGGGAAATGAAGGGCAATGTGCAGGCAGTTCTTCAAGTGCGAATAGGAAGTCTGCTGGAACGTGAACGCAAAGAAATTTTTGATGTAAAAAAATCTGTGATTGACCCGGAAGAATGGCTCACAAAACCAATTATTATTGAGTTGGAGTCTTTAGGTGAGGGCCCTGCAAATTTCGTAACACTTTTATTGTGTACATTGATAAGAGAAACGTTAAAGGCAGATCCTTTGAAGGAAAAGGAAAAGAAGATACGTCACGTTATTTTTATCGAAGAAGCACATAATTTAATTGCTCAAAAGGCACAGGTCGATGCAGAAGATTCTAACCCCAAAATAGCGGCTACTGCATTTATTGTTAAAATGCTTGCAGAAGTACGTGCATTAAGAGAAGGAATTATTATTGCAGATCAGCTGCCAACGGCTATGGCGCCGGAAGTTATAAAAAACACGAATATTAAATTGGTCCATCGTTTAACATCGGGCGATGACAGAGAATTGGTTGGCAGCACAATGTCGGCTAGTCCGTTGCAAATGGAGAATATGGCTACATATCTCCCTGGACAAGCGTTATTTAGCTACGAAAAGTTGTTAAAACCATTTGAAATGCGAGTTTGCACGGTAGAAGAACATGGAGAAAAAACTCCAAATGACAAAGAATTGTTTGAAATCATGCAGAAAAAACCTGGATTTAGCAACTTGCAGAAAAGAAGAGTCAATAATGCGTTTGATGCTTTGAAAAAAGAAACAGATCGATTATATAAAGAAGAAACAGATATGATTGAGGAACTGTTTCGAAGTGAAGAAAATAAAAGAATATCCAGGTCAGTTGCAAAGCCGTATTTAGAATCTTGTTCGAATATTTTTGTTGAAATCATGAAAAAGCAAAATGAAATCGATATAGAATATCAAAAACTATTTAGTGAAATTGATTTCTTAGATCAAGGAATATTTACGGATTATTATGTCGTAAATAGAAGTATTGGACAGAGATTTAAGAAGGCGTATGGTGCGTTTTGTTCTAGATTAAACGGCTAAAGAGAAAGGAATGATAGATATGGCTGGAAATAAAAGCTTAGAAACCAGAAAAAACAAGGTGAGTGAAATCGGCAAAAATATTGAAAAAAAGTCAGAAAGACTTTCAGAATTGCAGGAGGCTAAAGAGGCTGCAAGAGAATGGAGAATGCAAATAGAAAACAATGAAAATTTAGACGAAGAAGAAAGAAAGCAGGCAAGTGAAGTCTCAAACGAAAGATATGAAGCAATTTCAAAAGAAGCCTCAGAAGTTTCTAGTGAGGTAGGAGAAGACTTAAAAGAATTAGAAGATCTTAGAAATGAAACAAATGAATCGCTGGAAGCAGCTCAAAATGCGAAAAGTTCTGAAGATGATCTGGTAAGAACTTGCTCTGAACATGGGATTATTGTTCCAAAATCTAAGAGCTTAGACAGCAATATAAGAGGAAATGAAAATCTGTTAAATGAAATAATTGAAAAAATGGGAAATGCAGAAGATATTGCAACTAAATTGGGTACTTTGTGAAATGAATCTTTTTCTGCAATGACGTTCACAGAGAGAATGTCTTCTATGTTAAACCCGGATGTTTTATCTGCTGCAATAAAAGAACAGCAAAGCGCAGAAGATACAGGTTCTTATGGACGTTTGAAAAGAGATCAGAACATATGGAATCCGGATGGAAAGATCTCATCTGACCAGAACTCGCACACTTTGGGGGAAAAGACATTTCAAAGAGCATATTCAGATATAAAAGTTGCAAAAGGAAATGCGACTGAGGAAGCGGTTTGTTATTCCCTAAAGGATCAGTTCTCTTCAATTGAAACACAGAGAAAAATAGATCTGGAAAAAAACACCTATACCAAATCGGATATCATAGCAACCCATGCAAATCAAAATATTCAGATCGGGGATATCTCTATAAAAGAAGGAGAGTCTATGGGTGTTGAAGTTAAGTGCGGAGAAGCGGCGTATCTTTCATCTCAAATATCGCACATTGATAAGCAATTAAGTGGATTTGATGTTTATGAAAGACAAGACGAATCTGTAAAGTTTCACAAGGTCGTTATGGTAACAGCAGACTACTATCAAATGTCAGATTCTTCAAAGGGACATCTGAATGATGTTGTGAAAAGTCACAATGCGTGTATTCATGTTCTTCCATTTTTTGCAAATGACATAACGCAGACGATGGCGAGAATGGAATAATAAAAATAATCAATAAGGAGGCTTTTTTATTTATGGGATTATTAGATTTAGCAGGAAAAGCAATTGGTGGTGCGGTGAATTTCACAGCAAGTGTAGCAAAAGAAGCGTATGATGCCTCAGTGGAGGATAAAATCGCACAAGAAACAAGTACCTCTGTAGATTCAGTTACAAATTCAATTGTGCAAATGCGATCCAATTGGACGGCTGCTGCAAATGACGTGAAAAAAAGAAAAGCAGAGGAACTTTATCAGGAAGGCTTAAAAAAAGCCACGCATCAAATAACTGAATTTATTGGAACGACAGGCGTCAGAACAAAAGCATTTAATCTATATTATAGATTCTTAACCAATAATGCAGAACTTAGCGAATTAGCAAAATATGTGGATGGAATTTATAATGCTGTCCTGGACAAAGAAGAAACGTCTTACTTAAAAAAAGCACAGGAAAGTTCAGAATATAAAACTATATTTAACGAAGTACAAAAATCTTGGGTCAACGAAATAAAAAATGTGATTACGGAAAATCTAAAGGGAAACGACGTATTATGCCACACTGACAAACAAGACAAAAGAATACCTTTTGTGGGAATATCAATGTTCTTAATAGATGGTTTCTATCTTTTCTTATTGCTGAAAAAAATCACAAACGATTTTAAGTACGATGATATGATGGAAATAGTCTCCACATATTGCAAACGAAATCTGTATCTACTGAATGCGCTTTCAGAAAATGAATATGGAGATTTTAATATTAACATAGGAGATAAACTTCTGGATGATGGACACACCTATGCTGCTATGGCAAAAGATGCAGTTATAGAAGCAAGACAGCATTTATCTGACAATGAAACCGGATTTTTTGAAGGAATGAAAAAGTACTTGATTCCTTCACTTATAGAAAACACGAGTGTAAACCTTTGGCACTATGCAATGCAAAAACCGTTTGATCAAAAAAAGTTTAACGATGCAGTCGAAAATCGAAATTTCTTTACAGCAACAGCAGGAAATGATTTTGAAGTTGTTTTGGCGGAACTATATGTAAAAAACCAATTGGGTGGAAGTGAGCTTGTTCTTCAAAACCTAGATGAGATTTTGAAAGAGGCATCAGTTTCTAATCCCGGATATGCAAGAAGCCTATGCTCTTTTCTTGCATGGATGGAATGCTATGATCTTGAGTATGAAGTTTTGAAACGAACTGTGGCAAATAAAATCCAACTGTCAGAAGAAATGCAAAAGCGTTTATCGTTTCTGGCTGACGGCGGAAAAACAGCGGCAATTAAAATATATCATGTGGATGATCCATCTGCATTTTGCTTTGACACACATTCACTTGAATGGGGTAGTGCTGAATTTGAAATGCTGTTTCGTAAGCTAAAAGCAAGCAACACAAAATTGGATTATGCACTTGTTATAAAAGGGTGGCATAAACCTTTTCCCATTCAGTATGGAAAGAAATTTCATATTGAAGCGTTAGAGCGAGAATTTGAAAATCTTTTGTCAGATTTTAGCGGAGAGGTTCTTTTAGAAAAAAAATCTGCCCATGCTCTGAATGTAAACAACATGAATTATGATACGTCATATGTTTTTCATTTTACTTCTGAACGAAATCGTGGTGTAAATGTTCTGTTTGAATGCGAGAAATTCGGACGTAATTTACAACTGAATATTCTAGTTACATTTTTACCAGACAGTGATATGAGTTATGATGATATGTTGCAGTATGCACTGTCAGCAAAAGACAGCGTTTATGTAAAAAGTTTCCTGGAATCAATTTTGCAGGCAATTGATTCTTCATTGACCGCAAATTCTGCATCGATTTATGACTAATAAGAAGGTGATGTTAAAATGAATGAAGAAAGAACACTGACAAAAGAACAGCAGCAGGCATTTGAAGAGATGCTTCAAGAAAAAACCTATTGCGGTGATGCGTTTTCAGCTTTTCGCTTGTTCACTAATTATTTGAAGGGAACAAATGGGTTCCGAAAAGATCCAGACAAGGCGTTTGAATATTTGAAAATCTCATCAGACTTAGGCTATCCACACGCAATTAACCTTCTGAAATTGTTGTATAGTGGAAATGACTTGTATGGCTTAAAAATTGAACGTGATTTAAGAAAACGAATAGAGTGCCTTGAAAAATTAAGTGTTGCAGATCAACTCTTTGATTTTTCGACTGTGACGGAAGAAGAGCGAAATGAATTTTACCAGATGGAGTGGAATGCTCTGGCTGAACTAGGGCGGTTATATATACTTGATTCTACTTTATATGAGGAAGATAACTATAAAGGTTATTGCCTTTCATTGTATGTAGCAGGACAGAAAGGAACACCAGAGTCGTTGTGTATGCTGGGCTACTATTTTGATTGTTACAGACCTCCACAGTATGTACCATCGAATACCTTATTAAAAAAACGTGGGAATCTGGGAACTGCATTATATTACTATGAGTGCGCAATCAATACAGATAATTCTAAGTATGCTAATCTTGCTTTAGAGCAGTATAATCGATTGGCAGAACAAATTAATGTGAGCGAAGGCAGAACCGAAGAAAATATGATTCCATATTACAGAAGATAAAGAAAAGAGGAAAAGAAATGCTGGCATTTATTTTAATTGTAGGTGTATTAATTGCAATATACTTTATTGTGAATAGTCAAAAAAGAAAAAAAGAGGAAGAACAGCGCCGATTAGAAAATGAACGAATAGCAAGAGAACAGCAAGAACAGGAAGCAAAACGTCTTGAGGCAGAGCGCATAGCAAAAGAAAAAAAGGAATTTGCCGAGGCAAAACATAAAGAATATGCGGATGTTCTAAGTGAACTTTATGATATGGGAATGAAAGATGAAAATACATTTATCTCAACGGATGAACCGGCGTATAAAAAATTTATTTCTTGTCGGGAAAGTGCAATGCAACAGAAGGAAACAATGCAAATTTGGGGTGAGGAATACAAAAAATTTATTACAACGATCGACGATGATATAAAAAGTGAGATTTCAAGTATCGCTGCCCATTATCAAAGAATGCTTTTATCAGTACGCATTGAATGGATCACTAGATATTTGAAAATCATAAAGCTTGTTGTAAACACAAACGATTATGATGATACAATTCAAAAATTAAAAGAAACAGCAAAAACACTAAATCTTTTTTTGGAAAGTACATATTATATCGATCAACCATTCAATGACGAGCGTAATTGCTATGAATACGGCGTTTTTCATTTTTTGGAAGATAGTAGCGATGAGGAAGTACGTCCAGAAGATTTATCAGCAGAAATATTAAGTTCAGATATGGATAAAGCTGAAGAACATTTCTCACAATTATATGAAATCGGAAAGGAAAAAGGTGTCAATTTCCAGATATACAAATCTTTGGCTGAATATATAACAGACGTTGACTATAGAAATAGTGCTATAGCGATGTGGTGCTTTGCTGCTAATAAACCATTTGATGTTTCCAAATTTGAAAAGGCTTGTAAAATTTCTTCGTGGTATATAAGCTATGATGAAATTCAGTCCTTAGAGGTAATGATTGTACGGATATACAACTGGAAATCTATTGGCGGCGCAAATGTTGTCAAGGAATATAGTCGAGATATTTTGAATTGGGTAGAGGAAACTGCGCAGTATTTCTCAGACCAAAAAACTGGGGAAAAGTATGGTTCATTAGTTTTCTACCATTTTGTATCTGCACTTGCATGGATGGAATTGTATGATATTGAATTGATGGTTTTGAAAAAACTTGTAGATCTAAAAGTACAGCTCTGGGAAGATGCACAGGAACGTTTGAAATTTTTATCTTCTGGTGGTACAGCAAACGTACAGATTTATACGCCTGTAGAAAATGTCTTTTCGTTTGATACAAGTGCTGCTGAATGGAAGGATAATGAGATTGATGTATTCTTTAGAAAGATAAAAATGAAAAACATTCCATTGGAATATTCTCTCGTTCGGAAAAAATGGACAAAAACATATCCGTTACAAACTGGACAGGAATATAGTGCAGATGCTCTGTATGCAGAATTTAGCAAGATGGTAGACGATTTTGATGGAGAAGTAACGCTGACTCGAGAAGATGCAGTAGCTTTGAACACAAAAAATGTAAGATATTCTGATGCAATGATCTTTCATTTTATTTCCGAGAGAAATCGTTGTATTTCAATGCTGTTTCACGCAGAGAAATTTGGAAAAAATCTAAACATTACAATATTGACACTATTCACACCAGAAAAGAATGTTCCGGTTGAAGATCTTGAACGTTATGCCATTGCGATTAAAAATAATGTATACGCAGAGAGTTTTCAGGAATCAATTTTGGAATCTTTAGATAGGATTTTGAAAGTACAAACAGAAGCATATGAAGATACAACAACTACAAATGAAAATGCAGAAGTTGATTTCAGTGGATTTTTCGATTAAAGCCGATGTATAACACATAAAATCGCTCTAAAATACTGGCTATAGTCGCCATAAAACAACGATACACATTAAATCATGAGCAGGAGAAAATCCTGCTCATTTTTTGTCAATTTTCCAAAAAAACCATTGACAAACCAAATCAAAAGTGCTACAATAAAAATAGATAAAAATCCCCGTGAAACCGGGAAAATTTATCTAAGAAAGGGAAAAACGGAGCGTGTGAACGCTCTCACCGAAAGGAGTATTTTTATGAAAATGAGAAAGGTAATTTCAACCGTACTGGCAGGTGTGCTGGCATTGTCC
>OGIK01000019.1_pt1 | contig 178460 bp, 145 predicted proteins | sample 1571781 | NCBI WGS metagenome assembly OGIK01 (sample SAMEA2581956, study PRJEB24529) | metagenome | biome: Human gut stool | place: China | collected 2011
TACCGATACCCAGGAATCCCATCATTTCCACGTGAGCAGGAACTGATGAAGAACCGGCGAATTGAGCGTCTGAGTGCATACGACCCATAGTGTCTGTCATACCGTAAGAAGCAGGACCGGCAGCCATGTTGTCCGGGTGAAGAGTACGACCTGTACCACCACCTGATGCAACTGAGAAATAAGGCTTACCTGCAAGAACACGTTCTTTCTTGTAAGTACCTGCAACCGGATGTTGGAAACGAGTCGGGTTAGTAGAGTTACCGGTGATAGATACGTCTACACCTTCTTTCCACATGATAGCTACACCTTCGCGAACATCATCGGCTCCGTAGCATTTTACTTTTGCACGAGGACCGTCAGAATAAGCGATTTCACGAACTACTTTCAGTTCACCTGTGAAATAATCGAATTCAGTCTGAACGTATGTAAATCCGTTGATACGAGAGATGATCTGTGCAGCGTCTTTGCCCAAACCGTTCAAGATACAACGCAGAGGTTCTTTACGTACTTTGTCTGCTTTTGCAGCGATTTTGATAGCACCTTCGGCAGCAGCGAATGATTCGTGACCTGCCAGGAATGCAAAACATTTAGTTTCTTCGCGCAGCAACATAGCAGCCAGGTTACCGTGACCGATACCTACTTTACGGTCGTCGGCTACAGAACCCGGAATACAGAATGCCTGCAGACCGATACCGATAGCTTCGGCAGCTTCGGCAGCGTTTTTGCAACCTTTCTTCAATGCAATGGCAGAACCTACTACGTAAGCCCACTTGGCATTTTCGAAACAGATAGGCTGAGTTTCTTCACAAGTTTTATAAGGATCAAGTCCGGCAGCTTCGCAGATTGCGTTAGCTTCTTCGATGTCTTTGATGCCGTTTTCGTTCAAAGCAGCAATGATCTGTTTGATACGACGGTCTTGGCTTTCGAATTTTACTTCTCTAATCATATTCTTTCCTCCTTATAATTATTCGTGACGTGGATCAATTTTCTTAACAGCTCCCTGTTCTTCAGTTACACGTCCGTAAGTACCTGTAACTTTCTTCAACGCTTCGTTAGCATCAGTACCCTTCTTGATTTCGTCCATGAACTTACCCATGTGAACGAATTCGTAACCGCAGATTTCGTCGTTCTTATCCAGGAATACGTTCTTGATGTAACCTTCAGCCATTTCAAGGTAACGGGGACCTTTAGCCAAAGTACCATACAGAGTACCTACCTGGCTGCGAAGACCTTTACCCAAGTCTTCCAGACCGGCACCGATAATCAGACCGCCTTCTGAGAAAGCTGACTGAGTACGTCCGTAAACGATTTGAAGGAATAGTTCGCGCATTGCTGTGTTGATAGCGTCACAAACCAAGTCGGTGTTCAATGCTTCCAATACAGTCTTGCCCGGAAGGATTTCAGCAGCCATGGCAGCCGAGTGAGTCATACCTGAGCAACCGATAGTTTCTACCAATGCTTCCTGGATGATACCTTCTTTTACGTTAAGGGTTAGTTTACAAGCACCCTGCTGAGGAGCACACCAGCCAATACCGTGTGTCAAACCAGAGATGTCTTTAATTTCTTTTGATTTTACCCACTTTCCTTCTTCAGGAATAGGAGCCGGTCCGTGATTGGGACCTTTCTTCACAACACACATGTGTTCTACTTCGTGTGAATAAGTCATATTCTTTACGTTTTTTGGTAATAAAATAAATATTCGTAACCACGTGAAAAGATTGGTTATTCTTTTCGCCTACAAAGTTAGTCGTTTTATTCTTTTCTGCAACTTGTTGCCCGTCACTTTTTATCTTTAAATAAAATAAATTTATTGCAGGACAGCATTTTGCAAACTAGAGTTGCCAAAATGTTTTTTCTTTCCGATGAAATTTCTATCTTTGTACCTATATTATAATGATAGGAATGGAAGCAAATAAAATAGCAATTACGGACGAAGCTTTGCGCCGAGGTGCGGAAGAGGGCATGGATGGTTTCTTGAAGGTGTTTATAGATAAATACCTGGAGGTGACAGGAGGTGTTGTCAATGCGGAAACAATGCCTTTGCTCAATGGTTACCAGCATTCATTGTTGGGGTATCATTTCTTGCGTGAAGAAATAAATGAAGGTGGTTTTGTACAATTGATACAGAATGGTTTTGGACCTTATATCTTTGATAATCCTTTTGCAAAAGCAATGCGGCAGTTTGGAGCGAAAGAATTTGCCAAATTGATTTATAGCGCGAAGAAAATATATGATGAGAACCGTGCTGATTTGGAAAAGGACAGGGATGATGAGGAATTTATGGCAATGTATGAGCAATACGAGGCCTTTGATGAGTTGGAAGAGCAGTTCATGGATATGGAAGAGTCGGTAACTGCCCGGATTGCAGAATATGTGGACAATCATATTGAGGAGTTTGCGGAGATTGTATGACAAGGATTTTTGCGTACTTTGTCGGGTATAAGCTCATGCGTTTTGATATAAAAAAAGTAAGTTGGCTTCAATAGCTAAGTAAGATACGTTCGTTGGCTGACGAACCTATGTTGCTTGGTCAAGCAAGTTAACTTACTTTTTTGTCTTGTTATTCCGGTGTCATTCCATTTATTGTTTCCTGATAAACCAACCTTTGATATAGGCGGTTGCCAGTACGGCAAGTCCTGCCGCCAGGCAGATTCCCGTAAACACCAGCCCGTAACCGTTCAAGAAAGCTACCGGAGCGAAAGTTATCAGAGAAATCTCTACCGGGGCGATGAACAAGTAAGCCAGTGCATAGTTATCCAGGCATCGGCTGCGCATTTTGGGGTCTGCAACGCGGAGCAATGCGATGCCCATAGCCATAGTTCCTGTAAACCATCCCCATGTGAAGATAGCTTTCTCGAACCAACATTCTTTCATTAGTTTGCGGGCCATGACCAGAACATAAATCAGAGTTGCGATTAATCCTGAGACTAACAGAATTAATAAGGGTATGATGTACTCTATTACAACAGATATTTTAATGGAAGCAATTCCAAAAGCTACCAGAAAATCGGTAAAGGCTCCGCTGATGTGGCCTATGGTTTGCGGGCAGACATAATCACTGGTTCTTGTTTTGTCGAATATCTTTTTGATGAATATACCTACCACAAATGCACAACTGAATACCGGCAGTTCAAACCCCGGCATAAAGTGGGATACTGTTTTGCTGATGCAGTATCCGCCTAATGCTATCACTGCTACAATGATAAGATTGAAGGTCAGCGGGTCAATGGAGATGGAAGAGCAAGAACTTTCACCCATGCTTTCCCGTTTGTCGCCGGGCAACAGGCCTGTCTGTAATTCGTGAGGAAGGTCATCGTAATTGGCGAGGAAGGAGGTGTGCCCTTTCTTTGTCCCCCATTTTATGATGATCAGTCCGATAATGACTGCCGCTACGATACCGAAGGTGGCGGCAGTCATGGCCAAAGTTAGAATTTCGTCATATCCGAACTGGCTGAAAGCCTGTCCGATGGCTGCTGCTGTACCGTGCCCGCCGCAATAGCCGCTTGGCATAGTGATGCCGAAGGCAGGGTTCAAGGGCCATATCCGGTTCAGGACAAGCAATCCCAACAGTCCTCCAAAAGCCCATTGCAACAACATTCCTGCCTGTGAATATGCCCACATGCTGCCTATATTGTCTGCATCTCCTTTGGCTGCCTTTTGTGAGGTGAGGGGGAGAGCGCCGAAAATGAAGGCTATCAATATGCCGGCATAAGTTCCTGTTTGGGTGGAAAGAGGTATGATGCCGAAACCGTGAGGTCCCAAGGACAGTCCTATAAACCCGGCCAACAGGCTGGGGGGAATGAACAGCCTTTGGATGAATCTTATTTTTACTCTCATGAGTTTGCCGAGCAGTAGCAGTACTGAGATGATGCCTGTATCGACAAAGAGTGTCCACGGGGTGAAATCGGTCATAAATCTAGGGCTTGTTTGGATGTATTCGTTGAAGAATACAGCGTTCATAAATAGTTTATTTTACCGAATCGGTAGGAATGGAAATTGATCTTATCGGCAAAAATAATGTATAGGTATCATGTAATATCTTAGGTTTTATTGTTATTAAGTTGTTTTGTTTCAAAGATAGGAAATAAAGTGGTACTATAGCCCAACTGCTTGTTCTTTTATATGTTAATTTTTATTAATGGGTTAATGGCGGATAGGCTACAAGTAAATTTCGGTGAAAAAAATAGTTAAAACAAAAGATAAAGCAAGTCTTATCAGAGGATGAAACATGAATAAAAAATAATGTTAAAAGACAAGTGGCGACGCAGTATTTAAGCCAATTTTTCATTTAATCATTAAAACAATAAAAAGAATTAAGTTTCTTTCTTGGAAACCGATTCTTTTATTTAATTTTGCAAACCCTAATAATTATAAAGAAGAAAATGAAAAAAATGAAATTGGCAGCAATATTTGCTGGGTTAGTATCGGTGTTTACTTTTAGTTCTTGTTTGAATGATGGTGATAGCGGCCCCAATTATGATCTTTATGAGATCGTTACTGTGGAAGATGGTAGTATTTTTGGTGGACCTGTCCTGAAAGGAGATGCATGGGGATATACTTATACTCCAGTGGCTTCAAGTGTATTGGCCGGTCTTAAGGCATCTGATGGCAGTTATTACAAGCGTGTGCAGGTAGGGATCAAACTGATGGAAGGAGAAGCGATTACAGAGGGGAAAAAGTCTTATAAGGTAAGTGAGGTTGGCCTAATAGCTATTTTGAATTATAAAGATTTTAATGTTCAGGCTGATACATTGAAAAATGAGTATGCACTAGTGTCATTGGAGGATTCTAATAATAAGATATGGGCTATAAATGGATATGTCAACGTACCTTTTACCTTTAAAACTAAAGAACAGCTGAACATGAATGATTTCCATTTATATGCTGTAGAAGCCAAGGAGGATACATTGGTGACAAGACTTCGACAGACCAAAGGGGCTGATGATGCTTATCAGACAGGAGGTGCTTTGATTAGTTTCCATATGCCTTTTAATGATATGGAATTTCGTGACATTTTCGATCAAGTAGTGCCTAAGAGTGATACTATTGTAGTTAAGGTGACTGCAAAGGGAGAAAATGACAAAGAACTTGTTTCTACAGTGAAATGTAGTGCTTCGAATATGCAAGGAAGTTATTAATAATACTTTATTATATAGTGAAATCCCCTTCAGTTACGGTTGAAGGGGATTTTTATTTAATGGAACTATGTGGTTCAATTTATAAGATAAGGGGGGGGAAGAAATTTGACGGGGCCTACTTCTTATTTTCCTGTTCATATCTTTCTTTAGATTCAGTATATACCTCCTGCGTGTGAAAAGAGTTGACATGAATTTTAAACGGTTCGATCTTTCTGCTGCCGTAATAACAACATATCACATTCGTTCCTGTTGCATAAGCCTTTTCTCTTCCCTGATTAAGCCTTTTTATACGGATGTATTCTATCTCCATAAGCTTTGGAGTTATCTCCCAAGGCTATGGAGTTAACTCCCAAGGCTTGCGGAGATAAAACAAACAGGAAGAAAACCCTTAACCATGGGGCAGGAAAGGTTTAGAGATATGGATAAGATCTTTTAAGGATGAATCTGATTATAAAACTATGCATTCCCTATGGAGAGAAAGTTCCCAGACATCCTTCTTCTGAATTAGCGTTTGTTTTTTATATTCTAAAGCTTTCAATGTTTTTTCTTTAGTCATATTTCCTTAGTTATATTTGTCTTTCTTCTGAATCTATAATAAAAGTAGGCTTATTTTTTTGATTCCCCCAAGAGAAGTATGCGTTTTTTTATTCGTTTATTCCAGTGAATTAATTACCTTTGCATTTCATTGAAGTTGAACTGAGGTAAATAGATTAGGCATTGAATTACAAAGATTTATTTAAGCGAGTAATATCGCTGATTTCATCTCCGGCAAAAGCATGGGAGGAAATTGGCAAGGAAGAGGATAGGCGTAAAGTGCTGGGAGCATTTGTTTATCCCATGATAGGTTTATGCGGATTGTCCGTTTTTATAGGTACATTCATTGGGAATACGGCAGGGGTCGCTGCTTTCCAGATAGCAATGACACGATGTTGTGCTATATTTGTATCCTTGTTCGGAGGATATTTTTTGGCGGTATACGCCATAGACCAGTTGGGCAAGAAACTGTTAGGACGTGAAGACCAGTATGAACTAAATCAGCAGTTTGTAGGTTATTCTATGGTAGTGACTTTTGTGCTCGATATTGTCAGTGGGTTGTTCTCTATTTCCATTCTCCATTGGATATTGCAATTTTATACTATATTCGTGGTGTTCGAGGGGGCGCGTACCCTGATGAAGGTGAATGAGACGAAACTGACACGATACACCTTGATTGCTTCAGTTATTATAATTGTTTGTCCGGCATTGATTGCCGCTGTGTTTAATGAGTTATCTGTTATTTTAAATTAATGAAACCGACTCCTATTAATATAAAGAATAAGCGTGCATCGTTCGATTATGAATTTATCGATACGTACACGGCAGGTATCGTGCTCACGGGAACCGAGATAAAGTCCATCCGTTTGGGCAAAGCCAGTCTGGTAGATACCTATTGTTATTTTGTGCAAGGCGAGTTGTGGGTGAAGAATATGCACATAGCCGAATACTTTTACGGCTCATACAATAACCATTCTGCCCGTCGCGAACGTAAATTGTTGTTGAATAAGAAAGAACTGCGGAAATTGGAAGAAGCCGGAAAGAACCCCGGTTTTACGATTGTCCCTGTCCGTCTGTTTATTAATGAGAAAGGACTGGCGAAGCTGGTTGTCGCATTGGCTAAAGGTAAGAAACAATATGATAAGCGCGAGTCATTGAAAGAGAAGGACGACCGTCGCGAAATGGACCGTATGTTTAAAAGGTAAGTGAAATCCGTGTTATCCGTACCCCAAAAATAGACTTATGGCTACATTAAAACAACTAATTGACGAGAGAGTTCTCATTCTTGATGGTGCAATGGGAACTATGATACAAAGGTATAATTTGTCTGAACAGGATTTCCGGGGAGAGCGTTTTGCTGAGATGCCCGGACAGATGAAGGGCAATAATGACTTGCTTTGTCTTACCCGCCCTGATGTGATAAAGGATATCCACCATAAATATCTGGAAGCAGGGGCTGATATTATTGAAACAAATACGTTCAATGCCCAATGGGTTTCGATGGCAGATTATCATATGCAGGATTTGTGCCGTGAGATTAATCTGGCCTCTGCCGGACTTGCTCGCGAAATGGCTGACGAATATACCGCGAAGACCCCTCATAAACCTAGATTTGTAGCAGGTTCGGTAGGTCCTACCAACAAAACTTGTTCCATGAGTCCGGATGTCAATAATCCGGCCTTGCGTGCTTTGACATACGATGAACTGGCCGCTGCCTATCAGGAACAAATGGAAGCTTTGCTGGAAGGAGGAGTGGATGCGCTTCTGATAGAAACCATTTTCGATTCCCTGAATGCCAAAGCGGCCATTTATGCTGCGGAAACGGCAATGAAGAAGGTAGGGCGTGAGGTTCCTCTTATGCTTTCTGTTACTGTTTCGGATATTGCAGGACGTACTCTTTCGGGGCAAACATTGGATGCTTTTCTGGCATCCGTACAGCATGCGCCTATTTTTTCTATCGGCCTGAACTGCTCGTTCGGGGCGAAACAATTGAAACCTTTTCTGGAAGGGCTGGCTGCACGGGCACCTTATTATATAAGTGCCTATCCCAATGCCGGACTTCCTAACAGTTTGGGACAGTACGACCAGACTCCGGAGGAAATGGCTTCAGAAGTGAAGGAATATATCGATGAAGGATTAGTAAACATTATCGGTGGTTGTTGTGGTACAACGGAGGAATATATTGCAAAATATCAGGAATTGATCGTTTCCGGTTCTGCCTGGGTATCTCCTCATATCCCTGCCACCACTCCTGAGAGGCTGTGGCTTTCCGGGTTGGAGCTGTTGGAGCAGACTCCCGAAATGAATTTTATTAATGTAGGCGAACGGTGCAATGTGGCCGGATCCCGTAAGTTCCTCCGTTTAATCAATGAAAAGAAATATGAGGAAGCGCTAAGTATCGCTCGCAAGCAGGTGGAAGACGGTGCTTTGGTGATTGATGTAAATATGGATGACGGTTTGCTGGATGCCCGGGAGGAGATGACTACTTTCTTGAATCTGGTCATGTCCGAACCCGACATAGCCCGTGTACCTGTCATGATTGACTCTTCCAAGTGGGAAGTCATTGAGGCCGGACTGAAATGCCTGCAAGGAAAGTCCATTGTCAATTCTATTTCTTTGAAGGAAGGGGAGGAGATATTTATAGAACATGCCCGTCTGATAAAAAAACTGGGAGCTGCCGTTGTAGTGATGGCTTTCGATGAAAAAGGACAGGCAGATACTTTTGAACGTAAGATTGAAGTCTGTGCCCGTGCTTATAAAATATTGACAGAACAGGTGGATTTTAATCCTCATGATATCATTTTCGACCCTAATGTACTGGCTGTGGCTACGGGTATTGAGGAACATGATAATTATGCGGTGGATTTTATCAAGGCTACCGGATGGATCAAAAAGAATTTGCCCGGTGCACACGTCAGTGGTGGCGTGAGCAACCTGTCGTTCTCCTTCCGTGGAAATAACTATATCCGTGAGGCGATGCATGCCGTGTTTCTTTATCACGCTATCCGTCAAGGTATGGATATGGGTATTGTAAATCCTGCTGCTTCGGTGCTCTATACGGATATTCCTGCTGATGTGCTGGAACGGATAGAGGATGTGGTCTTAAACCGTAGGCCCGATGCTGCCGAACGTTTGATAGAGACTGCTGAGGCGTTGAAAAATACGGCGACCGGAACAGAAGCGGTGAAACAGGATGTGTGGCGTGAAGAACCGATGGTAGAGAAACGGCTTCAGTATGCCTTGATAAAAGGCATTGGCGATCATTTGGAAGAGGATTTGGCAGAAGCGGTTAAACTGTATCCTAAAGCAGTGGATATTATTGAGGGTCCGCTAATGGAAGGTATGAATAAAGTCGGAGAATTGTTTGGAGCAGGGAAAATGTTTTTACCGCAAGTTGTGAAGACTGCCCGTACCATGAAAAAGGCGGTAGCGATTTTGCAGCCGCTTATTGAGGCCGACAAACAGGAAGGTGTCCGCAGTGCAGGAAAAGTATTGATGGCTACCGTAAAAGGGGATGTGCATGATATTGGGAAGAATATCGTATCAGTGGTCATGGCTTGTAATAACTATGAAATTATAGACCTTGGCGTGATGGTTCCTGCCGAAATGATAGTCAGGAAGGCTATAGAGGAAAAGGTGGATATAATAGGATTAAGCGGGCTGATTACTCCATCATTGGAAGAAATGGCGCATGTGGCTGTAGAGTTAAAGCGTGCGGGGCTGGACATTCCCATTATGATTGGAGGAGCCACTACTTCCAAGCTGCATACTGCCTTGAAAATAGCACCTGTTTATGGAGGTCCGGTCATTCACATGAAAGATGCTTCACAGAATGCCTTGGTAGCCGCCCGTTTGCTGAATCCGGAATCTTCTTTTGAGTTTGTGGAAAGGCTGAACAAAGAATATGAGGATCTTCGTCTGAAAAACAGTGCCAGGCAGGTAAAAACGGTATCTTTGGAAGAAGCTCAGAAAAATAAATTGAACCTTTGGTCATAAAGGAGTGCCCCCCAAAAGTTTTGTGTTTAACTTTTTTGGGGGGCACTTCATAAAATTACGACTTTTTTTATCTGCCCATTTTATTCGAAAGAATAAGAAGCTGTTTGCTAGCAAACAAAACAGTATCCCGCCTGAAATAATGGGTTATTTTAGGCGGGATACTGTTTTATGTTATGGATATATTTTTAGGACTGCTTAGAGTTTACTGAGAAACTCTTCCGCTTTTTTCAGATTTTCGGGTTTGCCGATATCAAGCAATTGCAAGTCATCTTCTACATAGCACTGGATGTCGACCCTGTGACATATGGAGAGATAGAAATCGATAATGGAATATTTTCCTTTGGGAAGGAGATGTAAAATTTTAGGGGTGGTCACTTGTATTCCGCTATAGGCATATTCCTGGTATTCCCCTTCTCTATACCGGAATCCTGCCGGTTTGGTTTCCATGGTGTCCTTATTGACCCAGCCACATAACAGATTGTCGTCATTAAACAACAGGTAACGGGAGGTCTTGCGTGGACTGACTAAAAGGGTGGCATTGATGTTAGGACTATGCTGGTGATAATACATCAGACTTTCAAAATCGCAATTGGAAAGGATATCTACGTTGTGGAGCAAGTAGCATTCTTTCCGCATAACTCCTAAGGTTTTTTCGATTATCTCTTCCTCATCCATCCCTTTGTTCAGATTTTCGAATATCAGTTCATACGGGGTTTCGCCTTTTGGGGTAAACATATTCTCAGGATGGTATAATAAATGGTATGCTTTTTCCAAACCGCCGCCGGTATCAAGCAGGCAGTCTGTTTCGTCCGAGATTTGTATGTTGACTCCAAAGTTCTGGTTAGCTTCCAGAAAAGCAAGAATCTGATTGGAAAAGTGGTGTACATTGATCACTATTTCATCAAATCCTGCTGCTTTCAGCTTTAAGATGATGTGCTCTAACATGGTTTTTCCACCTACCGTTACTAAAGCTTTGGGACGGGTGTCTGTTATAGGTTTAAGTCGGCTGCCTAGTCCGGCGGCAAAAATCATTGCTTTCATAATGTTCTTTCAAATGTTTGTTCTATATTCTGCTCACGGTGTATGAGTTCTACTTTTACACCGAATTTTTTATTGATATGTTCTGCCATGTGTTGCGCTGAATAAACAGAACGGTGTTGTCCGCCTGTACAGCCGAAACATACAGACAGATTGCTGAAACCTCGTTCCATGTATCTTTTTACTGAAGCATCCACTAAAGAATAGGCAGCATTTAAAAATGGGAATATTTCCCCGTCTTCTTCCAAAAAACGAATAACAGGCTCGTCTAACCCGGTGAAAGGTTTGTAACGTTCATATTTTCCGGGATTGTTTACGGCACGGCAGTCGAAAACATACCCGCCACCGTTGCCTGTGGGGTCGTTGGGTATTCCTTTTTTGTAGGCAAAACTCATAACCTTCACAGTGAGTTGCCGTTTTTTTAAGTCATCTTTAAATTGTTTCAGTTCGGTCAGGTCTTTTAGTACGGAACACAGGTAGGAATATTCGGGGTATTCATTATGAAGCAATTGTCGCAGGTTCTCGATGGCGTATGGTACACTTTGGATGAAATGTGGCTTCTTTTCGAAATAGCCACGGAAACCGTAGGCTCCCAATACCTGCAAGGTGCGGAAGAGTACGAAGTGACGCAACTGGCTAAAGAAATAATCACGGTCTACTGGTTTGTATTTGGAGAGGGCGTCTATATATTCTTCCAACAGTTCGTTGCGCAGGGTTTCGGGAAATTTAGCTTTAGCCTGCCATAAGAAAGAGGCTACGTCATAGAAAAACGGTCCTTTACGTCCTCCCTGGAAATCAATGAACCAGGGTGCTCCATCCTTTATCATCACGTTTCTGCTTTGGAAATCCCGATACATAAAAGTGGCGGAAGAACTGCGTAGCAGTACATCACTCATTTTTTGAAAGTCATCTTCCAGCTTGTCTTCTTGAAACTCCAGGCCGGTAGCTTTCAAAAAGCAGTATTTAAAATAGTTCAAGTCCCAAAGGATAGAACGTTGGTTGAATTCGGCTTGGGGATAACAGTGTGAAAAATCAAAGCCGTCTGCTCCGGCAAATTGGATGGAAGGCAGTAGGCGGATGGTCTTGCGCAGCATTTCTTTCTCCTCTTCGGAGAAGACGCTGGTCGCCCGCCCTTTTTCAATAGCGTTGAACAACAGGATATCTCCTAAATCTTCTTGCAAATAACAATTCTTGTCTTCAGAACAGATGTATACTTCTGGAACAGGAAGACCTTTCTTGCGGAAGTGTGCTGCCATATAAAGAAAGGCTTCGTTTTCTTCTTTGGAAGTGCCGTATACGCCAATCAGTTTTTGGGTTCCGGTCAGCCGGAAATAACGCCTGTTGGAACCGGATGAGGGTAATTCTACAATCTCTTCGGGTACTTCTCCGAGATAGGTTTGATATAGGTTCTGTAAATCCTCTGTAATCATAATCATATTTTGGAACAAAGATATATATTATTCTCCCTTTCTTGGCTGATTTGCAAAGAAAGTTAATGCTTTAGTTCCAAATTATGAGAAAATTACTTGTTTTTACTCTTTCATCCGTATCAGTGCATTTGAAATGATAGCAGTCACTCCGCCTGTTGTAATGCCGGATGAGAAAATATTCTTTATTGATTCCGGAAATTGACATAGTATTTCAGGAACCATTTCTACACTTAAACCTAAAGCGAAACTAAGTGCGATGACTAATGTTGCTTTCCGGTTGTTGATCTTCTGTGCTGCGATAATGCGAATGCCTGCTGAAGCTACTGTTCCGAACATCAGTAAAGTAGCGCCTCCCAATACAGGTTCGGGCATTAGGGAGAAAATTAATCCTACACTGGGAAATAATCCTAATAGAATAAGAAAACCTGCAATGTAATAGCCTACATATCGGCTGGCTACTCCTGTCAGTTGTATCATACCGTTATTTTGCGCGAAAACGGAGTTTGGAAAAGAGTTGAGAATACCTGCCAGCATCGAATTGAATCCGTCTGCCAAAATTCCTCCTGAAGCACGTTTGATGAATGTTTTTCCTTCTACAGGTTCTCCTGATATCAGTGAATTGGCAGTAATGTCTCCATAGGCTTCTATGGCTGTTATCAAAAATACTAACCCCAAAGCTATGAATGCGGAGAAGTCGAAATCCAGTCCGTATTTGAATGGGAGGGGAATATTGAAACCACCAAAACTTTGTACTGCCGAGAAATCAATTCTACCGAGACCCCAGGCAACTAAATATCCTATAATCAAACCGATAACGATGGAACTCATGCGTAGGTAGCGGTTGGAACTTCTATTAAAAAGGATGATGAGGATAAGTACTAGCAGAGCTAGACCTAGATTCTCAAAACTTCCGAAAGTGCCGTTGCTTTGAGCAGAGACACCCCCGCCACAAGCTGTGATACCTACTTTTATCAGGCTCATTCCAATCAAAGTGACTACAATGCCCGATACCAGAGGGGTGATTATTTTGCGGGTATATTTTAAGATGCGGCTGATGACCATCTCTACAGATGATGCCACGATGCAAGTGCCGAAAATCAGTGGAAGTCCGCCCAGCATACCTGCCGAGATGATGGGACCGATAAATGAAAAACTGGTTCCTTGGATACATAAGAGACCGGTGCCGATGCCTCCTATCCGTCTGCATTGGATAAAGGTAGAAATACCTGAGGCAAAGAGAGACATGGATACTAGGAAACTGGTGGTTTCCAAATCCAGTTTTAATGCTCCAGCGATGATAAGAGGCGGAGTGATGATGGCTACAAAAATAGCAAGTAAATGCTGTATGGCAGCAAAAATGGCCTCTCGTACAGGGGGGCGGTCGTTCAATCCGTAAATCAGTCCGGTATTGGATTGGGCGGTTTGAGATTCCTGCATGGGGTTATCTTATTTTGATTTCACAATTGTCCAGACTTTCAATGATGGCCAATGATTCTACGCGGATACCTGCATTACGCAAATAATCTCCGCCATGTTGGAATGCTTTTTCGATGATGAATCCCATTCCGGACAGTTCGGCTCCGGCTTTTTCTACCAAATCGATGATACCCTTGGCTGCATTGCCGTTGGCGAGAAAGTCGTCAATAAAAAGAACACGGTCTCCTTTGGACAGGAAATCTTTACTGACACATACATCATAAGAACGGTCTTTAGTAAATGAATATACACTGGTGGTGAGCATATTTTCCATTGTGACGGGTTTCTTTTTCTTGGCGAAGACAACAGGAAGTTCCAGTAAGTAGCCTACCATGATGGCGGGAGCTATACCACTGGCTTCGATGGTCATAACTTTATTGATATTGGTAGAGGCGAAACGGCGTACAAATTCTACAGCAATGGATTTCATGAGGATAGGATCCATTTGGTGATTGATGAAATTGTCTACTTTCAGTATTCCTCCTTCGAAACATTTTCCGTCCCGTAAAATGCGTTCTTTTAATGCTTTCATTCAAACTGTATTTTATAAATGAGTCGCAAAAGTACGTATTTTGCTGCATTATGCCAAACGTTTGTACAACTATCTCTACAGAAGCCTATTTACTTAATGATCAGGAAAGCCGGAATAAATAAGCCTGTGGAAGCATAAGCTGGTGTGGATTAAAGAATGTTTATTTCCACAAACTTTAGTTTATATATTTGGTGTGTACTTCTTTTCTTGATAATTTAGTTCTCAATATAATTTTCTTAGTTTAGTATTCTTACTTGGCGAAGATATTCTAATGGGAGGAAATGACTGAATATGATGTATATTTTTCTTGTCTTTTATGATATCTGTCGGTAGGTAAACATTTAAATTTAACCATTATGAAAAAGATATTTTTATCACTTGTATTCCTTTTTGGTGTAGGAACTTTTGTCATGGCTGATGATACCATGAAAGTAAAGAATGATACAGTTGCCGTTGAAGACGGATTTAAAAACATAGACCTGAAAGAGGTTCCTCAATCTGTTAAAGATGCCATAGCCAAAAAATATCCCGAATCAACTCTTAAAAGTGCTTCTCTTTCTCTGAAAGAAGAAGGGGTGAAGGCATATAGAATAATATATGTAACCAAGGAAGGGGTTGAAAATAGTATTCTTATTAATATAAAGACGGCTCCTGCTAAAACGACTCCTGCTACAAAGTAGTTTGACAGGTAGTATAGAATTGAATGTTTTATTAATATATTGAAAGCCACCTTGCTATGGTGGCTTTTTTTGATGGGATAAGTTTTTTTCCTGTCGGATTTAGATTTTATATGTATCAAAGAACAGGTTGAATTTGTAAGAAATAGGCTATATGCTTATATTTGAACATAGTTTAAAATCAAGTTTATAATCAAATAGAAAAAGTATGAAAAGACAATTATTTACAGTGTTAGTGTGCATGACGATGTTTGCTGTTACATCTTGTGGCGAAAAGAAAGGAAAGGATAAATTCGAGGAGCGTATAGAAAAAGCCAAAGAATCGGTTGAAGATGTGGTGGATGATGCCAAAGATCAAATTGAGGATAAAGCCGATGAGGTTGGGGAAACCTTGGATAAAGCTAAAAGTAAGATAGAAAAAGCCAAAAAGAAACTTGATGAGGCTAATAGAGATTGAGAAAAATTGATTATGGATGAATGGAAAGAGATTGTCGGCTGATTTATATTAAACCAGCCGACTTAATTTATATTTCTAGACCTTTGTTCACCATTTGTTATAATGGATATTTTCGGTCTTGAATTTGTCTTTAGCTTCTTCCCGATGTTGCGGATAACCTACCGGAATCAAATTGAAAGGAATGATATGGTCTGGTAAAGACAAGACTGACCTAACCTTTGCAATGCGGTCGTTCTCCGGATAGACCGCAGTCCATACCGCTCCCAACCCCATTGATTCTGCTGCCAGCAACAGATTTTCGGATGCGGCAGAGCAGTCCAGCATCCAGTACCTATCTGTTTCTCCGTTCAGGGCTTTGCTTAAATCACCACAAACCACGATGGCTAGCGGAGCCTGTGCCGTCATCTTGGCATAAGGCAGTTCGGCGGCCAGTTTATCCAATACTTTACGGTCATCCACTACCACGAAAGCCCAGGGCTGCTTGTTTACTGCTGTCGGTGCAGCCATGGCAGCTTTTACTAATAAATCCACTTTTTCTTTTTCTATCGGTTGGGGTGTATAGGTCCGGACGCTCTTTCGGGCAAAGATATTTTCTATAGCCGTGTTCTTTCCTGTTTCTTCTTTTTTTGCTTCCATATTGTTACAACCTCCTGTAATTAGTAATGTTATTGAAAGAGTAACAGTTGTCAGAGTTTTAAAGATTGTTGCCGCATTCATTTTTATTATTGATTAATAATTGAGATGGAATTCTACCACAGCTTCAATTCCTTTGCGGAATATATCCAGAGAGAAGTTTTCATTGGGCGAATGGATGGCGTCACTTTCCAATCCGAATCCCATGAGAACGGTCTTTATACCTAGGATTTGTTCAAAATCGCTGATGATAGGAATACTTCCTCCACGGCGTACAGCAAGTGGTTTTTTTCCGAATGCCTTAGCAAAGCCTTTTTCGGCAGCCTGGTAGGCGGGCAAGGTGATGGGGCATACATATCCTTCGCCTCCGTGCATCGGGGTTACTTTAACTTGTACATATTCCGGAGCGATAGACTGGATATAGTCCACAAACAATTGGGAAATTACAGCGTGGTTTTGATGTGGAACCAGTCGGCACGATACCTTGGCATATGCTTTTGAGGGAAGTACTGTTTTTGAACCTTCGCCTGTATATCCGCCCCAGATGCCACAAATGTCAAAAGAGGGACGGCAGCTGTTACGTTCTAAAGTTGAATATCCTTTTTCACCTTTCAGTGCTTTTACACCGATGGCTTCCATGTATTTTTTTTCGTCGAAAGGAATTTGTGCAATCATCTCACGTTCGGCTGCCGGTACTTCCTCTACATCGTCATAGAAATGGGGGATAGTGATGTGTCCGTCTTCGCCAATGACTTGGGCTAACATACTGCACAGGGTATTGATAGGATTGGCTACCGCTCCGCCGAAGTGTCCGGAATGAAGGTCACGGTTCGGACCGGTCACTTCTATTTCCCAATAAGCCAGTCCTCGTAAACCTGTGGTCAGAGAGGGAAGATCCACGCCTAGCATACTGGTATCCGAAACAAGAATTACATCGGCTTTCAGCAATTCCTTATGTTCCTTGATGAAGGTATTCAGACTGGGAGAACCTATTTCTTCTTCACCTTCGAAAATAAATTTCACATTGTGTTTCAGCAGTCCGTTTTTTACTACGTATTCGAATGCTTTTACTTGGATCATGGCTTGTCCTTTATCATCGTCAGCTCCACGTGCCCAAATGTGTCCGTCACGAATTTCAGGTTCAAAAGGCTGGCTTTTCCACAGGTCCAACGGCTCGGCAGGCATTACGTCATAGTGGGCATAAATCAATAGGGTAGGAGCATCATTGCTTACATGCTTTTGTGCAAATACCAATGGATTGCCTTGTGAGGGCATTACCATGGCTTCGTCTGCTCCGGCTGCCAACAAAAGTTCTTTCCAACGTAAGGCACAGGCCAGCATATCGTCTTTATGTTCGGGTAAAGCACTGATACTGGGAATACGGATGAGGCTGAAAAGTTCCTCCATGAAGCGCGCTTCATTTTCTTTAATGTATTGTTTTATTTCCATAATTGAATGATTCTTATAGTTGTGTAGTTCTGTCTATCAGATAATAATCCAAAATGGTCATGGCAGCCATGGCTTCTACAATGGGGACGGCACGCGGCAGTACGCAGGCATCATGACGCCCTTTGGCTTTCATGGTCGTGTCTGTGCCGTTGATATTTACTGTATGTTGCTCCATCAGAATTGTGGCAACTGGCTTGAATGCCACACGGAAGTAAATGTCTTGCCCGTTGCTGATGCCTCCTTGTATTCCTCCGGAATAATTACTTTTTGTTTCTACTCTTCCGTTATTATTATAAAATACATCATTCTGCTCACTGCCTTTTAGCTCCATGGAGTCAAAACCTTGTCCGTAAGAGAAACCTTTTACGGCATTGATACTTAACATGGCATTTCCTAGTGCGGCATGTAACTTACCGAATACGGGTTGCCCTAGTCCGATAGGGCATCCTTTGATGACGCAACTCACTACCCCGCCTATTGTATCGCCTTCTCCTTTGATTTTCCAGATAAGTTCTGCCATTTCCTTGGCTTTCTCCGGATCGGGACAACGCACATCGTTTGTTTCTATCAAGTCGAGGTTATAGCTTTTGTAATCTTTATCAAGTTTGACAGGTCCTACCTGTGAGGTATAAGCTGTGACACTGATTCCTAGTTGTTTCAATGCCAATTTGGCTAAAGCTCCTGCTACTACACGTGAAATGGTTTCTCGTGCTGATGAACGTCCCCCGCCACGGTAGTCACGGATTCCGTATTTTTGCATATAAGTATAATCTGCGTGTGAAGGGCGGAACAGATTCTTGATATTCTCGTAGTCGTTTGAATGTTGGTTCTTGTTCCATACCACAAATCCGATGGGGCAGCCGGTGGACTTGCCTTCGAATATACCTGAAAGGAATTCCACTGTATCAGGCTCCTTGCGGCTGGTGGTAAGTAATGACTGTCCGGGGCGGCGGCGGTTCAGTTCCTGCTGAACGAAATCCATATCAATCTTAATACCGGCAGGGAAGCCGTCAATGACGCCGCCTACTCCCGGTCCATGGGATTCACCGAAACTGGTTAACCGGAAAATATTACCAAATGAATTGAACATATTGCTTGTAGTTTTAAAAGTTTCTTTCCGTAAAGATAATGATTTTAGGGATAATATACTTGATTGTTGCTGAAAAATTAGCAGAATGGATAAAAATGGGGTACGGATTGTATGAATTTTACAGTTTGGAATAAGAAAAACTGTAAAATTCATACAATCCGTACCCGGAAACTGTTTCTTAAGGATGGAAACAGGTATCTTTTACGAGTTAGAATTCTACCTTAGGTGCTTTATCGGCTCCTTCCTCAGATTCAAAATATGGGCGTTTGTCAAATCCGAACATGCCAGCAAGCAAGTTACGGGGGAAAGTACGGATGGCTGTGTTATATGCCCGTGCTGTGTCATTGAATCTTTTGCGTTCTACGCTGATCCGGTTTTCTGTACCTTCCAATTGTGCTTGCAACTCTTTGAAGTTCTCATTGGCTTTCAAGTCGGGATAAGCTTCGGTGATAGCGAGCAGGCGGCTCAATGCACTACCTACTTCGCCTTGTGCCTTTTGATAGGCCTGCATTTTTTCGGGAGTCAGGTCATCGGCGCTGATCTGCATCTGAGTGGCTTTGCTACGGGCGTCTACTACGGCTTGAAAAGTTTCTTTTTCGTGTGAGGCGTATCCCTTTACTGTATTTACCAGGTTGGGTATTAAATCAGAACGGCGTTGGTACTGGTTTTCTACATTGCTCCACGCTGTGCTGACAGATTCATCCATTTTTACCATACCATTATAAGAGGTTATTCCCCAAATGGCAATTAATACAATGACTACTATTACAATAATCGTTGACTTTTTCATATGTATATACTATTAAAATTATGAATATTCTTGTTCTTAAAAACGGCTTCCGGCTCCTCCGCCTCCAAAGCTTCCACCTCCGAAACTTCCTCCGCTAAATCCGCCTCCACTTCCACCGTGGCCACCAAAAAATCCTCCTCCCATTCTGCCTATGAACGGCCCTCCTCCTCGGGGGCCTTTGTAATTTTCATCTCTCGACCGTTCTTTCCGTCTGAGGATATGTCCGCAATTTCTGCATTTATATACTACTTCTTCAGTCTTTGTTCCGTTACTTCGGTCTATAACTTTGGAAGAAAGACGTTGCAGTTTGTGTTTTTTGCAATGGGGGCAGCGTGTTTTACGCCAGTTTGCATACAATCCGATGCCAATAAATCCTCCGAAAATCACAAAAAAGATGATAATGAATTCCAAGGGATCATTTTCGCTTTTGTCATTGCCGATATTTTCCATGGAACCGTCCAGGTAGCCGTTTACGGCCCGTATTCCTGCTACCATTCCGGCGTTCCAGTTATTGTCCTTGAAATAGGGCAGCATATAGCGGTTCTGAATCCGTTTGCAGATGGCATCCGGCAATATCCCTTCAAGGCCATATCCGGTAGCGAATTGCACACACCGCTCGTCGGTGGAAAGCAAGATGACCAATCCATTGTCACGTTCTTTTTGTCCTACGCCCGTTTCCTGTCCCAGCCGGTGGGCAAAATCAAAACAATCACCTCCCTCTATGCCTGTTACCGCTACCACTAATGTCTGTATACCTGTTTTTTGCTCTAAAGCGTAGAGGATGCTGTCCATAGTGGTGACAGCGGTGGATGAAAGGATACCGTCGGGATTGCTGACGTAGCGGGTACGGTTTTGCAAATGTACCATCGGTATGTCTTTTATGGCATATTCTTTGGCTTGAAGCTGGACGGAGCCTAGAAGCATGAAAAAAGTAAGTAAAAACGTCAAATTTCTCATTGGATGTATTTGTCTACAAATGCTTTTACTTTTTGGGTATATTCTTCAGTATTGAACAGATAGGAATGTGCATGGTCTGCTTCCGGAACTATCCATAATGCTTTGGGCTGAGGTTTTGCCTCATACAATTTGTACACCATCCATGTGGGTACGTAGTCATCTTTATCACCATGGATAAAGAACATGGGCAGATGGCATCGGGCTACCTGTTTCAATGCGGATGCTTCTTTGAACCCCCATCCATATTCCAACTGGCATAACCAGTCGGCGGTGTACATTAACGGGAATTGAGGCAAGCCGAATTGTGCTTTCAGTTCTTTGGAAAATTGGTCCCATACGCTGGTATATCCGCAGTCCTCGACAAAACATTTCACATAGTCGGGTTGCGGTTCGCCCGAAACCATCATAGTGGTGGCTGCACCCATCGAGATTCCATGTACTACCATGCTGGTGCTGTCACCGTAAATTCGATTGGCAACCTCCATCCATTGTGTTACATCTTTGCGGTCTAACCATCCCATTTGTATGGCATTTCCATCGCTCAGGCCAGTGTCGCGTAAATCTGGTAGGAGGATGTTGAAATCCAGTTTTTTATTGTATAGATAACCTATCATCATCATGCGGATGGCATTGTCTGTATACCCGTGTACTATAACTGCGGTTTTGGCTGTCGGGCGGCTGGAAGCCACATAGTAAGCATGCAGTTTTACGTGGTCGGGAGAATAGATAAAGGTATCCTTCAGTGCTTGGTTCTGTTTCAGACTATCTATCCACGGTTTTAGATAGGGGTAAGTCTTAAACATATATTGCCAGGAACTTTCCAAATTCTTTCCTCTGTTTTCAGGGCGTAAGGAATAGTTCAGCATATATTGACTGCCTCCAAGTAGGACTATAATAAGCAGAACGAATATACTACTCGTTCCAATAATCATTTTTTTTCTTTTCATACCTTAACTATTTGTTCCATATATCCCATGCACCAAAGGCTTGCAATAAGAGCATTTCTAAACCGTTTTTGGTAATTGCCCCTTTGTCTGCCCCCTTTTTCATAAAAAGAGTAGTGTCAGGATTATATAACAAATCATAAAGCAAATGGTTGGGTGTGAGATATTGGTATGGAATATTGGGATATTCATCGGCACGGGGATACATACCTACAGGAGTACAGTTGACAACTACTTTATATTCATCCATGATTTCGGGAGTGAGCTGATCGTAAGTCAGCATTTCTTCACGCAGGTTCCGTGATACGAATTTGCATTCCAAACCTAATTTTTTCAGTCCGTAAGCAATCGCTTTCGAGGCCCCTCCTGTTCCTAGGATCAGAGCTTTTTTGTGCTGGGGTTCCAGCAAGGGTTCGATAGATTGAGTGAAGCCAATCACATCGGAATTATAGCCTATCAGCCTGGTCTTACCTTTTTGGCGGACAATTTTGATTACATTGACGGCTCCGATGGCTGCCGCATCTTTATCCAGTTCGTCCAAATAAGAGATGACTTGTTCTTTATAAGGTATAGTGACATTGAGCCCTACTAAATCAGGATTAGCCAATAGCACAGAAGGCAGTTCTTTGATGGATGGGATTTCGAAGTTTACATATTCGGCATCAATGTTTTCCGAATGAAACTTTTCATTGAAAAAGTTCTTTGAAAACGAGTGTCCTAACGGATAACCTATCAAACCATATTTTTTCATAAAACTCTATACTTTAAATTATTTCGTTGCTAAATAAAGCGTACAGATACCTAGTGTCAACCGCTTGAAACTCACCTGATTGAATCCGGCTTTACGGATAATGTCTGTCATTATTTCGCCTTGTGGAAAGGCTTTGATGGACTGCGGCAGGTAAGTGTAGGCACTACGGTCTTTAGAGAGTAGCTTGCCCAAAGTGGGGATGACTATTTTAGAATAGACAGCATATAGCTGTTTCATGGGGAACCAGTCGGGTTCGGAGAGTTCCAAAATGACTAGTTTTCCGTTGTCTTTCAGTACGCGGTGCATTTCGCGGAGTCCTTTGTCAAGGTCTTCGAAATTGCGTACACCGAATGCTACGGTAATAGCGTCAAAGCGTTTGTCGGGAAAGGTGAGTGCTGTACAGTCTTCCTTAGCGAAAGAGATGCGGCTGTCCAGTCCGGCGGCTTTTACTTTTTCACGTCCCACATTCATCATGCCTTCGGATATATCGGTACCTATCAGCTCTTGGGGGTGAAGTGTCTGACAGGCTTGAATGGCAAAATCGCCCGTTCCGGTGGCTACATCCATTATGTGTTGCGGGTGAAAAGGTTCCAGCCAGTTGATGGCTTTGCGGCGCCAGCTTTTGTCAATGTTCCATGAAAGGGCATGATTCAACTGGTCGTAAGCAGGGGCAATGTTGTCGAACATTTTCTCTACTTGGACGCTTTTCTTTTCGTCAGCGTTGTAAGGCTTGATTTTTTCTTGTGGGTAGTTCATGTTTGATTAAAATTGAAAATTAAAGATTAAAAGGAGAGGATGGAGGATAGATTCCTGTACCTGTCTTTTAATCTTTAATTTTTCATTTTTATTTATTTCAAGTATTCGGTTACGTTCTTTTCTATACGTGCGGCGATATTTTCAGTGTCTGCTTTCACAAATTTTTCGCCGGTGATGTGTTCGAACAGTTCCATGTAGCGTTCGCTGATAGAATTAACGATTTCCGGGGTCATTTCGGGAACTTGTTGTCCTTCTTTGCCTTGGAAACCATTTTCCATCAACCATTCGCGTACGAATTCTTTAGAAAGTTGTTTTTGAGGTTCGCCTTTTGCAAAGCGTTCTTCATAACCTTCCAAGTAGAAATAACGGCTTGAATCCGGAGTGTGGATCTCATCCATCAGATAAATAGTGCCGTTGTGTTTACCGAATTCGTATTTGGTATCTACCAGGATCAGTCCGCGTTCTGCAGCGATTTCAGTACCGCGTTTGAACAGAGCCAATGTATACTTTTCCAATATTTCGTATTCTTCGGGAGTGGCCAGACCTTGTTTCAGAATTTCTTCCTTAGAGATGTCTTCATCATGCAGGCCCATTTCGGCTTTAGTGGTTGGAGTAATGATTGGTTCGGGAAATTTCTGGTTTTCTTTCATTCCTTCGGGAAGTTTTACACCACAGATTTCACGAACGCCGTTTTTGTAAGCACGCCATGCGCTACCGCACAGGTAACCACGGACAATCATTTCCACAGGAAAACCTTGACACATAACTCCTACGGTAACCATAGGATCTGGAGTCGCCATTTTCCAGTTGGGGCAGATGTCGGTAGTTGCATCCAGAAATTTGGCTGCAATCTGGTTCAGCATTTGTCCTTTGTAGGGAATACCTTCAGGCAGAACTACGTCGAATGCGGAGATACGGTCGGTAGCTACCATTACTAACTTTTCGTCATTGATGTTGTATACATCACGCACTTTGCCGTGGTACACACTTTTCTGTCCCGGAAAGTTAAAGTCTGTTCTTGTTAATGCTTTACTCATGTCTTTATTTATAATTAAAATCAATAAATTCGTTTTATGTTTTCAGATTTTTCACTTCGTTCAGAATGACATGAATGAAGGGTTTTCTGTTTTTCTTCAAACTTCTCGTATGCTTCCACAATGCGGGTAACCAGTTTGTGCCGTACAATGTCCTTCTTGTTGAGTTCGATGAAACTGATTCCTTTCACGCCTTTCAGAATTTTTAGTGCCTGTATCAACCCCGAAGTTTGTGAAGATGGTAAGTCTATCTGTGTCATGTCACCTGTTACAATCATTTTGGTGTTCATCCCCATACGGGTGAGGAACATCTTAATTTGCTGGGTGGTGGTATTTTGAGCCTCGTCCAATATCACTACAGCATCATTCAAGGTGCGTCCGCGCATAAATGCCAATGGGGCTATTTGAATCACATTCAATTCCATATATTCTTTTAGCTTGGCGGCGGGAATCATATCTTGTAATGCGTCATACAGTGGTTGTAGATAAGGGTCAATCTTATCTTTCATATCACCGGGTAAAAATCCGAGTTTTTCTCCTGCCTCCACAGCCGGACGGCTCAAAATAATTTTTTTGATTTCTTTGTTTTTCAGGGAACGGACAGCAAGGGCGATAGCAGTGTATGTCTTTCCTGAACCTGCGGGACCGATAGCGAACAGCATATCGTTCTTTTCATATTCTTGTACCAGCTTCAACTGGTTCTCACTACGGGGAACGATCGGTTTTCCTGTTACACTGAATACAATAGTATCCCCTGTATTCTCTATTTGGGGTGAACGACCTTTCACTATGTCTAAAATCACTTCTTCTTTCAGTGAGTTATACTGGGCGCAATGCTTTTCCAATGCCAATATATTCTCTTCAAAAGCACACATTTCCTCTTCGTCTCCCAATACTTTGATGACATTTCCACGTGCCACAATTTTTAATTTGGGATACAAAGCTTGTATCATTTTCATATTGACGTTGTTTACGCCATAAAATATCACAGGATCAATATCCTCTAAAACTATATGTTTTTCTATCATTTAACTAGTTTAGGTACTTTATGTACTTGTTTATAGGGTGCAAATTTAATGAAAGGTTTTCATTGTTCTTATTTTCCGGGCAATTTATTTGCATAAGCTTTTTCAGAAAAAGGATTTTAATCTATCTTTGCGAGGAATTTGAAAAGATAGTTAGATTATGAATTGTATGAAAGGTGCATGTTGCACGCTATTGTCACTGTTGTTTTCCTTGACAGTTTCTTCCGGTTGCAAGGAAAAAGATATGTCCATGAAGATGAACGAGCCTCATAATATAAAAGGTGTAATTAGCTATAAACGTAGTTTCGGTGATTTGAATGATACTCATCTCAGTGTGGCGAAGAAAATAGGAATTCGTCCGTTGGCTTCTCGTTCGGAAGCAGAGGGGCTGGGTGGCAAATTGGTTCAGATAAAACCCTGTGAGCGTTATGCCATGGATTCGCTGACTCACTCCATTCCTTTTCTGATTCCGCAGGCTAGTGCGTTATTGGATACAATAGGAGCCAATTTTTTGGATTCATTGAGTTGCAAAGGATTGAATCCTAATCAAATCATTGTTACTTCTGTACTTCGTACGGCAGATGATGTGAAACGTCTTCGTCGTCGCAATGGAAATGCTTCTGCCAATTCAGCTCATGCTTTTGGGACAACTTTCGATGTCAGTTACCGTCGGTTTTGTAAAGTGGAAGACCCGGATGGACGTCCTATGCAGGATGTTAGTCCGGATACGCTGAAGTTGGTATTGGCCGAGGTACTCCGTGATCTTCGGAAATCGGACAAATGCTATATTAAATATGAGTTGAAACAGGGATGTTTTCATATAACAGCCCGCTGATTTATTGAATTTTCACTTGGTCGGAGGCTTTACGATGCGGTATTTCATATATTTGGCTTATGATGGAACGAATTATCACGGTTGGCAGATTCAGCCCAATGGTGACAGTGTACAGGAAACATTAATGCGTGCTCTTTCTACTTTTCTCCGTCAAGAAATAGAGGTAGTGGGAGCGGGACGTACTGATGCCGGTGTGCATGCGCGTCTCATGATCGCGCATTTTGATTATGACCGGGAGTTGGATTGTGTTCAGATAACGGAGAAATTGAATCGCTTGCTTCCTCCCGATATAGCGGTTTACGCTGTAAAGCGGGTGAAGGATGATGCGCATGCCCGTTTTGACGCGACTTATCGTACTTATAAGTATTATGTGACTACCCGGAAAGATCCGTTTAACCGTCACTATGCCTGGAGGCTTTTTAATTCATTGGATTTTGAGAAAATGAATGAGGCTGCCCGTGTATTGTTTGATTATACTGATTTTACCAGTTTCAGTAAATTGCATACTGATGTGAAGACGAATAATTGCCGGATTATGCATGCTGAATGGACGCAGGTGAGCGGGACAGAATGGGTATTTACTATTAAAGCTGACCGTTTTTTACGGAATATGGTAAGGGCTGTGGTAGGTACGTTGGTAGAAGTGGGACGTGGTAAAATGACTGTGGATGAGTTCAGGAAAGTGATAGAGGATAAAGATCGTTGTAGTGCCGGGAGTTCTGTTCCGGGACATGCCTTGTTTTTGGTAGATGTGGGATATCCGGAAGAACTGTTTATTGTTTCTCCGTCAGATATTTCCAATATCTGACAGGCATATCTTGCCGGTGTTTTCTGGGATTCCAACGTTCTTTGATGCAAATGGACTTGAAATATGTTTTCCAAAGTTTCTGAAACAATTTCTCATCATTGTCCATCAATGTTTCATTTAGCATTCCTGTGACCAGATGCGCTTGGCGGGGGTCTTCAAATGTTACTTCTTCCATCTCCGTCAGATTATAGTAATATCCATATTGTCGCTTCACATCATAAATGAGCCAACGCTGGTCGGCAAACCGGTCTTTGAAATGATCCACAGCCAGTGGCAGTGCGTTGAATTGAGGCTCTACGGCTGCAAAGAAAGTTCCGTCCGCAGCTTTTTGGAAACGGACGAACTGCATGAGGTGTACTCGTTCTCCATCTACTCTTTTATAGATTTTCGCAAGCTCCAGCACATCAGGATCGGCAAAGTTGGTTTCGATGGAATGAGGAGAGTTTATGGCCTTCCGGATATAGCGGAAAAGCATTTCGTCCACCTTTGGTAATTCTGATAACCAGCAGCAGGTCAGGCAGAACAGGGCATGCTTGGAGATTTTTTTCTGTAATCCGCGCCACACTCGTCCGGCTTTCTCTTCATCAGTGGCTATGTGTATGGCTTCATCATAAAATAAGGGTAGCGGCTCGCCTTCCATCAAGAGCGAGTCTGGAAAGGTTTTGCGGAAGTAGGCATCGAAAATGCAAGTCAGCAAGCCTTCAAATGTATGGTCATAGATAAACAGAATCATTCGTTATCAGTGAAGTTTAGTATTAATTGGCGTTCGTCCACTTTCTTTTTGGGTTTGGGTACTAACAGTCTGCGTACTCCTGTCGGGGTCAGTTCATTAACAGTTCGGGTGGGGAGTTCGTTGCAGGTTATGAAGTATTGCGCTTTTTTCATCACTACACCTATTTTTTTCAGTTCATAGAATCCCAGTTTGGAGAAGCGGCGTGATGCGATGATTTGTCTTGCCGATTTGATTCCGATGCCCGGTACTCTGAGAATCATTTCGTAATCTGCCTGATTTATATCTATCGGAAATAGTTCGGGATGCCGTAATGCCCAACCTAGTTTGGGATCGATTTCCAAATCCAGGTCGGGATAGGAGTCATCTACTATTTCTTCTACTTTAAATTGATAGAAACGTAACAGCCAGTCGGCCTGATACAAACGGTTCTCCCGTACCAATGGCGGCTGTTTCAGTGCCGGAAGTCGTTTGTCGTATGTATTTACGGATATATATCCTGAGTAGTAAACGCGCCTCATGGTGGGGTGTTGGTAGAGTGAAGAAGAAAGATAAAGGATGTCTTTGTCTGATTCGGTTGTGGCACCGACAATCATCTGCGTGCTTTGTCCGGCAGGAACGAAGCGTGGAACATGGCGGAATTTTTTCCGGTCTTCCTTATTGGTAAGTACTCCCTGCTGGATATAGCGCATGGGCTGGTACACACTTTTGTGATCTTTTTCGGGAGCCAGTAATTTCAGATTCTCTTCTTTGGGAATTTCTATGTTTACACTGAGGCGGTCAGCGTAGAGTCCGGCTTCATTAACTAGTTCGCGACTGGCTCCGGGGATGCTTTTCAGGTGAATATATCCGTTGAATTTGTGTACTAACCGCAGGTCTTTGGCAACACGTACCAACCTTTCCATGGTGTAATCCGGATTGCGTACAACGCCGGAGCTGAGGAAAAGCCCTTCTATATAGTTGCGCCGGTAGAATTCGATGGTGAGGTCTACCAGTTCGCTTACCGAAAGTGTGGCACGGGGAATGTCATTACTTCTTCTATTGATACAATAGGCACAGTCATATATGCAATAATTGGTCAGCATAATTTTCAGCAAGGATATGCAACGACCGTCCTCGGCGAAGCTGTGGCATATTCCCCAGCCGCCTACGGTGTTTCCCAATGTGCCTGATTGGTTACGGCGCACAGTCCCACTACTGGAGCAGGAAACATCATATTTGGCAGATTCTGCTAGTACTTTCAATTTGGCAAGGACATTCTCATTCATTTAATCAGAATATTTCTGCCAAAAATACAGATAGTCTTTGGAATGGGCAAACGGTTTGGCATTTTCTCCGTTAATTTTTAACTTCTTTGTTGGATTATGCTGTTCCTTTTTTCTAATTACAATATAAGCCCGCTTGCTTTAAGCAGGTGTGTATTGGTGGTGACTATAATTCTTTTAACTTCTTTGTGGAGAATATATGGGGTATTGGAACGGGGATGAACTCTGTATGAATTCCATCGCTTTTTTTATGTTAAGATGCTACTTAAACATTAGTTTATGTAATATAAATTAAGGCGGTTTGCAAATTATTTATTAATTTCGCACTTCATTTTTAATGTTTAATATAAAAAATATTTATGGAGTGGTTTAAGAAAAAAATGAGAGTCTTTCTTTTTGTCTGTTTGTTATTCCCTTTTTATAGTTATGCGGCAAAGATTTCTTTGTCTATAAGTGGTAAAATAGAAGATCATTCAGCAATGCTTTATTTTCCTGACGGAAGAGAACTTCCTATTTCAATAGATGCTTCAGGAAAGGGAGAATTGGTAGTCGATGTTACGGAGCCTGTTTATGTGGCATTAGGTTATCATTATATAAGTCGTACTTTGTTGCTTACACCTGATACAGATATACAAATTTCTTTTGAAAATAAAAAATTTGGAGAACGTGTAGCCATTACAGGCACAGGTTCACAAGTAAATATCTATTTGAATAACGGACGTTTGAAAGCAGCAAAAATTGATGATATGGCATTAGGAGAAAAAGCGTTCTTTTTGAAAATGGATAGTATTTTGAATGTAAATCTGCAAGAGTTGGATCATGCCGGATTATCAGAGGAAATTAATGAAATGGAGAAAATACGTTTGAAATATTTTACTTGTGCTACATTGCCTTCTTATCCTTATTTCCATATGCGTATAGCTAAGGATTCTACTTATGAAGCTTCTTTAGAATATTGGAGTAAGTTACAGGAGTTGATGGTTATGGATGCTTCTTTGTTGCGATATGACGAATTCCGTTCATTTTTGGTTGAGGCGGTAAGCAGAGTGGCAAGAAAACAATACCCGGAATCAAAGTCTTTGGATGCGGTAGTCCGATATGTGGAATCGGAAGTGAAGGAGCCTGGTATTGCAGAGTTCTTAATAAATAAGAATGTATATGCTTATGTAGAGAGATATGGACTTGATTCTGCTGATGCTTATTGTGCTGTGTTCGATCGGTATGTAAAATCACCGCTATTGGTGAAGAATTTTGAGACATTGTGCAATCGTTGGCGCAAATTGTCGGTAGGAGCTCTTTCTCCAAATTTTAACTGTACGGATTTGTCTGGTAAAAAAGTTTCTCTTTCTGATTTTAAGGGAAAGTATGTATATATAGATATTTGGGCTACTTGGTGTGGTCCTTGCCAACGTGAAATTCCACATTTGCAAAAGTTAGAAGAAAAATACCATGGAAAAGATATTTATTTTGTTAGTATCTCATGTGATAATAACAAAAAAGCATGGGAAAATAGAGTGAGGGCTGGTTTAAAGGGTATTCAGTTGCATTTTGTAAATGGAGATACATTTATGAATGACTACATGATAAAGGGGATTCCCCGTTTTATTCTTTTAGATAAGGAAGGAAAAATTATATCGGTGGATATGAGTCGTCCTTCTGATCCCAAAACAATAGCTAAATTAGATGAATTACTTAACTGACTTTTATATTGATAAATTTTTTTAATTTTATGAGTGAAGAATCAGTAAACTCAAGAAGGTGCAAAGGGGGAAATCTGTTTTTTTCAAGAATTCTTTTTTGTATTTGTTTGTGTGGACCGGTAGCTTATGCGTTGGCAGAGGAAAGTACTGTCGTTTCAGAAATACGGCAGAATGAAAAAAAATCTATTTCGGGAGTGGTTACAGATACTAATGATGAACCGTTGATTGGAGCGACTGTATTGGTAAAAGGAACTCAGAATGGTACCGTAACAGATGTGGATGGACGTTTCCATCTGAAGGTAAACAGTGGGGAAACACTTGTGGTTTCATATATTGGTATGAAATCAAAAGAAGTGGCGGTTGTGGATGGAAAGAAAGAGCTTTTTATTCGGTTGGATGCGGACACTGAAATGTTGGATGAAGTGTTGGTTACTGGATATCAGACTTTGTCGAAAGAACGTTCTACGGGTGCGTTTTCTAAAGTTTCTACTGAAAAGTTAGAGTTGAAACGTATGGATAACTTGTCTTCTATGCTTGAGGGACAAGTGGCTGGATATGTGAATGGACAGATTCGTGGTGTCACAACCATGAATGCTGTCGCGAATCCGATGGTCGTGATTGATGGATTTCCTGTAGAAAATACAACATTAGACAGAATAGGGCAGACAACTGAAAATATGCCTGATTTAAATCCGGAAGATATTGAAAGCGTAACAGTGCTGAAAGATGCTGCTGCTGCTTCTATCTACGGTGCGCGAGCTGCTAATGGCGTGATTGTGATTACTACGAAAAAGGCTAAAGAAGGTAAAGCGGAAGTAAGTTTTTCTTCTACCTTTACAGTGCACCCTTATTCTTATTATAAAAAAAATCGGACTAATGCGGCTGATGTTATTGCTATGGAACGTGAATGGGCGACTATGGCATTGAGTACGCCTGAGGCTGCGGAGATGCAGGCTGCCGATTTGCGTGAAAACGGACCATATCCTAGTTTGGGAGTTAATACTTTGTTAGATATGTACACTGGGAAAATCAGTATGGCTGAGGGAGATAAAATTCTGAATCAGTTGGCTTCCTACGGTTATCAATATTATGATCAGGCAGAAAAATATGGTAAGCGTAACCCTTTTTACCAGCAGTATAATTTGAGGGTAGGTAAAACAACAGAGCGTAATTCTTTTAATTTCTCTACTACTTATTGGGATAATGATTATGAGGATATAAATCATAGTGATTGGAAATTAGGTATCAATATTACTAATTCATTACAGCTAACCAATTGGTTGCATTTTGATACAGGCGTTTATCTGAAATATGGCAAAGAGAAGAACCAGTCATATGATTTGTTTGATCCGGGCTTTTCTGTCATGCCTTATGATCCGTTGGTCAATGCAGATGGAAGTTATTTTGTGGCACCTTCACAAAGTGACAAGTCACGTCGTGATTTAGTGGATCAATATGGGCTGTATTCAGAAGATCTCGTGCCGATGGATGAGTTGAATTATGCTCTTAATACAACCAAAACTTTTGAAACCCGCGCTTATGCTAAGTTGAAGTTTGATTTGACTTCTTGGTTGAATTACAATGTGATGTTCCAATATGAAACAAGTGATTCGGATTATGAATCATTGGGTGAGAAAGAGTCAAATTTTATGCGTAAGCGTATTAATGATTTTACCAGCAAATCACCGAATGGCAGTTCTTTGGTATATAATCTGCCGAATGGAGATTCGTTTCATACGTTGAAGAACAGCAAACATAGTTATAACTTCCGTCAACAGTTGAGTCTTGATAAAACATTTGATGAAAAGCATAATTTAGTATGGATATTAGGACAGGAAGTGCGCCATTCATTGATTAATTTTGATGAAAATACGGTATACGGATATGATCCGGAGCTTAAAACATGGCAAAATTATAATATGAAAGATTTGGCTTATTTTTCGGGCTTGTTAGGATCTGCTCAGTTAGATCAGAATAGTATTGCTTCGTCTCGTGAATTGCTTAATCGTTTTGTTTCCTTCTATTCGAATGCATCGTATACGTATGATGATAAATATGTACTTTCTGGAAGTATTCGTTGGGATCGTTCGAACTTGTGGGGAACTAATTCGAAATACCAGAATAAACCTTTATGGTCAGTCGGGGGAAGTTGGAATATCTATAAAGAGAAATTCTTTCAAGCGGATTTTGTAGACATGTTGAAATTACGCGCTTCATACGGTATTGGTGGTAATATTGGGCGTAATACAGCTCCCTATCTGATAGCTTCCTATTATGATTCCAGCCTTGTGGATGGTATGGCAGGGTCTGTGAATACTCCTCCCAATAAGGATATCCGTTGGGAAAAGACAACGACTGTGAATGTAGGTGTAGATTTTGCTTTGTTCCGTCATCGTCTGTCGGGAACAATAGAGTATTATAATAAATATAGTGTTGATCTACTTGCTGCTATAAATGGTAGTCCTACACAAGGGTTTGGCTATACAACGTTGATGACGAATAATGGAAAAATGGTAAACCGGGGAGTGGAAATCACTTTGAGCGGAGAGATTATCCGTCAGAAGGACTTTAGTTGGAACGCTTCATTGTTATATGCATTTAATCGTAATAAAGTAAAACACATCAGTGTGCAACCAAGTTTGTGGGATAGCCGTATAAGTATGCCTACCAGTTATCCTATGGTTGGAAAACCATTATATGGTATTTATGCGTATAAGTGGGCTGGATTGAATGAGAATGGTGATCCACAGGTATATGATGCGGAAAATAATGTCACTTCAGGTCCTGCACGTGATTATCATGCATTGGTTTATTGTGGTACGACTGTTCCTATACATAATGCTTCGTTAACCAATGTATTACGTTATAAAGGTTTTGAATTTTCAGCAATGCTGATTTGGATGCAGGTCACAAGTTGCGGTCAAGCAATATTCCAAGCATTAATATGTCGAACGGACGTATTACATCTACTGCTAAGGGTATAGTGGACCGTTGGACTCAGCCTGGGGATGTAACGGACGTACCACGTCTGCTTTTCTCTAATGATACGGAGAATTTTAATACACACCGTACGGAATTATATCGTTATTCGGATTTGTTTGTGTATGATGCATCAAATATTCGTTTGAGTAATATTTCATTGGCGTACAGAGTTCCGGCCCATTGGTGCAAGAAAATTTCTCTTTCCGGCGCTCGTCTTCAGTTCAATGTAGAGAATGTAGCAACATTTGCTTTTGATAGTAAAGCGAATTACGATTTAGGCGGTAAAGTGAAACCGAATTATGTATGGGGATTGTATTTGAATTTTTAAAGGATGAATAATATGAAAAAACAAATGATAAAGATAAGCAGTCTGCTTTTTGTTATGGTGGCTATGATGCTTTCCGCTTGTGATGATTATTTGGATGATGTGCCGAAAGGGCAGAAGATTCCGAAGACATGGGAAGACTATAATGCTTTTATCCGAAATAATTTTTCCTACCATTTTCTTGATCCCGATCAGCTTGCGGTATTAGCAGGAGATATATTTAAACTTCCTTCTGCCGTAACTAGTCCGTCGTTAACACGTGCCAATTATTACGCAGATGAATCTGTAAATCGAATAGACTTAATGACAGGCAATGATAAGAACCCTTATTTTAATGCTTATGAGGGACTTTTTGCGTGGAATCTAATCGTAGAGGATGTACCGGATGCGACAGAATGTACGGAGGTTCAGCGCCGTCAGTTAATAGCTCAGGGACGTGTTCTTAGAGCCATGCATTATTTTTATTTGGCTAATTTTTATGCTGACCAGTATGATGAGGCTACTAAGGATAAACTGTCAGTTCCTTTGATAACTTCGGCTTCTGTGGAGGCTCCGTCGCCGCAGGTAACTTTGCAAACAATCTATGAGTTTATGCTTGATGATTTGAATAAGGCGGTTGAAGATCTGCCTGTACATAGTGAGTCGATTCTTCATCCTAATCGGGCACTTGGATATGGTATGTTGGCTCGAGTGTATTTGTCTATGGGGGATTATGACAATGCTTTGAAGAACGCTTCATTGGCATTGGAGCAAAATGACCAGCTTTTTAACTGGATAGATCTTTATGAGGCGGATAAGGAGCGCTATGATGATCCCAAGAATTATACATCAGGGGTAGCCGGTAATCCTGAAACAGATAATGTAGAGAATTATATTTATTGTTATGGATCTTCCACTTCAGGCTGGACTGGCTTGAATAACACAAGCTACGCTATTTCTCCTGAACGGGCGGCTCGTTTTGAAAAGGGGGATACTCGTCTGCTGACCCATTGGAAATCCAGAGTGTCATCTTCCGGTATTCCTTATTATGCGGGTATCTATGCTTTGGAAATGAATAAAGGAGGTATGCGTTCACCTGAAATGTATTATATAAAGGCCGAATGTTTGGCTCGTAAAGGGGGAGAAGCTAATATTAGAGAAGCAATGGAACTGGTGAATAAGGTGAGAAAAACACGTATTCTTCTTGAGTTTTATCAAGATTGGACTGCTGCAACAACGAAAGAAGCAGTGGAAAAAATAATAAGAGATAAAGAGAGTGAATATATCCAGACTCAGGTTATATATTGTGATTATAGACGTTTGAATAAGGATCCGGAGTATGCCCGTACTTTTCCACGCACTATTGAAGGAAAAGAGTATATTCTAAAGTCTGATTCGCATTTATGGATTATGCCTTTTCCGCGTGAAGCCGTATCTAATCCTGGAAATGGAACGATTACACAGAATGTGGAAAAGTAATAAAGCGATAATTTTGCGATAGAATTTATATTATCGATAGGAGTATTCTGAAAAGATTAAGAAATATCCGGATATCCTATAGAGAGAAACAAAAAGGGCGGAACAAAAAATCCGCCCTTTTCTCGTTTTATTATTTTTCAAATTGGATTAGTGGCAATGTCCGCATCCACAGTTGTTTTCATCACTACAACCATCACCGCATCCACCTCCGCAGTCACCACAACCACAGCCGCATCCTTCTCCACTCATCATTTTTACCATTTCCTGAATTTCTTCATTAGTGGCTGTGCGGGATTCTACTACTTCACCTTCAAAAGTGAGATCTTTACCTGCATGAGGATGGTTTAAATCTACAGTAACAGTGTCATTGGTTACTTCGCTTACGGTAGCGTAGAAGTGATGGCCTTCATTGTCCTGTAAGGGAATGACAGCCCCCGGGAAGATACGTTCTTCATCAAAAACACCATCAATGGTGAACATATCTTTAGATACAGTGCGCACACCTTCGGGCATATATTCTCCGTAGGCTTCTGCGGTAGGAATGACAAATTCAAATTTATCACCCTTCTTCAAGGCTGTTATTTCTGTTTCAAAGCGTTCCAGTGTGGTTCCTAAGCCGGATATGAACTGGAAAGGATGTTCTACAGTTGCTTCTTCTACCAATGTTTTCTGGCCGTCTTGCATTACATAAAGTTTGTATGCTACGGTGATGTACTTATTTTCCATGTTTTCTTATTATAATAATGTAATATAAACTACTTACGTAAGTTTTCCGTTGGCAAAGATACGAATTAATTCCCCTTAATCCTTTGTTATTACGTTTATATTACATAAATTTGTTATTATGATACTATAAATGCATTTTCGGTGGCGTTTAATCCTTGATATAAATCAATTAACTGCTCGTTTTGATAGATGTTTGCTTTAATTAACAGATATATGACAACATGTTATAAAGCATGTTGTTATATTTGCAACGTAAAGAGAAAGAGATAACGAGATTGTTTTTAAAAGGTATTATTTAGTTCTTAGGTACTAAGTAAATTGTTTTTAGGTTTAACAAATTAAAATTTTAGGTATTATGAAACGTTTAGTATTGTTGGTTGTAGTGGCATTAGGAATGTCAGCTACAAGTTTTGCAGGAGAAAAAGTAGAAGGTAAAGATTGGAAGGTAGATGTTAACGTCGCAAAGTTGAGCAAATATTTGAATCTGGATGCACGTCAGATGGAGGAGGTTGCTAATATTTCTGATTATTTTGCTGACAAAGTGCAAAGCGCAAGCTACGCAAAAGAAGCTAAACAAGGTAAAAAATTGCGTGAAGCCGTATATGGAAACTTCAAACTGATGAAACGTACATTGACAAATGAGCAGTACAAGAAGTATGTGCAGTTGTTGAATGTCACATTGAAAAACAAAGGGTTGGATTCCTATATGGAAGATGCGGCGAATAAATAAATTTATAAAGTGAAATAAATGAATAGAAAAGAGAGTGCATTGGTTTGTATTCTCTTTTTTATTTATCCGTCGGAAGATATAGTGTATATTTGTGATAAAATGATTGTTTAAAGCCCGATTTAGTTACGAATGATAATTTATAAGAAAAAAAATCTTCATTTTATTTGTTTGTTACAAAAAACGCTTTACCTTTGCAGTCGTTAAAGAAACAAAGAAAACAGATATATGAATATTACTACTCTAAATAACCTGGCAGTCCTGCATATTATTCGCGTCGTGGTGGTCACACTGGGAGCGTGAGAAAGGTTGTGTATGTGTAGTTGTACATATAAAGAAATAATTGAAAGCCTTTCTCACATGGTGAGGAAGGCTTTTTCAATAAGTATAGGACGTTATAGATTTAGAATAAGATGAAGAATCAGTTACGCAGTTCGTTTAGCACACAGGGTCGCCGTATGGCAGGAGCGAGAGCTTTATGGGTAGCTAACGGCATGAAAAAAGAAATGATGGGCAAGCCCATTATAGCCATAGTAAATTCGTTTACACAGTTTGTTCCGGGACATACCCATCTGCATGAAATAGGTCAGCAAGTGAAAGCCGAGATCGAAAAACTGGGATGTTTTGCAGCAGAGTTCAATACAATTGCCATTGATGACGGAATAGCTATGGGACACGATGGTATGCTATATTCACTGCCCAGTCGTGATATCATTGCCGACAGCGTGGAATATATGGTGAATGCTCATAAGGCGGATGCAATGGTGTGTATCAGTAATTGTGACAAAATCACTCCGGGTATGCTGATGGCTGCCATGCGGCTGAACATACCGACTGTTTTTGTATCGGGTGGTCCTATGGAGGCAGGAGAATGGAATAACCAGCATCTTGATTTGATAGACGCCATGATTAAATCTGCTGATGCATCGGTCAGCGATGAGGATGTGGCTCAAATAGAAGATAATGCGTGTCCCGGCTGTGGATGCTGTTCAGGTATGTTTACGGCTAATTCCATGAATTGTCTTAATGAGGCTATTGGTCTGGGACTTCCGGGTAATGGCACTATTTTGGCAACTCATGCCAACCGTACTCAGTTGTTTAAAGATGCGGCTGCTCTGATAGTGAAGAATGCTTATAAATACTATGAGGAAGGAGATGACAGCGTGTTGCCACGCAGCATTGCTACTCGTGATGCTTTTCTGAATGCCATGACATTGGATATTGCAATGGGTGGTTCCACCAATACTGTGCTCCATCTTTTAGCTATCGCCCACGAGGCGGAAGTAGATTTCAAGATGGATGATATTGATATGCTTTCACGCCATGTGCCTTGTTTGTGTAAAGTAGCTCCGAACACACAGAAATATCATATCCAGGATGTGAACCGTGCCGGCGGTATCCTTAATATATTGGGAGAATTATCCAAGGGTGGTTTGCTGAAAACCGATGTGAAACGAGTGGACGGTCTGACATTGGCGGAAGCTGTCGAAAAATATAATATATGTAAGAAGGAAGTGGATACTGAAGCAAAACGTATCTATTCAAGTGCTCCGGGAAACAAATTCAATATAAAGCTGGGTTCTCAGAATGCTGTTTATAAAGAACTGGATACAGATCGTGCCAATGGTTGTATCCGTGATTTGCAACATGCTTATAGTAAGGACGGAGGTTTGGCTGTTTTGAAAGGGAACATTGCACAGGATGGTTGCGTAGTGAAAACAGCCGGAGTGGATGAAAGTATTTGGAAATTCTCGGGACCTGCCAAGGTGTTCGATTCGCAGGATGCTGCTTGTGAAGGTATTCTAGGAGGAAAGGTAGTCAGCGGAGATGTTGTTGTTATCACTCATGAAGGTCCGAAAGGTGGTCCCGGTATGCAGGAAATGCTTTATCCTACTTCTTATATCAAATCCAAGCATTTAGGAAAAGAATGTGCTCTGATTACCGACGGACGTTTTAGTGGAGGAACCTCGGGATTAAGCATCGGGCATATTTCTCCCGAAGCTGCAGCGGGTGGTAATATCGGAAAAATAGTGGATGGTGATATAATTGAAATCGATATTCCGAACCGCAGTATCAATGTGAAACTGAGCGACGAAGAATTGGCCGCCCGACCGATGGCACCGGTGACCCGCGACCGTAAAGTTCCTAAAAGCTTGAAGGCATACGCTAGTATGGTAAGTTCTGCAGATAAAGGAGGAGTGAGAATCATTGACTAAATTAGAAATTAAAAATTGAGAATAAAAAACAGTTTCGTTGTCATCGGTCAGTTGTCCGGCATCGTATTTTTTTGAATCTCAATTCTCAACTAAACAATTATGGCAAAAGAAAAGATAACAGGAGCAGAGGCGATGATGCGTTCTTTGGAGTATCAAGGAGTAAAAACTCTTTTCGGATATCCCGGAGGTTCTATCATGCCTACTTTTGATGCTTTATATCATCATAAAGATACATTGAACCATATATTGGTCCGTCATGAACAGGGAGCTGCCCATGCAGCACAGGGATTTGCCCGCGTATCCGGGGAGGTTGGTGTCTGTTTGGTGACTAGCGGACCCGGTGCGACAAATACCATCACCGGCATTGCCGATGCTATGATTGACAGCACGCCTATTGTGGTGATTGCCGGACAGGTAGGAGCTTCTTTTTTGGGTACGGATGCTTTTCAGGAAGTAGATCTGGTGGGTATCACTCAGCCTATTACCAAATGGAGTTACCAAATTCGCCGTGCGGAAGATGTAGCTTGGGCTGTAGCCCGTGCTTTCTATATAGCCAAAAGCGGACGTCCCGGTCCTGTTGTTCTGGACTTTGCCAAGAATGCACAAGTGGAGATGGTGGATTATGAACCGATGAAGCTTGATTTTATCCGTAGTTATGATCCGGAACCTAATCCTGATAAGGAATCTCTTCAGGAGGCTGCCGAATTGATAAACAATGCCCAAAGGCCATTAGTGTTGGTAGGGCAGGGGGTAGAGTTGGGTAACGCGCAAGATGAGTTACGTGCATTCATAGAAAAAGCCGATATGCCTTGTGGCTGTACTTTGCTGGGACTTTCGGCTATACCGACTTCGCATCCTTTAAATAAAGGAATGTTAGGTATGCATGGAAATCTGGGTCCCAATGTCAAGACTAATGAATGTGATGTGTTGATTGCCGTAGGTATGCGTTTTGACGACCGTGTAACCGGAAAATTAGATACATATGCTAAACAGGCAAAGGTGATTCATTTGGATATTGACCATTCTGAAATAGACAAGAATGTAAAAGTGGATGTACCCGTATTAGGTAATTGTAAACATACGCTAGCTATGCTGACGCAACTTATCCGGGAGAATAAACACTCCGAATGGATTGATAGCTTTGCTGAATATGAAAAGACGGAATATGAACATGTTATCAGTAAAGAAATTCATCCTGTTGACGGGGCGTTGAATATGGGTGAAGTGGTGCGTGCGGTGAGTGAGGCTTCGAATAATGAGGCCGTACTGGTGACAGATGTGGGACAGAACCAAATGATGGCTGCTCGTTATTTTAAATACAGTAAGAACCGCAGCATCGTAACTTCAGGTGGATTGGGAACAATGGGATTCGGTCTTCCCGCTGCTATAGGCGCTACTTTCGGTTGCCCGGATCGTACTGTATGCGTATTTATGGGTGATGGCGGTTTGCAGATGAATATTCAAGAATTGGGAACTATCATGGAGCAAAAAGCGCCGGTAAAGATTATTTTGTTGAACAATAACTATTTGGGTAATGTTCGTCAGTGGCAAGCTATGTTTTTCGGTCATCGTTATTCATTTACTCCGATGTTGAATCCGGATTACATGAAGATTGCCGAGGCATACGAGATTCCTGCCCGTCGTGTCATGAAGCGCGAGGAATTGCAGGATGCTATCCATGAAATGCTGGCTAATGACGGGCCGTTCCTGTTGGAGGCTTGTGTGATAGAAGAGGGAAATGTATTGCCGATGACACCTCCGGGAAGCTCGGTGAATCAGATGTTACTGGAATGCTAATTTAATAATTATGGATAAGACATTATATACATTAATCGTTCATTCAGAAAATATCGCCGGTTTGCTGAATCAGATTACGGCTGTGTTTACTCGTCGCCAAATCAATATCGAAAGTCTTAATGTTTCTGCGTCTTCCATCAAGGGAGTGCATAAATATACTATTACTGTCTGGACTACTCAGGATGTGATAGAAAAGGTGGTGAAGCAGATTGAGAAGAAAATAGATGTTTTGCAGGCACATTATTTTACTGATAGTGAGATTTATCAGCATGAGATTGCTTTGTACAAGGTTTCTACTCCTGAATTTCAGGAGAATCCTATGGCATCTAAAGTTATCCGCCGTTATAGTGCCCGCATTGTAGAAGTAAATCCGGTTTTCTCTATTGTTGAAAAGAATGGAATGAGTGAGGAAATTACCGCTCTTTATGAGGAGTTGCGCGGATTGGGGTGTGTATTGCAGTTTGTACGTTCGGGACGTGTGGCGATTACTACCAGCTGTTTCGAGCGTGTGAACGAATATCTGACCCAACGCGAGGAAAAGTATCGCCAGCAAAAAACGGAATAATGATGAGTGAGAATAAAGTAGGAACATACAGATTTGTGGCAGAACCCTTTCACTGTGATTTCAGTGGAAAGTTGACTATGAGTGTGCTGGGTAACCATTTGCTGAATTGTGCCGGCTTTCATGCTGCCGACCGGGGATTTGGAATTGCTACACTCAATGAGAATCATTATACATGGGTACTTTCCCGTTTAGCTGTAGAGTTAGAGAATATGCCTTGTCAATATGAGGGATTCAGTATTCAGACATGGGTGGAGAACGTGTATCGCCTTTTTACAGACCGTAATTTTGCAATTTTGGATAAGGAAGGAAAAGCTGTCGGATACGCCCGTTCCGTATGGGCGATGATCAGTATGGAAACTCGCAAACCAGCTGACTTGCTTACGCTTCACGGAGGTAGTATCACTGATTATGTATGCGATAAGGAATGTCCTATAAGCAAGCCCGGTCGTATTAAGGTGACAGAGAAAACTCCGGTTTCTGAATACCAGACCAGATATAGCGATATTGATATCAATGGTCATGTGAACAGTATTAAGTATATAGAACATATTCTCGACCTGTTTCCTATAGAATTTTTTAAGGAGAAACGGATTAAACGTTTTGAGATGGCTTATGTAGCTGAAAGTTATTATGGTGATATATTGAGTTTCTACCGCGAGGAAGTGGGGGAGAAAGAATATGATATAGAGGTGAAGAAGAATGGCACAGATGTTGTCGTTCGCAGTAAGGTGATATTTATTTAGAATCTAATTTTTAATTTTTAATTTATAATTTAAAATGGCACAATTGAATTTTGGCGGCGTTACAGAAACTGTAGTTATCCGCGATGAATTTCCTTTGGAAAAAGCACGTGAAGTATTGAAAGATGAAACAATCGCTGTGATCGGGTATGGTGTGCAGGGACCGGGGCAGTCTTTGAATCTCCGGGACAATGGTTTCAATGTAATCGTTGGTCAGCGTCCGGGAAAAACATATGAAAAAGCAGTTGCTGACGGATGGGTTCCGGGTGAAACTCTGTTTGGTATTGAAGAGGCTTGTCAGAAAGCGACTATCGTAATGTGTCTGTTATCTGATGCAGCTGTTATGTCTGTATGGCCGACTATCAAACCTTGCTTGACTCAAGGCAAGGCACTTTATTTCTCTCATGGCTTTGCTATTACTTGGAGTGACCGTACAGGGGTAGTTCCTCCTGCTGATATTGATGTGATCATGGTAGCTCCTAAAGGGTCGGGTACTTCACTGCGTACCATGTTCTTGGAAGGTCGTGGTTTGAACTCTTCATACGCTATCTATCAGGATGTAACCGGCAAGGCTTATGAACGTACTATTGCATTGGGTATTGGTATCGGTTCAGGCTATTTGTTCGAAACTACTTTCCAGCGTGAAGCAACTTCTGACTTGACTGGTGAACGCGGTTCTTTAATGGGGGCTATCCAAGGATTGTTGTTGGCTCAGTATGAAGTATTGCGTGAAAACGGACATAGCCCTTCTGAAGCGTTTAATGAAACTGTAGAAGAATTAACCCAGTCATTGATGCCTTTGTTTGCTAAGAATGGTATGGACTGGATGTATGCTAACTGCTCTACTACTGCTCAGCGCGGTGCATTGGATTGGATGACTCCGTTTCATGATGCTATCAAACCTGTAGTTGAAAAGTTATATCACAGTGTGAAGACTGGCAACGAGGCTCAGATTTCTATCGATTCTAACTCTAAACCCGATTATCGTGAAAAATTGGAAGAAGAATTGAAAGCATTGCGTGAAAGCGAAATGTGGCAGACGGCTGTAACCGTACGTAAACTTCGTCCTGAAAATAATTAATAGTTAGTATTTAGTATAGAAAGCGGGGGTGCGATGAGGCATCTCCGCTTTCTTTTATATATATTAATGTTAGTGGTATTGTTTATATCATGTGTAGTCGCTAATTTTGTGAAAACTTGACTTAGACATGAATAATAGATTATCACTTTTATTAATAGGGTGCATATTTCCCTTTCTATCTTTTTATGCACAAAAGAATATGAATCTTCCACCATATTATCCCACAGTAAAAGGTATTACGGATTATGCTGTGTGGCAGCTTGTATATCCGGATTCTTTATTAAAGGCGGATATTGCAGGTGAAGCAGTGTGTACACTCCGCATTGATAGTTTGGGTATTGTCCGTAGTAAATATATTGAAGCCACTCATCCTTTGTTTGCCAAGGCGGCCGAAGATGTGATTGAGGGGATGCGTGAATGGCAGCCTGCAAAGAAAGCGGGTAGAGATATAGATAGTACTGTAGTCTTTCATATTCCTTTTAATCCTGATATTTACAGTGACCGTATTTGGCGGCAGCAGCAAGTTCTGGAATCTTGCAGGGGACAATTTGTCGATTCCATGCCTGTCTTTCCAGATGATATTCGTAGTCTTGTTATGGGAAATATGGGTTGGCCTGATGATAAAGTGGATAAAGCCGTTGCTATTTGCCGTTTTACGGTGAATGAAAACGGGGAGATTATGAATATCCGTGTGATAAAAGGCACTCATCCGGCTTTTGATAAAGAGGCTATACGTATTCTTTCTAATTTTCCCCGGCTGATTCCTGCCATGAAAAACAGCAAACCTGTGCCATATGATTATTTTTTGACTATGCGTTTTTGGAAAGAGGATCTGGAACATTATTTATTGTATAGGGAATGTGCACAGGAAGATTTGGAAAAGACCACTTGGGAGCCTTATAGATACTCTTCTTATCCCGGTGGTACTGTTGCTTTGACGCAATTTATAAATTCTCATCTGAAAATAACTCCCGAAATGAAAGCTACGGGAAAGCAGGGACGGGTGATTTATAGTTTCAATGTGGATATAGATGGTTCAATGAAAGATTTTCGGCTGGTGAGAGGACTTGATCCATTAATGGATGCCGAAGCATTGCGGGTACTTCAATTAGTGAATGAAAAATGGAGTACGGGGTATTATTTCAATTCAAAGAAATGGTATCGGGAGTTTTATGTGAATCAATTCACCATTCCCATTATTTTTAGTTGGTAGCTTATACATATTGCTACTTTGGACTTGAGATTTCGATGTTTTGACAGTTTTTGGAGTACACCTGTAACATTAAGGAGGATTACCGTTCTTGAAGGATCATTTTGTTCTTCGGTCAACTTTCGGAAGTATCTCTGACCTGTCAGCTTTTCGATACAGGAACTTCGAGCATGTATGCCCTCATGCTCTCATTGTGTGTATAACAGGCTAATTATAAATTACTTATGTGTTGACGGTAAAAATACTTGCTCTCACTTATACTCTCATGCCCTCACTATGTTTTGAAGTTTCTTTTTACATAACATGCTTGTTGTCAGTTATGTATATTTTTTACAGGCTGTTTGTGTTTGATGCAAAGTAGGACATTTTCAGGCTTTTCTATCGTAAGAAGTATGCATGAGAAGGGTTTCTACGAAATGAGGCTTACGATGGAATTTCCGGCAGGGGTAAAAAAGATCAAGACGTTTTTAAAAAAGCTCTTGTTCTTTTTTAAAAAGGCGGTTATCTTTTTTTAAAAGCTCTTGATCTTTTAAAAAAACGTCCTGTCACCAACGACAGGAAGAATATAAAAACAGGCTGTACCAATCATTTGATACAGCCTGTTTTTATATTTATAAGATTATATACTACAGATTAGAAGTACAGATAACGGTCATCTTTCACTTCAGCTTTTTTGTAGAGGTCATTGATGAAACTGCTAGCATAACGTCCTGCCATATTAGACAAGTTGTTTTCTTCGTTTTTAGCATCAAATTCTTCTGCACTTTTTTCTTTGTTATAAACCTGAATCATGTAAACACCTGCATTACCCTTGATAGGACCAGTTAACTTGTTTACTTCAGCTTTGCTTGCATAAGCACCTAAAGCTGGTTCGCTGGCGCGAGTTACTGAAACATATGCCGGAGCAGAGAAAGTGATATGTTTTACAGAATCGCTAACTGCATTTGCCATATTTTTCACTTGGGCAATGCTGTTTGCGCCTTTCATTTCAGCTATCAGTTTTTCAGCTTTTTTATCTTTGATGATTTCTGCTTTCAGCATGTCGGCAACCAAGTTGATATTACGATATCCGGCAGGATTAATCTTTTCAAGAGCAACTACCATCAGATGATCGTTCTCACCACATTCATACAATGGAGACACTTCACCTTCTTTGGCTGCAAAAATCCATTTCAACGCTTCACGGGTTCCTTTTACACCACCCACACGGTGTTCTGCGCTACGGAAATCAGCACGTTCTAACAAGCGGTATCCGCTTTCTTCTGCATTGGCAACAATCTTATCCATTGTAGTGTTCTGCGCTACGAATTGGCTGAAATCATTGTATGCCTTGTTGTATGTTTCTTTGCTGAATTCAACCGGACGTTTAATCACTGCAACTTTATATTTATCTTTCATGGCTTTTTTATCCAACACTTGAAGAATAACGTTAGCTTGTCCGATCTGAAGATTGCTTAATTCTTTAACATTAGAATTAATCAATGTGTTGATGTATTTAGCATTGTCAGCATCTAATGCAGCACCTTCATAGTTGCGTGCAGTCAACCAGGTTGCTTCACCTGTCTGACCATATTTTTTTGCGATATCAGCAAAGTCAGCTCCATCTTTCAGTGCATTGAAAATACTATCGGCTAAAGTTGCGGTTTTAGCAGCATCTTCAGCATATACCTGAATTTGACGATATTGGATTGAATCGGGAGCAGTCTGCTTGGCAATAATTTTAAAAGCATTATATGAATCATCTGCCTGATTATAGTAAGGACCATATACTTCGTTGATAGTTACAGAGTCCAAACGAGCAACTACATCATTAGGATATACAGTCTTGTTGATTGCAATTTCAGAAAAAGGAACAACAGAGCCGGTGGAACGGATGAATGTGTTCATGTCGGCAGCGGTACCTAGCTGGTTGGCATATTCGGTTACTTCATTTAATACTTCTTTGCGATCTTCTTCAGATGGAGTTACCAATACATCAATGTATTTGATGTTACGAGTTTCAACCGGCTGTTCGAAAGAACTTTTTTTCTTGTTATACAGATCTTTGATTTCGCTGTTTGAAACCGTGATAGTTGAATCGCTGATAGAAGAATAAGGAATTGCAGCCAGTAAAACGTCTGATTGTTCAGTGCGTGATGTAAACGCATCTTCAGCTGCAACCGGATTTGAGATCAATGATTTTGCAATCAGGTTCTGATATTTTTCAGCTAAAGTAGATTGGATCAAAGTCTTTTCAATAAAATTCCAAAAAGCTCCCATTTTTTGATAGTATTCTACATATTGTGCAGGCATTTTGCTTGCATCCAGGTGAGCGTAATCTACCAGGAATTTTTTCAGCATATCTTTGTCGAAAGCACCGGTTTGCGGATTGCGGAACGGAGTTTGCATTAATAAGGGGTTAGTACCCTCCTCAATGATTGCTTGAACTTCAGCTTTGCTGACAGTCAGTCCCAATTTTGCAGCTTCTGCTGCGATTAATTGGTTATTTACGTAAGATTGCCATACTTGGTCTTTCACTTGAGTCAGTTGGTCGTCATTTAATGCAGAAACACCTTGTGTCAATTTAATGACTTCTGTGTATTCGTCTACCATTTTTTGATACTCTTGTGCTGTAAGTGTTTTTCCATTCACTTCACCTACGTCTTGTTTACCCTGATGTGGTTGGAGAACCTTCCATGCGTCTCCGGCAATGAATGCGAAGAGGGCAAGTCCGATTACAACGACCAACAGAGGGCCTTTACTTCTGATTGTTTGTAATGTTGCCATTTAATTTTACTATTTTTGTTTATTGTTTTTTTATACTTCATAGATTTAGCGCACGAAGATACAAAAAATGCAGCTTACAAGCTATTTTATTGTGAAAAAAATCTATTATTCGGTTACTTTCAACTTTACTAATTCAATTTTGGTTGCTGTTACTTTAATTATTTTGAAATGGAATTTATCGAAAGTGATCTCTTCATGTATTTTGGGGAAGCTTTGGTATTGGTGCAGGATGAGTCCACCGATAGTTTGGTAATCATCATTTTCCGGTAGGCCAAGTGAGAACAATTCATTGGCTTTTTCTATTTCCAGACGTCCGGAAAGGATGTATTCATTGTCACCGACAGATTTGGCTATGTAAGAAGTCGTGTCATGCTCATCTTCTATTTCACCGAAAATTTCTTCCACTAAATCTTCTAGCGCCACGATGCCGGATGTACCTCCGAATTCATCGACTACTACAGCTAAGGATTTCTTTTGCTGCATGAATAGTTTCATCAGCTTATGCGCTCCCATCGTTTCGGGAGCAATAGGTAGTTGGCGGACACTCTTAGTCCAGTCGGTCTGTTCACGAAACATTTCAGAAGAATGGATATAACCTATAATATTGTCAATGTTTTCTTTATAGACAATGATTTTACTGATTCCGCTTTCAATGAAGCGGGCTTTTAGTTCTTCTATGGGAGTTCCATATTCTATGGCAACAATTTCGGTTCTAGGTACCATACAATCCCTAATTCTGATATTCGAAAAATCTAGTGCATTTTGGAATATCTTGACTTCGGTGTCTATGTCTTGTTCATTTTGAACATCTTGTATACTGCTTTGAATAAAGTAATCTAGATCGACTTTGGTAAAAGCTTTTTCATTGGCTTCTTTATTTGTTTTAATGCCTATAATGTAAAGTAATATATTGGATATTCCCGAAGCAAACTTGCTGATGGGATAGAGCAAGACATAGCAAATGTAAGTGGGAACTGCAAAAATATTCAGAGTGAAATTGGGATTAATCTTAAATAAGGTTTTAGGCAGGAACTCTCCTGTGACCAAGATGATTAATGTGGAAATAATTGTTTGGATCAGTACTAATAAAAAGTGGTTGTCTATCAATCCTGCCAGCAAGTTTTGTTCAATGACTTGTGCCATCAATATACCGTAAATGACCAAAGCGATGTTGTTCCCTACCAACATGGTAGAGATAAAATTGTTCGGATTATGAAAGAAGATGGAAAGTATACGTGAATTTATGCTTTGGCTGTTACGATCCATTTCAAAACGTAATTTATTGGATGAAACAAAGGCTATTTCCATGCCGGAGAAAAAAGCGGAAAAAGCCATTGTGATAAGAATTTGTATAATAATACCCATAATAGTGAGTGAATTAGCGTATCGAATCAGTTCTGGTGCTATTTGCAACAGCTTTTGTACTGTCTGCTGGTGCTGTATCTTCTACAGTGAAAATACCTGTGTTATTATAAATTTGATATTCTGTCATTTGCTGGTTGGATTCAAATCCATAACCGGTAATGATTTTGTCTTCTTGTTCAATGCGGATAAATTTGTCAGAATAGACCCTTTCCTGTTTTTCATCCCAAAAGAGCAGGTCTGTGTCAAATTTGTCGCCTCTTTGGCTGCGGATATGCACATTGCTTCTCAATTCCCAAAGTTTCTTTTTCTCGTAGTAATAGGCTGTATCGGCTTTTATGCTGGCATCAATATGGAATAGGGAATCAAACTTTTCCAGATAAACTCCTTTTTCAAAAGCCCAATAAGGAGGGTTCTTTTTATCATAAATTTCCCATTCTTCTGTGATAATTTTGTAGCGGGTAATACCGGAATCGGATATAAGGGTAGTAACCCCCAATGTTTTCATGCTAGGCAATGAATCTCTTTCTGTAATGGCTTCCGCCAGATTTTTTTCGCCTCCTGAGCATGCTGGGAATAAAACAAACATAACAGTTGCCCAAATGGCAACTGTTATGTTTAGAAATATAAAGTGTGATTCTTGTTTTTTTTCAGACGACATAATTATCTGATAGTTGTTGTTTCACCAATCCATCCACCGATTGTAACAGAGTCACCTTTCTTCAAGCTGAGGAAGAACAAGTCTGCGTCTTTAGGAGTATGGGCTGCATAAGTACCAATTAGTTTATTTGCTTCTTCAGCAACACTAGGATCTACACTTTTTGCTTTCTGTAATTTGTCGATAACAGCAAAATAAGTACACTTGTTCAATGCGGCTTCATCACTCCAGTTAGGGCTTGATGCATACATATTAGCAATTAAAATGTAAGGCTTACCATTGTTTCCATCCAATGAGATTGACTTCAGCGCATATTGTTTTGCCTTGCTCAACTGTTTTTTGCTGAATAAAATAGCAGCGGTTTTGTATGCATAGTCGGCTTTCTTTAATGGGTCTTGTTCTAAGTTGATAGCCTGATCAAAATAGTCGATACATTTGTCCATATCACCTTTCTTGTAATACATGTATCCGCAACCTACAGCAGTTTCGGCAGTCGGTTCGATGGCATGTGCGGCTTCAGATGCAGCAAAGTAAGCTTCCTGTTCTGTACAGTTTAGCATCTGCATTACAGAAATAACTTGCTTCAGATAATCCAAATTAGTTTTGTTTTGTTCAACTTTCGGAGCATAGATAGCTTGTAGGTTGTCGCAAGTCGCTACACCACTGTTAATGAAAAATGCATCGATATTGTCTTTTGCCACTTTCAATAATTTTTTGTCATTTTCCTTTGTAGCAGCTTTTAAAGCTCCATCAGCAACTCCTGATGCAAACAAGTAATCCTGAATGAATTGTTCTTTGTATGCTTCATCACTCTTCATTTTACGGGCAGCAGCATCCATGAATTCTTGTAATACAAAATAGTCGGAATTTTCTTTTTCAAGTTCAATGGCTTCTTTGAACATGTTGTATGCTTCATTCATGTCCTGTCCACCCATTGTGAAGTAGTCATGTGCCTTCATTCCGATAATTGAACCCTTTGTAGCATCTCTTTTAACCAACTTGTTCAAATCGTCCAGATATTGGATACGCTGGTCGTGAACTTTCATCAGTTCATTGAAGTATTGTTTTTGCTTAGCTGCATCTTTTTCACCGGCTATTAAAGCACGAAGAATTTTTGCACCATTAGTATAAGTACTTACTTGAGCTTTGGGGGCTTCTGTAAATACGCTCATCCAAGGAGTATAGGCGTCCTTGAAATTGTTAGTTTTGACATACTCAGTGTAAATACTGATATTTTTCAAGCATCGGATACTGTCTTCACCATGTCCGAATCTTGATCCGTCTGACGCTCCGGTCTGAGCGAAAGAAGCTGTTGTACCTAAGGAAAGAACGAACAGCGCTGTTACCATCTTCATTTTCATCGTATATAAATTTAGTTGTTGTTATTTATTTGCTTCTCTCCATTTATCAATCCACTTTCCATTTCATGAACCAACGTTCATTGAAAGTGAGCCCGATATTGATTCTCAAATAGTTCTCTTCCATTAATCCTTTAAATTTAGGACTGACTTTAATGTATTGTCCGGAAATGTTCAGCATAGATTTACTTTGGAACATGGGAAGTCCGAAACCTACACTGACGCCATATTCGCGTGCACCGTCTTGAAAACTGGTTGCTCCTGTGTCCGGATCAGTATAGCTTACCTTATTATAAGGAGTTGAATAATAAGCTCCCATACGGTAACGGATACGCTTCAGATAGTTGTGGCTGATATAACTTGGTACGAATTCCGCACCAAAAGCTATTTTTGTGCGGTTATTCATTTCCACACTTTCTTTGTTGAACTTGCTCCAAGTCAGATCGGCTGTATTCCATTTTTGTAAAGTATAGTCAACCCCAATCGTCAGGCGGTTGTCATATACATAAGTAAGACCTGCACCAAATGTATGTGGCATTTTAAACGGGTTTGGAATAGTATCGCCAGTTTGTGACTGTACATAAATGGAACCATTACTTTCCGTACCTGTCTGATGATATTTATATGCATCTCCGTGCAAGGTATGTCCCAGTGTATAAACGGCACCTACATTTATTGTGTTTTTCTTGTTTAACTTATAAGTATACTGTAAACCAAAATCCAATTTATAATCACTGATGGAAAATTTGTCTAATTTGATACTACGTGTATCTGTCGCTCCAATAGCTGTCATGGATTGATGGGTAATGTCTCCATAAAGATATGAAAAATTTGCACCAACAGACAAATTATTAAATACTTTATAACCTAATCCTACAAAAACCTGGTGAAAGCCTCCGTCGCCATTATAAGATTCGGCCCACTTTCCGTTATTGTCTACATCCTCAAAATCATGTGTTTTGGAAATATTGTAACCTACTGTAGAAAATGGAAGAAAACCAACTGTCATTCCCATTTTTTGCCATAGACGGAATTGCATGGCCAAATAGTCAAAACTTGAGTTTTTAGCATTGGTTTTTACATTACCATCCTTGAAGTTCGCATTTTGAAGAGTCATTCCTGCATCGAACAAGAATGTCAATGAATCGATAGCTGTATAAGATGCCGGATTAGACGCGTTGATTTGGTAGCCGTTTCGCAAACCGTATGCTATTCCTCCCATTGCTTTACTGTTACCAAAATTTTGATCAGCTAACTGACCAAAGCCGTAGCGTGTATAGGGAGAATTTGTGCTTGTTTGGGCTACGGCCAGCCCTGTGACTGTGAGTAATATTGACGCACTAATCAGTCTTTTATAATTTATCATTATAGCTTAATATTCTGTTTAAACCTTTCAATACTAAAAATCTATCTGCAAAGATGATACTTTTTAATTTTGTATCAAAAGAAAATTCATCTCCGCCCGTTAAAAAAACCAAAAGCTCAGGATAATTCTTTTGAAGATGGGTGATATAGCCGCTCATTTCAAATTCCATTCCGCGAATGACTCCTGCCCGGATAGCCGTTTCTGTAGATTGTCCATACATCGGAACTTCTCCTTTAGCGCTTACTTTGGGAAGTTTGTCGGTGAATATGTTCAATGCCTTGAAACGCATACGCATTCCTGGAGAAATATTGCCTCCATGATAGGCTCCGTCAGCGTCAATAAAATCGTATGTGACACAGGTTCCTGCATCAATAACCAGCACATCGTGTCCAGGCTTCAGCCAGTTTGCTGCGACCACAGCTGCTAAACGGTCCATGCCCAGTGTTTGAGGCGTTTTATATAAATTAGTGACGGGAACAGGGGTTTCATGACTTAATTCGATGATGTTAAAAGGCAATCTTTCCAGTTGGTGCCGGATCGTATTGCTTAGTGTTATGACAGAAGCTATGATACCTCGTTTCAACGGGTATCGGGAGCAAAGCATCGGGAGGCAATCTAAAGAATGATTGGAGCCACGAAATACTTCAACTAACTCGCCTTTGTCGAATATAGCCAATTTGGCTACTGAGTTTCCTATGTCGATTATTAAATTCACAACTTTGCTTTTTCGGCTGCAAAGTAACGCAAAAAATAAATAGGAATAGCAATAAAAAATGGTATTTGTGAGGAATTAATTAATATTTAGGTGTACTTTTGCATCGGTAAACAGAGAATGGAATTTATGAATAAATTAATTATAGCATTGATATTGTTATTCTTTTTCTTGGGTCAATCGGTTAGAGGTCAGGAAGATAACATAAAGGTAAGTCTGATGACTTGTGCTCCCGGTACGGAAATATATGCTTTGTTCGGGCATACGGCATTGCGCTATGAGGATAAGGCACGTGGAGAGGACTGGGTGTTTAATTATGGTATGTTCAGCTTTAATACTCCCCATTTTATCTATCGTTTTGTCAAAGGAGAAACTGATTATGAATTGGGCGTAACCCGTTATCCTTATTTTGAAGGCAGTTATGCTATGCGTGGTTCCTCTGTTTATCAGCAGACATTGAATTTGACTATTTCGGAAAAACAGGAGCTCAGAAGATTGCTGGAAGAGAATTATCTGCCGGAGAATAGGGTTTACCGTTATAACTTTTTCTATGATAATTGCACTACCCGTGCGCGTGATGTAATAGAAAGGTGTATTGAAGGGAAGGTTGTTTATTCTGAAGGAAAGGAGGGACTCTCTTTTCGGGATATTGTCCATCAATATACTAAAGGACACAAATGGGATGAACTGGGCATTGATATGTGTTTGGGCAGTGAAGCTGATAAGCCTATTGATGCGCGTAAGCAGATGTTCGCCCCTTTTTATTTGCTGGAAGCGGCAAAAAAAGCGACTATAGTAGTAGGTGACAGCGTGCGTCCTTTGATTCTGCATGAAAAAAAGGTGGTGGATGCAGAACCGGAGAATGTTGGTGACGGTTTTCCATTGTCACCCCTGGCGTGTGTCTTTATTTTAATAGGAATTACTTGTTTTGTAGGATGGTTGCAGTTTAAAACCAGGAAAATAATCTGGATTTGGGATTTGCTTCTTTTTGGTGTACAAGGGTTAGCGGGGTGTGTCATTACTTTCCTGGTCCTTTTTTCTACTCATCCTACGGTAGGGTCCAATTGGCTTATCCTTTTATTGAATCCTATCCCTTTACTTTACCTTCCGGTCATGGTTTGTCGAGCTATAAAAGGTAAAAAAGACCTCTATCATACAATAAATGTAGTGTATTTAACACTTTTTATAATGATAATGCCGTTTGTACAGCAAAAATTCAATGTAACGGTATTACCTTTGGCACTGTGTTTGTTGATATGTTCTGCAAACCACGTTTTATTATATTACAGACAAAACAATAAATGAAAGGACGCATCTTAACTTCTCTTTTGACTGTTATCGCATTAACAGGGTTGCAGGCACAGAACATTCCTGCGGTTCCCAGGTTGGTGGTCGGATTGACTATTGACCAGTTGCGGACTGATTATATAGAGGCTTTTTCGGCTTTATACGGTGAACGTGGTTTCAAGCGGTTGTGGAGAGAAGGACGGATTTATCGGAATGCCGAATATGACTTTATTAATGTGGATAAGTCATCAGCTGTAGCGGCCATTTATTCTGGCACTACACCTTATACCAACGGAATCGTGGGGGATAACTGGATGGACCGCAGTACTCTGCGAGTCCTTAATTGTGTGGACGATGCTGATTTTATGGGTATTTACACTTCAGAGTCCACTTCTCCGCAGAAAATGAAGGTGTCGACTTTGACAGATGAGTTGGTAATAGCCACACAAGGAATAGCTGAAGTTTATTCTATCGCTCCTACACGTGAAATGGCGGTGTTGGCTGCCGGTCATGCTTCGAAAGGTGCATTCTGGTTGAATGATGAAACAGGAAAATGGAGTGGCAGTACATATTATGGTACATTTCCTGCATGGGTGACTACTTATAATGACCGTGAAGGATTGGATTTCCGTATCGGCAATATGTCGTGGGAGCCTTATTTGCCTGTGACTGTCTATAAATATTTGACTAGCGAGAACAAACAAGTTACGTTCAAGCATAATTTCGATGACGAGCGGAAAAATAAATACCGTAAATTGAAAACAAGCCCTTATGCTAATGATGAGGTAAACCGTTTGGTTAATGCTTGTTTTAGTAATACTTCCATTGGAAAGGATGCTGTTCCGGACTTTTTGTCACTGGCATATTATGCCGGGAATTATGATCATAAGGCTCCTGCAGAACTCCCGATGGAAATGCAGGATACCTATGTACGTCTGGACAACAGTATTGCTGAATTATTGGAATTGATAGACCGGAAGGTTGGTTTGAACAATACTTTATTCTTTATAACCTCTACAGGATATGCTGACGCTGATCCTGTTGATTCTCCTCAATATAAAATACCGGGTGGAGAATTCCATATTGAACGTTGTTCTGCTCTGTTGAACCTTTATTTGGCAGCTATTTACGGTGAAGGACAATGGGTGGAGGCGCATTTTGAGCAGCAAATATACTTGAATCATAAGCTGATAGAGCAGAAACAACTGAATATATCCGAGATATTAAATCGTGCGGCAGAATTCTTGGTACAGTTCAGCGGAGTGAAAGATGTGTATTCTTCACAACGTTTGCAATTGGGAGCGTGGACTCCTACCATTGATAAAATTAAGAATTACTATAACCCGATATGTTCCGGAGATTTATGGATAGAAGTCTTACCAGGCTGGACTGTATTCCGTGAACATTCGCTTGATACGCAGGTGCAACGCTATTCATATGCGTCGGCTCCATTGATTTTCATTGGGAACGGAATGAAACCGGAAATAATCCATGCGCCTATAAAAATAGGCAATATAGCACCCACCGTAGCCCATTACATGCGTATTCGTGCTCCTAATGCAGCCGTTCTGGCACCAATGACAGACATCAGAAAATAATATTAAGGAGAGAAGTGCAAATAAATCAGCATTTTATTGTAACTTTGCACTTTCAAAAGTAATCAAATTAGAAAATAATAAAAACAAAAAATACAATGGGATTTAATGAATTTATTGGCAAATTGTTTGGAAATAAGGCCACTCGTGACATGAAAGAAATCAAGCCATGGGTTGATAAAATAAAGGCTGTTTATCCGGAAATTGCCAAATTGAGCAATGACGAGCTTCGTGCAAAAACAGTAGAATTAAAGAAGTACATTTCTGATTCGGCTGCTGAGGAACAAAAGAAGATAGAAGAATTGAAAGGTACTATCGAAACTACAGAACTGGAAGATCGTGAGGGCATCTTCGCGCAGATAGACAAACTGGAAAAAGAAGTGCTGGAAAAATATGAAAAAGCACTGGATGATGTACTTCCGCAGGCTTTTGCCATTGTAAAAGACACTGCACGCCGTTTTTCTGAAAATCCGGAATTGGTTGTAACCGCTACCGATTTTGACCGTGAACTGGCTGCTCAGGGAAAAGATTTTGTGCGTATTGAGGGCGATAAGGCGATTTGGCAGAACCATTGGATTGCTGGTGGTAATGACATGGTATGGAGCATGGTGCATTACGATGTGCAGTTATTCGGTGGTGTAGTGTTACATAAAGGCAAGATTGCCGAAATGGCTACTGGTGAAGGTAAGACGTTGGTAGCCACTTTGCCTGTGTTTTTGAATGCACTGACCGGTAATGGCGTACATGTAGTTACTGTTAATGATTACTTGTCAAAACGTGACTCGGAATGGATGGGGCCATTGTATCAGTTCCATGGATTGAGTGTGGACTGTATTGATAAACACCAGCCCAATTCTGATGCACGCCGCAGAGCTTATATGGCCGATATCACTTTCGGTACGAATAATGAATTCGGTTTCGATTACTTGCGTGACAATATGGCTGTCAGTCCAAAAGACTTGGTGCAGCGTAAACATAATTATGCTATTGTCGATGAGGTGGACTCTGTATTGATTGACGATGCTCGTACTCCGTTGATTATTTCCGGTCCTGTTCCTAAAGGTGAGGATCAGTTGTTTGAGCAACTCCGTCCTTTGGTAGAGCGTCTGTTTGAAGCTCAGAAAAAGTTGGCTACCCAATATTTGGCCGATGCCAAACGCTTGATTGCATCGGATGACAAGAAAGATCAGGAAGAGGGATTTTTGGCATTGTTCCGTAGTCATAAGGCACTGCCCAAAAATAAGCCGTTAATCAAGTTCCTAAGTGAACAAGGTATTAAGGCAGGTATGCTGAAGACTGAGGAAATTTATATGGAACAGAATAACAAGCGTATGCCTGAGGCCACTGATCCATTGTATTTCGTAATTGATGAAAAGCAAAACAGCGTAGATTTGACCGATAAAGGTATCGACCTGATTACAGGAAATGCGGCAGATCCTACTTTATTCGTTTTGCCTGATATTACTTCCCAATTGTCTGCTTTGGAAAATGAGACAGATTTGACAGAAGAAGAAAAACTGGCCAAGAAAGATGAACTGATGACAAATTACGCTATCAAGTCTGAACGCGTACACACTATCAACCAGTTGCTGAAGGCTTATGCCATGTTCGAAAAGGATGACGAATATGTTGTAATCGACGGACAGGTTAAGATTGTTGACGAACAGACAGGACGTATTATGGAAGGCCGTCGTTATTCTGACGGTTTGCATCAGGCTATTGAGGCCAAAGAAGGCGTGAAGGTGGAAGCTGCTACCCAGACCTTTGCTACCATCACTTTACAGAACTATTTCCGTATGTATCATAAATTGTCGGGTATGACCGGTACAGCGGAAACGGAAGCGGGAGAACTTTGGGATATTTATAAATTGGATGTCGTTGTTATTCCGACGAATCGTCCTATTGCCCGTAAAGATATGAATGATCGCGTTTATAAGACAAAACGTGAGAAGTATAAAGCTGTCATCGAAGAGATTGAAGAAATGGTAAAAGAAGGACGTCCTGTTCTGGTAGGTACCACTTCGGTGGAAATCTCTGAAATGTTGAGCAAAATGCTTGCAATGCGCAAGATTGAGCATAATGTGTTGAATGCGAAACTGCATCAAAGAGAGGCGGATATTGTGGCACAGGCAGGTCAGAAGAGTATCGTGACTATTGCTACCAACATGGCAGGTCGTGGTACCGACATTAAGCTGAGTCCGGAAGTGAAAGCTGCGGGCGGTTTGGCTATTATCGGTACGGAACGTCATGAAAGTCGCCGCGTGGACCGTCAGTTGCGTGGTCGTGCCGGTCGTCAAGGGGATCCGGGTTCATCTGTGTTCTTTGTATCATTGGAAGATGATTTGATGCGTTTGTTCTCTTCAGATCGTATTGCCAGTGTAATGGATAAACTTGGCTTCAAAGAAGGTGAGATGATTGAACACAAGATGATTTCAAATTCCATTGAACGTGCTCAGAAGAAAGTGGAAGAAAATAACTTTGGTATTCGTAAACGCTTGCTGGAATATGATGATGTGATGAACAAACAGCGTGTGGCTGTTTATACCAAACGTCGTCATGCCTTGATGGGTGAGCGTATCGGTATGGATATCGTGAATATGATTTGGGATCGTTGCGCTTATGCTGTAGAATTGGGCGACTTTGATAATGTGAAGATGGAAATATTGCAGACATTGGCAATGGAAGTACCATTCACAGAAGAGGAGTACAACAAGATGAGAAAAGAAGATCTTGCTGAGAAAACCTTTGAAGCGGCAATGAACAACTTCAAGCGCAAGACAGACCGTATGGCCCAGATTGCCAATCCCGTTATCAAACAGGTATATGAGATGCAAGGACATATGTACGAAAACATCATGATTCCTATTACGGATGGCAAACGCTTGTATAATATCTCTGTCAACTTGAAGGCGGCTTATGAAACAGAAGGCAAGGAGATTGTGAAGTCATTTGAGAAGGCGATTCTGCTTCATACTATTGATGATGCATGGAAAGAAAACCTGCGTGAACTGGATGAACTGAAACATTCTGTACAGAATGCTAGCTATGAGCAGAAAGATCCGCTGCTGATCTTTAAGTTGGAATCTGTCAATTTGTTTGACAACATGGTAAATAAGATCAATAACAATACCATTTCTGTATTGATGCGTGGACAAATCCCGGTTCAAGAACCGGAACAAGTTCGTGAAGCTGCTCCCGAACCGCAGGCTCCTCGTCAACAGTATAGAGAGGAAAAGCAGGATTTAAGTGATCCTCACCAGCAAGCTGCTGCCGAACATGACACCCGCGAGGTAAAGCGTGAGCCGGTTCGTGCGGAAAAGACAGTGGGTCGTAACGATCCTTGTCCTTGCGGAAGCGGTAAGAAATATAAGAACTGTCACGGGCAAAATGCGTGATAAATAACGATTATTATAGAAACGTTCGGGTAGAATTTACTACCCGGACGTTTTTTTTATTCCTTTTAACTTACTTCTTACATAAATAAGCGTATTTTTGTTCCCTAAGAAAAAATGATAATATGAAAAGATCCGCCTCATTAATAATTCTAGTTGCCGGGACACTTTTTGCTTCCTGCAGCAGTTTGCAGACCATATCTTTTGACCAGTTACAGGCAGCCGATGTCAGTTTTCCGGATGCTGTGAGAAAAGTGGCTGTGATAAACAATATGCCTGTACTGAAAACTAAAGATAATCATGAAATACTGAGCAGCGAATTGGAAGGCGATGGTAAAGTGGCATCCGAAGCTTTGGCAGAGAATATTGCCAATGTGAATTATTTCGATCAGGTCATTATCTGTGATTCTGTATTCCGGGCACAGGATAAAGTGCCACGGGTTAATGTCATTCTGACTAAAGAGGAAGTACGGAAATTGAGCGAGGACTTGGGAGTGGATATGATATTGTCTTTTGATCGTATTCATATTCAGACTAAGCCCGGCGTACTGTTCTATCCGGATTTTCCTATGCCTATAGATGCTGTAGATGGAATTATATCTCCGATTGTTAGAGTATATATTCCCAATCGTGATAAACCTTTGTTTGTAGTTGCCAAGCAAGATACCATTTCCTGGGAAATAGAACCAGCTCTTTCTGACCGGAAGATAGTAAAAGAAGCTTCGGAATATGCCGCTTCTATTCCAGTAGAACATCTGTTGCCACATTGGGATGAGGTGGCTCGTTTTTATTACGATGGCGGGAATATTGAAATGCGCGATGCCGGTGTATATCTTCGTGAGAACAATTGGGATGAAGCGTATAGTCAGTGGAAGATAGCCTATGAGAAGAGAAAAGGCCAGCAAAAGATGAAAGCGGCTTTTAATATTGCACTATATTATGAAATAAAGGATAATGTAGAACAGGCCAAGGAATGGTTGGGTAAAGCGAAGAATTTGGTGAAATCAGGCAGCAGGGATGAACAATTGATAGCCTTTTATTCATTGGAGTTAGAGAAAAGAGAGAGTAAGCTATCCCAATTGAGAATACAAATGAAACGTTTTGATGATAATTTTTAGAGAATAAGTGTTGAGAGAAAGATTTTTTTTGTACTTTTGGATATAAATAATATATAAAATTGATTTTGGTATGAAACTCAGTGCACAGTCACATGCTTCTATTGCGTCTTCGCTTCGGGAAGCGGTTGATAAATATATAGCGGATGGAGAGAGAACGGTAGTCACCGATATCCATTTGCAACCTAAGCAGGACAGTGGTGAATTAGTTATTTTTAATGATGATGACGAAGAATTGTCACGTACCATAATTGAAGAGTGGGTGGATTATAGTGAAGATGATTTTTATACAATAGTAGAGCGTATACTTCGTGGGGAGATCAACGCATTGAAAGATACGGGAGTTTTGGATAAGTTAGCTATAATGAAGCCTTATTCTTTTGTTTTGGTTGATGAGGATAGGGAAACTGTAACCGAACTTTTATTGATAGATGATGAAGACACTTTATTGCTGAATGATGAACTTTTAAAGGGGTTGGATGAAGAATTGGATGCATTTTTAAAAGACTTGCTTGAAAAATAGATAAAATAATAGGAGCATCGGGATAGTAAAGTTTCCGATGCTTTTTTATATCATAGGTGAGGAAAATGTTTTTTCAAGAGTGGCGTTTAAAATATTGTTTTCTCATCCATCGGTCAAAAACCATGAATAAGGGTATAGTTATGATGAATAGCAGATAAATGAGAGGAATTTGTATTTTTAAAACATGACTGCCAGCAAGAAATGCATGATACATAGTTTCCTTAATGTGATTTCCAAAATAAATATACAGGCCGATGCTGCCGCTTATTATTAAGAATAGAGAAGCAGCAATAGTAGCTAGTAACATCTTTCTCTCCTGTTTCTTTTCACGTAAGAGTATAGCTTCCTCTACTTTCTGCATGGTGCGGAAAGTAAAATTGGAGGTCAGCCGGAATTGGGGCTGTTCTTTTACAGCCTTCATTAATCCTTTATCTTTTTGTTTCTTGTTCATTCTGCTTCTGTTATGAGTATATATAATTTTTTTCTTATTCGATGCAATTTTACTTTTGCATTGCTTTCCGTCAGTCCCAGGATAAGAGCGATTTCACCGATAGTTTTCTCTTCATTATAAAATAGGGAAATCAAGGCGCGTTCTTCTGCATCCAGTTTCTTGATGGCCTTATTGAGCTTTCCTACCCGTTCCCCGCTTTCATCATTCAGGGCATCGTCTATTTGCTGGTCGGATATATTCATTAACATGGCACTGTCCATAACAATTAACTCTTGCTTTCTTTTTCTGGTTGCCGATATGGCGGTGTTATATGCAATGCGGTATATCCATGTAGAGAAACTACTCTCTGCTTTAAACGACGAAAGATGTTCAAAGGCTTTCAAGAACGTATCCTGGGTCAACTCTTCCGCATCCTCCTGATTCTCCACGATGCGTATAATCAAGATAAATACTTGCTGACTGTATTTATCCAAGAAGTATTCGTAGAGAGAAGTTTCTCCTTTTAATATCCTATGAATAATATGTGTTTCGTCGTTTTCCATTTTGTCTATTAGACGCAGGGCTGGGAGAGAGGTTACATAAAAAGAGAAAATATTTTTTTCTTTCTCAAAAGTGTAACCTCTTTGGCTACGCAGCGTCTAATGAATACAAAGGAACAAAATTAATAACTTAAATACGAATAAATTATGGGTTACATTACCGGTTGGATTGTTGTAGGTATCATTACATTAGGAATCTACAAATTATTTGAACTTTTTGTTGGTAAGAAAGAGCGTCTTACTATGATAGAAAAATTGGGAGACAAGTTAGATCCTTCCATGTTGGGGAACAGGCTTAGCCTGCCTCTTCCTGTAGGAACTCCTTTCATGTCATCTTCTCCGATTTCTTTTTCGGCCTTGAAATTTGGCTGTTTGTTGCTGGGTATGGGACTAGGCTTGTTGACTGGTTATATTATTTGTGCAACCACGGTTCCCGATTATTTCACAGAGCGTAATTGGCGCATGAGCGAGTTAACTTCATTGATTTATGGTGCAAATGTCTTGCTTTTTGGTGGTTTGGGCTTGGTAGTTGCTTTTATAGTAGAATTGAAAATTTCTCAGAAAAACAGGAAAGATCATACCCGTTGAATAATGAAAGACAATTAGAAAAAAGAAAGAGATGTGTCAAAATTTGAAGTAATTATCAAAACTATCCGAGCTTTGCAGCAAGACAATAGCAGAATTACTTTTGACACATCTCTTTATTAAAAAAGAAGTGATGACCGCTTTACATAGAATGTTGCAATCTCTGTAAAGCGGTATATTTTTTTATTTTTTCAAAGCAGCAATACTTTCTTTTAAAGAAGCTATTTTGCTTTCTGCATCAGCCTGTTTCTTGCGTTCCATATCAATAACGTTGGCTGGTGCTTTGCTGACAAATTTTTCATTGCTTAATTTTTTCAATACACTTTGCAAAAAGCCTTCCTGATATTTTAAATCAGCCTCCAGTTTTGCCAGTTCTTCTTCTGTGTTGATTAAATTGCCCAATGGTATGGCATATTCAGTGGTACCTACCATAAATGAGCCGGAGCCGTCAGCTTTATTCTCTACGGCTTCGATAGAAGAGAGGTTACACAATTTAGTAATAACAGGATTGAATGTAGCTACTGGATTTACATCTACTACTTGCAACTCCAAAGTTTCTTTCTGTGCAATGTTTTTCTGTAAACGAATAGTACGGATACCACCGATTACTTCTTTCACTACTTCAAATTCTTTGACGATAATCTCATTACAAGCAGTCGGAATGTTCAATTGCTGGACCATCAGGCTTTCCCCTTCTTTGCGGTCATATATATGTTGCCATAACTCTTCGGTAATGAAAGGCATGAACGGATGCAGCAACTTCAGCAAGTTATCAAAGAAGCCTAAAGTTTTTTCATAGGTCGCTTTGTCAATGGGTTGTCCGTATGCCGGCTTGATCATTTCCAGATACCAGCTTGAGAATTCGTCCCAGAATAATTTGTATACAGCCATCAGTGCTTCGCTCAAACGATATTTGCCGAATAAGTCAGCTACTTCTGCAGCTGTTTTTGCCAACATGGATTCAAACCATTCAGTGGCCAGTCTTGCATATTCGGGCTGTGCAATATCGGCAACTTCCCAACCTTTCACCAAGCGGAATGCATTCCATATTTTGTTATTGAAGTTACGTCCTTGTTCACATAACGCATCATCAAATAAAATATCGTTTCCTGCGGGAGCGGCAAGCATCATACCCATTCGCACGCCATCGGCACCATACTTGTCAATTAGTTCCAACGGGTCGGGTGAATTACCCAAAGACTTTGACATCTTACGTCCCAGTTTGTCGCGTACGATACCAGTGAAATAAACGTTTTTGAACGGCATATCACCTTTATATTCATATCCTGCCATAATCATTCGTGCCACCCAGAAGAAAATGATATCTGGTCCTGTAACCAAGTCACTAGTAGGATAATAGTAGTTTATTTCTTCATTATTAGGATTATTGATACCGTTAAATAAAGAAATGGGCCACAGCCATGAAGAGAACCAAGTGTCCAGACAGTCATCGTCTTGACGTAAATCTTCCATTTTCAGATTGGTATTACCGGTTTTTTCTTGTGCCAACTTCAAAGCTTCTTCCGCTGTTTCGGCTACTACATAACCGCCTTCGGGCAGAAAGTATGCCGGAATGCGATGTCCCCACCAAAGCTGGCGGCTGATACACCAGTCTTTGATATTTTCCAGCCAGTTTTTGTAGGTGTTCTTGTATTTGGCAGGATAGAATTTCAGTTCATCATTCATTACAGGAGGCAATGCCATGTCTGCAAAATGTTGCATCTTCAAGAACCACTGCATGGACAGTTTCGGTTCGATGGCTACATTGGTACGTTCCGAGAAACCTACCTTATTAGTATAAGCTTCTACCTTTTCCAGCAATCCGGCAGCTTGCAAGTCTTGTTCAATCTGTTTACGTACATCAAAACGGTCCATACCTACATACAGTCCGGCAGCTTCGCTCAGTGTTCCGTTATCATTGAAGATATCAATGCTGGGCAAGTTATATTTTTCGCCAAGCATATAGTCATTCACATCATGGGCGGGTGTTACTTTCAGACATCCTGTACCAAATTCAATGTCTACGTAGTCGTCTTCGATAACCGGAATGATACGGTTTACCAGTGGTACAATTACCTTTTTGCCTTTCAGCCATTGGTTTTTCGGGTCATTGGGATTGATACACATGGCAGTATCTCCCATAATTGTTTCGGGACGAGTGGTAGCAACTACCGCATAGCGTCCTTCAGCATCACCTTCTACTTTGTAACGGAGATAATACAGTTTGCTGTGTTCTTCCTTATAAATAACTTCTTCATCACTGAGAGCTGTCAGTGCTTTTGGGTCCCAGTTTACCATGCGTACACCGCGATAGATCAAACCTTTGTTGTAAAGGTCTACGAATACTTTGATGACACTTTCGCTACGTTCTTCGTCCATGGTGAATGCTGTACGGTCCCAATCGCAGGATGCACCTAGTTTGCGCAGCTGTTTCAGGATAATACCTCCATGTTCTTCAGTCCATGCCCAGGCATGTTTCAGGAATTCGTCACGGCTAAGGTCAGTTTTCTTTATACCTTGTCCGGCCAGTTTGTTCACCACTTTGGCTTCTGTGGCAATGGAAGCATGGTCGGTTCCCGGCACCCAGCAGGCATTCTTGCCTTCCATGCGGGCACGGCGTACTAATATATCCTGAATGGTATTGTTTAGCATGTGTCCCATATGGAGTACTCCGGTTACGTTGGGTGGTGGAATGACGACTGTGTAAGGTTCACGTCCGTCGGGTTTTGAACTAAAGAGTTTGTTGTCCAGCCAATACTGATACCATTTTCCTTCCACGTCAGCGGGATTGTACTTACTTGCTAATTCCATTTTATATTTTATTTATTTAATTGATTATCGCATAATTGAGTGCAAAATTAATAAAAGTCGTTGGATTATTATGTACTTTTGCACTACAAAATGATATTAATAAACTGATTATGCATACAAGAAAAGAACAAATGGAAGCATTTGGCCGCTTCCTCGATATTTTAGACGAGTTGCGAGAGAAGTGTCCTTGGGATCGGAAACAGACGAATGAAAGTCTGCGTCCTAATACGATTGAAGAAACTTACGAACTTTGTGATGCTTTGATGAAGGATGACAAGAAGGATATCTGTAAAGAGTTGGGTGATGTGTTGTTGCATGTGGCCTTTTATGCAAAGATAGGTAGTGAAACAGGAGATTTTGATATCAAGGATGTGTGTGACTGTCTTTGTGAGAAGCTGATTTTCCGTCATCCTCATGTTTTTGGCGAAGTGAAAGCCGAGACTGCCGAGAAGGTGACTGAAAATTGGGAACAGTTGAAGATGAAGGAAAAGGATGGTAACAAAATGGTTTTGAGTGGAGTACCTTCTGCTTTGCCTTCGCTAATCAAGGCATACCGCATTCAGGACAAGGCCCGCAACGTGGGATTTGATTGGGAGGAGCGTTCGCAGGTTTGGACTAAAGTAAAAGAGGAGATCGGCGAGTTTGAAGCTGAGGTGGAGAACATGGATAAGGAGAAGGCGGAAGCGGAATTCGGTGATGTAATGTTCAGTCTTATAAACGCGGCCCGCCTTTACAAGATTAATCCGGATAATGCATTGGAACTCACTAACCAGAAGTTTATCCGTCGTTTCAATTACTTAGAGGAACACACCATCAAACAGGGAAAGAACTTGAAGGATATGACTTTGGAAGAAATGGATGCTATATGGAATGAGGCTAAAAAGGAAGAAAAATAGTAGGGTTGGAAGTGTTTTTTATGATGTGTGCTATTTTTGTCTTGCTTGTTTTTCTGTTTTAATCAATAAAGGGTATTGTATTTATTCTAGGTAATTTAATGTATGGTGATATCAAATTGTGTTCTATAAGAATGAGGGGCTGTCTTTTTTATGACAGCTCCCCATTCTTTATGAAATAAGTTTTATATGAATTTTATTCTACCCATTCTTTGATGGCTTGTGAAGGATCAGGATTTAAAACAGCACCTTTGTTGAATACATTTTCATAAAGACTGATAAAGATATTCATCCAGGGCGCACAGTAGCCTTCTATTGAATTAAATCGATATCCGATAGGAGCATTAGTACCCGGATAACCACGAACAACTTGTAACTCTAACCGTTTGTAATCCCAAAAGATGATCCCTTCACCCCAGAATTCAATACGTTTCTGTTCAACAACCTTCTTTTGAAACTCTTTTAGATCATTTGCTTTACATGTATAGCTACCCACAGAAGTATTATAACGAAATGTATTTACGAAATCTTCTAATTTAGAAATACCGGCTGCTAATCCTTGGCTCATTCCTATTGCTTCGGCTTCGATTAAATACATTTCCTCTATACGCATTAACGGATAGTCAACGGCAGCTCCGATTGTATAATCGTTCATTTCTCCATTTTTAGGTCGGAATTTGATACCTGTATATGGAGGCATATCAGCGAAATCATCATCGGTCAACAAAGTTCTATATTTAGTTCCGGGAGCTTTGTGTGCATCTTCAGGAGCAATCCAAGTTGTTTTTCGCCAGTCTGCATTTGGTATTTGATCGAACAATTTTTTGCCGATAAGCTTGTATCCTTGCCATTTTCGGTTACCGTAACCGAAAGTTTGTTCAGGACACATGCTTCCGGCAAAGTTGAGCCAATAGCTATGTACATCCTCGGTAGTCATGATGGATCCCCATACCCATGAATTGGTTAGTACACTGTTGAAGCCGGTAGTATAGCTGTCTCCACCAAACCATTCCTTTTCGGTCAGAGGCATTGCTCCGCTTTCGTTAATGACTTTGCGTGCGTATTCGGCTGCTTTAGTGAAACAAGTTTCTTTTGATGCAATGTTTAAATCTGTATTGTTGTTTAGGGTGTTGAGATCTTCAGGGTAAAGTTCGAAACGAGATCCCATTTCCAGCCACATACGTGCCATCAGACCATGGACAACCGGGGTACAGGGCAAGTTTTTGGTTGGGCGTTGATAATCACTCAAAAGCTCCTCAGCTGAGGCTAGGTCATCTAATATGAATTTGTATACGGCATAGAAGGGAGCACGTGGATTATTACGCCCTTCTTCTTCTGTGGTTTCAGCGGTAATAATAGGTACGGTTATGCCATATAAATTTTTACTGGCTGCTTCTGCATCTAATTTCTCTACTCCTGTTTTTTTATATTCATACATTCGGACTAAGTCCATGTATATCATGGCTCTATAAGATAGGCATATACCTTTATAATACTTGTTTTCGGGTGCATCATCTGCTTTTTCTAAAGCACTCAGTGCATTATTTACATTATTCAGAAACTTGTAGTTATAATACCAAATGGTATTGACAACATCGGCATCACCCAAATCATTACATACTCCATAAGTATCAAAAAAGTCAAATTTGGGTTCGTGGCAGAAGAAGTCTTCGCATGCACTTTCTCTGATTAAATTATATCCACTATATCCAAAATCATGATAAAATTGTGGACCGTAACTTCTAAATGCATTAATAAATGCGACTACTGAATTTACCATTGCGCTGATAGCTTGGTCAGATTTTCCTATTTGGTCTATGGTAGCTGTGCTACTTTCTGGAAATACCTCTTCGATACAACTGTTTAAGCTTAATGCTGATGACAGACATGCAGCAATCATTAGTTTGGTAATATATTTCTTTTTCATATTCTTGATTGTTTATGTGTTGATTAGAATTGTAAACTTAGACCGGCGGAGAATGCGCGTACGGCTGAATATTCTCCGGATGAATCTTTATTTCCGTTCCATGTTACGCGTGAATCGAAACCTTTTCTTTTTGACCAATAATAAACATTGTCACAGGCCACATAAATGCGCAGATTAGTTAGATATAGACTTCTAAGTGTTTTTTTGCTGAAAGTATATCCTAATTGAATGTTTTGAATACTTATGGAAGATGCATTAGTTAGAAACCTGTCGGATGTTTTTACACTGTACAGGTCATTGAATTGCCATTGTGGAATATCACTTTGAGTATTCTCCGGGCTCCATGCTTTATAAATATCTTTGTGAACATTGTATCCTAAATGAGTTGAAGTAGGAGGTGACATTAATGCTTGGTAACCATAGTCGTATGCCTGACCTCCTATACTGTAGTTTATTTGTGCAGAGAAATCAAAACCATAAAATGAAAGAGAGGTATTGATACCACCGTATAGGTCTGGAACAGCGTCACCACATAAGTATAGATCAGCTTGAGAATAGGTGGTTGTTGTTTTCATCTCACTGGTTTGCTTATCTGTATAATACCATTGTGGTTTGCCTTCTTCGGACACACCTGCATATTTTTGAACATAGTTAGTATACATTGGAAGTCCTTCTCCGTAATAATACAGACCGTTTACATAACCGGCATGTCCATCTATAATGTCTGTTTTTTTACTTTCTGCAAGACGGCTGATCTTATTTCTATAATGTGTTGCATTAAAGCCAATATTCCATGTTACGTTTCTAGTCTTGACTGGTATATATTTTAAATCAATTTCAACACCTTTGTTATTCATGTCACCAATATTGTCATAATAGCCTGAGTACCCTAATGATAAAGGTACAGAAAAACGGTTAAGCATATCAGTTGTTCTGCGATTGAAATATTCTATGCTACCACTTAATCTGCCTTTTAATAGTTCGAATTCTATACCTAAATTTATATTTGTATTGGTTTCCCAGGTAATATTTTTATTTCCTTTTCTGGAAAAACCTAATGATAACTCATTATTGCTGTTATTGATATTGTAAGTATCTACATATAAGAAATCGTCTATTCTGTCATTACCCTGTTGACCTACAGAAAACTTTAGTTTTAATAAATCGAGCCATTTAATGTCATCCAACCATTTTTCTTTGGTAAGAATCCAAGCAGTTCCCACAGAGTAGAAATTACCCCAGCGATTATCCGGGTGAAAGCGGGAAGAGGCATCGCGCCGGTAAGAAAGTTGGAAAAAATATTTGCCGTCATAGTCGTACATACCTCGGAATAAATATCCTTCAGTATTGTATTTACTCTTATAGGATGACTCATCGTTGGTACCACTGATGGCACCGTTTAATTCTTGATTCTGAAAAAAAGAGAACATACTGTTTTTGGCTGCGTATAATTCTTCATAAACGTTATTAAAGCTTTCATGACCTGCCATCAATGAAACGTTATGTAATCCGAAGCTATGATTATAATTTAATATTTGTTGTAGGTTGAGGGTTGTTCGACGCCAATGCTGGACATTGATGCTTCCATTCAAAGAATTTGCTGTTCCATAAAAAGGATTTAAAGCATTTTTGTACCGGCTGTCACGTATCGAAGTGCCTGCATTGAATGTGAATTTGAAGTCTTTCAGGAAATTAATATCTATAAATGCGTCTCCATTCAAAGTATTTGCAGAGGTGTTATATGTATCGAGCTGACTTAATTTTATTCCGTTAGAGTTCGGGTTGATAGGACGGTTTAGAGGACCTTGGTTGGATACTCCGAAATCGTACATGTCACCATTTTTATCCTGCATGATCTTACCATTTGTATCACGTAGGTAAAGTGGATATATGGGAGCTGTATTGAAAGCTTGGCTAAAACCGCCAGCGGCTGAATTCTGTATTGAATGTGTATAACTGATGTTGGCGCCAAATCTCATCCACGGTTTAGCCTGATATGTGGTTTTCAAACGACCGGTGATACGGCTATAATCAGACCCTTCTGCTATACCGTCTTCATCTAAATATCCAAAAGAAGCATAGATTTGTGCTTTATCACTTCCGCCTGAAATATTGACGTTGTATTCTTGGCGTAATGCTGTATGATATACAGCATCGACCCAATTGTCGGGAGTGAGATAATAACCGTTTACTATCCGTCCTAATTTTGCATTAGGATTAAGAAGACCGTTTTTACCAATCAGATATTCTCCTTCAGGATATGAATATACGTTGTAGGATAAACCACCGGTTTGACTGTTGGTTCCTATCATATTAGTATTTGCGCTGACATATGCTTGGTCAGGAGTTTGTCCTTGGGCATTTAAATAATAATTGTATAATGCTTTATAGTGTGCTTGATAATATTCTCCTGGATCTTTTATGTAGTCATATTCTATTTCACCACGGGTATTGGCACTCCATTTAGCGTCTACTGTGATTTTTGCATCGCCTGCTTTGGCTGATTTTGTTGTTATAATTATGACACCGTTAGCACCTCGAGCACCATAAAGAGCTGTGGATGCTGCATCTTTTAGTACAGAAATAGATTCTACATCTGCTGGATTGATGTTATTCCATCCTCCTTCGTATGGCATACCGTCTAATACGATGAGGGGATCTGTTTTTGCGCTCATTGAACTGATGCCACGTATCAGAATGCTTGGAGTTTCTCCAGGCTGCCCATTTGTCATTGTCATTTGTAGGCCTGCCACTTGTCCAGATAAACTTTCTATGACATTAGTAACCGGACGTTTAGTTATTTGTTCTGTATGAATCATTTTTGCAGATCCTGTAAAAGCTGATTTTTTTGCAGTACCATAAGCAACTACCAAAACTTCTTCCATCACTTCTGTTGTTGAAGTCATAACAATTTTCATTTCCGGCTTGATGGTTACTTCTTGGGTTTCCATTCCAATGAAAGAAACAATAATTGTTTTGTTGGTAGGTGAGATGTTTGTAAGTGTGAACTGACCATTGATGTCGGTGATTGTTCCATTGGTTGTTCCTTTTACCAATACGGAAGCTCCGATTACCGGTTCGTTGTTTTCGCTTGAGATAACGGTTCCTTTCACTGTTACCTGTGCTTGTGCATGGCTTATTCCTACGAATAAGCATACGAATAGTAGTAATAGTGTCTTTTTCATAATGTTTGTAATAGATTTGTGAGTTTATGGTTTGTACAAACCTAGGAATAAAATCTAATAAATCAAAATATTTTCGATGGCAAATGTTTAAAAATAAAAGTATATTCTAATCAATGTAATAAAAACTTAAACAAGCAAGAAAATTAACTTGTTTTTATAAAAGAAACATCTTAATCATTTTGTCGTTCCGCTGAACTTTTTAAATACAAAAATCCCCAAATCTAAGTTGATTGATAGATTTGGGGAAAAAGTTGGAAATATCTCTTGTTGCTTTTATTTTTTTTGAGATTGGTGCATAATTTTTAAGATATCACGGTGGAATTTAATCTCTGCACGTTGTAACTTATATATTTTCTTGGGAGATAAGATTTTTTTAAAGCGCTGTAGATATTCCAAATCCAATTTATCGGCTTCAATCCTTGCTTTGACAATACCTTCTATAATTTGTTCGTATTCGGCATCGGTTGTTTTAGGATTTTTGCCTTTGCGTGCTTGCTCCCATGCTTTATCATTTACTGTTTTTTTACGGTCTTGTAATTCGAAGTAGATAGGGAAGAATTTAGTGGCCTCTTCTTGCGTTATTTCTGCTTTTTGCGTGAGATATGCTTCTTGTCTAGCTCTGAATTCTTCTTTGGTGAAACCAGGTTTCTTTTTGTCTTGCGCCTGTAGCGAAATGCTTATATATAAAGTGATAAGCAAGGTTGCCAGTCTTTGTATCATGTGGTTATTATTTAATTATACATATCTGAATTTGCATCTGTCAAGTATTGATAGAGCGTATAATCATCCATCATGGAATGATCTAAAATCGTTTCAATATATTCGTCTGAGAATTGTTCAGTTTCCGCTGCTGTAAAAATAGGAGTGTCTTGTTTAGGGGGACCTACAACAACTCTGACGCTGAACATCAATCCACAAAACATAGCTGCCATATATATCCAAGGCTTGATACGTTGCCAAGTAGTTATTGTTTCTTGCGGAGCAGAAGTTTGTTCCTTCTCCGGCAATTTATTCATCAACTCTTTTGAGAAGTTGTCGAAATAACCTTCGGGTACCATGAATGGATTTTTTGTCCCGCATTTTTTTAATAGTTCATCTTCTTCCTTCATAGTGGTTCTCCTTTCTTTGTTAGATACATTTCTTTTAAAAAGGTTTAAAGGCATTCTTTTAAAAAGTTCTCTATTTTTTTCACTGCATGGTGGTAGGAGGCTTTCAGTGCCCCTATACTTGTTCCTAATATTTCAGACATGTCTTCATATTTCATTTCTTGAAAGTATTTTAAATTGAATACTATACGCTGCTTTTCAGGAAGCGTCAGTAATGCTTTTTGAAATAATATTTGAGTTTCATCTCCATTAAAATATGTATCACTTTCCAGTTTGTTCACCATATCTGCATCAGCGTCGTCTATGGATAATTGGTTGGTGGCACGTTGTTTATTTAAAAAGGTCAAGCATTCATTCAAAGCTATGCGGTAAAGCCAGGTCGACATTTTGGCTTCGGCACGAAAATACTCTAGATTAGTCCATGCTTTGATAAATGTATTCTGTAACAGATCATTGGCATCTTCATGAGAAAGTACCATCCGGCGTATCTGCCAATATAGCTGTTCGCTGTATTCGTTGACAATACATTCGAAGGCTTCTTTTTGTCGTGCCGGGTCCTGTAATAACGCTATTATTTCTTTCTCATTATAAGTGTTCATGTTCCTATTTTTAAATTAGATATCCGGTTTATGTTATGGTTTAATGGATTCTATTGAAATTTTTAATGTTTCCCGTGCAAGTAGAGTGTTAGGAAAAATATCCGATGCTTCCTGTAACAATATGCTTTCATCTTCGTAGCGGGCTGAAAAATGTCCTATAAGAAGTTGTTTTACTTTTGCGGTACGGGCGATTTCTCCAGCTTGCGAAGCAGTTGTGTGAAAGGTTTCTTTCGCACGGGCTTGTTCGCTTTGTGCAAAGGTGGCTTCATGAAATAACAGGTCCACTCCGTATATTTGTTCTATGATACGTGGCAAATAAATAGTATCTGAACAATAGGCATATCGGCGGGGAAGGGCAGAAGGGATAGTCAATTTGTTGTTTGGTACTATTTTTCCGTCCGGTAATGTGTAATCGGCGCCATTCTTTATTCGGTTGAGTTCGTATACGGGGATTTCATAAAAGTTAATCATGTCGCGACGAATATGGGCGGGGGTCTGTTTCTCTGAAAAGAGGAATCCGCATGTTGGTATCCGATGACGTAAGGGAATTGTTTCTATGGTTAGCGAACGGTCATCATAAATTATTTCAGCTTTGCCCGGATCAAAAGTTTGGAAAACGACTTTGTAACTCATACCTTTGCAAAAAAAGTCGAGTTGCGGAGTAAGAAGACGTTCTAATTCTGCGTGACAGTGAATATAGAGTGTGGCTGTCCTTCCCAGCATACCGAAAGTTGATATCAGTCCCATTAGTCCGAAACAATGATCACCGTGCAAATGTGAAATGAATATATGGTTTAGCCGGGTGAATTTCAGTTTTGATTTGCGTAATTGCATCTGTGCTCCTTCGCCACAGTCTATCATAAATAGTTTTTCACGGATATTTACGACTTGTGATGTCGCAAAATGCCGTGTGGTCGGCAATGCTGACCCGCATCCTAATATATGTACTTCAAATTTCTCCATCGTTACAAAGATACTATCTTTTTTGAATGGAAAATAAAAAATGCCGTAAAAACGGCATTATAGGATTGAACTATTTCTTAAGTTTTATTTTCACAGCATTCATGCCACGTGACCCTTTTTCTAGTTCAAAAGTCACGATGTTATTTTCTATGATATTGTCTATCAGTCCACTAATATGAAAGAAGTATTTCTCTGCATTCTTCAAATCTTTTACAAATCCATATCCTTTGGATACATTGAAGTGTTCTATTCTTCCTTCATGTACTAGTTCTATCGGTTCTTCAGTTCTACGAGGAGTTGAAACTTCAATGGTGGACATATCCACTTCTTGTGGTTTATTATTAGGAGTGGGAGGAGTATCGGTTATCATACCGTTCTCGTCTACATAGGCAATCATATCTTCAAAGGAAGATGTGCCGTTACTTTTTCTTTCTTCTTTTTTTTGCTGTTTTGCTAAACGCTTTTCTTGTTTTTTCTTTTCTAGATCTCGTTTGGTAAATGAAATAGGTTTCGCCATTTGATTCTTTTTAAATTAGTAATATACAGTTCGGCCTGCTACGGGGAAGTGTATGGAATTAATAGTGAGGTAATAAGAAAACGGGGGAGAAGTCGTTATGAAATACTAACTCGAAATTTTATTACTCTATAAAGATACGGTTTTATTACGGATATCCCATAGAATATTTTCCTTTTTAAGAAATAATGGCATAAAAAAAGGATGCATTTTAATAAATGCATCCTTTTGGCTTATCTTAAAGTAAACTGATTACTTCTTTTTGTTTTCCAACTGTTCTTTCAAAGCAGCCAAAGCATCGATATCGCCTAAAGTGGTAGAGGCTGCCTGATTTTGGATAGCAGGAGCTTCTTCTCTCTTAGTTGTTTTCTTTGCATTAGAAGCTGCTTTCTTTTCAGCTCTTTCTTCTGCCTTGGCAGCATCTTCGAAAATGCGGCTGTGAGACAGGATGATTCTCTTGGCATCCTTGTTGAATTCAATTACTTTGAATGACAGTTTTTCATCCAATTGGGCTTGAGAGCCATCTTCTTTTACCAAGTGTTTCGGAGTTGCAAAACCTTCTACACCATAAGGAAGAGCTACAACAGCACCCTTATCCAACATTTCGATGATAGTACCTTCGTGTACAGAACCTACAGTAAATACAGTTTCGAATACATCCCAAGGATTTTCTTCCAACTGTTTGTGACCAAGGCTCAAGCGACGGTTTTCTTTGTCGATTTCCAATACCTGAACTTCGATGTCTGCACCGATCTGAGTGAATTCAGAAGGATGTTTTACTTTCTTAGTCCAAGACAGGTCAGAGATGTGGATCAATCCGTCTACACCTTCTTCGATTTCTACGAATACACCGAAGTTAGTGAAGTTACGAACTTTTGCAGTGTGCTTGGAACCTACAGGATACTTTTCTTCGATAGTTTCCCATGGATCTTGTTTCAGCTGTTTGATACCCAAAGACATCTTACGTTCGTCACGGTCAAGTGTCAGGATAACAGCTTCTACTTCGTCACCTACCTTCATGAAGTCCTGAGCAGAACGCAAGTGCTGTGACCAAGACATTTCAGATACGTGGATCAAACCTTCTACGCCCGGAGCGATTTCGATGAATGCACCGTAGTCAGCCATAACGACTACTTTACCTTTCACCTTGTCACCTACCTGCAAGTTAGCATCCAAAGCATCCCATGGGTGCGGAGTCAGTTGTTTCAAACCAAGAGCGATACGTTTCTTTTCGTCATCGAAGTCAAGGATAACAACGTTCAACTTCTGGTCGAGTTCTACAACTTCTTTCGGATCGCTTACACGGCCCCAAGACAGGTCAGTGATGTGAATCAAACCGTCTACGCCGCCAAGGTCGATGAATACACCGTATGATGTGATATTTTTAACAGTACCTTCCAGTACTTGTCCTTTTTCAAGTTTACCGATGATTTCTTTCTTCTGCTGTTCAAGTTCAGCTTCGATAAGAGCTTTGTGAGAAACAACAACGTTTTTGAATTCCTGGTTGATTTTAACCACTTTGAATTCCATTGTCTTACCTACAAATACATCGTAGTCGCGGATAGGTTTCACATCAATTTGAGAACCCGGCAAGAATGCTTCGATACCGAATACGTCCACAATCATACCACCCTTAGTGCGGCACTTGATGTAACCCTTAATAATTTCTTCATTTTCAAGAGCAGCGTTTACGCGGTCCCAAGAACGAGTAGCACGTGCTTTTTTGTGTGACAGAATTAACTGTCCTTTTTTGTCTTCCTGATTTTCAATGTATACTTCTACAGTATCACCTATTTTCAAATCTGGATTGTAACGGAATTCATTTAAAGGAATGATACCGTCTGATTTGTAGCCGATATTGACAACTACTTCGCGTTTGTTCATTGCAATAACAGTACCGTCTACAACCTCGCGGTCGTTTACTTTGTTCAGTGTACCGTCATAAGCTTTTTCAAGATCTTCGTGGCTCATGCTGGTTACAGCTTCGCCGTTTTCATAAGCATCCCAGTTGAAATCTTCAACAGGAGTGATGTTTTTTAAATTTTCCATTAATAAAATTGTTAAAATTCTCAGTTAATTACGTTAGACATTATATTGTTTATCTAATTTCGGGCGCAAAGATACAACAAAATACTGAAACACAAACAAGTTTACTGAAATTTCTTGCTGATTAAAATTTAAATGGGATATAATCGTTGTTTTTAATTTATGTTTGTACATTTGTAGAAATTTAACCTATTAAAATATGGTAGCGTTCATTTTAGTTTGTTTGGTTCTACTTTTAGGTCTTTTATGGGGATGGGAGATAAGAAAGAGGAAAAGTTTGGAACAGGAGTTCGTTAAGAAGAAAAATGAGGTGTGTTCCGTGAAAGAATTTTCGGATACCATATTGTATAATGTGGATGCATATATAATTTTGGTTGATCGGAATTTTTTGGTTGAAAAGACCAATTACTATAATTTGAATAATACTTCTGAAGGACAGGTGCTGCGTAGGGTCGGGGAATTGCTTCGTTGTAAAAATGGATTGGACGCCGGAGCCTGCGGTTCTCATGAGAATTGTAAAGTATGTCCTGTCCGTAACTCCATTGAAAAGTGCTTTCGGGAAAAAGGGCACTTTTCTCCGTTGGAAACTCCGATGAGACTTTATATGTCTGAAAAGATGGATAATTATGTCGATTGTATTGTTTGCGTGTCGGGAACATATTTACAGTTGGATCAGGATGATAAGGTTCTGCTGACAGTTCGTGATGTGACTCGTCAGAAAAAGATTTTGGATGAATTGGAGGAGGCCAGGCGAAATGCGGAATGGGCAGGAGAACAGAAAACAGCTTTTCTGGCAAATATGAGTCATGAGATTCGCACTCCTTTGAATGCTATTGTGGGATTTGCCGGATTATTGGGGACCGCGTCGGATCAAGATCGAATTTCTTATGTAGAGATTATCAAGGGGAACACGAATATGTTATTACAGTTGGTAAATGATATTTTGGATATGTCTAAGATTGAGGCGGGTACTTTGGAATTTATTTATACCGATGTGGATGTTAATCAAATTATGCGTGAGTTGGAAGGTATTTTCAGATTGCGTTTGGAAGAGGCGGATGTTCCTGTACGTATCATTTTTGAACCTAAGCTGCCTGTCTGCTTCATTCATACGGAGAAGAACCGTATTTCACAGGTTATTTCCAATTTCTTGTCTAATGCTTTTAAATATACTGTGCAAGGCAGTATAACCATGGGATATGAGATACGTGAAAATGGTATCTGTTTCTATGTGTCCGATACAGGTACCGGTATTCCGGAAGATAAAGTAAGTCAGGTCTTTGAACGTTTTACAAAGTTGGATGCCAAGCGTCAAGGTACCGGATTGGGGCTTTCTATCAGTCGGACTATAATAAAAAAAATGGGTGGTGAGATTGGTGTTACTTCAAAATATGGTGAAGGTTCTACTTTTTGGTTTGTTCTCCCGGAAAAGCCTTTTGATTTTCTGCCATTACAGTCGGAAGAGAAAGAACAATTTATAGATTTGTCCGAGCCGGAGAGTTGTTTGGAACATAAAACGATTTTAATTGCGGAAGATATGGATGATAATTATTTGTTGTATAAGATTTATTTGGAGAAGAAATACAATCTGATACGAGCTGAAAATGGTGAAGAAGCCATTTCTAAGTTTTTGGAATATAGTCCTGCTGTTATTTTGATGGATATAGGTATGCCTGTGGTGGACGGTTATCAGGCAACGGAAGCAATTCGTCAATTGTCATCCAAAGTACCTATTGTTGCAGTGACTGCTTTTGCATACGATGAAGATAAGCGGAAAGTAATGTCCAGAGGCTTTAACGGTTATTTGTCCAAGCCTCTGAACAAAGAAGCTTTGTTTGATATGCTCCGCCAAATGGGAATTTAATCTTCCAAAGAGTAATCAATGGTGGTTACAACGCGGATGCGTTTGATGTAAGGAGTGTTGGCGTCACGATCCTCAATGCTGAATTGTCCCTGATAGGCTCTTTTTATCTTACCAAGTTCGCTGTCCGAGTCCTTGGCGAATTTAACGGCTGCCGCCCGTGCGTTTTTAGTTGCTTCCTCTATCATTTGAGGCTTGATGTCGTTTAAACCGGTGTAGTCATATTGCACATTGTAACGATAATCTCCACCCGTAATAGCGATACCTTGCTTTAAGAGTTCGCTTTGTTCGCTGATCATCTTTCTCACCAGATCTACTTTAGTTGAAGTAACCGTGATGACAGAGGTCACATTATAGCGGAAGGGAACTGAATTATTATTATAACGTTCGGCTTGCATGTCTATAATTTCCGGTGCATTGATACTGATTTCGTTTTCAGTGATTCCTTTCTGTTTCAAAAAACCGACAATTGCTTGGTTAGTTGCATTTATTTTGTTATATAAGGTCGGGAGGTCATTTCCCAGGTCTTTATACATCAAAGGCCAAGTTACTTTATTAGCCGGCACCTCCATTTCTGCCAGACCTTTCACATTCACTACTCTGTCTTTACCAGAGAAAGTATCCAATCCCTGTTTGATAAAATACCCCATCACCAACATGCCTATAGCAAGGATGATGGCTTCCAGTTTCCAACTTTTCATACTTCAGTTGTTTTTAGTGATACAATTATTTGTTTTGTAAGCGTCCAATGCCTTTTTAACAGAACCCTGTTCTTGCAGGAATTGTTTTGCTTCTGCTTTATTAATATGTAATTCGTCAATCAGCATTTGCACTCCTCGGTCTATTAGTTTTCGATTGCTGAGTTGCATGTTTACCATCCGGTTTCCTTTTACTCTGCCCAGTTTTATCATGACGGTGGTACTTATCATATTCAGTATCATTTTTTGCCCTGTGCCGCTCTTCATGCGCGAGCTGCCTGTGATAAATTCCGGACCTACTATCATTTCGATGGGTATATCTGCCACACTCGAGAGTGGAGAGCCCGGATTGCTGCTGATGCTTGCTGTTAATATTCCGTGTTCTCTTGCTTTTTGCAGTGCTCCTATTACATAAGGAGTTGTTCCCGATGCCGCTATGCCTATCAGAATGTCTTTATTTGTGATGTGATGGTCTTGCAGTTCCATCCAGCCTTTTTGACTATCATCTTCAGCATTTTCTACGGGACGTCTCAAAGCCTGTTCGCCACCGGCTATAATACCTATGACACAGGTATCAGGCATACCGAAAGTGGGTGGAATTTCAGAAGCGTCCAATACTCCTAGGCGTCCACTGGTTCCGGCTCCCAAATAGAATATGCGTCCTCCTTGATGCATACGTTCTACTATTTCATTTACTAGTTTTTCAATTTGTGGTATGCAGGCATGAACGGCTGAGGCTACTTTCCGGTCTTCTTCGTTGATACCTTCCAGTAACTCTCTGACGGATTTTTGTTCCAAATCCTCATATATGGACGGTTGTTCGGTTATTTTTATAAAATTCATACTTCGAAATGATAATCCTTTAATCCTTCCAGTGGACTTTTTAAAACTTTTCCGATGGACACATTCAGTCTTAGAGCTGCTTCTTTTACTTCTTCTTGAAAGAAAAATGCAATAGAACCTGTGAAATGTACAAGAATATCATGATATTCGTATTGCATAACATTACGGGTGAAGAAATCAGTGAAGCAGGAAATTAATAGATTCCGTATCTCTGGTCTGTGCTTGTGGGCGAAAAGAAAAGGAGTCAGACCCGCCAGAAAGCGGTTGGCTAAAGGCTGTCGGTATACTTTATCTAAAATCAGTGCCGGGGTCAAATCGTATTCTTTAAGGAAATCTTGGCAAAGGTCATCGGGAAGTTGGTGTTTCAGTAAATCACCTACCAGACGTTTCCCTAATACGGCTCCGCTACCTTCATCTCCTAAAATATACCCTAACGGAGAAATATTAGCTGTTATTTTTTCCCCGTCATAAAAGCAAGAGTTGGATCCGGTTCCTAAAATACATGCAATTCCTGCCGTTTTACCACATAGGGCGTGGGCGGCACCTAACAAGTCACTTTCGACAAGGATATTCGCTTTGGGGAAGTTCTGCGCCAAAGCTGTTTTCACTATATTCGTCTTTTCGGGAATACATCCTGCACCATAGAAATAAATAGTTGTAAATTCAGTGGTGTCTCCCAACTGGGGAATTAGTGTGGAGGCAATCACTTCTTTTATTTCATCAACTGATTGGTGGAAGGGGTTGATACCTCCTGTTCGAACTGTCCTGCTGTTTGTCTTGGTGTTACCCAGACACCAGTCTGTTTTGGTGGAACCACTGTCTGCTATTACTATCATATCGGATAATAAGATGATTGTTAGTCTTACAAAAATAGTATAAATTTATCCGATATCCATTGTTTTCCGTATTTATTTGTCGGGCTCTTATATTATTTTAGTAACTCTGTTCCTATTACTTATAAGTTAGTGCTTTTTCATATAAACAGACTTTTTTAATAATTGAGCCACAGCTTCATTGCAGCTATCTTTTCTCTGCTTACAGTAATTTTATCTTTAAATGGCGGTTTTACCTGTACTATTATTTTTCCTAAAAAATAGTTTTCTATTTTCTGTATGGCATGTACACTGACCAATGTTTGCCGGTTGGTGCGGAAAAAAATATCGGGGTTTAGTTGTTCGGACAGTTTGTCGAGCGATAAATCTATGATATGCTCTTTTCCTTCTTTTGTGACGGCAAAGGTAATTTTGTTTTCAGAATAGAAATAAGCTATATCTTCTACTTGCAAGGTATACAGCTTTTCGTCTCCTGATATCAGGAAGCGGGTACGGTATTTTTTTTCCGGATTACTTATATTTTTCAGTAGGTTCAGTAATTCATTGGATGAGTTCGATAGGGTGGTATTGCCATATCTGGCAGTTAATCTTTCAAACTTTTCGATGGCTTCGGCCAATCTTTCCCTGTTTATTGGTTTCAGCAGATAGTCTATGCTGTTTACAGTAAAAGCACGTATGGCATATTCGTCGTAAGCGGTGGTAAAAATAATCATACTTTCGGGTTGGGCCTGTTCTATGAAAGCGAAAGAAATGCCATCGGTCAGTTGGATATCCAGAAAGATTATATCCGGGTGTGGATGCTCCTGAAACCATTTTACAGATCCCTCTATGCTGCCGGGCAATACAACTATATCCCAGTCTGGCCTTAATCCTGACAACATTTTATGTAGCAGGCGTCCTGCAGGAATTTCATCTTCTATAATAGCGGCTTTTATCTTATTCATTCAGTAAAGGTATTTTTACGGTGAAATATTCAGAATCGTCAATAATTGTGATATGCAAGTTGCAAATCAGCAGATAGCGGGCAGATAAGTTCTTCAGTCCCATTCCTGATTTTGCAACATCCTTTTTTAATTTGATCTTGTTTCTTACGGAAAGAGTTTGATCTTTGTCAGAATAATCCAAATGGATGACCATTGGATTTTCCATATTGATGATGTTATGTTTTATCACGTTTTCGATAAGTAACTGTAGGGTTAATGAAGGGATTTTCTTGTTCAATAACGTGGGGGTCATTTTGTTTTCCAGTTGAATGCATTTTCCCAGACGCACTTGATGCAGATAGATATATGAATCCAGAAATTCCAGTTCATCACGTAAAGTGACAAGTCCTTGTTCCTGACTTTTTAGGATATAACGGTAAACATCTGATAGCTTTTGTGTAAAAACTACTGCGTTTTCCGGATTATATTCTATTTCGGATATTAAAGTATTCAAACTATTGAACAGGAAATGTGGATTTAATTGATTTTGTAAAGCTGTGTATTGCGCTTTGATGGAACTTTCTTCCAGCTTGGTTGTTTTTTCATGCAGAATAACCAGCTGCCTGTAAAAAGCGCTCGTGATACTTAAACTCACAATCACAATTTCTACCAACCATATAATCATGATCAAGCGCAGACCCGGACTGCTCAGTACAAATGGGAAAGGCAGTTCCAGCAATACTTTACAGATGGTCAGAGTAGCGTAATTCATGAAGAAAAGAATAGCTGCAATCAAAATGCAGTTGATAATCAGCTTGTTTCTCTTCTTGATAAAGAATAGAGAGCTTTTTTTCAGCCACCGGTTGATGACTATCAGACTGAAGCCTACCAGATTGAATATGAACACCACAGAAATAAATCCCAGAGAGGAGATTAATATTTTCTGATGTTGAGGCGTAAGGTCGGTATATAGTACCAGCGAAAGGTATGAGAAACATGCCAGCCCTGAAAACAGGAAAAAGTTGAAGAATTGATTGTATTTATTTTGCATAGCCATTCCGCTGTTGAAAATGATTTGGGTTATTTTACAAAAATATGAAAAAAAGAGGAAATTCAGAAAAGAATAGAATACTTTCCAAATCTCCTCTTTTATGAGCAAACGCTTAGTATGGATTAAAAACAAACTCCTACACGTACACCCATGCTATTCCTTCCATCTTCAGAATAAGTCAGGATATCGGTTTTATTGGTTGCGTAGCTATAATATACGGCTACATGAAATCCCAGACGTTGATAAGGCACCGGATGAATATCCATTCCCAGTTCGGGTGAAACATAGAATCCCCACGGGCGTTCATACCATTGTACCAGATTGTTGTAAATGGAGTTTTGGGAATACATGGCACCCGATTTGACTCCGAAGTAAGGTTTTACATACCTGTTATCCGGTAACTTGTAGGATACAGATATTCCGAAGGGTAGTTGGAACGCTGATTGTTGCTGGTCTGTTGTCAATGAAGCCGTTGGGGTGAGGGGGATGGTCCGGCGGTCCACATATCGGTGATTGGTATGAAAATTAAGGAAAGCTCCTATAGACCAATAGGGCGTCAGATCATATTTTCCTTCAAAGTTCATTCCCCACCCGCTGAATTTATCGGCAAAGTTGCTGTTCAACGGCACATTCATCTGCCAGTCTACGTTAAAATGTACATTTTCCCAGGTCTGTGCTTTACTTGTGAAACAAAAGAGAACTAGTAACATTCCGATGAGGATACGTTGGGGAACTCTGTGTTTTAATATTTTCGTTTTCATGATTTTCCGGTTTTATTGTTTGTTTGACAGATAAGGAGATTGTGCAAATGCCTGATTGACGGCATTTAATGTCAACTGCATATTGAAATGGGAGTTTCCGTATAGCAGTCCTGACGCATAGGCATGCCAGATGACAGGCAGTTTGTTCTGGTTGGACTTATCGGCAGGTTGTCTTAAATCAACCATCTCCATAATCAGGGTTCCTGTGTCATAGCTGTAAGTTACCGGATAAGGATAATACCATCCTCCTCCCCAGTAGGGCCCCCAGAATCCGGCATCCCACCAGCCGCCATACCATCCTCCTGTGGTCATTTGTATTCTTTGTTGGGCGTATGACAACTGAATGCCTACATTGGCTTTTTCTTTATCTTCCGTCCGTACATAGCCTTTCTGTTCCATTTCATGGGCCACTGCACTGATAATGTTTTGGGCATTTTCATCTTTCCAATAATTGGCTTTCAGGCTGTTGTCCGGAACCAGAATGCTATCTGGCAGGTAATAGGTGGAAAACTCATTGAAATGTACACTGTTGTCATAATCAGTGTAAACGCTGTAGTCACTATCCAGTTTATTCATATCCGGATCTTTCTCGCACGAAGTAACTATCATGGCAAGCATGAATAGTGGAAATAGTAGCTTCTTCATATTCCTATAATTTTAGTTAAGTAGTTTATAGTGAGCGTCCTTTAAACACATTGGCTTTCTTTAATGGCAATATTTGACCGGATAAAGTCATGTGGCTGGAATTAAAGTTCGGAAGAATATCTACAGTCGCATTGTTGCTTCCATAAGGTATGTCAATGTTTACTTGGGCTGAGATTCCGATTCCCATCACGTTCATACTGACATGAATATTACCTTTTTTGTCGGTTTTTACTTTATAGTTCGAAGCATTACCGTCTACGGTAATACCTCCTAGTCCGTTCGGACCGCTGAAAGGTACATTGAATGCTACTTGCACCACGGCCTTGTCACCGTCCAGTCCTACAAAGTTGGTGTTGGATGAAACGAAAGCGGAGGTTCCGTATTTAAAGTAAACTCTGTCCGCTTCCAGTACAAAGGTTTGGTTGTCTATTGCCTCTTTGGCTTCCTGAAATAACATTTTGTCCAAAGCTTCCTGAGCCGCTTTTTTTTCCTGACGTGTCATTTCCTTTTCTGTTGTTTGTGCCTGTGAGTATTCTACGCAGGTAAACAAGGTTACTAATGTTAATATTACAACTTTTCTCATAATACCTACTTTTTTATTTTATGTTGTTTTCCTATTGAAATCCGGTATAAACATAATAAGCTTTGTCATAAACAGGTAGTAATTTGTTACTGAAACGGAAAAACCGGTTGCTGAAGTGTGTTTTGGAGGAGCTGAAATTAAAGGTGTGAAGAGGAATGAATGAGAAATGAACAGCCCTGGAAATCTGCTTTAACAAAATTTCCGGGGCTTATTTTCTATGAACTATAAAGTGATTAGAAAGACCTTCCTTTAAATATATTTGACTTGTCAAGCGGTAGTATTTCACCGGATAAAGTCAGACGGTTGGAATTGAAGTTGGGGCGTATATCTACGGTGGCATTGTTGCTTCCATAAGGTAATGTTATACTTACCTGAGCAGATATACCTACACCCATTACACTCATTGTCAGATATATGCTTCCTTTCTTGTCGGTTTTGATCTTGTAACCGGAAACATTGCCGTCTACAGTGACACCTCCTAATCCGTTAGGACCGCTGGCAGGAATGTTGAATGCTACCTGCACGGATGATTTATCACCGTCTACCATTACAAAATTGGTATTAGAAGAAACAAAGGCATTTCTTCCTCTTTTAAATATAACCCGGTCAGCTTCCAGTGTGAACGCTTTATTTTCTATAGCTTGTCTGGCTTCTTCGAACAAGGCTTGTTCCATAGCTTTTTGCGCCTCTTTCTTTTCCTGACGAGTCATTTTTTTTGTTGTTTGTGCTTGTGAGTAGCCTACGCAGCAAAACAAGGTGACGAATACTAATAAAATAATCTTTTTCATATATGTATCTTTTATGTTATTGTTTGGATATGAAACAAATATAATAATTATTTTGTTGAAAGGACTTTATCTTATTTTTTAATTAAAAGCTTCTATGACTTTATATTTTGTACAATGTGTCAAAAAGGGGGAGGACAGTATGGCGAATCCTGGCGCAAAAAACAATGGAACTTGATGCAAGATTGGGTAAACCTTGTAACAAGATATTGCGGAATTTGATACACGTACATAAGTACGTGTTGGCTTATGCTTGCGTATATGTAGCCCGATGCCAACGTATGTTGCAAGCTTACGTTACTGATGTTGTTGAATATGTCTTTATGTTTTTAGAAAACATCAGCACCTTTTTAAAAAAAGATAACCGCCTTTTAAAAAAAGACAAGGGCGTTTTAAAAAAAGGTCAGCATGTTTCAGCGTATATGCCTATCATGTTCAGCGTACATTACTCCATCACTAAGCCGATATTCTTCCTTCTCCATTTATCCTTTCATCTTATTAAAAACACACAGTCAATCAAGCGGTTAAAACTGGAACCGCTTCCCCTCACTCCCGTTTCAACGGTAAGCGTCTCCGCGATTCTATCTTGTCGCCCTTTTTTCATTCTTATATTTTTGCCATGTATAAAAATGAAGCATTATGGATTTAGCAGAAAAGGAGGATGAAAGGACAATGACGGGATGTTCCTTCATCACCGGAACACCCACCGGCAGGGCGTTTTGACGGTAAATGAAAGGAGGAGGGAAAAACGAATTAAAACAAATGCTGAAGTGCGGAGCCTATAATTTCAGAATTTCTAACGGAACCCTTCCCAACTGTGCCGCTATATTTGAGAATGAACTCTGAAAAGAACCATAGATTTTTTGTGTGCGGGCCAGCGTGTACATATCTGCGACACCCTCCCTGATTCCTTCCAGAGAGCCATAATCCGCCTGTCTTTCCGAGGACAGGCTGAAATAAAGGTCGGATCAACCTTTCTTCTTGCCGAACTCCGGATCAATTTTTAGCAGAGCCGTTACTCCGAAGGTGATAACGCAGCATATCATAATCCAGATAAAGAAATGGTTGTATCCCATCTGCTCCTGAAGCCAGCCGGCAGCCATTCCCGGAATCATCATGCCTAATGCCATAAATGCGGTACAAATGGCATAATGTGCTGTTTTATGTTCTCCGTCTGCAAAATAAATAAGGTAGAGCATATAGGCTGTGAAACCGAATCCGTAACCGAATTGCTCTATAAAGATGCAAATATTGATGAGATATAGAGAATCAGGCTGGATATAGCTGAGATAAACATAGACTAAATCGGGTAAGGAAATGGCCCATACCATCGGCCAGAGCCATTGTTTCAAACCGTTACGGGCTACGGCTATTCCTCCTAAAATACCTCCTAGGGTAAGTCCGATGATGCCGACAGTGCCTTGTACGAAACCTATTTCTTCGGTTGTCAGCCCCAAACCACCTTTTTCAACGGGGTCTATAAGGAAAGGAATGCACATTTTTGCCAGTTGAGCTTCGGGCAAACGGTAGAGTAACATGAAAAGAATGGCAATGCCTGCCTGCTTTTTTTGAAAGAAACTGGCAAAAGTACCAAAGAACTTTTTGAGCAGATTGGAAGCGGAAACTTCTTTGGAGGTATGATCTGAATCCGGACAGGGAAGAACAAACTTATGATAAATCCATATTCCAAGGAAAAGTCCGGCCAATACAAAAAAGGTGATGGACCAAGCGTATGGTATATTATCTGTCATTATTTCCAGTCTTCCTGCAAGCATGATAAGTAATCCTTGTCCCGCAATGGTTGCAATACGGTAGAAGGTACTGCGGATTCCTACAAACAGGGCTTGCCGATGCGAGTCCAGTGCCAGCATGTAAAAGCCGTCGGCAGCAATGTCGTGTGTGGCGGAGCTGAATGCCAGTAACCAGAAAACGGCCAAAGTGAGTTGGAAAAAATGCTCTGTGGGGATGGTGAAGGCTATGCCCGCCAGTCCTGCGCCGATTAAAAGTTGCATGGTGATAATCCACCAGCGTTTCGTCTTGATAAGATCAATGAAAGGGCTCCATAGAGGCTTGATAACCCAAGGCAGGTTGAGCCAGCCGGTATAAAAAGCTAACTCGGTATTGCTGATGCCTAATCTTTTATACATTATGACCGAAATGGTCATTACTGCCACATAGGGCAGCCCTTGTGCAAAGTATAGAGTGGGTATCCATGCCCATGGCGAGGTATGCTTGTTTTTCATGGTTCCTTTCATTTTAAAGAGTCCGAATGGAATCCCCGCCCATGTGGGCGGGGCCTGTTAATAAAAACGGCGGATATCCGCACCTTTATAGTAATGCAATAGAATTTCATCGTAGGTATATCCCCGTTCTCCCATTACGGCAGCCCCGATTTGGCAGAGCCCTACTCCATGTCCCCAGCCGGCGCCGGTCAGCAGAAACCATTCGGGAACGCCGTTTTTCAGTTCTCCCTTATCTATTACAAAGGCTGAGCTGAACAGGTGGGAAGAAGATAGAGTGCGGCGTATTTCCAGTTCCTTTCCGATAGTCAATGTTTTTAGCGAACCTACAATTTTCAGTTTGCAGATACGTCCGGATTTGCCGCGTTGGATAGGAATCAGGTCGATGATGTCCCCATAATCCGATTTTGTATTTTGACGGATCAGTTCGGATAATTCTGCCTGGGAATAACGTACTTTCCAACGATAGAAATCTGTAGTTTCCTGATCGTAGTTGTTCAGAATTTGTGAAATGACTTTTTTATCGTGGGTATCACAGAACGAAACAGGAGAAGTACGTATCCAACGCTCTGCCTCTTCTTCTTTGGTCAGATCGGGTAACGGGCGGTTTTCTTCTTCTTCCGCATCACGGATTGTAGACAAGTAGGGATAATTCTTGTCTTCCCAGCAGTATCCGAATTCCTCGCTTGCTCCTCCGCAGCATTTGGAGAAACGGGCATCGCAAATGCCGCGTTCATACATCAGCAATTGTCCGCGGGTGGCTCTTACTGCTTCGGTCACGGCGGCACTGGATGCTTTGGTTATTCCTTGGTAGCGTTGGCAATGGTCATCGGCGCAAACATCGAATATGGTATGATCTTCGCGGTCGTACCAGCGGATGTATTCGGTATCGGTTTTGATAAAGGAGAAAAAGCCTTCGTTTTTGTCACTCAAGGCCTTGCGTTTCTCTATTTGGGCAAACAGCCAGCTGCGTGATACCACGGCATGGGCTTTCAGAAACTCCAAAGAGGAAGTGGCGTTCATCTCCGAGGAGATGACGCTTATCAGATAGTCTTCGGCGGGAAGAATATTGATAGCGGTGATTTTGCCTTCGTCCACCACTAGTTTCAGTGTTCCCATAAAACTTTGGGTTTCTTGCCGTTCCCAGTGGAAATTAATTCCGATGGTTACGTCATATAATGAAAACGAGGCATGTTCGTCTTGTGGAGTGAAGGTCAGTTCGCGGTAAAGATTACCATTCCACAGAATACCTCCTTCGCTGAAGGCTACTTGTTGTTCACCACAGACTGTTTCTCCTTTAGCGAAAAAATTGCCGTTCAGTGAAAAATGAATTTCTTGTGCATTTACTATTCCTACGCTTATTTCGGGTTCTTTCATTGTTATTCGTCTTGTTTTTGGGCTTGCTGTAATTCCTTCATCTCTTCGTGTTCTCTCTATCTTTTTGCTTTCTCGTCAAAATAACGTCCGGGTATCTTCTCGGCTTCTTCTACTGTTATTCCCACTTCTTTTATGATGGATGCCACTTTTTCTTCTGTTATTTTGTCGAAATCTTCCTGACGGGTGGTGACGATTACGCCAGCCATGTCCAAAGCTCCCGGACTGATGAGCATCTGTTCGCTGCCTTCTGCAAAGTAGCAGTCGGGACGGTGCTTGCTGCGGGGAAAAACCACCGTATAGTATAGATGGCCTTCCTTCCATAACAGCAGGTTGAACTTCGCTTCTTGTCCGTCTTCATCCGGTGGGAAAGCGGCGAGGGCACTGTATAACAGGGAGTCGTCATAATGCGTGTTGCTTGAGAGGATTACCAAAGGACAGGGATAGTCCTTGGTGTTGAGGTAAATTCGGCTACATTCTAGTGGATAATCTTCCTCTTCTTCTAGGTAGGGAAAATACATGCTGCGTATATCGATTGTCTGTGCGTGGGTTATCAGCTGTTGTACGTTCGGGATGATGGGAACATCAGTTTTTCTGACTCCTTGAAGATGGAGATGGTCCGGTGCAGAGGCTCCGCAATGTGCTCCATTATAGAATAGGGCGTAGTCCGGATATTTCTGTACGAATGCACGGACGTCATCGTAACTGAAAATATTCTCATCCATGAGTTGGGGGATGTGATCTTTATGGGCGATAGTGAGGTGATCCGGCAATATGGGATAAGGGTTAACGCATATTCTGTTTGCAGTGATGGTTTCCAGTGCTTTCTGCTCCTTAGGCTGGTTTTCCTTGCACAGGAAACAGGGGCGTGCTTGGATGCTGTCCTTATCCACTTTGGCGGTAGTCGAAACCGCACGCTGTGCATTGCACTGTACCACAAACGTGTAGCCGTTTATGGACAGTTCCTTGGTCTGTATAGTCTGTAATGCCTCGTGGTTGTGGTGTGCCAGTGGCCAGCACGCCAGTTGGCTGTCTATAAATCGCTTGATTTCATTCCGGTTCTTCAGCTCTTCTGTATATTTTTTGCGGATTCCCAGTTCACGGGTGCGCAGGCTGTCTTTGTAGTGATTGTTGGCATTGGTCTGCTCTATGCTCAGGGCGGCATCCGAGTTCCCTTCCCAGCGGCGGCACAGATAGAGTACATCATAGATTCTTCCTATCTTATATTGGCGCGAGAAAATGAGTCCCAGGGCATAATCTTCTCCGTAGCTGACATTGGGCACGCCTGTTTCGCGCAGGATAGGTGTGAAGAATGCGCGCGGAGCCCCCAGACCGTTGATGCGCAATGCGTTATTGTGTCCGTTCTCTTTCGTCCACTCGCTATGGTCTATCACTCCCGGAGCGATGGTGTTCAGCCGGAAGTCCGTCATGCGGTAAGTTCCTATTACCATGGCGCATTGCTCTTTGTAGAACGTGTCTACGATGGTTTGCAGGGTATGGGTGTCGCTGTACAGGTCATCGCTGTCAAGCTGTATGGCGAAGCGTCCGCACCGGGGGTGGTTGATTGCGAGGTCCCAGCATCCCCCTATGCCCAGATCGGTACGTTGGGGCTGAAGGTGGATTACCGCTTTGTTGTCCTTGTATTGACCGATGATTTCTGTGGTTCCGTCTGTCGAGTGATTGTCCACGATGATGATGTTGAATGGAAAGCGTGTTTCTTGTGCGAGTGCCGACCGGATGGCATCGTCAATGGTACGGGCGCGATTGCGCACGGGGATGATGACGGAGGCTTCATACTCGAAATTTCCTTTCTTTACATCCGTTTCCACACATATGGGTTCAAGGAGGGCATTGATAGATTTCAAGTATCGTGTGAATGCTTCTTCCATTTCTATCTGTACCTCTCTGTTACGGGGATTTACGTAGTCGAACTGCTTTTCGCCGGACAGGCGGTTGTCGCTTTCTGTTTCCGTATAAAGATATTCGTTGATATGTACCAGATGAGAATGGAGGGTAAGGAGCAGGCGCAGTTCATAAAGGGCGGCATACTCTCTTTCCTCTGTCATTTGGAGGCTGGCGAGGATGAATTCCGTTCTGTTGAATATCAGTAGCGGACCGAAATCGAAATCATCACGCACACTGCCGGGTTGGTAGTCGTTGACGGGATGTTTCTTCTTTTCTCCGTTTTTCCATTCATGATGGTCGGCATAGACCATGCCGCATTCTCTGTCCTGCAGGAAGTCCGTCATGCGTTCCAGTGCCTTGTAAGCCAGTTCCAAAGCAGAAGTCTTGGTGTAGAGCAATATATAAGGTGTGTCTGCTTTTTCAGCAATCATCTTCATTGTCTTAGAACTGGTTAGTGAATCAACAGGTAATATTTCGCATCCTTCGGGGGTGGATAATGTCTTGTTGGGTTCGATGTTCAGCAGATAGATTTTGTTGACTATGCTACTTTCTTTTAGAGCATGGATTGTCTGTTCTGCCGCTGTGCTTTCCCTATAAGGAATAAAGCAATTAATTGTTTTTCTCATTGTTAAAAAGTATTTCTCACGGCAAAGATAGGTAATATATCTTATTTTTTCTCTACCTTTGTACGCTAATTGTCTTTTAAATATAAATGGAAACTCCGAAAACAGCATTACTTGGCAGGACATTGGATGAGATTCAACAGATTGTGAGGAATCTGGGAATGCCTAAATTTGCCGCAAAGCAGATTACGTCTTGGTTGTATGATAAAAAGGTGGAAACGATAGACGAAATGACCAATTTGTCATTAAAGCATCGCGAAGCATTGAAAGAAGGGTATGAGGTGGGAGCATCTGCTCCGGTGGAAGAAATGCGTTCGGTAGACGGTACGGTGAAATATCTTTTCCGTACACCGGCTCATAATTTTATTGAAGCGGTTTATATACCCGATGAGGACCGGGCTACTCTTTGCGTTTCCTCGCAAGTGGGATGCAAGATGAATTGTAAGTTCTGTATGACCGGGAAGCAAGGTTTTACAGCTAATCTGAGTGCCCATCAAATATTAAACCAGATCTATTCTATTCCTGAAAGGGAAAAGCTGACTAATCTTGTTTTCATGGGTATGGGAGAGCCTTTCGACAATCTGGATGAGGTGTTGAAAGTGCTTGAGATTCTGACTTCAGAATATGGTTACGGTTGGAGCCCGAAACGCATCACTGTTTCTTCTGTGGGTTTAAAGAAAGGACTGGAGCGCTTTCTGAATGAAAGTGATTGTCATCTTGCTATCAGTATGCATACTCCGATTCCTTCGCAACGAAGGGATTTAATGCCTGCCGAGAAAGCTTTTTCCATTACGGAAATTATTGATATATTGCATAATTATGATTTTAGCAAACAGCGGCGTCTGTCTTTTGAGTATATCGTATTCAAAGGGGTGAACGATTCACTTATTTACGCTAAAGAGATTGTGAAACTTTTGCGCGGCATTGAATGTCGTGTCAATTTGATCCGGTTTCATGCCATTCCTAATGTGGATTTGGAAGGGGTAGATATGGAAACAATGGTTGCCTTCCGTGATTACTTGACGCAGCATGGCGTATTTGCTACGATCCGTGCTTCAAGAGGAGAAGATATTTTTGCTGCTTGTGGAATGTTGTCAACGGCTAAACAACAGAAGGAGAAAGGTGTTACATTACAGTAAATAACAACAATAATACCATATAATTATGAAACGAATAGCATTTTATTTAAGTTTGGTGCTGGTGGTTCTGGTACTGGCTTCTTGTAAGAAGGGACAAAAGAACTTGTTTACCCCCACGTCCAGCGGTAGGCCTTACGAAGTATTGGTCGTAGTAAATAAACCTGTATGGGATCGTCCTGCAGGACGTGCATTGTTTGATGTATTGGATACCAATGTGCCCGGACTGCCCCAGGCGGAACGTTCGTTTCGTATATCAAATGTGGACCCTCAGCATTTTGACCGTGTGCTGAAAATATTCCGTAATATCATCATTGTGGATATTCAAGATATTTATACTCAGCCCAAACTCAAGTTTTCCCGTGATGTTTATGCGTCTCCGCAGATGATTATGACAATTCAGGCTCCTAATGAAGACGAATTTGAGGAATTTGTAGCAAAGAACAGTAAAGTGATTATAGATTTCTTTGTGAAAGCTGAGATGAATCGTCAGATAACTTTGTTGAAACAAAAACATAGCGATGTGATTTCCACTAAGGTAGGAAGTATTTTTGATTGTGATATCTGGGTGCCGGTAGAACTGGCTAACTATAAAGAAGGCAAAGATTTTTTGTGGGCTTCTACTAATCGTGCTACAGCGGATATGAATTTTGTAATGTACTCTTATCCTTATACGGACAAGGATACCTTTACTAAAGATTATTTCATTCATAAACGTGATTCTGTAATGAAAGCAAATATTCCGGGTGAACGCGAAGGAATGTATATGGCAACAGACTCTATGTTTGTAGATGTGGAAGATATTGTTGTAAAAGGAGAGTATGCGCAAGAAGCCCGCGGATTATGGGAAATGGAAGGTGACATGATGGGAGGTCCGTTTGTGTCTCATGCACGGGTGGATCGTGCTAACGGCCGTGTCGTTGTGGTTGAGGCCTTTATCTATTCACCGGATAAATTGAAACGTAATCTGATGCGTCAGATGGAAGCTTCACTTTATACATTGAGATTGCCCAATGAAAGCTTGATTGACGAAATTGTAATTAGTGGTAATATTCCGGAAGAAAAAATAGATACAACAAGCCGGGTAAAGTAAGAAGAGACATATAATATATAATATAGATGGAAGATAACTACAAGATACGAGTTGGTATTACTCATGGGGATATCAACGGAGTAGGATATGAAGTAATTCTCAAAACTTTTTCGGATCCTACCATGCTGGAACTTTGTACACCCATTATTTATGGATCGCCTAAAGTGGCTGCTTATCATCGTAAAGCAATGGATATTCAAACAAATTTCAGTATTGTCAATTCTGCAGATGATGCTCAGCCGGATAAACTGAGCATCGTGAATTGTACGGAAGACGAATTGAAGGTGGAGCTCTCCAAACCGACACCGGAGGCTGGTAAAGCAGCTTTGGATGCGTTGGAGAGAGCTTTGCAGGATTATCGGGAGGGAATGATTGATGTTTTGGTAACTGCTCCTATCAATAAGCATACCATTCAGTCGGAAAGTTTTCATTTCCCCGGTCATACGGAATATATTGAAGAGCGTGTGGGGGAAGGACAGAAGGCGTTAATGATTTTGCTGAAGAATGATTTCCGGGTAGCTTTGGTGACTGGTCATGTTCCTGTACGCGAGATAGCACAAGATATTACCAAGGAACTTATTATGGAAAAATTGGCTGTTTTCCATCGTTCTTTAAAAGAGGATTTTGGCATCGACAGTCCGCGTATAGCTGTGTTTTCATTAAATCCTCATGCGGGTGATGAGGGATTGATTGGTACGGAAGAGAGTGACATTATAATTCCGGCAATGAAGGAAATGGTTGCCAAAGGCATTCAGTGTTTCGGACCTTATCCGGCCGATGGCTTTATGGGATCTGGCAACTATACTCATTTTGATGGAATTCTAGCTATGTATCATGATCAGGGATTGGCTCCTTTCAAAGCTTTGGCAATGGATGAAGGAGTGAATTACACTGCGGGACTTCCCATTGTACGTACTTCTCCGGCACATGGTACTGCGTATGATATTGCCGGGCAAGGGGTTGCCTTGGAAGATTCTTTTCGCCAGGCTATTTATGTGGCTATGGATGTTTTCCGTAACCGTGTTGTCGAGAAAGAGATTCATGCACATCCGCTGCGTAAACAATATTATGAAAAACGGGATGATAGCGATAAATTGAAATTGGATACCATTGATGATGAAGATTAATGGACGATCGGTTTAAAATATAATTTCAAGAAAAAGTAGAAATGAAATTTGCAATTATATCAGCGGGTGAAGGTTCCCGGCTTTCGCAAGAAGGGGTTGCTTTGCCCAAACCTTTGGTGCAACTGAACGGAGTTGCCATGATTGATCGCTTGATACAGATTTTTGTACGTAACGGAGCTGATAAGGTGGTTGTCATTATTAATAATGAAAGTCCATTGACAAAAGAGCATTTGGCAAAACTACAGGCAGAAGCAAAGATCCCATTGGAAGTAGTTGTGAAAACTACCCCCAGTTCCATGCACAGTTTTTATGAACTGAGCCCTTATTTGCAGGATGATAAATTCTGCTTGACTACTGTGGATACTATATTCCGTGAAGAAGAGTTTTCGACTTTTATTGAAACGTTCAAACAATCGGAAACAGATGGGTATATGGCGGTAACGGATTTTATAGATGATGAAAAACCGCTTTATATATCTACGGACAGTGCTTTGGATATAACAGGTTTCCATGATGAGGCGACTCCCGAATGCCGTTATATATCTGGAGGCATTTATTGTCTGACCCCGGCAGCCGTTAAGACGTTGCATGGGTGTATGGAGAAAGGTATGTCACGTATGCGTAACTTTCAACGACAGTTGGTAGCCGACGGCTTGAAATTAAAGGCTTATCCTTTTACAAAAATTTTGGATGTAGATCATGCTGGTGATATCGTGAAAGCTGAGAATTTTCTAGCCGGTAAAGAGGAGTAACTTAAACACAACAGAAGGAATGGATGTAATTTCAATAATAGGGGTAAGCCGTGGAAATGAATATTCCCCCAATCATGTAGACAATGATGCCGCCATATTTTATAAGGTGACGGAGGAATTGCGGCGGTTGGGCTGTGAGGTGAAAGTTTATGCGGAGAAAGATTTCGTGGAACAGGGTGTCAAGGGAGATATTATTTTTGATATGGCCCGTGATAAGGTAACGATAGCTCGTTTGAGGTCTTTGGAGGATGAAGGTGCATTGGTGATAAACTCTGCCTACGGTATAGATAATTGTGTGCGTAAGCCAATGACAGAATTACTTATAAAGAACGGAGTTCCTCATCCGCAAAGTTTTATAATTTCTACGGCAGATGAGTATTTGGAAAATTGTTATCCTTGTTGGGTGAAACGAGGTGACTCTCACGCTATGGTGAAAGAAGATGTTGCCTACGCCACCTGTAAGGAAGAGGTAGAAAATATATTGGCTGATTTCCGTAAACGCGGTATTCCTGTTGCAGTCATAAACGAACATTTGCAAGGTGACTTGGTAAAATTCTACGGAGTGCATGGAACCGATTTTTTTTATTGGTTTTATCCCTCTCCTTGTTCGCACAGCAAGTTTGGTCTGGAGAAAATAAATGGGATAGCTAAAGGAACTCCTTTTAGCGTAGAGGAATTGAAAATACAAAGTGATAAAGCTGCCGAGGCGCTGAATGTGCCCATTTACGGAGGTGATTGTGTGATTTCAGCTGATGGCACACTGCGAATAATCGATTTTAACGACTGGCCCAGCTTTGCCCGTTGCCGTGAGGAAGCGGGAGGTAAAATTGCAGAGTGCATTTATAAACGGGCTAAAAAGCAAATGAAATAAAAAAGACATGAGTACAGAAAGTGAGAAGAAAGGAATAGAGGCTTCTTTCAAATCCATGGACACAGAGGAGTTCCTGGATATTTATTTCAACCGTCCCATAGGTTATGCATGGGCATTATTTTTTAAAAAACTAAAGGTACACCCTAATGTGGTAACCATTTTTTCTATCATTTTAGGTATAGGTGCTGGTGTGATGTTTTATTATCCTGATATGAAACATACTCTTTTGGGTATACTTTTGTTGATGTGGGCGAATCATTATGACAGTGCGGATGGACAATTGGCGCGTTTGACAGGACAGAAAACCCAGTGGGGGCGTATGTTGGATGGATTTGCCGGTGATATTTGGTTCTTTACCATTTATGCGGCAATTTGTCTCAGACTGATGAACCAACCCATGCCGTTTCATATTGGTGACGGCATGCATTGGGGTATTTTTATTTGGATATTGGCTATTGTTTCGGGTACTGTTTGTCATAGCAAACAATGTACATTGGCGGATTATTATCGTAATATTCATTTATACTTTTTAAAAGGGAAAAGCGGAAGCGAATTGGATAATTTCAAACAACAGCGTGAAATCTTCTACAGTCTGCCGTGGAAGGGAAACTTCTGGTGGAAAGCTTTCTTGTATTTCTATGGTAATTATACACGTCAGCAGGAAAGAATGACTCCTAATTTCCAACTGTTTTATGCATTGGTGAAGGAAAAGTATGGAGACAATATTCCACAGGAATTACGGGATGAATTTCGTGCGGCTAGCAAACCTTTGATGAAATATACCAATATCTTGACTTTTAATACACGTGCCATTGCTCTATATATCAGTTTGTTGATTGGCGAACCATGGTTGTATTTTGTGTTCGAGGTTGTTGTGATGACCTCTTTGTTTGTATATATGCGTCATTGCCATGAGGCGATTTGCGCACGATTGTATCATAAATACATAACGAAGTGAAAAGTAAGTATAGAAATATATTCCTGATGTTTGGAATTGCAGCCATCGTAGTGATGCTTTGTTCTTTTGATATGGAGTATGATGAACTACTGGCTAATTTGCGCCGGGCGGGAATGTGGTTGCCGGCTGTGGTAGGGTTATGGATTATTATTTATCTGTTCAATACCCTTTCTTGGTATATTATCATCCGGGATGGAAAAAAGGGAACACCTATTCCATTTTGGAAAGTTTATAAACTGACAGTTTCCGGATTTGCACTGAATTATGCCACCCCGGTGGGATTGATGGGAGGAGAGCCTTACCGCATTATGGAGCTGACTCCTTATGTTGGGGCCAGTAAGGCAACTTCATCAGTAATTCTTTATGTGATGATGCATATTTTCTCGCATTTTTGTTTTTGGTTTTTTTCTATCTTTTTGTATCTGGCTCTACGTCCGGTAGATATTGCCATGGGAACTATATTGGCTGTTGTGGGGGCGGTTTCTCTTTTAGCCATTTATTTTTTTATGAAAGGTTACAAGAATGGTATGGCTGTCCGTACTTTAAAATTGCTTCAGCATATTCCTTTTATCAAAGAATGGGCTAAACGTTTTTCGGAAAATAAACGCGAGGCTTTGGAACGTGTGGACAGTCAGATAGCCGAACTGCATAAACAGCGTAGATCTACGTTTTATGCCTCGTTAAGTCTGGAATTCATGGCTCGGATTATAGGATGTCTGGAAGTGTATTTCATATTGAATATTCTGACAACGGATGTCAGTTTTCCAGCTTGTATTTTAATTATGGCATTTACTTCTTTGTTTGCCAATTTGTTCTTTTTCTCGCCTATGCAATTGGGCGCACGTGAAGGAGGCTTTGCTTTGGCGGTAGGAGGGTTGGCTATTCCGGGAGCTTTTGGGGTTTATACCGGATTGATAACCCGTGTACGTGAATTGATTTGGATTGTAATTGGTGTGTTGTTGATGAAAGTCGGCAATGGTACACCTGCTAATAAGTAAGATAATGGATACATTGAAAAATATTCAGGGAGTTATATTTGATTATGGCGGTACGATAGATACGAACAGCTGTCATTGGGCGGAAGTGTTGTGGACTAAGTATATGGAACATCAGGTGCCGGTGGATAAGGAAAGTTTCCGTGAGGCATACGTTTTTGGAGAAAGGGCGTTGGCTAAATATCCTTTTGTCCAGCCTTGGCATAATTTTCATGATGTGCTTTCTATCAAGACTAAACTTCAGGTGGAATGGTTGGCGGAACAGAGAAAGTTGCCTATGGATGAGTTGCAACTGCAATCTTATGCAGTGAAAGTGGCAGACAGCTGTTATGGCTATGTGTTGGATATATTGCAGGTTACACGCCCGGTAGTGAAGGAGTTGGCTAAGAGGTATAGGTTGGTGTTGGTTTCTAATTTTTATGGCAATATACAGACTATTTTAAAGGATTTCGGACTTTTGGATTTCTTTGATGAGATAATTGAATCCTCTGTAGTGGGTGTTCGTAAGCCGGATCCTGCTATCTATAGACTTGGAGTAGATGCTATGGGATTTGCGGCAGAGAATGTGCTGGTGGTCGGAGATTCTTTCTCAAAAGATGTTGTTCCGGCCAAAGCTGTAGGTTGTCGCGTTGCCTGGTTGAAAGGAGAAGGTTGGGGAGGAGAAGTTATAGACGAATCTGTTCCTGATGTAATTATTACGGACTTGGCTCAATTGCTTGCATTATTGTAATAGGATATGGAAATACAAAGACACGCATTGGTGAAAAGGGACTATTTAGTTCCTTTTGTTTTAGTAACCTCTTTGTTCTTTTTATGGGGATTCGCACATGCTATTCTTGATGTATTGAACAAACATTTTCAAGAGGTGATGGATATTACCCGTACTCATTCGGCAATGGTACAGGTGATGTTTTATCTAGGCTATTTCATAATGGCTATTCCGGCAGGATTGTTTATAACCAAATATGGATATCGTAAGGGAGTTGTTTTCGGATTGTTGCTTTATGGAATCGGGTCCTTGATGTTTATTCCCGGCGAGTATTGGATGTCATTTGAATTTTTCCTGTTCTCTTTGTTTGTCATTGCTTGCGGTTTGGTCTTTTTGGAAACAGCTGCAAATCCTTATATGACAGAACTGGGGGATAGGGAAACAGCTGCCAGTCGGTTGAACCTGGCCCAGTCTTTTAATGGGCTAGGATGTATTTGTGGTCCTTTAGTAGGAGGACTGTTATTGTTCTCGGGGAAGGGAGAAGCAAATATCTCGTATCCTTATATGTTGATGGGAGTGGTTGTACTGGCAGTGGGATTTATTTTTTCCCGTATCAAACTTCCGGAGATTGTTCATGTTGACGATTTGGCTGACGGAGAAACGGTTAAGAGAAGTTTATGGTCGCATAAATTATTCTTATTCGGAATAGTGGCACTATTCAGTTATGAGATAGCGGAGATTTCTATTAATAGTTTTTTTATCAATTATGTGGTGGATGACGGGTGGATGAATGCTCGGGATGCGGCGGTAGTACTTTCTTTCGGTGGACTTGGATTGTTTATGTGCGGACGTTTTGCCGGTAGTTGGATCATGCAGCGAATCCGTGCGGAGAGAGTTCTGCTATGCTGTGCTTTGGGGACGGTAATGGCTACTTTTCTTATCGTTTGTAATTTAGGAAAGATTTCATTAATAGCCTTGTTTTTGGTATACGTGTTCGAAGCCATCATGTTTCCCACTATTTTTGCCATATCTTTGAAGGGATTGGGTGGAAAGACCAAACGGGCTTCTTCCTTCCTTATGATGTCTCCCGTAGGAGGGGCTGTTGGTCCTGTGCTGATGGGTTATGTGGCAGATAATAGTACCATGTCCTTATCATTCATCATACCATTTGTTTCTTTTTGTATTGTGTTATTCTATTCGTGGTATGCTGACGTGGAAAGAAACTGAAATGAATAATCCCGATACAGTTGTTAGGCTTTATCGGGATTGTCCATTTCTTCTTAAATTTTTTCAGCTTTTAAAGAACTGGTTCGGATGATATTCCATACATCCTCTTCGGTTTTGCTGAAAGGACCGGATGCCTCTAGTTTCAGTGTCGACATAGCTGCTGCAAAACAACCGGCTTCTTCATAGGAAGCCCCTTTATTACGCATATATAAATATCCGGTAGCATAAGTATCTCCACAGCCAGTGGCATCTACTATGTCTTTAGGAGGATAGGCAGGGATTTTATGAAATGTACCTTCCGCATAAATTATAGACCCTAAGCTTCCCAATGTAATCAATACCTCTTTTACTCCCCATTCTGCTAGTTGTAGGGCAGCTTGTTTTATGTCTGTCTGACCGGTAAGCACTTCCATTTCATGTTCATTTACCTTTAGAATGTCAATATATTTTAGTGCTTCTACTTTGTCTGTCCAATCTATCGGATAAACTTTTTCCCCTCGGACTTCACGTAAGTACCCTTGTGCATCTACAGCTAATATACCTTTGGTAGAAAGATATTTCACAACGTCCAAAGAGAAATCATCTGCTAAAAGACTTCCCAAATGAAAAATATGAGCATTTATGTTCTCTAGTTGTTCTACGGTGAAGGGATCGGCTTTAGCCAATACCCGCTGACTGCGGTTGTCTTGATTCTCACCGTATGTATTCTCAAAATACACTGTCCGGTGACTAGGAATAACAGTAACTTTGATGCCTTTAGCACGAATATCTTCAACAGCTTTAAATTCACTTGGAGCTAGTGCCGTGACCAGCTGATAATGCTTTGTATCCTTTAAGTGACTGATTCCGTGTGAGAAATAATAAGAAGTCCCGCCGGGCATATAAGTCGTTTTTCTGGGTGTTACTATTTTATCTAATGTAATGTGACCTATGCAACAAATATCATTCATACCTATTTATATTAAACGGTCGCAAAGCTACAAAAAAAACTAGAAAAAGCATGGAAGTTTTCAAAAGAAGGTGTAACTTTGGCACAAATTATCTTAATCTCTGCTATGAGATGCAATTTTAACAAAGAAATTAGAATGGAAAAAATGAATGTGAAACCGGCAACCGGTAAATTAGGCGTTCTTTGTGTTGGATTGGGCGCTGTTACTTCAACTTTTATGACAGGTGTGCTGATGGCTCGTAAGGGATTGGCAAAACCTGTCGGATCTATGACTCAATATGATAAAATGCGTGTTGGCCGTGGAGAGAATAAAAAGTATTTGCATTATGGTGAAATTGTTCCATTGGCAAACTTAAATGACATTGTGTTTGGTGCATGGGATGTTTATCCGGCTAATGCTTACGAATCAGCAGTCAATGCTGAGGTTTTAAAAGAGAAAGATATTAATCCTGTAAAGGATGAATTGGAGAAAATAGTTCCAATGAAAGCTGCTTTCGACCACAACTATGCTAGTCGTCTGGATGGTGATAATGTGAAAGATTGCAAGAATCGTTGGGATATGATGGAACAGTTGCGTGAAGATATCCGCAATTTTAAAGTGGCTAACAATTGTGACCGTATTGTCGTTCTTTGGGCTGCTTCTACAGAGATTTATGTTCCTGTTGATGAAAAAATACACGGAACATTGGCGGCATTGGAACAGGCTATGAAAGATGATGATAAGGCTCATATCGCTCCGTCTATGTGCTATGCTTATGCTGCACTGTCGGAAGGATGTCCTTTCATTATGGGAGCACCTAATACAACTGTTGATATTCCTGCTATGTGGGAGTTGGCTGAAAAGACTAAAATGCCTATTGCCGGCAAGGATTTCAAGACGGGTCAAACGTTGGTTAAATCAGGTTTCGCACCGATTATTGGAACCCGTTGTTTAGGCTTGGACGGTTGGTTCTCTACAAACATTTTAGGTAATCGTGATGGTTTGGTGTTAGATGAGCCGGCTAACTTCCACACGAAGGAGGTCAGCAAATTATCTACACTGGAATCTATTCTTGTTCCGGAAGATCAGCCGGACTTGTATACAGACTACTATCATAAAGTACGTATCAATTACTATCCGCCTCGTAATGATAATAAAGAAGGTTGGGATAATATTGATATCTTCGGATGGATGGGGTATCCAATGCAGATTAAGATTAATTTCCTTTGCCGTGATTCAATTCTTGCTGCTCCTCTGTGCTTGGACCTTGTATTGTTGAGTGACCTGGCTGCACGTGCAGGACGTTTTGGTATCCAACGTTTCTTGAGTTTCTTCTTGAAGAGTCCGATGCATGATTATACTGAAAACGAAATTCCTGTCAATCACCTCTTCCAGCAGTATGCTATTTTGAAAAATGCCATTCGTGAAATGGGTGGTTATGAGGCCGATCAAGAAATCGACTAATTTATAACAGGATTTTTTATTCGGGCGTGGATTGCGCGGGTTTTCACGGTTTTTCTTTTAAAGACCGTATCTATCCGTGAAATCCACGTCTTATTTTTTATTTTTCTGCCATAATTTCTTGTTGTCTGCCTGAGAATTTGTAATTTTGTCATATAATAGAGTGAATATGGTTAGGTCAGAAATACAAAATGTAAAGCTCAGATTTGGTATTATTGGTAATGCCGAAGGGTTGAACCGTGCCATAGACGTGGCTATCCAGGTGGCACCCACTGATTTGTCAGTGTTGATCACCGGTGAAAGTGGGGTGGGAAAGGAAAATTTCCCACAGATTATTCATCAGTTCAGTCGCCGTAAACATGGACAGTATATAGCGGTGAACTGTGGGGCTATTCCTGAAGGTACTATAGATTCAGAGCTTTTCGGACATGAAAAAGGTGCTTTTACGGGCGCTATCAGTGACCGTAATGGCTATTTTGCCGAAGCCAATGGTGGAACCATTTTTCTGGATGAAGTAGGAGAGTTGCCTCTTGCTACTCAGGCACGTCTGTTACGTGTACTTGAAAGTGGTGAATTCATTAAGGTAGGTTCATCTAAAGTGCAGAAAACGGATGTGCGTATTGTTGCCGCTACCAATGTGAATCTGACGGAAGCCATTGCTGAAGGTCGTTTTCGTGAGGATTTGTATTATCGTTTGAACACTGTACCTATTAAAATACCTCCTTTGCGTGAGCGTGGAGATGATATAACTTTACTTTTCCGTAAATTTGCATCAGATTTTGCTGAGAAATATCGTATGCCGGCTATCCAGTTGACAGAAGATGCGAAAGTTTTGTTGCTGGCTTATTCGTGGCCCGGTAATGTGCGCCAGTTGAAAAACATCACTGAACAGATATCTATTATTGAAACTAACCGGGATATAACGGCAGAGATTTTGAGAAATTATTTACCAGAGCAACATGTGAATTCTGGTTTGCCTGCTTTGTTTGGAGTGAAAGCAAATACAGGGAAGGCTTTTGAAAGTGAGCGTGAGATTTTGTATCAGGTGTTGTTTGATATGCGGCGTGATGTGACTGACTTGAAGAAGTTAGTCAATACACTGATGGCGGAACGTGGCGCGCAATCTGTTCCGACGGCACCAGCTACTACGGCAGTTTCTTATTATCAGGAACCGCAACGGAATCTAGTTGCTACAGTGGTGCCTGCTACGCCTACCATAATTTCTGCCGCCAAACCGGCTCATCCTGTAGTAGATGATATTCAGGATACGGAGGAGGTTGTAGAAGAAGCCACTTTGTCATTGGACGAAGTGGAGAAAGAAATGATACGTAAGGCACTCGACCGTCATCATGGAAAGCGTAAGAATGCAGCAAAAGATTTGAATATTTCAGAACGAACACTTTATAGAAAAATAAAAGAATATGGTTTGGATTAAACAATTGAAAGTAGTTGGTGTGTTGATGGTACTGGCGGGGATCGTAACTGCTTGTTCTATTTCATATAAATTTAACGGATCGTCTATAGATTATACAAAGGTAAAGACTATTTCGTTTGAGAATTTCCCAAACCGTTCAGCTGGCTTTGTTTGGGGACCGATGGAGAATATGTTCAATACGGCATTACAGGATATTTATATGCAACAAACTCGTTTAAAGCAAGTCAAGCGCAGTGGTGACCTGCAATTGTCTGGTGAGATAACGAATTATGAGGCATTTAATAAAGGAATTGGATCCGATGGCTATTCTAGTATGGTAGAATTGCGTATGACGGTGAGAGTGAATTTTGTCAATAGTTCCAATCCTACGGAAAATATGAACGGACAGCAATTTTCGGCTAGTCGTGAATATAATTCCAATCAGCAGTTAAGTGCTGTGCAGGATGAGTTGGTAAACCAAATGATTAAAGAAATTGTAGAGCAAATATTCAATGCTACAGTGGCAAACTGGTAGTGAGTGATTTTCCGTCATGATACAACAACAATTATATGAATGGATAACGCATCCTGAACGATTGAATCGGGATACTTTGTACGAGTTGCGGACGCTGCTTGCGCGTTATCCATATTTTCAGACGGTGAGACTGCTTTATCTGAAGAATCTGTTTTTATTGCATGACATAACATTTGGTGGGGAACTACGTAAGGCTGCATTGTATGTAGCTGACCGCAAGATTCTTTTTTATCTGATAGAGGGGGAGCGCTTTACTGTATCTTCCTTTGAAAAACAAGACCTACCTAAGGAAGAGGCTGGTTTGGATCGTACTCTTTCATTGATCGATACTTTTCTTTCTTCTTTGCCTGAAGAGCCCGTTGTTATGGAATTACCAATGGATGTAACAACAGATTATACTTCTTTTTTATTGCATGAGGAAGAACATGTGTCTGATGATATACCTCAGATGAAAGGACAGAATTTGATAGACAACTTCATTGAAAAGTCGGCAGAGGAACCTTTGTTACCTCAATTAGGAATAAAAGAGGCGGCACCGGTGAAGAATAAAGTTTCTGAAGAAGAGGAGTCGGAAGATAATGAAGAGGATATGGAGGATGAAAGCTATTTCACTGAAACATTGGCTAAAATATACGTTAAACAGCAAAGATATTCTAAGGCTCTTGAAATTATTAAAAAATTAAATTTGAAATATCCAAAAAAAAACGCTTACTTTGCAGACCAAATAAGATTTTTGGAGAAATTGATTATTAACACTAAATCAAAATAAAGAAAATGTATTTATTACTTATTGGATTAATTGTGCTTGCAGCTCTTTTGATGTGCTTTGTCGTACTGATTCAGAACTCAAAAGGTGGAGGCTTGGCTTCTAGTTTTGCTTCTTCAAATCAAATAATGGGTGTTCGCAAGACTACAGATTTTATTGAGAAATTAACATGGGGGTTAGCTGCTTTTATGGTGGCATGTAGTGTGCTTACTGCTTATTTTGTTCCTGCCGCTCATACAGATTCTTCTGTAATCATGGAAGAGGCAGTGAAAGAAGGAGCTACTAATCCGCTGAATGCACCTTCAGGTTTCGCTGCTCCGCAAACAAATGACGCTGCAACAGAAACTCCTGCTCCCAGTGATTCGGCACAGTAATTATAGAGAAAACATTTTCCTTAATTAATAAGGATAAGCGTCCTGTTTCGTTTACGAAAATAGGACGCTTTTTTGTTTTAAGTTTTTTTGCTTTGATAAGTATGCTTTTGTACTTACTTTTGTTCTGGAATGTTTTTAATCTACAAATAATAAAAGAATCATGTTGAAATTCATATCATGGAATGTAAATGGCTTGCGAGCCTGTTATGATAAAGGTTTTGTTGATGTTTTCCATCGTTTAGAGGCAGACTTTTTCTGCCTGCAGGAAACAAAGATGCAGGAAGGGCAACTGGATGCCAAGTTTGAAGGTTATCACTCCTATTGGAATTATGCTGAAAAGAAAGGGTATTCAGGCACAGCTATCTTTTCTAAAGTCAAACCGTTATCTGTGACATACGGTTTAGGCATAGAAGAGCATGATCACGAAGGACGGGTAATCACTCTTGAATTGGAATCGTTTTATTTGATTACTGTGTATACTCCCAATTCGCAGGAAGAATTACGACGGTTGGATTATAGAATGAAATGGGAAGATGATTTCCGTGCCTATCTGAAAAAACTGGAAGAAAAGAAACCTGTCATTGTGTGTGGTGACCTGAACGTGGCGCATAAGGAAATAGACTTGAAGAATCCTAAGACAAACCGTAAAAATGCAGGTTTCACTGATGAGGAACGTGCCAAGTTTACCACTTTGCTTGAGTCCGGTTTTACGGATACGTTCCGCTATTTTTATCCAGAGCAGGAAGGAATCTATTCATGGTGGTCTTATCGTTTTAAAGCCCGTGAAAAGAATTCAGGTTGGCGTATTGATTATTTTCTCACTTCCGATTCACTGAAAGATAGGTTGAAAGGTGCACATATTTATACGGATATCTTTGGCTCAGATCATTGTCCGGTAGAATTGACAATAGAACTCTAAGAAACACTCTGAAAAAGCTTTTGTTTCAACACGAATCTCAGATTATCTAGAATTAAAAGATAATCTGAGGTTTGTGTCGTTGAAAGACTCTCTCTGTTTTACTTCCGTAAATTATTGATTCTTGTTTATCTTTACTTTGAAAAAACAAACTATAATGAAAAGTACAGATAGAGTTAGGTATAATTATTATTCTATTGATTTTGCTTGCGTGTCAATTGAGTTTATTACAAAAAGCCAGTGTATGGATGGAAAGTGGATTGCGTTCGGCCATTCAGAAGGAAGTTCTTATTTTTATAGTAGAGGATATCTCAAGTATTTGATGGTGGAATACCGTTTGTTCCCTGTTTTTATTATAAAGATTAGAATATGTGTACAGATTGTCAATACCGGAATCTTTGCTAAACTAAAAGATAAGGGATATTTGAACACAGCTCCGGCTGTCTTATAATTGGGAGAGGGAATAATCTGTTTATTATTGTATATACCTTCAAAAATTGTTTGTATTAGGACTTTCGTTTGAAGAAAGAGTTGGTCTGCTAGATGTGTAATTTTGTTCTGTAGACCGTGTGGCGTATAAAATTTGTAGAAAAATGGGGTTAAGATAAGGAAGTAAAGAGGTATTTGTGGCGCAAATTTCCCGTTTGGATGATTGCGCCATGAATAATATGGTTTACATAGCTACTTCAATAGCCAGTATCTGTGTTTCGGAAGTGGCTTCGATAGTGACACTTTCAATGTCCCATATACCGATACCGTCACGGCGTGAAAGGTTTTCGCCTGCTACATTAATCTCTCCTTCTATAACAAAAATGTAAACGCCTGTGCGAGGTTTGTGCATACGGTATATTACACTATGTCCGGCATCAAATGTACCTATTGAAAACCAGGTATCCTGCAACAGATGTGCCGGTGTGTTTCCGGAAGGAGAAATGAAAGTTGCCAGTTCGTTACGTTTCAATAACGGGCGGATATTATAATTATGGTACTCAGGTTTGGTTTCCTCTACATTAGGGATCACCCAGATTTGCAGGAATTTCAGATCTTCGGTTTTACTGGCATTGTATTCACTGTGATAGATACCTGTTCCTGTACTCATTACTTGAATTTCTCCGGGGGTGATGGTACTTTCATTTTGTACATTATCTCCGTGTCTTAAATATCCTTGTAAAGGAATGGATACTACTTCCATATTTTTATGCGGGTGCATGCCGAAACCTTCTCCGGGAGCCACTGTATCGTCATTCAATACGCGCAAAGCACCGAAGTGTATACGTCTGGGATTATAATAATCTGCGAAGCTGAATGTGTGGTAAGTTTTTAGCCATCCATGATTAAAATAACCTCTCGTGTTGGCTTTGTCAATAATCGTCTTCATAACTTAATGTCTTTTCTATTGGAATGTTGTTATTGATATAACAAATTAGAAGTTGAAAAGTTTGGAACATTGTTGAGTAATGAAAAAAACGGGGCGGTGTAAAATAAAAGAAGAGATGATCAAATCATCTCTTCTATAGAGCGGAAGACGGGGCTCAAACCCGCGACCCTCAGCTTGGAAGGCTAATGCTCTATCAACTGAGCTACTTCCGCAATTTTTTGTGGGCAAAGATGGATTCGAACCACCGAAGTCGAAAGACAGCAGATTTACAGTCTGCCCCATTTGGCCACTCTGGTATTTGCCCATTCGCTTTTAAGAGTCTATCTCAATTCTCTCATTGAGTAGGTTTGTTTCTCAATTGCGATGCAAAGGTACGGCTTTTTTTTGAATATGCAAATTATGCAAGAACTTTTTTTCAAAAAATCTGCGTTTTTTGCAATTTCTCTTTAAAATCGAGCATTTTGATGGCAGTTATTGCACATTCATCCCCTTTATTTCCTAATCTCCCACCGGCACGGTCTTCTGCTTGTTGCATAGTATTGGTAGTAATCAAACCATAGATTACAGGAATATCTCCTTCGGCATTCAGTTGGGCAATACCTTGAGTGGTACCGGCACATACATAATCAAAGTGCGGAGTATCGCCACGAACTACGCAGCCTATTGCAATCACTGCATCTACTTTTCCACTTTTTATCATTTGTGCAGAACCGAAAGTCAGTTCAAAACTGCCGGGTACTGTTTGTACTAAAATATTTTTATCTTTTGCGCCATGTTTCTTCAAGGTACTTATGGCTCCTTCCAATAGGGGGCCGGTAATGTTATTGTTCCATTCGGATACTACGATACCGAAACGCATATTTTCTGCATTAGGAACTGAATTGAAATCGTAATCAGATAAGTTATGATACGCTGTTGCCATTGTTTTTTAGTTTTAGTGGTTTAATAAAAGAAAGAGGTTATCTGTACACAGGTGCAGACAACCTCTTTATATCATTAAGGTATATTCTTTTCTTATTTGATGGATGCACGTTCGATGTACTTATCAATGTCCATTGACTGGTAAGAATTGAAGTATTTTTCTTTCACCAAAGTGTATGCTTTAACAGCTTCACTATTCTTGCCCAACTTTTCGAACAATTGACCAGCTTGGATCAAATAGATAGGACTCAATGCCTGGCTGTCTGCTTTATCCGCTGCTTTCAGCAAAGTTCCTGCAGCTTTGTCCAATTGTCCCATTTCAGCATAACAGTTACCGATAGTTCCCAAAATGGCAGGGCTCACCAGCTGGTCTTTAGCGCTGAATTTATCCAGATATTTCACTGCATCTTCATATTTACCCAACTGTGCATAGCAGATACCTGCATAAGCATTGGCCAAATTACCAGCAGCGGTTCCACTGAATTCATCTGCTACTTTCAGAAAACCCTTGTAACCGATACTGTCACCATTCAATGCGGTTTCAAAGTTATCAGCTCCGAAATATTGTTCTCCTTTAAATAAAGCTTCTGATGCTTTTACTTCATTGGGGTCAGAAATAAAATGCTTATATCCCATGAAACCAGCTATGATAATCACTACTGCTGCAATAGTTCCAAGGATTCTTCCTTTGTACTTGATAAGGAATGCTTCTGAGGTACTCAGTGCTTCTTCCATATCTAATGGGTCCTGAGTGTGTTTTTGTTCTGCCATTTTTATATTTACTTTTTTATTATTTTTCGGATATTCTTTTTCGGTCAGCAAAAGTAGTTCATTTCTATGTATTAATGAAATTTACGGGCATATTTTTTTAGTTTTTCCCGTTTTTATCTCTAATTTTGTATCCTCAATTAAATAGAAGTTCTATGATACTGAAACGCATCTCGATATTGAATTATAAAAACCTGGAGCAGGCGGAATTGGAATTCTCGCCGAAGATGAATTGTTTTATCGGACAAAACGGTATGGGGAAGACAAATTTGCTGGATGCGGTTTATTATCTTTCTTTTTGTAAGAGTGCCACTAATCCTATTGATTCGCAAAATATCCGTCATGAAGGAGAATTCTTTGTAATTCAGGGTTTCTATGAAACAGATCAAGGTGAGCCGGAAGAGGTATATTGTGGATTGAAACGTCGTCAGAAAAAGCAATTCAAGCGGAATAAAAAGGAATATAACCGTTTATCGGATCATATTGGCTTTATTCCCCTTGTAATGGTGTCTCCTGCTGATGCGGAGCTGATTGCAGGAGGTAGTGACGGGCGCCGTCGTTTTATGGATGTGGTGATATCGCAATATGATAAGGAATATTTGGATGCGCTGATACGTTATAATAAAGCATTGACGCAGCGTAATGCTTTGTTGAAATCGGAACAGGAATTCGATGAGGAATTAATGCTGGTATGGGAGGAGATGATGGCATCTGCGGGTGAGGTCGTCTTTAAGAAGCGTAGTGAGTTTATTGCTGAGTTTATACCTACTTTCCAGTCTTTTTATTCTTATATCTCTCAAGATAAAGAGAAAGTGAATCTGGCGTATGAATCTCATGCTATGAGTGGGGGATTGCTGGATATTATCAAGGAGAGCCGTCGACGCGACCGTGTAATGGGATATTCGTTGAAGGGAGTTCATAAAGATGACTTGATTATGCAGTTGGGGGATTTTCCGATAAAGCGGGAGGGGTCACAAGGACAAAACAAAACTTATCTTATCGCCTTGAAATTAGCTCAGTTTGACTTTTTGAAGAAAACGGGCGGCAATACTACTCCTTTATTGTTGTTGGATGATATTTTTGATAAACTGGATGCTTTTCGTGTGGAACAGATTGTAAAACTGGTAGCCGGAGATCGTTTCGGGCAGATTTTCATTACGGATACCAATCGGGATCATTTGGATAAAATATTGAAGAAGATAGAAAGAGAATACAAAGTCTTTGCTGTAGAAGACGGAGAAGTGACAGAAAGAAAGGAAATGGCTGAATGAAACGTAATGATGCGGAACAAATAGGGGAGATGATTCGGAAATTCTTCCGGCAGAATGCTTTGGAGGCGCCACTGAACGAGTATCGTCTGATACAGGCATGGAAAGATGTGGTGGGACCTGCCATTACTAAATATACGAGTAATCTTTATATTAAGAATCAAATTCTTTATGTACATCTCACTTCATCCGTGCTTCGTCAAGAGTTGATGATGGGGCGTGATTTATTGGTGAAAAATCTGAATAAGCAGGTCGGCGCACAAGTGATAGTCAATATTATTTTCCGTTGACAGGATGGTCTTCTGCTGTTTCTTTGGTATTCCCGAAGTTTCCTGCAATACTTCTTGTCAGGTGCGGATTTTAACGGATTTTTCTTATCTTTCTCGTAAAGTCCGCACTTGAAGAAGTGTAATGTGTAAGAGTAGCTTATGGAACAGTTCGTATCACGATAGATTCTATTTCAATATTCCATTCTCAGTCCAGACTTCATCCATTCTCCGGTCGAAAGGTTCGACAGGCAGCTTTTCGTTTACTTGAAAGTTATAACATATACCTATATTATAGGAATGAAGAAGAGGCAGTAATTTGTCATAATATCCTTTTCCTCTTCCCAACCGGTTACCTCGGGCATCAAAAGAAACACCCGGTATAATGGCGAGGTCTATTTTCTCATACGCTGTAAATGCTTCTCCCGTCGGTTCCTCTATGTGATAAGCCTCACCGGTTTTCAGGTTTTGCCTGCCTGTATAAATACGAAGTTCCAACTCATCTCCTTTGACTACCGGCAGCAAAACTGTTTTCTGCCGGTGCCATTTTTCAACGAAGTCATGTGTCTGTACTTCATCATCCAATGAATAATAGAGCAAAACGGTACGGGCCGATGCAAACTTGGGATGCTGTTCCAGTTTCTCAAGCAAAGCAGCGGACTTCGTTATTAATTCGGTGATGCCGTGACGGCGCTTTTCTTGCGCTATCTGCTTGCGCAGTTGTTTTTTTAGTTCCTTCATCGCTTACTTTCGGTTCTATGGGTTGTTCGGGAGCTTTGGGAAATGATTCACCTTTATCCAATACTTCCAATGCTTTGAGGACAGTCTTGTCGCTCTTGTTCAAGTATTCTATATAAGCTTCCATGCCCAGCATATTATAAATGATGTTTCCGTATAAATTTGTTTCAAACAGTTTCTGTGATTTATACATCAATATGTTGCGACGTTTTAGCCCTTTGTTCTCAGCGAAACGGGCGAATTGTTCCAAAATATTCTGATGCTTCAAATATTGCAGCAGGCTTTCCTCTGTTTCATATTTTTGCATTTCGGCACGGTGGTTGTCCGTATACTGGAAAGCAAACTGGATGGTCAGTCCGCGATTAACAGCCATGCGATAATAGGAAGTCATGCCGGTAGTATCCTGTGGTACAAAGATATCGGGCATAATACCTCCACCTCCATATACAGGACGGCCTAAAGAAGTTTCAAAGATTTGGCTTTGATCCTGCTTGATACTGTCTTGTGAGAAAAATTCTCCGTGTTCGTAACGGGTCAGGATATCCATTTCATAATTTGCGTCATTACCTTTTACATACGGTTTCTGTATGCAGCGTCCTGACGGAGTATAGTAACGGGCAATTGTCAGACGGATGGCTGAACCATCGCTGAAGTCGATAGGTTGTTGTACCAGCCCTTTTCCGAAAGAGCGGCGCCCGATGATTGTCCCCCGGTCATTGTCTTGGATAGCTCCGGCAAAAATTTCGCTGGCAGAAGCCGAACCTTCGTCCATCAATACGACAATGGGCATTTTCTGGCTGCTTCCGGTTCCGTTGGATGTATAGTTCTCGCGTGGAGACTTGCGTCCCTGTGTATAAACGATGAGTCTGTTTTTGGGTAAGAATTCATTTACCATCTGAATTGCTGCACCCATATATCCACCGGTATTACCGCGTAAGTCGATGACCACTCCTTCGCAGTTTGCCTGATTTAGCTTGGCTAATGAAATCAATAATTCGGGATAAGTCGTTTCACCGAATTTGTTTACTTTTATGTAACCGAATTTGTCATTCAGCATATAGGCGGCATCTACACTCTTTACCGGTATGTCACCACGAACAATGGTGAAATGTAAAGTTTCTTTTTCTCCCGGACGAAAAACGCCAAGTTTTACCTCACTGCCTTTGGGACCTTTCAGTCTTTTCATGGATTCATAGTTGGTGACAATTTTTCCTACAAAGGCACTGTCATCCACTTCTATGATGCGGTCTCCTGCCATCAGACCCACTTTTTCTGATGGTCCGCCTTGGATGACATTGTTTACATGGATGGTATCTTGCTGGATGGTAAACTGGATACCGATTCCGCTGAAACTTCCTTTTAAATCAGAATTTACAGCTTCCAGGTCTTTTGCCGGAATATAAGAAGAGTGGGGGTCCAGCTCACCTAGAATTTGCGGCATAGCATCTTCCACCAGTTCACCCATGTTCACTGTATCTACATATTGGTCGTCAATGATACGCAACAATGCATTCAGTTTGTTGGATGAAGTATTAATGATACCTAATTTGTTTCCTGAAAAGTGGTTGGCGTAAAAAGTTCCAATCAATATTCCGGTTACGATGCTTACTGCAACGATTACCGGCATAAAACGGGATGTTCGATTTTTGCTCATATCTTTATTTGCTATTATTCATTGGGATTGATATAGATTACTTCAATATTTGCGCGTTTCAATAAATCAAGCCCGTCTTCCAAACGGTATTTTTCTGAATAAACTACACGTTTGATTCCTGCTTGGATGATGAGTTTGGCACATTCTATGCAAGGAGATGCGGTGACGTACATGGTTGCTCCGTCGCTGCTGTTGTTGCTTCGTGCTATTTTGGTGATAGCATTCGCTTCGGCGTGTAGTACGTAAGGCTTGGTGACTCCGTTGTCATCTTCGCATACATTTTCGAATCCTGCAGGAGTTCCGTTATATCCGTCGGAGATGATCATCTTGTCTTTTACGATCAATGCTCCTACTTGACGGCGTTCACAGTATGAATTTTCCGCCCAAATACTGGCCATGCGGATGTATCGTTTGTCGAGTTTGAGTTGTTTCTCTTCTTTCGTTTCCATTATTTTATTCTTGCTTTTTATGGGCAAACTGGATAAAGGTCTTTTTATCCTCCGGAATCAGTTGTAATACCTTACTGTCGCCCCGATAAATAACTGCATTATTTAGTGCATTTATAAATTCATTGTTATAGCTTGTTGCAGTAGGGGTTTTGGCGAAATGTATACTTACTGTTTGTTTTTTTCCGTCAGCTTGCCATCTGCCTTCAACGTTTCCGTTTTGTATACTACCTGTAAAAGTGCCATCCGCTTTAAAGGTAATGTTGAAGCTATGAATGATATCCAAGGCTTTTTTTCCTTCAGCAGCGATAGCTTTATCCGGATTGTGTGCCATCGCATTGTATTTGGGCTCTCCATTTCCAAATATTCCGTCCCAATTTGCTTTACCATAGAAATCCACTACATGCCATGTGCCGCTTGCAAAGATTTCCTCTACATCGTCTTCATTGTTGCAACTCCATAAGAAAGGGAGTAGCATTAGTATATAAAGAATAGACTTTAGTTTCATATTGTTTGGTTTTTTAGTTGATGATTCCATTTCTTTTCAGCAAGGCATGGATACTGGGTTCTTGTCCACGGAAGCGTTTGTAAAGGGTCATCGGATGTTCCGTTCCTCCTTTCGAGAGAATATTCTCCCGAAAAGAAGCGGCGACTTCCTGGTTGAAGATTCCTTTTTCCTTGAATAAGGAGAAGGCATCCGCATCCAGTACTTCCGCCCATTTATAACTGTAGTATCCGGCAGAATATCCCCCCGCCATAATATGTGAGAACTGTACGGACATGCAGGTGTCTTCCACTCCGGGCAGTACTTGCGCTTTTTTCCATGCTTCTTTTTCATAAGCGCGGACATCTCCGTCAAATGTTTCCCGGCGGGTGTACCATGCCATATCCAGCAAGCCGAAACTTACTTGACGCAGGCAGGCATAGGCCACATTGAAATTGGATGCATCTACAATCTTTTGGATCAGTTCGGCAGGAATGGGTTCTCCCGTCTGATAATGTCTGGCGAATGTATTGAGAAATTCTTTTTCTGTGGCGAAATTTTCCATAATTTGTGATGGAAGCTCCACAAAATCCCAATATACGCTGGTACCACTCATGGTTGAATAGGTGGTATTGGCAAACATTCCGTGCAAGGCGTGTCCGAATTCGTGTAGAAAAGTGTTTACTTCTGAGAAAGTCAGCAATGCCGGTTTCCCAGCCGATGGCTTGGTGAAGTTCATGGTAACGGATACGTGGGGACGGCTGTTGACTCCGTTTTCTATCCACTGCTCCTTATAGCTGGTCATCCATGCGCCCGAACGTTTTCCGGCACGGGGGTGGAAATCTGTATAAAGTACAGCCAGGAAACTTCCGTCTTTGTCGAATACTTCATAAGCTTTTACATCGGGATGATAGACCGGAATTTCTTTATTTTCTTTAAATGTGATGCCATACAGACGGGTAGCCAGACCGAATACACCTTTCTCTACTTGGCTCAGCTCAAAATAAGGACGCAGCTCTTCTTCATTCAGATTGAATTTCTTATTTTTCAGCTTTTCTGAATAATAGGCCCAATCCCATGGCATCAGCTGGAAGTCATTGCCTTCCATTTCGCGTGCCAATGCTTCAACTTCTGCCACTTCCTTTAGGGCGGCAGGGGTATAGGCATCCAGTAATTGGTTGAGCAGTTTGTATACGGCATCACTCGTTTCGGCCATGCGCTTTTTCAGTTTATACTCGGCAAAAGTGGAGAAGCCTAGTAAATGAGCCAGTTCCATGCGAATGTTTACCAATTGCTTGATGATGTCCACATTGTTGTATTCGTTATTGTGTGTACATTGGGTATTATAAGCCATATAGACTTCTCTGCGCAGTGAACGGTCATCACAATATTTCATGAAAGGAACAAAACTGGGAGCATCCAATGTAATGATGCTGCCTTCTTTTCCCTTATCCTTTGCTGTTTGAGCATAACTTTCCAATGAACTTTCGGGTAATCCTTCCAATTGTTTTTCCGTCAAAGCCAATTCGTAGTTATTTGTTTCTTTCAACAGATTCTGAGAAAAACGTAAGGTCAATATGCTTAATTCGGTATTCAGTTGGCGGAACTTTTCTTTTGCCTCACCGGTCAGGTTGGCACCGCTTCTTACAAAACCATCGTATGTCTTTTGCAGCAGTTGGGCGTCTTCACCTTTCAGTTGTAACTGGTCTTTTTGTTCGTATACGGCTTTTATACGAGCAAACAGTTTTTCATTCAGACTGATGTTGTTGCTGTGTTCGGACAGTACGGGCATCATTTTTTCTGCCAATTCCTGCATCTCGTCACTGGTCTCGGCACTCATCAAATTGCCGAAAACAGTAGTTACACGGTCTAGCAACGCACCTGATTTTTCCAAAGCAACAATGGTATTTTGGAAAGTCGGTGCTTCGGGATTATTGACAATTGCATCAATTTCCTCATTTTGTTCTTTCATTCCTTCCAACAAGGCAGGTTCATAATGTTCTATCTTGATAAGATGGAACGGAGCCGTGTCATGAGGGGTGTTATAGGGTTTTAAAAATGGATTTTTATTTTCAGTCATAGCACTATTTTATTTGACTTACAAATTTGCTAAAAAAAAGCATCACTATCCTCATTCTATTTACTTATTTAACAAAGTATATTAAATAGTTAGGTTAAAAATAAAAAAGCACAAGCAGAAATGCCTATGCTTTTCATTTTTATGGGGTTTTACCTGATTATTTATTCTTTTCAGTCAGTTTTTCCAACGCCGGAATGGAGATTTCCTTTCTGCTGAGTTGTACCAATCCCTGTTCCTGTAAATCATTCAGCACTTTTGACACATTGATTCGTGTCTCATCAATCAAACTCGCCAAATCCTCCATTTTGATTTTAAGGATTTTTTTTCCTTCGGGCTTCATGGAGCGCAGCACTAAAAAATTCAGTATTTTTTCTTCTGTATTACCTATGTGGCTGTTCCATAATTTTTCGTATGCCACTTGTGCTCTATTACTCAGAATATTTAAATAGTTAAGGCGGAAGATTTCGTAGTTGTTCAGTTCATTCAATACAAATAACTTGTCTATGGTAACTATGTTAATATCTGTACGTGCTTTGTAAGTCGCTGTATAGTTGGTTTGCATGCCGAATAATGAATAGGGCTCTATAACGAAAGGACTTCCAAAAGTTTCAAATAAGGCGTATGAATGTCGGTTATCGGTTGTTTGGGAGATTATCTCCCCATTTAAGAGAAAGATTAATTGAGTGCAAGGTGCACCTTGTTCCACAATGATATCATCGGCGTTGTATTTACGAAAATGTAGCTTTACCTTGCCTATGATATTGGTGAAGTCATTTTTACATAATCCCTGGAAGAGAGGGAGTTGTAAAAGTGTATCATACATTGTAATTTCCATAAGTTCTGTTGTTCGTTAAGTTATAGTTTAACATACAAAGGTAACGATAAAACGAGATTTATTATTTATAGGTGGAAGAACTTTTATTTTTTTTATTGTTTCTTACCGTCTCCTAATGTTTAAAAGCAGAATACTTGCGGGCTGTATAAAAAATAAATATATTTGCATTCAAAAAAGGAGGAGTTTATGTTTGGATCATTTGATTTTCAAGAATTTTTAAGTGCGTTTATTGTGCTTTTTGCTGTCATTGATATTATCGGATCTATTCCTATTATATTGAATCTTAAGCAGAAAGGGAGAAATGTCAATGCTAATAAAGCTACCGGCATTTCTTTTGCTTTATTGATAGGTTTCTTTTATGCAGGGGATATGATGCTGAAGTTATTTCAAGTTGATATTGCTTCGTTTGCCGTGGCGGGTGCTTTTGTTATTTTTCTCATGTCTTTGGAAATGATTCTGGATATCGAGATATTCAAGAATCAAGGTCCTATCAAGGAAGCGACTTTAGTCCCCTTGGTTTTTCCGTTATTGGCTGGTGCGGGAGCGTTTACTACGTTGCTTTCCCTACGTTCGGAGTATGCTCCTGTAAATATTGTTGTAGCCTTGATATTGAATATGGTTTGGGTTTATGTAGTGTTGAAGTTGACAGATCGCATCGAACGCTTCTTGGGTAAAGGTGGAATTTATGTTATTCGTAAGTTTTTTGGAATCATTTTGTTGGCAATATCAGCGCGTTTATTTACTGCTAATCTGACTTTATTGATAGAGCAGTTTCAGAAAGCTCAGTAATATGCTGTTTTTTTACAGATAATAATGTCGGAACTCACCATAGATATTTTATTGGAAACCAACTGCTTTGTGTTGAATGGATATTAATCTGTGGTGAGTTCCGGTATCATTCCATTTGAATGGTAGCTGTTTGATATTTTGATACGCTCCTTTGGTGTCTATTTCTCGTTGATGATGAATTTCTTCATTCCGTCTGTAAAATAAGTTTCATATTTATCTCCTTCGCCTGAGCAAATAAAATAAGCATCCAGTTCAGGATGTGCTTCACAAAATGCTTTGGCTGAGTCCAGTCCCATCACCATGAAAGCAGTGGCGTATGCATCGGCACTGGCGCAATCTTTTGCAATGACAGTGGATGACAGGATACTATGTTGTACTGGATATCCGGTGCGTGGGTCTATGGTATGTGCATATTTCTTTCCACCTTTGTAATAGAAATTACGATAATTCCCTGATGTTGCCATACCTACATCACTAATGGCAAGCACAGTCTGTAACTCCTGGTTTACTGACAAGGAGTCATCTACAGGTTTGTTTATGCCGATACGCCAAGCGTTCATTTTGGAATTTTTGCCTCTTACCACTACTTCACCGCCTATATCTACCATATAGTTTTTTATCCCTTTACGTTCCAATAGCCTTGCTACTGCATCTACTCCGAATCCCTTGGCTATAGCGCTGCAATCCAGCATTATACGAGGGTCTTTTTTCATTATCCGGTTGTTCTGTAAATCTATTTTTTGATATCCTATCATTTGGCGTAAGCTGTCCACTATCAGTGAATCCACTCCTGTAGATTTTTTGAATCCGAATCCCCATGCATTTACCAAAGGTGCGACGGTGATATCAAAGGCTCCATGGGTTTCATCGGATATTTTCTTTGAGAGATGGAATACATGTACGAAAAAACTGTCAACTTCCGTCTTTTCATTGTGGTTTACGCGGGTGATTACGGAATTCGGATTGAAAGGAGAGAGGGAGTTGTCCACTTTCTTCAGTTCAGTTTCTATTTCTTCTTTCAGATTATCTTCGGACTGGTAGGTGATTTTGTATACTGTACCGAATACAAAGCCTTCATCCGTACGGAAAGGGGCTTGCTTTTTTAGAATAATAATTGTTCCTATTATCAGAATTGCTAGAAACGGCAATTGCCATGCTAATTTTTTTTTATTCATACCTGTATTTTAGTTAAGAAAGAAATAAATGTTCTATTAAAATTTTAACGCCGATAATAATCAAAACCAAACCTCCCCATAATTCCATGCGCAGGTTGAAACGCTTGCCGCAAAATACACCTATCAGACTTCCTAATGTTGAGATAACAAAAGAGGTAAAGCCGATGATGACAATAGGAGAAAGAATAGAAGTGAAAGAGTTTATTCCTACAAAAGCAAATGATATACCGATGGCCAAAGCATCAATGCTGGTTGCTATAGCCAGCGTAACAACCACTTTTAATTTAGTGGGGTCGAAGCAGCGTTTGTCTTCATTGCTGAAGCTCTCTTTTATCATACGCCCTCCCAAAAAGGCCAATAACCCAAAAGCGATCCAATGGTCATAATCCTCTATCAGGTGACTGAATCGGCTGGCGGCAAACCAGCCGATAAGCGGCATGACAGCCTGGAAAAGGCCGAAGAAGAATGCCATAATAAAAAAAGTGCGCCAGCAAATGCGACGCATGATAATTCCGCTTGTTATGGAAACTGTGAAACAGTCCATAGCAAGACTGATGGCAAGGAGCCATATTTCTAAAGTTGTCATTGGTTAAAATGGTAATTTGTATATTAAACTGTATGTTACTCCTAAGTTAGTCGAGTTGTTTTTTCCAAAACCGGGAATATACCAAGGCTCGGTGTGTTCCGCCTTTTTTATGTTCATGCGTATACGGTAACGTAGTGACCATCCCATGTAGAAATTCTTGTACACATTTACCTTTATTCCAGCCAGCAGTTCTGCCCAGGTTACTGTGGTTTTAATTCCGTCATAACTGAAAGGTATTTCAGGAAATCCCCATGTAGGATCCTTCATTGTCGGAGCATCTACATCGTATGAAAAAGAGGTGAATCCGTAACGTATGCCTCCATATAGAAAACCAGGCAGATAGGGCTTCTTGAAAAAGAAGTTGTAGTTCATGCCTATGCGGAAATAAGGAGCTGAGGCTTTATAATGTATATTGGTACCGTCATCAGTAGTGTCGGTGGTTCCATATCCAATTTCAGCTACGGGGACATAACGGTTTTTCAAATTGACCTCCACGCTGATTTCTGTACTTGTAATGTCACCTCCAAAAATTTTGCTTCCCAGGCCAAATATATCTACACCGATAGTAGTTCCCTGATAGAAGGGTACCTTTTCTTCCTCTATGGTTGTTTTTTTTTCTTGTGCCGCCAGTGTGGGGCTGTACAACAGCATACTACTCAGTAGCGTTAACAACGTAATATATGTTGAAATTCTTTTTTTCTTCATTATTGATGTCCGAATTTACAATCTCGATAGATTTTAGGTTATAGGTGGTGTATTTAATGTCTTCCACTTTATAAAACATCATGGTGCCACATTCTATATTCTGCAAGTAGGGGATATTCTGGTGAATGAGTGTGATAGTGTCACGCATCTTTTCCGTATAATGCAATACGTAGGTAGTTTTTGATGTATAACTCAAAGGCAGGCTCATACTGCTTTCCGCTTTATTGAATATCGTGTCATTCATCAATGAGTCTTTTACTACGGTTTCCTTAATAGTTCCATCTTCCAGTGTGTCACGTACAATCACATCGGTGGTGATAAATCCAGTGACGTCAAAAGCCGGACTGAATTTTACAGCTTGGTGTGTCTCTGCATCCAGAAAGTCGAAATGGGCAAAGGAATTGGTGGTAAGCGGACAATCGCTTTCCCCACAGCTTTGCATCAAGGTACTTACGGTAATCAGGAGCAATAAGATAATGGCTGGTAGTTTCTTCATTTTAAAACTCTTTCTCTATTTTATAATTATTGCGTTCAGGAGCATTCCGGGCTATCAGTTCTCCTATGAATCCTGCCAGAAACAGTTGGGTCCCCAAAATCATCAAAGTTAGGGCCAAATAGAAGTAAGGAGAATCAGTAATTAATATATAAGGTAAACCATGTGACAAGGCATATAGTTTGTTCGCTCCGATGATAATGACGGAAATGAAACCAAGAATAAACATCAATGATCCCATAAACCCGAAGAAGTGCATCGGCTTGATACCGAATTTGGATAAAAACCACAGAGTAATGAGGTCTAGATAACCATTGAAGAAACGGTTTAATCCGCCGAATTTTGTTTTACCGAATTTTCGTGCCTGATGGTGTACTACCTTCTCGGCTATCTTAGGAAAACCTGCATTCTTTGCCAGATAGGGGATATAGCGGTGCATTTCACCGTATACTTCGATGTTCTTTACGACATCACGACGATAAGCTTTTAGTCCGCAGTTGAAGTCGTGCAGGTTCTTGATGCCTGAAACGGCACGTGCTGTGGCGTTGAATAGTTTGGTCGGAATGGTTTTTGATAACGGGTCATAGCGTTTTTGCTTGTATCCCGATACTAAGTCGTAGCCATCTTCTGTAATCATTCTGTATAATTCCGGTATTTCGTCCGGGCTGTCCTGCAAGTCGGCATCCATTGTAATCACCACATCACCTTGCGCCTTTTCAAAACCACAATACAAGGCAGGGGACTTGCCGTAGTTCCGGCGGAATTTGATACCTTTTACGTTGTCCGACTCCGAGCGTAGTTTCTCTATCACTTGCCAGGAGTGGTCGGTGCTGCCGTCATTGACAAAAATTACTTCATAGCTGAAGTGGTTGGCATCCATTACACGTTGAATCCATGCGAATAGTTCCGGCAAAGATTCTTCTTCGTTATACAAAGGAATAACTACAGATATATCCATCTTTTATTCATTTTTCTTTTTACGCATCACGATCAATGCCGTAGGGATAGCCATTAGCATCCCGTAAAACATATTTTGTGATATCAGTTGAAATGTCATTTCCAGCGGGGTAAGTCCCGACAGTAAATCTATCGCTTCTTCGAATTGGTTCAGTGAGGTTGTCAGTTCGGCTCCGGCAGTTTCTTTGAACTGGTTTAAGATGGAACGGTATGCCTCGAATACGAATCCGCCATCTATATAGCGGAAGTAGATGTAATGCACTACCGCTACAAATAGAGAGGCGAACATATACATAAAGGTAGTGAATAGAAACGCACGTGAAAAAGTGATGCTTCCGTCACAATGCCGTTCTCTGAACTTTTTGGCAAATATGTATCCTAAAAAGGGTACTCCTATAGTCAGGACTATAAAAAGTAATTGTAGGAAAGGTATTCTCAATCCTAACGGGAAGAGCATGAATTTGAAGGCCCATAAAAGACCCATGCCCGTACCATAGCGCATGGCGCATTCCTGCAAAGTCGGTTTATAATTCGTCATTCTTTATTAATAAGTGCACAAAAGTACTTCTTTTACGGGAATCCGTCCTATAGTTATGGGTGAAAAATGTATTTTTTCTGCTAAAATCAAAAAAAAGTATTCGAAAGTATTGTAGTTTTGAAAATAATGTCTACCTTTGCACTCGCAAAACAAAAATGGGTAAGTCCTATACGGCCAGCTCCTGATGAATCCTCCAGGGCTTGATCGCAGCAAAGGTAGTTGGTTGTAGCGGCGCGATATAGTAAGCTTACCCACCCCCGCCTCTTTAGCTCAGTTGGCCAGAGCACGTGATTTGTAATCTCGGGGTCGTTGGTTCGAATCCGACAAGAGGCTCGGAAAAGCGAGAAGGACGAAGAAATCTTCATTCTTCTCGCTTTTTTTATTATATTTGCGTTGATATTAGTTTTAAGGTTGGTACAACCGTTATTTAAGAGTTCTTTTTTATGATAGAGTCACAGATTGTGGCAAGAGTATTGCCGTCTAAATGCCGTGAAGCGGTAAAGGTCCTTTTGCAGGAAGTGTACGGATATGAAGATTTCCGTAATTTAGAAGTTTATGATGACTTGTTCAAAGGTAAGGAAAAATTGCAATTGTCTCAAGGGCAATTAATTGAGGAGGTCATCATGGAAGCCGAAAAAGGGATCAAGGGTGACTCGTCTGCTCATAATTTGCTCCTGACAGCTCCGACCGGAGCCGGAAAATCATTGTTGTTTCAGCTCCCTGCCATTTATCTGGGTAATGAATATAAGCTTCTTACTCTTGTGGTTTCTCCGCTGAAAGCATTGATAGTGGACCAGGTTGAGGCGTTGCGGGAACTAGGGTATGAACGTGTGGCGTATGCTTCGTCCGATCTTTCACCTGAACAAAAGAACGAAGTATATCGTCGTGTCCGTGAAGGGGAGGTTGATCTTTTTTATCTTTCCCCTGAATTATTGTTGGCGTATGATATCAGTTATTTTGTAGGTGAACGCCGCATCGGACTGGTAGTGGTTGACGAGGCTCATACCGTGACCACTTGGGGTAAAGAGTTCCGGGTGGATTATTGGTTTCTAGGGCGTCATTTGGAAGCTTTAAAGAATGCGTTGGGGTATGTATTCCCTGTTTTTGCATTGACGGCCACTGCTGTGTGGAATCCCGAAGGCGGGAACGATATGATTTTTGATACCATCCGGTCGTTGCATCTTGCTCCGTGTGCCTTGTATGTGGGCACGGTGAAGCGTGAAAATATCGGCTTTGACATTACCGCCATGACCATAGAGGAGGGGGAAACCTACGATAAGGCCAAGCAACGTACTGTTGCCGCCCGGGTGGAGGATTTTCTGGACGGGCATAAGACTATCATTTATTATCCTTTTGCCGGAGGTATAGATATGAAACTGAAGACCTGGGTGTATCCGGCTAACTGGCATTGGGTGGCATCTTATTATGGTAAAAAGGATAAAGAGCAAAAAGCCGAAATTATACAAGCTTTTAAGGAGGGTGAGAAAAAGATAATCGTTGCTACGAAAGCTTTCGGTATGGGGGTGGATATCAGCGACATTGACCGTGTGTATCATGTGGCTCCATCCAGCACCTTTGTCGATTATATTCAGGAGATTGGCCGTGCTGCCCGTGATAAGAACATTACGGGTGTGGCGGTGACGGATTTTAATGAGCGCGACTTTTATTATATGAAACGCCTGCATTCTGCGGGTGCCATCTCCCAGGAACAGTTGGGGATGATTCTGAAGAAAGTTTGGGAAATATATCTGATGAAAGGCTGTAGTGATGAAATGCAGATGTCTTTATCCGATTTTGAATTTGCAGTGAAGCTGCCTCGTAAAAAGAACAAGCTGGAATATGAATCGGATTTGGAGCAAGTCGTCAAAACGGCTTTGTTATGGATAGAAGAGGATTTGAGTTTCCGGCATGGCGGTTCTCCTGTTGAAATCAATTCACAGACGTTGTTTTCCGATGGCTATGTGCAGGAAAAGACGGGTGATGCCGCTTTCCGTAAAAAATACAAGCAGTACATGGTTCCCGTGAAAGGGGTTGAAGGAGTCTATAAGGTGGCTTTTGAATCTTTGTGGGAGAATTGTTTCTCGGAGATGGGATACCGTGAGTTTAAGCGCGATTTATACAATGGAAATCTCTTTGAGGGAGTTCGTGCGGCAGCTGTGGGCAAGCATGATGTCTTGTTAAAAGAGAGTGCGGCGGATATCTGCTCCAAGCTGGCAAGTCTCTTGAAGAGTTTGAAAGATTTGTTGACGGTGAGTCTGTATGGTAATAAAGGAAAGTTCGAGGAGGACGATTTGCGTAGTATTTTTGCGGCGTATGATATGGATGTTCCTTCTGCCAAGCGTTTTATCACTTCGTTACTGGAGTCCAGGGTAGAGGAGGGCAGAAGTGTGAGTTACATCACCAGTGCCAAGAAGAAAGATGAAGACAAACTGATGTTTACCGTTACCCGTGGTTTTGATTTGTTGCTTTCCCGTTACCAGAAGTTGTGTGCCCAGCGTATCACAGGAAAGAAAGGAGACCGGCTGTTGTTCTATGTCACTCCGTTCTCCGATCTCAATATGCTGCTCAACTTGCTGTCTATGCTCAATGTGGTGGACTTTACCGTAGAGGGGGGTGTTCCTTCTGTTGGAGTACGTGTCCGTGATGCGGAGATATTGAAAAAGGAAGCTGCTTCGGGGGACTATCAGAACCATGTGCTGGAGAATAATGAGAAAATATTCCAGGAACAGATAGAGTTGTTCCGGCTGTTCTTTGGCAATACGAAGTTAAGTGATGAGCAGCGATGGGAGTTTATAGAGGATTATTTTACGGGGATGAGTTTGGAGGGATTGAAAGAAAAATATTCTTGTGTTGTGGAATGACAGCTGTAAGGGCTGTATAATATAACTCGTTGGCGAAATTAATTTTGCCTTGTATGATTTCACGTTAGTATATGAGGTTGTGCCAACGTTTTGACACAACCTCTACTTGATAGCCGACAGCATGGGCATTAAATTCACTTGAAATGAATTTGTTTTCCAACTTTTATTGTTAATGCGAAGAGAACGACTTTGACGGATGCTACTCTTTATTTGGCTGGTACGCGCAAAGTCACGGAAGTTGGAATCAGCCTCTTGTCGGCAACCATGACGGTGGAGGAACGGGAAGACAATGTTGTGATAATTGATCATCGTTTTTGTTTTTAAAGGGTTGTTATTATCAGAAAAGCGTCAGGAAGGAACAAGGCGCACACTGCTGCGGCGTCCGGTGAAACTTGGTACAAGATCCGCGGAATCTTGTACCAGGATTTTTGTAATCTTGTGCCGGGGTGCGGCTGGTTCCTTCTGACACTGCAAAGATAACTTTACGTCCGTGCGGCGTGACCCTTTCCGACCCCTTTTGACCCCTTGGCGGATTGCGGGGGGAATCATGGCTCTCCAAGTGGAGGCAGACTAGTTGCAACTGGCGACGGGGACACGGGGACAGTGGGGACAGCCCCTTTTTTTCTCACACACACGTGCGCGCGTATAAAGCCGGGGTCAGCTCTTGTGATACGTTCCCCCTACCGTCCACACTCATCGGACCCCTTGCTTGGTGAACCGTTTGGGCCGCCTTTTCCTGGTGGTAGGTTTTCATCGCCTTTTTCACCTCGGTGCGTATACGAAGGTCTGCATGCAGGGGGCCTCCCGGGAGCAGTGTGTTGTGTTATTTGGTTTTTTTACTGTAAGAGATGATTTTCTCTAGCAGCTCCGGCCATATGTCATCCTGTGGAAAGGCAGGCAGGGGGAAATAAGGTTCGGAGCCTTCGGTGAGTTGTTCTTCCTCTTTGGTGTCATTGGGAAACTCATTTTCCACCTTATTGTATCGCGCGCACGTGTGTGAGAAAAAAAGGGGCTGTCCCTGCTGTCCCCACTGTCCCTGCCTTGTAAGAATCGGCGGAACTGAATAACGGAAAATATTTCTCAGGAGGACTTGTCTTTAAAATTCACTTGAAATGAATTTGTTTTCCCACTTTTATTGTTAATGCGAAGAGAAGTCGTTATCTTCGCATTAACAATCCATTTAAGAAAAAGAGAATGATGAAATATCCCATTGGCATACAGAGTTTTGATCAAATAATAGAAGGTAATTGGGTCTATGTGGATAAGACCGATTTGGTTTATCGTTTGGTAACGACGACCAAAACTTGTTTTCTTAGCCGTCCCCGTCGTTTTGGGAAGAGCTTGTTGGTAAGCACGTTGGATGCCTATTTCAAGGGGCGCAAGGAACTTTTTGACGGCTTGATGATAGCGAAGTTGGAGAAAGACTGGCATCAGTATCCTGTGTTCAAGATAGATTTCAACGGTGTTAACTTTACGGAAAAAGGAAACTTGGAAGCTACCATAGAATATTATCTTGCCAACTGGGAGAAAATCTACGGAGAAACTCCCCGTGAGGTTCCTATGGGGAAGCGGTTCGAACAAATACTTTCTCTAGCCTATCAGCAAACGGGGCGTCGTGCCGTGGTGCTGGTAGATGAATATGACAAGCCTATTCTCGATGCATTGGATACTCCTCTGGAAGATGCCAACCGCGAAATCTTGAAAGCTTTCTATTCCACCTTCAAAGGGGCTGATGAATACTTGAGGTTTGTGTTGCTTACGGGAGTGACAAAATTTTCGCAAGTCAGTGTGTTCAGCGGGTTCAACCAGCCTAAAGATATAAGTATGGATAATCATTATGAAGCATTGTGTGGTGTGACTCAGGTGGAATTGGAACATTATTTTGCAGAACCTATTGCAAATTTGGCTGAAAAGTTCAATTATACAGTGGAGGAAATGAAAGACGTACTCAAAATGCAATACGATGGCTATCATTTTGGCAGCGGCTTGCTTGGTGTCTATAATCCTTTCAGCCTGCTCAATGCTTTTGATATGAACGATATCCGCGACTATTGGTTTGCATCAGGTACTCCTACTTATTTGATCAAACTTCTGCGGCATAACCACGAGCAGATGGATGAATTGACCGGGCGTTACTATGATCCTTCGATGTTTGTCGATTATAAGGCCGATGTGGAAAAACCGCTGCCTATGATTTATCAAAGCGGCTATCTGACGATCAAGGAATACGACTCCCGGAGAAACCGTTACCTGTTGGACTTTCCAAATAATGAGGTGAAAAAGGGATTTCTGACCATGGTGGCAGCCAATTATTTCAAACCCCAAGAGTTTGAAGTTTCCAACTGGATTGTAGATGCCGTCATTTTACTTGAGGAAGGGGAAACTACGGCTTTTTGTTCAGCTTTAACTTCTTTCCTTGCGGATATACCTTATGATTCTCATGGCTCGATAAAGACGGTTGAAGCGACAGAAAAACATTTTCAATATACTTTCTATCTGATTCTCCGTTTGCTTGGGGTATATTGCCAGTTGCATGTGGAGAAAACTCAGTCAAGAGGAAGAGTGGACTGTGTATTGGAGACAAAGGATTATGTATATATATTTGAGTTTAAACTGGATGGTACGGCTGCTGAAGCCTTGCAGCAGATAGAGGACAAAGGATATGCTACACCTTATCAGACAGACACGCGCAAAGTCACGGCTATTGGTGTCAGTTTTTCATCGGAAACCATGACGGTGGAGGAATGGGAGGAAAAAACGTTGTAGCCCAGTTGAGATTAAATAATAGTGCAAAAGTAATGCCTCAAGCCGGAATCATCACGATCCCTCTTGAGGCAGTCTTCATTTATGGAATTGGGGATATAAACCGCTTACGCTTTAAAATTGCGTGCTATTTTTTTATATCCATATACGGCACGGTTACCCAATTCTTCTTCAATGCGGAGCAACTGGTTGTATTTTGCCATACGGTCGCTACGGCTCAGTGAACCGGTTTTAATCTGTCCGCTATTGGTGGCTACGGCGATATCTGCAATGGTAGCATCTTCCGTTTCACCGGAGCGGTGGCTGGTCACAGTGGTGTAGCCGTTACGTTGGGCCATTTCGATAGCATCCAGAGTTTCAGTCAGCGAACCGATCTGGTTTACTTTTACCAGGATAGAGTTTGCACAACCTTCACTGATTCCTTTTTCCAGGAACTTCACATTGGTAACGAACAAGTCATCACCTACCAGCTGGCAACGGTTGCCCAGACGCTCGGTCAGCATGCGCCATCCTTCCCAGTCGTTTTCTGCCATACCATCCTCTATCGAATCAATGGGGTAGTCCCAACTCAATTTTTCCAGATAGGCAACCTGTTCGGCGGCACTGCGCTTTTCCCCTTTGGGGCCTTCAAACTTGGTATAGTCATAGATGCCGTCATGATAAAATTCGGAAGAAGCACAATCCAGACCGATGGTGATATGTTTGAACGGTTCATATCCGGCAGCTTCAATAGCGGCAAGGATACAATTCAAAGCATCTTCGGTGCCATCCAGTGCAGGGGCAAAACCGCCTTCATCTCCTACGGCTGTGCTTAGTCCGCGTTTTTTCAGCACCTCTTTCAAAGCATGGAATACTTCTGCGCCCATCCGTAAGGCCTCACGGAATGTCTTTGCGCCGACAGGACGAATCATGAATTCTTGAAAAGCGATAGGAGCGTCGCTATGCGAGCCTCCGTTAATGATGTTCATCATCGGGACGGGCATGACATAGGTATTTGTTCCGCCGATGTATCTGTAAAGAGGGATATCCAGATAGTTGGCGGCAGCTTTTGCCACAGCCAGGGATACGCCCAAAATAGCATTTGCGCCCAGTTTTGATTTAGTTGGGGTTCCATCCAGATCAAGCATGGCTTTGTCAATGCCACGTTGGTCCATAGAGTCCATTCCTTTCAATGCCGGAGCGATAAGGGTATTTATATTTTCTACAGCTTTTAATACGCCTTTGCCCCCGTAACGGGTCTTGTCACCGTCACGTAGCTCCAATGCCTCATGTTCACCGGTTGACGCACCCGATGGGACAGAGGCACGGCCCATAATCCCTGATTCCAATATCACATCCACTTCCACAGTGGGGTTACCACGTGAATCCAAAATCTCTCTTCCTTTAATCTCTGCTATTTTCATATAATTCTAATTTTATAAGATGGTTTTATTTTAATAACAATAGAGAAGCCGGATTTGTTGAGGTGCCAGGGAAAGTTTTTTCATGATATTTACTTTTTTATTTCTTTCCACAGAGTACATCCGTCTTCTTTTTTCGTCTCCCTTTAATAAAAGCTAGAGATCAATATGAAAATAAAATGGATAGTGGGGGGGCTGTTATGGGCAAGTTCTTACTTGCAGGCTGCCGCACAGGAATATAAACTGTGGTATGACGAACCCGCTCAGGTTTGGACTGAAGCGCTTCCGCTGGGTAACGGGCGGTTGGGAGCGATGGTATTCGGCAATCCCGGTGTGGAACATATCCAGTTGAACGAAGAAACTATTTGGGCAGGACGTCCCAATAATAATGCTAATCCCGATGCGTTGGAATATATTCCCAAAGTGCGCCGGTTGGTGTTCGAGGGAAAATATCTTGAAGCACAAACGTTGGCTACCGAGAAAGTAATGGCGAAGACCAATAGCGGTATGCCCTATCAATCGTTTGGCGATCTGCATATTTCTTTTCCGGGGCATACACGTTATTCCGATTACTATAGGGAACTGAGCCTGGATTCAGCTCGTACCATCGTGCGTTATAAGGTGGACGGGGTGACTTATCAGCGTGAAACACTGACGTCGTTTGCCGATCAGGTAGTTATGGTGCGTCTTACTGCCAGCCAACCCGGAAAGATTACTTGTAACGCCAATCTTACTACTCCGCATCAGGATGTGATGGTTGCGACGGAAGGGGAGGAGGTTACCCTTTCGGGCGTATCTTCCTGGCATGAAGGACTCAAAGGGAAGGTTGAATTTCAGGGACGTATGACTGCACGTACTCAGGGAGGAACCCGGTCTTGTCGTGACGGAGTCTTGAGTATAGAAGGGGCGGACGAGGCTGTGATTTATATTTCCATTGCTACCAACTTTACTAATTACAAGGATATAACAGGTAACCAAGTGGAGCGTGCGAAGAACTATCTGCGCCGGGCTGTAAGTAAAGATTATATGACATCACGTAAGGCACACGTCGATTTTTTCAAGCAATATATGGACCGTGTCTCTTTGAATTTAGGCATAGACAAATATGCAGGGGTAACCACTGATATGCGTGTACAGAATTTCAAGGAAACGAAGGATGATTTTCTGGTGGCCACTTATTTCCGTTTCGGCCGCTATCTGTTGATTTGTTCTTCACAGCCGGGTGGGCAGCCTGCTAATTTGCAAGGCATTTGGAATGATAAATTATTTCCTTCCTGGGATAGTAAATACACGTGTAATATCAATGTTGAAATGAACTATTGGCCGGCCGAAGTGACGAATCTCAGCGAATTGCACGAGCCTTTGATACAACTGATCCGTGAAGTGAGTGAAACAGGGCGTGAGTCGGCCAAGATTATGTATGGGGCGGATGGCTGGGTATTGCATCACAATACGGATATATGGCGTGTTACCGGAGCTATAGACAAGGCTCCGTCGGGATTATGGCCTACGGGTGGAGCCTGGCTGTGCCGTCATTTGTGGGAACGTTATCTTTATACAGGCGATATGGAATTTCTCCGCTCGGCTTACCCTATCATGAAAGAAGCCGGTAAGTTTTTTGATGAAATCATGGTGAAGGAACCGTTGCATAACTGGTTGGTGGTATGTCCGAGCAATTCTCCGGAGAATACTCATGCAGGCAGTAACGGGAAAGCGACTACGGCTGCCGGGTGTACTTTGGATAACCAGCTGATATTCGATTTGTGGAATCAGATAATCACGACCGCCCGTCTGTTGGGTACGGATGCTGAATTTGCCACCCGTTTGGAACAGCGTTTAAAGGAAATGGCGCCCATGCAGATAGGACGTTGGGGGCAATTGCAGGAATGGATGATGGATTGGGACAATCCGCAGGATGTGCACCGTCATGTGTCACACCTTTATGGTTTGTTCCCCGGTAATCAGATTTCTCCTTACCGTACTCCCGAATTGTTTGATGCGGCACGTACTTCGCTGATCCATCGTGGCGATCCGTCTACCGGATGGAGTATGGGATGGAAGGTATGTTTGTGGGCCCGTCTGTTGGATGGTGACCATGCTTATAAACTGATAACCGATCAGTTGACTCTCGTACGTAACGAGAAGAAAAAAGGAGGAACTTATCCTAATTTGTTTGATGCCCATCCACCTTTTCAGATTGACGGTAATTTTGGTTGTACGGCGGGTATCGTAGAAATGCTGATGCAGAGCCACGATGGTTTTATTTATTTACTTCCCGCATTGCCGGCGCAATGGAAAGAGGGAAGCGTGAACGGGATTATAGCCCGTGGAGGTTTTGAATTGGATTTGAGTTGGAAGAATGGTAAAGTGAGCCGGTTGGTGGTGAAATCCCGTCATGGGGGAAACTGTCGTTTGCGTTCTTTAAATCCGCTGGCAGGCAAAGGGCTGAGAAAGGCAAAAGGAGAGAATCCGAATAAATTGTATGCCATACCCGAAATCTTACAGCCGATTATAAATAAAGAAGCGAAATTGAATAAAGTTGAGTTGAAAAAAACTTATCTTTATGATCTGGAAACCAAAGCAGGTGAAGAGTATATATTCTTAGGTAAGTGATGATTCTTGCATTGATTGTAAGGATGAAAAATAGTAAAAAGAAGAAATATGAAAAGAACAGGATTAAACATTATTTGCTCATTGTTGCTGGCAGGTGGAATGTGTGCATGTACTGCCACTCCTAAACAGACCGAAGAAATCAAATGGAGCGAACGTATGGCTCAGTCGGAAATGCAACGTTTCCCAGAGCCTTGGATGATAGAAAAAGCGAAAAAGCCTCGTTGGGGCTATACGCACGGACTGGTGGTGAAATCCATGTTGGAGGAATGGAAACATACCGGTGACACTGCCTATTATAATTATGCAAAAATATATGCAGACAGTCTGATAGACACCGACGGTAAGATAAAGACCATGAAATATCTTTCTTTTAATATTGATAATATCAATGCCGGAAAGATTTTATTCGATTTTTATGAAAAGACGGGAGACGGGCGTTATAAGGTGGCGATGGATACTCTTCGCAAACAACTGGCCGAACAGCCCCGTACCAGTGAAGGCGGTTTCTGGCACAAACTGGTATATCCGCACCAGATGTGGCTGGATGGTATATTCATGGCTTCTCCTTATCTGGCTCAATATGGTAACGTATTCAAGGATACTACGGTCAATGCCGATATTGTGAATCAAATAAAGCTGATTGCCCGTAAAACGTATGATCCTAAAACCGGTTTGTTCTATCATGGCTGGGATGAGAGCAAGACACAAAATTGGGCAAATAAGGAAACCGGGTGCTCACCCAACTTCTGGAGCCGCAGTATAGGCTGGTATGCCGCTGCCGTGGTGGATGTATTGGACTATATGCCGGCGCAGTTCGAAGGACGCGACAGCATTATGACGATTATAAATACGTTGGCCGAAGGCATTGTAAAATACCAGGAGCCTGAAACAGGGGTATGGTGGCAGGTGACTGACCAGAATAACCGTAAAGGAAATTATCTGGAATCCTCCGCTTCATCGCTTTTTGTCTATTTCTTGTGTAAAGCGGTGAATAAAGGATATATCCCCGTGGAGTACAAGGCCGCTGCGGAGCGTGGATTCAACGGTTTGATAAAACAGTTCATTAAAGAAGAGCCTGATGGTTCATACACTATTACCAACTGTTGTGCTGTTGCCGGATTAGGCGGTAAAGGAAACCGGGATGGAAGTTTTGCTTATTATATAGGTGAGCCGGTGATAGAGAACGATCCGAAATCAGTAGGTTCCTTTATTTTGGCAGCTATTGAATATGAGAAAATGAAGCAGTAGGAATAATCTGAAAAAGATGAGGACATTTGTCAAAAAGGTCTTCATCTTTTCCGTAAACATAAGGACCTTTTTTAAACACCTTGTTGTTTTGATAAAAGCTCTTGTTTGGAGATTGTCAATTAATTAATAAACGAATTTGAAAATACAATGATGAACAGACACGCATTACTTTCCTTATTGGCTTTATTGCTATGTTGCTCTACTTCGTTGCCGGCGCAGAAAGCGAAAACGTATATTCCCTGGAAGAACGGCAAACTGGTGGTGTCCGAGGAGGGACGTTACCTGAAGCATGAAAATGGAGTACCTTTCTTCTGGTTGGGTGAAACCGGATGGCTGATGCCGCAACGTTTGAATCGTGACGAGGTTTCTTACTATCTGAATAAGTGTAAGGATGCCGGATATAACATGGTGCAGGTGCAGGTATTGAACGGTGTGCCTTCCATGAATATTTACGGCCAGTATTCCATGACAGACGGTTTTAATTTCAAAGATATCAACCGCAAAGGGATTTATGGATATTGGGACCACATGGACTATATTATTAAAAGTGCCGCTTCACGGGGTATCTATATAGGGATGGTATGTATTTGGGGAACTCCCGTGGAACAAGGGCTGATGAATGAAAAAGAAGCCGTGGCATACGGTAAGTTTCTTGCAGAACGTTACAAGGATGAGCCGAATATTATTTGGATGATAGGAGGGGATATCCGCGGTGATAATAAGACGGAGGTATGGGATGCGTTGGCAAACAGTATCCGCAGCATAGACAAAGGTCATCTGATGACTTTCCATCCGCGTGGACGTACCACGTCGGCTACTTGGTTTAATGACCGCGAATGGCTGGATTTCAATATGTTCCAAAGCGGACACCGTCGTTACGGGCAGCGTAACGGTGATGGTGACTATCCCATCGAAGAGAATACGGAAGAAGATAACTGGCGTTTTGTGGAAGCCAGTCAGGCAAAGACTCCGTTGAAACCGGTGATTGATGACGAACCTATTTATGAAGACATTCCACAGGGGCTGCATGATCCCAATGAAACCCGTTGGAATCAGCACGATGTGCGTCGTTATGCCTATTGGTCGGTATTTGCCGGATCATTCGGGCACTCATACGGTCATAATGATATCATGCAATTTATCCGTCCCGGATATGGAGCCTCTTTCGGCGCCGACGGACGTAAGAAAGCATGGTGGGATGCTTTGGAAGACCCCGGTTTCAATCAGATGAAATATCTGAAGAACTTGATGCTGACTTTTCCTTTCTTTGAACGTGTGCCCGATCAGAGTGTCATTGCAGGAACTAACGGCGAACGCTATGACCGTGCCATCGCTACCCGTGGAAATGACTATTTGCTGGTTTACAATTACTCAGGACGTCCTATGCAGATCGATTTGAGCAAAATCAGCGGTGCGAAAAAGAATGCATGGTGGTATAGCGCGAAGGACGGTAAGTTGGAATATATCGGTGAGTTTGACAGTAAAGTCACTCCTTTCCAGCATGATAGCGGTTATCTGAGCGGCAATGACCAGGTTCTGATTGTTGTGGATTCTGCGAAGGATTATGTGCAGAAAGCTTGGACAGCCTTGCCGGATGCCATACAGAAATGGAATAAGTAAGAAATATGCATATCATGAAAAAACAAGTATTATTAATCATTCTTCTGGCACTTCCGTTGTGGTTGAAGGCAGCGGATGTTTCGGTTACCGGCCTGCGTACCGAGCAGATGGTAGATCCCATGGGGTTGGATACTGCTGCTCCCCGTATGAGCTGGCGGCTGGAATCTTCTCAAAGAAATGTGATGCAGACCGCCTACCGGATCTTGGTTGCGTCTTCTCCTGAACTTTTAGCACAGGATAAAGGAGATTTGTGGGATTCCGGAAAAGTGGAATCCGATGCGTCCGTATGGATTCCCTATCAAGGGAAGCGTTTGAAAAGCAATCAGCGTGTTTACTGGAAAGTGAGAAGCTATACCAATCGCGGTGAGACAGAATGGAGCGAGCCTGCCCGATGGGGGATGGGACCTTTAGGTGAGATTCATTGGAAAGGACGATGGATAGGTTGGGACGCTGCGTTTGCATGGGACCGGGAAGATTCACACAGCCGTTTGAGCTCTCGTTATTTACGCACGGAATTTAAAACGCAAGCCAAGGAGATAAAGTATGCTACCCTTCATTTGTGCGGTTTGGGTATGTACGAACTGTTCATTAACGGCCAGCGGATAGGTGATCAGGTATTGGCGCCGGCTCCAAGTGATTATCGTCGTACTGTGCTTTACAATTCTTTTGATGTCACCAAACAGGTTGCCGGAGGAAATGCCGACAATGCCATCGGAGTGACCCTGGGCAACGGACGTTTCTACACTATGCGTCAAAATTACAAACCTTATAAGATTCCTACTTTTGGTTACCCCAAGTTGCGTCTGAATCTGATTATAGAATATACCGACGGCAGTATCCAGCGCATCAACAGTGATGAGAAATGGCGTTTGACGGCTCAAGGGCCTATACGTAGCAATAATGAATACGATGGTGAGATTTACGATGCCCGTATGGAATTGGGAAACTGGACACAGCCCGGTTATGATGATTCCAAATGGCTGAAGGCGCAACGTGTTTCATTGCCGTATGGTACACTCCGCGGCAATACCGCTCCCAACATGAAAGTGATGAAAACGCTGAAGCCGGCTGTCTTCAAGCAATATGGTGACCGTTATATGATTGATTTCGGTCAGAATATGGCAGGATGGGTGCGTATTAACATAGCGAAAGCCGCTGCGGGAGATACGATTTGCATACGTTATGCCGAACGGGTAAAGAACGACGGTACGGAACTGGATGTGGAAAATCTCCGCCATAGCCAGAGTACGGATTATTATATCTGCAACGGTAAAGAAAACAACACCTCCTGGAGTTCCCGTTTTTCTTATCATGGATTCCAATATGTAGAAGTGACAGGTTATAAAAATCTGAAAGCGGAAGATTTGATTGCTGAAGTAGTATATGATGACTTGGAAAATAACGGTACTTTCGAGTGTTCCAATGATATCATGAACCGGGTTTATCGGAATGCCTGGTGGGGGATTTCCAGTAATTATAAAGGAGTGCCTTTGGATTGTCCCCAGCGTGACGAGCGCCAGCCCTGGCTTGGCGACCATGCTATGGGAACGTGGGGGGAAAGTTTCATGTTCAATAATGGAAACACCTATGCCAAATGGGCGGATGATATCCGTGAAGCGCAGCGTGAAGACGGTTGTATTCCTGATATTTGTCCGGCTTATTACAATTATTATACATCGGAAATGACATGGTCGTCCACATTCCCGGTAATCTGTGATATGGTTTATGAACAGTTCGGCAACATCGAACCTATTCGTAAGAATTATGCCGCTATCAAGAAATGGATGCACCATATACGCAGTGAGTTCACCACAGAGGATGGAGTGATTAACGCCGATAAATACGGTGACTGGTGTATGCCTCCCGAATCACCGGAGCTGATTCACAGTCAGGACCCTGCCCGCAAGACGGATGGAGCACTGATTGCTACAGCCTACTATTATAAGGTATCGCAAATGCTGGCCAAGTTCGCCCGTTTGCAAGGTCTGGAAGATGAGGCGAAAGGATTCGAGAAGGATGCAGCAAAAATCAAAGACTGCTTCAACGCCCGTTTCCTTACGGTTAAGAAGGGAACTTCTCCGGTACAAACGCCGCATGTTCTTTATCCCGACAGCATATTCTATGGTAACAATACGGTGACGGCCAATATCCTGCCGCTGGCTTTCGATATGGTTCCTGAGGCTTATAGGGAAGAAGTGGAGAAAAATGTAATAACAGGCATTATCACCCGGAATAAAGGTCATATCAGCAGTGGGGTGATAGGTATGAACTGGATGATGCGTGAGCTTACCCGTATGGGGCGTGGCGATGTTGCTTTCCTGTTGGCAAGCAACAAGACTTATCCCAGTTATGGCTATATGATAGAAAAGGGAGCTACTGCCATTTGGGAATTGTGGAACGGTGATACCGCCAATCGTTGGATGAACAGTTGTAACCATGTGATGATATTGGGTGATCTATTGACTTGGTATTTCCGTGATTTAGCCGGATTTAATCCGGCACAGCCCGCTTACAAACAAATCATCCTTAAACCTGATTTTTCCATCCAGGAGTTGAGTCATGTCAAGGCTTCGCACAACACTTTATATGGCAAGATGATTAGTAACTGGAAGAAGACCCTTACGCATCTGGAATGGGATATCACGGTTCCCTGCAATACCACTGCATTGGTTTATCTTCCAACGTTGGACGAGAAGGCGGTAAAAGACAAGGACGTTACCTTTGTACGTCGGGAAGGCAACTCTACCGTATGGAGTGTTCCTTCGGGGAACTATCATTTTTCGGTTAGCATGGACCCTTCTTCAGGTAAAAACCGTGCAGGTATCGTGGAAGATCAGTTCCTATACGAACAAGCTTCTTTTCCCGAATGTCACGGCGCTACTATTGTGGAATTGAAGAACGGAGACCTGGTAGCTTCTTTCTTTGGAGGCACTAAAGAGCGTAATCCGGATTGTTGTATCTGGGTATGTCGCAAGCCGAAGGGCGCGACGGAATGGAGTGCACCTTATCTGGCTGCCGACGGGGTGTTTAGTCTGGATGATCCGCAGGGTGTCTTGGCAGGCATTACGGCAGAATCCACTCCGGCGGATGCCGGCCCCGTGGCTTCTACGTTTAAAGGGGACAAGTTCCGGGCACGCCGCAAGGCTTGTTGGAATCCTGTGCTTTTCCAGATCCCCGGCGGAGATCTGATCCTGTTCTATAAAATAGGATTGAAAGTAGCCGATTGGAGTGGTTGGCTGGTACGTTCTAAAGATGGTGGAAAAACTTGGAGCCAACGTGAACCGTTGCCAAAAGGTTTCTTAGGTCCTATTAAAAATAAGCCGGAGTATGTGGATGGCCGTATCATTTGTCCTTCCAGTACGGAAGGCGATGGAGGATGGCGTATCCATTTTGAAATTTCGGATGATAAAGGAAAGACTTGGAAGATGGTAGGTCCTGTAGAGGCGGAAATGAGTGTGCCTACAGCTTTGCGTAAGGCAAATGCAGCCAATGTAGACGATCAGGAAGGCGGTGAAGCCATAAAAGGAGAAGGCGAGAAGCCTATTTATGCTATCCAGCCCAGCATTTTGCGTCATAAGGATGGGCGTTTGCAGGTACTTTGCCGTACACGTAACGCACAGATTGCCACTTCATGGAGCAGTGACAACGGTGAAACATGGAGCAAAGTCACTTTGCTTGATGTTCCCAATAATAATTCGGGCACGGATGCCGTAACCATGAAAGATGGCCGTCATGTATTGATTTATAATGATTTCAGCACATTGCCGGGTACTCCGAAAGGGCCGCGTACACCGTTGTGTGTGGCGGTTTCGGATGATGGCATTCACTGGAAGAATGTAATGACATTGGAAGACAGTCCCATCAGCCAGTATTCTTATCCGTCCATCATTCAGGGCAAGGATGGCAAACTGCATGCCGTATATACCTGGCGCCGTCAGCGTGTGGCTTATAAAGAGTTGGATTTGAGCAAACTGAAATAATAAAATTGTGGATAAAGGAATTCTTTGATAGAGAGTATTGGAGAATTTGAAAAAACGGGTGTCTGAAATAAAAATCAGATACCCGTTTTTTGAAAACAGACTCCCATTATCCGCCAATGAAAGCTCTTTCTAAAGATACAGAATATGAAATAATTATAAATAGAGTACAAACGTTTCTTATTATCGTCCTCCCTTTATAAAGAAAAGAATAAGTGACAGATTATTATGAAAAGCATTAGACTACTACTTTTACTGGCTTCCGGAGTAACTACGGGAGCATTTGCCCAGTCGGGCGGGCTGACGGATATGAGCCAAAGTCGTTTTGCCAAGATGGCCAATACGGAATTAGGTGCCGTGCATTGGACAGATGGCTTTTGGGGCGACCGTTTCAATGTATATAGCCATACCTCCTTGCAAAGTATGTGGGATACATGGAACAATCCCGATGTTTCGCATGGCTTCCGTAACTTTGAAATAGCTGCCGGTGTTTGCGAGGGCGAACATTGGGGACCTCCCTTTCATGACGGTGATATGTATAAATGGATGGAAGGGGTGGCTTCCGTGTATGCCGTCACGAAAGATCCCGAATTGGATAAACTGATGGATCACTTCATTGAACATGTGGTGAAAGCCCAGCGTGCGGACGGTTACATCCATACCCCTGTCATCATCGAGGAAAAGAATAAGGGGATTGACACTCATTCGGACAAACAGCAACAGACGGTAATTGGCACCAAAGTAGGCGGTGAGGACGAGAAAGGTGCATTTGCCAATCGTCTGAATTTTGAAACCTACAATTTGGGGCATCTGATGATGGCAGGTATCATTCATCGCCGTGCCACCGGAAAGACTACTTTATTCGATGCTGCCGTAAAAGCGACGGATTTCCTCTGTCATTTCTATGAAACCGCTTCTGCGGAACTGGCAAGAAATGCCATTTGTCCCTCCCATTATATGGGTGTGGTGGAAATGTACCGTGCTACAGGGAATCCCCGTTATCTGGAACTTTCCAAGAATCTGATTGATATCCGTGGTATGGTGGAAAACGGCACCGATGATAATCAGGACCGTATTCCGTTCCGTCAGCAATACAATGCGATGGGACATGCCGTGCGTTCCAATTACCTGTATGCCGGTGTGACCGATGTGTATGCCGAAACAGGAGAAGACCAACTGATGAAAAACCTGACCAGCATCTGGAAAGACATTGTGACCCGCAAGATGTATGTTACAGGAGCGTGCGGTGCGCTGTATGACGGCACTTCGCCGGATGGAACCTGCTATGAGCCGGACAGCATTCAGAAAGTACACCAAAGCTATGGACGTCCTTATCAGTTGCCTAATAGTACGGCGCATAACGAGACCTGTGCCAATATCGGCAATATGCTTTTCAACTGGCGTATGCTGGAAGTGACGGGCGATGCCAAATATGCGGATATTGTGGAAACCGCCCTTTACAACAGTGTGTTGAGTGGTGTCAGTCTGGATGGAAAGAAATATTTCTATACCAACCCGTTGCGCATCAGTGCGGATTTGCCATACACACTTCGCTGGCCTAAAGAACGTACCGAGTATATCAGCTGCTTCTGTTGTCCGCCTAATACGCTGCGCACCGTTTGCCAAGCCCAGAACTATGCTTATACGGTGACTCCGAATGCGGTATATTGCAATTTGTATGGAGCGAATACACTGGCTACAACTTTGAAGGAAACGGGAAAGATCGGGCTGGTGCAAGAAACGGAGTATCCGTGGGAAGGTGCTGTGAAGCTGACTGTAACCGAAGCTCCGAAACCGTCAAAGAAGAAAGCGTTTTCTTTGTTCCTCCGTGTTCCTGACTGGTGCGAGAAGGCAACTTTGAAGGTAAATGGCGAACCGGTGCAAGGAACCTGGAAAGCGAATACATACGCCGAGGTAAACCGCATCTGGAAGAAAGGGGATTGTGTGGAATGGGTGATGGATATGCCTGTAAAATTGCTGGAAGCCAATCCGTTGGCCGAAGAAATCCGTAACCAGGTAGTGGTGAAACGTGGCCCGTTGGTCTACTGTCTGGAAAGTATGGATATAGAAGGCGGGCATAAGATAGACAATGTGCTGATACCTGCCGATATCCGGTTGACTCCGAAAAAAATAACCATCGAAGGCAGTCCGATTGTCGCATTGGATGGTACTGCCCGTCTGGTCGATGAAGTATCATGGAAAGATACCTTGTACCGCGAGGTAGGAAAGGCCGACAAACCGGTCCATATCCGTCTGATTCCTTATTATGCATGGGGAAACCGCGGAAAGGCTGAAATGACGGTATGGATGCCTTTGGCACGGACTAATCACTAACCACTTACCCCTAATTAGTTACAAATGAAAAAAATATTCATAACCACTGCCGCGCTGCTGATAGCTTGTACACTGTCAGCAGCCGATTTGTTCGTATCTCCGGAAGGCAATGACCGGAATCCGGGTACCAAAGACTCTCCGAAAGCCACCCTTACAGCCGCATTGCGTCAGGCAAGGGAACTTCGTCGCCTTAATGATGAAAGTGTAAAAGGTGGCATCACCATTCATCTGGAGGCAGGTGACTACCATCTGTACGAACCCGTCTTTATCCGTCCGGAGGACAGCGGGACGGAAGCGTCACCTACCGTCATCACTTCGGATGGAAATGCCGTTCTGAATGGTGGGGTGGAAATCAGGAACTGGAAGAAGCAAGGAAAGTTGTGGGTAGCCGATGTCCCTATGTTTAACGGGCGTCCGCTGGATTTCCGGCAACTGTGGATCAATGGACAAAAGGCTGTTCGTGCAAGGGATGTGGCAGACTTTGAAAAGATGTATCGCATCATCAACAACGACCCCCAAAACGAAATACTGTGGGTACCTGCCGCTGCTGTAAAGAAAATACAGAAGGCCCGATATGCCGAAATGGTCCTTCATGAAATGTGGTGTGTGGCAAATCTCCGTATCAAGTCGGTCGAAATACAGGGAGACAGTGCCGCCGTGCGTTTCCATCATCCTGAAAGCCGCATCCAGTTCGAGCACCCGTGGCCGCGTCCTATGGTGACCAAGGATGGTCACAACTCGGCTTTCTATCTGACCAATGCCATGGAATTGCTGGATGAACCCGGCGAGTGGTATCACGACATTGAAAGCCGTAAAATATATTATTATCCTCGGAAAGGAGAGAAGATAAGCAAAGCCGTAGTTCCCGGCATCGAAACGTTGGTATGGGTGGAAGGAACGATAGACCGTCCGGTAAAGCACATCCGTTTTGACAATATTGCTTTCCAATATACCACCTGGATGCGTCCCTCTTTGCAAGGTCATGTTCCTCTTCAGGCAGGTATGTACATGACAGACGGATATAAAATCCGTCCTTCCATGATTCGCAAGAACAATCATAAGCTGGATAATCAAGGTTGGTTGGGCCGTCCGGCATCGGCAGTCGTAGTCAAGGCTGCCTGGGATATTGATTTCGAGAAGTGCCGTTTCCAGCATTTGGGCTCTACAGGCATTGATTATGAATGGGCCACCGATGGAGGACATATAAACGGCTGTCTGTTCCGTGATATTGCTGGGAACGGTATTGTAGCGGGCAGTTTCAGCCCTGCCGCTCACGAAACACATCTTCCATACGATCCCGCCGACCGTCGTGAGGTCTGTACCGGACTGACCATTTCCAACAACTACATCAACGATGTGACCAATGAAGACTGGGGCACTTTGGGCATTTGCGCCGGTTATGTCAGTGATATCAATATCGAGCACAATGAAATCAGTGATGTATCCTATTCGGGCATCAGTCTGGGATGGGGGTGGACACGTACAGTAAACTGTATGCGCAATAACCGCGTGCACGCCAACCTGATTCATCACTATGCCAAGCACATGTATGATGTAGCCGGTATTTATACATTAGGTTCACAACCCCATAGCCGGATTACGGAAAATTGTGTTTCCGACATATTTTCACCCGGTTATGCACACGATCCCAATCATTGGTTCTATCTTTACACCGACGAAGGATCTTCATTTATCACCGTCAAGGACAACTGGACGGAAGGAGAGAAATTCCTGAAGAACGCCAACGGTCCGGGCAATACATGGGAAAACAATGGTCCGATGGTGAACGACAGCATCAAGGCAAATGCCGGACTGCCCAAAGAATATAGCTATTTGAAGGAAAAATAAAACGTGATACCATTATGAAAAACAAACTTGCCACTTTAGTCGGAGCACTTGCATTGAGTGCTGCCGCCTCCGCCCAGACCTGGATCTGGTATCCGGGTGATTATGAGATATGGCTGGGCAACCGGATGAACAACCGCCGTACGGAACGCGGTGCTTTTTTCCCTCCCTTCTGGAAAACGGACAGCCATTATGTGGTAGTGGAATTCAGCAAGAAATTGGATCTGGCGGAACCGGAAGAAATCTTCATTGCCGCCGAAGGAAAATACAATGTGAAATTGGACGGCAAACTGCAATTCGGTATGCCCTCCACCTTGAAACTCCCCGCAGGAAAACACAGTCTGAACATCAAAGTGTGGAATCAGTCCACTCCCCCCACTATTTATGTGAAAGGAAAAACCGTAAATACGGATAAGACCTGGAAAGTAACCTACGAAGACAAGGAATGGATAGACGAAAGCGGAAAAGCCAGTGATACTTCTGCCACCGTTTATATGGATGCAGGGTGTTGGAACTTTGACGGAGCCACCCAACTGCCTTCCAAGTTTTCATTGGCCAGAAAACCGATGAAAGCAGTTTCCTCCACTCCCCGGAAAGAAGGGGTATTGTACGACTTCGGAAAAGAAACCTTTGGTTATATCACTCTGAAAGAGGTAAAGGGAAAAGGAACGATCCATATCTATTACGGTGAAAGTCCTGAAGAAGCCTTGGATACGGAATATTGCGAAACATTGGACAAATTGCTGGCAGAGCCGGGGCAGATAACCGATCTGGCCATCCGGAATACACGGAAACTATACGATGAATACACGTTGGACAACAGCAAGGCCTTCCGTTATGTCTATGTCACTTGCGATCCGGGAGTAACGATACAGGACGTTTCCATGCAATACGAATACCTGCCCGAAGAGTACCGGGGCTCATTCAAATGCAATGACGAAGAACTGAACCGCATCTGGGAAGTAGGAGCATACACCATGCACCTTACTACCCGTGAATTCTTTATCGACGGCATCAAGCGCGACCGTTGGGTATGGAGTGGCGATGCCATCCAGAGCTACCTGATGAACTACTATCTGTTCTTCGATAATGAAACCGTGAAGCGTACCATCTGGCTGCTTCGCGGAAAAGACCCTGTGACCAGCCACAGCAATACCATTATGGACTACACCTTCTATTGGTTCCTCAGTATTTACGATTACTACATGTATTCCGGTGACAAAGACTTTGTAACCCAACTCTATCCGCGTATGCAAAGCATGATGGACTATGTATTGGGACGCACCAATGCCAACGGTATGGTGGAAGGCATGACCGGTGACTGGGTATTCGTAGACTGGGCAGACGGTTATCTGGACAAGAAAGGAGAACTCTCCTTTGAGCAAGTCTTGTTCTGCAAAAGTTTGGAAACCATGGCGCTTTGTGCCGGTCTGGCCGGCAATACGGCAGACAAAACCAAGTATGAGAAACTGGCTTCCGCTTTACGTTCCAAGCTGGAACCCGCTTTCTGGAATGAGCAGAAACAGGCGATGGTACACAACCGCGTTCAGGGCAAGCAGAGTGAGTCCGTTACCCGCTACGCCAATATGTTCTCTGTCTTCTTCAATTATCTGAATGCCGATAAACAGCAGACCATCAAACACACCGTATTGCAGAATGACAGTATTTTGAAAATCACCACTCCTTATATGCGTTTCTATGAACTGGAAGCACTGTGCGCCTTGGGCGAACAAGAATCGGTGATGAAAGAAATGAAAGCCTATTGGGGCGGTATGTTGAAAGAAGGAGCTACCAGTTTCTGGGAGAAATACAATCCCGAAGAAACAGGTACCCGGCATCTGGCCATGTACGGACGTCCATACGGCAAAAGCCTCTGCCATGCATGGGGAGCCAGCCCCATCTATTTGCTGGGCAAATACTATCTGGGAGTAAAACCCACCAAACCCGGTTACGAGGAATACTCCGTCACCCCTTGTCTGGGCGGCTTGAAATGGATGGAAGGAACCGTGCCCACTCCATACGGCAATATCCATATCTATATGGATAAGAAAGAGATCCGTATCAAGTCCGACGGCGGAAAGGGAGTGCTGAACATTCCAACCCGGAAAGGAATGAAAGCCATGACCATAGAACCCGGAGAAGAACAAGTTTTCAAATACTAATGGAATAGATCAAAAAAAAGGTGATACCTACCTTCCCAGGCGGGTATCACCAACACTGTTTCGTAAGTTCCCGTTATCCGCTGATAACAGTACTTACCTCTGATCTAACATTAGTTTTCTTATGGGCTTCCGCCTGTATCACTACATTAGGAAGCGGAGATTCTACATCTTGGAAAAAAGTATCTTCCAAAAGCTTCGCTTTTTAGTCTCTTCTTTATTACCTGAACTTTGATAAATATCTTCGTATCCCCATTTGTCATGGATCATTCTGTAAATCATCCCCCATTCGGGCAGTCCTCCCAGATTACGGTCATCAATAAACAAATCCGCCTTCAGTTTTCTGGAGTAATGATTACTTTCCAGGGTTTCTTCCGCATAATTGCTGTTTACGGCATAAAACTCCAATCCACGCTCCCGGCAGAAATCCACGGCCTCCTGTAATAATTTACCTTCCCGCACACTCCACAGAATAAGGCGATGCCGTTCCTGTTGTAGTTTTTTCAGCGTTTCTATGGCAAAGGGTAGTTCCCTGCCTATTTCGGGATATTTATGCTCCACTATTGTGCCGTCAAAGTCAACTGCTATAATCATTCCTTATATTTTCGAAAATTCTTTAATACGCTGCTCCTCTGCCAGTCTGCATATCAGCAGGGTTCCCTCTTTCTCGGCTATGATATACCCGTCCAGTCCTTGTATTACCGCCTGTTTCAAATGCGGTGTGTGTACAATGCAGTTATTGCATTCATACATTCGGACATTCTCGCCTACAACGGCATTGTTCCGTTCATCTTTGGGCAGCAAGGAATGCAATGAGCCCCAGCTACCCAGATCAGACCATCCGAACTCTGCCGGCAATACATAAATCCGTTCCGCTTTTTCCATTACGGCATAATCTATGGATATACTTTCACAAGCAGGGAACAGCTCTTCTATGGTTTCTTTCTCTCTTTCGGTATAGAACTCCGGATAAATCCTGTCGAACACCTCGGCAATGCCCGGTGCATAACGGCGTATAGCCTCTTCTATGGTCTTTACATTCCATACAAAGATCCCTGCATTCCAGAAATAATTCCCGGCGTCCACATAGTGCCGTGCCGTTTTCAAGTCCGGTTTCTCTTTGAATTCATCCACTTTCCGTATATCCTGATCCACCTCTTCTCCCGCGGCTATATATCCGTATCCCGTTTCCGGGCGGCAAGGTCTGATACCTATGGTTACAATAGCCTTGCTTTGATCTGTCATCAGCAGTGCCTTGGCTATCACCCGGCGGAATTCATCCGTATTGATAACCAATGCATCCGCAGGAGTCACTACGATATTGGCGTGCGGGTGGTGTTTCTTGATTTTCCAGCAAGCGTATGTGATGCAGGGGGCCGTGTTACGTGCAACCGGCTCCGTCAGTATATGATGAGGCGGCACGGATGGCAATTGTTTCCTTACCGTCTCCTTATACTTATCCGAAGTCACTATCCATATATTATCCGGAATGCACAACCCTTGAAAGCGTTCCACTGTCAGTTGTACCAGGCTTTTGCCACATCCCGTCACATCAATGAACTGTTTGGGACATTCCGGCGTACTCATGGGCCAGAAGCGGCTTCCTATGCCGCCTGCCATGATAACGATATGAGTTTCCATAACACGTATGCTCTTTATTTCTTTTTATATTCCAGATACCATTGGTACATCTTGTGCACCCCTTCCTCTATGTCTATTTTGTGATGCCATCCCAGTTCATGCAATTTGGTCACATCAGTCAGTTTGCGCATGGTTCCGTCCGGTTTCTCCGGATTGAATGTAATGCTGCCTTTATATCCCGTTTCCTTTACTATCAGATGCGCCAGGTCGGCGATGGATATTTCTTTTCCCGTGCCGATGTTGATGTGGCAGTTGCGTATCTCTTTTGTGCCGGGACGGTAAGTATCTTTAAAGTCCACATGCTCCATGATGAAAACACTGGCATCCGCCATCTCCTCACTCCATAAGAATTCGCGCAGCGGCGTGCCTGTTCCCCACAGTTCCACCCCGTCCTTGCTGATGCCGTAGCTTTTCAGGACAGCCAGTATCTCCTCTGTTCTGCTCTCCCCGTTTATACCTTCCACCGGGCGCATATCCAGATCATAGCGTATGTTCTCCCAGTCACCCTCATTCAGGCATTTGGCAAGATGTATTTTCCTGATCATGGCAGGCAGCACATGGCTGCGTTCCAGGTCGAAATTATCATTGGGGCCATACAGGTTCGTAGGCATTACAGCGATATAGTTGGTACCATATTGCAGGTTGAAACTCTCGCACATTTTCAGCCCCGCTATTTTGGCGATGGCGTATGGCTCATTCGTATATTCCAGCGGGGAGGTGAGGAGAGCATCCTCCTTCATCGGCTGCTGTGCATCTCTGGGATAAATGCAGGTACTTCCCAGAAACAATAATTTCTTCACTCCGTGACGGAAGCTTTCCCCTATCACGTTCTGTTGTATTTGCAGGTTCTTGTAGATAAAGTCCGCCCTGTATGTGCTGTTTGCCATGATACCTCCCACGTGGGCGGCGGCAAGGATTACATATTCCGGTCTTTCTTGGTCAAAGAAGTCCTTTACGGCAACTCCGTCCAGCAAGTCCAGTTCCTTGTGGCTTCTGCCGGTCAGGTTGGTGTAGCCCTTTTCTTGCAGGTTACGCCAAATAGCGGAGCCCACGAGTCCGTGGTGCCCTGCTATATAAATTTTGGCTGATTTCTCCATTGAAATTCTTGACTAATGATTTAACAGCTTGCTTTGAGATGGAGTTTCTTCACGAATTTCATATCGTGTTTCACCATGATTTTCACCAGTTCCTCGAATGAAGTCTTGCGGGGATTCCATCCCAGTAACGTTTTGGCTTTGGTAGGATCTCCCAGTAACTGTTCCACCTCTGCCGGGCGGAAATATTTGGGATCCACCTCTACCAGCACCTTGCCTGTAGCTGTGTCAATACCTTTCTCGTTCACACCTTCACCTTCCCAGCGCAAGTCGATGCCCGCTTCCTTGAAAGCAAGGGTAGCAAATTCGCGTACAGTGTGATATTCTCCGGTGGCTATAACAAAGTCTTCGGGCGTATCGTGTTGCAGAATCAGCCACATACATTCCACATAGTCTTTGGCATATCCCCAGTCGCGCAGGGAGTTCAGGTTCCCCAAGTACAGTTTATCTTGGAATCCTTGTGCGATGCGTGCCGCCGCCAGGGTAATTTTCCGGGTAACAAAAGTTTCGCCCCGGCGTTCACTTTCGTGATTGAACAAAATACCGTTTACGGCAAACATGCCATAGCTTTCGCGGTAATTCTTGGTTATCCAGAAACCATATTGCTTGGCTACTCCGTATGGAGAACGGGGATAGAAAGGAGTAGTCTCTTTCTGAGGAACTTCCTGCACCAGTCCGAAAAGTTCCGAAGTAGATGCCTGATAAATCTTGGTTTTCTTTTCCAGCCCCAATATACGTACCGCCTCCAGCATGCGCAGCGTACCTACCGCATCCGCTTCCGCTGTGTATTCGGGCACGTCGAAGCTTACTTTTACATGGCTTTGTGCGGCCAGATTATAAATCTCGTCAGGTTGTACGGACTGTATGATACGTATCAGTGAGCTACTGTCCGTCATATCCCCCCAATGCAGGTTCACCAGTCGGTTCTGCTTCATATCCCGTACCCATTCGTCCAGATACAGATGTTCTATACGTGCAGTGTTAAATGAAGAAGAACGTCTCAGGATACCATGTACCTCGTATCCTTTTTCTATCAGGAACTCAGCCAGGAACGAACCATCCTGTCCTGTGATACCTGAAATCAATGCTACTTTTTTACTCATATTTTGTATTATTCTAGAAAAAATGTTTTATTCCATGACCTGTCTTCATGCATACTTGCATTTGGACCGGTATAAATAATTCTTATTCTTTTTTATTTGCTGCGTCTGGTTGTATCAGGCTCTCTTCCTCTGCTTCCGGTATTTCACTCCACGGCAGTCTGGCTTCAATGAACTGTGGAATCTTTGAAAGAATTTTGCCTTTCAGTGCCGAGATGGGTTTTATGCCGTGACTTTTATACATTCTCAAGTCCTCCGCCCATTTCAGTTTGCTTTTTCCCGCATCGGTAGAAAGCCCCCCCATTCTCATTTTCACGATGTATTTGTTCAGGTAATATACTTTCAGGTCGGCTTCATACAGATAGCGCACCAGCAAATCCGAGTCGGCGGCTATCTTATAACTTTCGTCGTAAAGCCCCCATTTATCCATACACTCCTTCTTTATATAGACAGTGGGGTGGAGTGGGAGCCATCCGTTTTTCACATTCTCTTTACTGTATCGTCCGCTTATCCAGTTTCGTATCATCAGGTTGGTGTCGTCATAATCTACAAAGACCCCGTTGCCGTATATCATATCCGCATCTTGTTCCTCGAATGTTTTCACTATGTCGGAGATGGTGTGAGATGAGAACAGGAAATCATCGGAGTGAATCAGACCGATAATATCTCCTGTTGCTGCACGTATTCCTTTGTTGATCGCTTCATACATGCCTTTATCCGGCTCGGAGATAATTGTATCTATCCCGTTTTTATATTCATTGATGACAGCCAGCGAGTTATCTTTCGACGCTCCGTCCACCACAATGTATTCTATGTAAGGATAATCCTGTTCCAGCACACTTTCTATTGCTCCACGAATGGTGGCTTCCCGGTTGTAGCAGGAAGTGATAATTGAAACTTTCATAATGTTCGATATTTTTATCTTGTAATATTTCTTGTTCGAATTTTCAGTGCAGGATTTCCTTGATAAATTCCGTATGCTTCCATATTTTTAGTAGCAGTAGACCCAACTGTTAGTATTGCATGCGATTTAACTTTTATTCCGGGACATACCACTGTCTTTGCACCAATCCATGCACCGTCTTCTATTATAATGGGGGCATTTCGGTAATCGAAAGTGGACAGCGTATAATCATGGTTTCCAGTAAGTAATAATGCCCCTTGCGAAATGCATACATTATTTCCTATTATGACTTCATCAAGATTATCAATCCATGCATTTTCCCCTAACCATACATTATTTCCTAATGTCAGTTTCCAAGGGAATTTTATGTTCACATTATTTTTAATCACTAATCCTTTTCCTATTTTTGCACCGAAAATTTTTAAAAAAAATATTTTTATTCCCATAAAGGGATTCCAAGAAGCGCGGACAAATAAGGCGTTGATAAAATACCAAATTACTATTTTTATTTTATGAGCTTTTTTGCTAAAATTTTTTGCGGAAAAACTACCTAAATCTATTTCATTTGTCATTATTTTATTGTTTTTGCAAAATGGAATACTTGGTTTATAATATGATAATTAGGAAACTAAACTATATAGATTTCATTATAATAGTGATTGATATATGTTAATTATCTGCTTGGCTACAAGATTTGATGAGTAATTGTTTATGATAAAATTTCTGCCACGTATTCCCATTTCTTTGATTTCGTTTTCTTGTAATTTAATAGCCTTACTTAAAGCATCTGTAATATCTTCAACAGTACGATCAACCCACCAACCACAATGATTATCAATAAGTCCATTCCATGGTGCACCTTTACATGTAATTACAGGGGTTCCACATAGTAAAGCTTCTGCTATTACTATCCCAAAATTTTCATTAAGTGTTGGTAATACAAAGAAATCTGCTTTTTTGTACATATTCCACTTGTCCTCACCATAGAGTGCACCAGGTAAAGATATCATGTCTTCTAACTGATATTGAATGATTAATTTCTTTAGAAAAGAAGCGTAATGTTCGTTGTCTTTACCTGCTATTACAATTTTCCAACCTTTCAAAGACTCTTTTAGTTTAGCTACTGCTTCAATGAGAAGATGTGCCCCTTTATTTGGACGTAGTAATGCTAGGAAAAATATATATTTTGTTTGTTTCCAAGATTTTTTACACTCTATACCGTCTGTAATAATTCCATTAGGGATAACGTAGATTTTATTATTCCAACCTAGGTGAAGAAGATTTTGTTTTTCTGTGTCGGCTGTAGCAAGCAATATGTCAGCTTCTTTAATTGCACGTTTTTGATAAAGTATTAATGCTGGTTCTTTTTTCAACCAACGGTTTTTCTTTAGAATCCAGGGCTCCAACATTCCGTGAGGCATAAGTAATACTTTATAACCTAGCTTTTGTGCCCATAACTGTACTAGAGCACATTGGGGATACCAACAACAATTGACATGAACTAAGCTAGGAGAAATTTTTTGTAATAAGTTCGTAAATTGTTGTTTTGTTTTCAGTAAATGCGTTAATTTTCCATTAATAAAGTGTATAGTCGCATTTTCTATATCAAGTGGATTTTCTGATTCATGCGTGATGATATGTAAATTTACTAGTTTCCCTAATTCTTTTGAAATTAGCTGTATATATGAACCTAGTCCTCCTGAATTTCTATCTATGGTAGGAATATAATGTAAAATAGTCATATTAATAGAGCCTTGATGATAATTATTTTAAGGATTAACCCATGGCTTTGAGGGATTTAAACCTTGTAAACAGTCAATGAAATAAGTGGCTATTGTTTTACCTCCTATATTACATTCAGCCCATTTCATTCTTTCTTGTCGTGTATTTTGGATATCGACTGCTTTTTTATTACATAATTGAATGCATTTACGTAATTGAGAGATATTGCCAGCTTTATAGATTATTCCTCTATTACTATTTACTAGTAAATCTTTAACTCCACTTTTGTCTGTACAAATTACATATAGACCGCAAGTAAGTGCTTCATTAACTACAGCTCCCCAGCCGTCATAATGGCTTGACATTATAAAAACATCTTTATCTGCTATTAGTTGTAAGATTTCTGAATTGTTTCGGGTACCTAATAGCTTTATATTTTTTAAGCCGTATTTAGTAATGCTCTTTTCTATTAGTTTTCTTTGTTCACCATCACCAATAATGGTTAAATTGGTTTCAGGCATATCTTTTATAGCTTGGATGATATCCCAAGCAGCTTTTCTAATAGAAAGGCTGCCTACAAATACAAATGAGAATTTTGTTTGTTCCATGAAATAGATATTTTAAATGGGTTGGAAGTCATCTAAAAAGTTATTCGAGATTTTGTGTAAGTTGATCTAGATTATTGCTGAAGCATATCTTGTTTTTGTTTCTAATTTATGTGTATATCTTTACTATTTGTACAGTAAATGAAAGGAAATACTTGCCAATCTTTCCATATAGAACGGAAGTATTGAACAGCTTCTTCCCCCATTGCAAATACATATTGGATATGTTTTGCATACTTCCTATCTTGAATGAGAAAGCGAATTCGGTGTAACCATAATGGCTTGCCATTGGCTAGTCCAAACTTAAAAGTATTAGGTCGTTCTGTAATTATCCCTCTTTTAATATTATATTTTAAACTCATATCAAGAACCTTAGTAACAAAAGGATAACCATGTATACCTGAAAAAAGATGGATACTATCTTCTTGCCTTTTCGCTAGTAGTTCATGAATTTCGTTATCTGAAGGTGATAATCTTACATCACAAAGTTCAAGTCCGGGGAATGTTGTTACATCCCATCCCATCTTTTTCCGTTCTTGTGATACCACTTCATCCGTAACTATTACTACTTCATCTACTCTAGTATCTTCTAATAAATGAACAATATAAGGTAATTGATGAGGGCTCATACAATTTTGCCAAAAAATGAATCTATACATTGCTGTTATCTTTTGCTTAAATTAATTCTTTTTATATATTTAATTTTTCCAAGGAAGGCATCTTTGGGTATATACCTTCCAGCAAAATAGAAGAATACAAAAAAAAGTATAGCTCCATTTGCTGTATAATGTCCTCCAGTAATGCATGCATTAATTAGATACCCCAGTGCCATAAAACTGAACAATGATTTTGAGTTGAAGTTTTTATATATAAAAATGAATAGGTAAAGTAATCCAATAATTCCTAATTCTGAAAATATGCGTATGGATAAAGAGTAGGCATCATTTGAATTTAGTCCATATAATCTATATCGTGTACTACTTTTGGGATAAATTTTGGCGTAATTAATTGGATGTGTACCGAGACCAGTGCCTAATAGTCTAGATGGTGCAGATTTTGCTACATACATGTTGGCTAAGAATGCATATGAACTAGCATTTAAGGTTTCAATATTGTGAAAATTGGCATGCTCGTTTTGTAGCATATTCCATGTTTCTTTAAATTTAATAGCTGCTTCATTATTGTTAGATTTGTTTTCAGAAAGAAAATTAGAAATAATGCTTCCTACAACAAATACAATCAATGATGCTGATATTAGTTTGATGAAATTTTTCCTGTTGTATATAAATAGAAATATAGATAAAACAATGAAAAGACTTGTGAAGCTTGCTGTTGATGTTGCTAGTATAAATGCAATGGCGGTTATACCTGAACGAATTGATATTTCTTTATGATAGAAGTAATAGACTAATGTAGGAAGTATCAGTAGAGATATATCTCCAGGTTCTCCGGCCCATCCAGCAAGACGTCCGCCAATAGTTATATGGAGTGCATATGCCACTAGTGCATAAACAACTGCTATTGTAGTCACATTTAAGTAACACTTTACAAAAAGAGAAATATTACTTTTTAAAACATGAATAAAATAAGTTCGGTAGGCGATGCCTGTTATCGTTATCAAACCTATTTGTTCAAAAAATTTGCGCATATCATAATCAAGAAAAATCATTATGACCATTTCTAAACAGACAAATAAAAATAAAAGAATTAGGTGATTATACTTAAAACCTTTAAATATATTTGTTATATTTCCTGTTAATATTAGTGTACATAGAATCGCTGCGAGTTCTATATACCAATAACTTAATATACAGAAAAGTGGTAAATAAATTGCTATTTTACGTTTCATATTGAAAGATTTATTCCTCTATAGGAATTATCTCGAGGGGTATTATAAATAATAATGTCAATATTTTTTAGTATGGCTGTAGAGTTATCTGGCATATCTTTAACGACTATACAATTTGCACCTATACGACAATTATTGCCGATATGTACATTGCCTATGATTTTAGCGCCAGCTCCAATAAAAACATTATTTCCGATAATTGGAGAACCAAAGTGTTTGCTGTCTTTCAGTGTGTTACTACCTATGGTAACTTGTTGCATAATGATGCAGTTTTTACCTATAATAGCTGCGTCAGAAATGTGTATCCCATTTAAGCCGTGAGGTAATATAGGACTTCCTTCTATGTTAGCTTTTAGTCCTACAAAAGCATTGTATTTAGTTAGATATGCATAATATAAATTCTGTCCCCTTCCTGTTTTTATAACTTTCTGTCTATATATCCAAAAGCCATCATACCAGCCATGGATAATAGGAATGCATGCAGGAAAATATAACTGATGATATAGCATTCGGATTGTGCGTGAAATTTTTTTAAGATACGTCATGATGGTTATAGTGTCTTTAAGAAATTGAGGAATTCTTTAATTAGAATATCTATGTCATAAGTTTTACAAAGATGTTGTTTAGGTCTATATTTTATGTAATAGTCTATTCTATCTGCAAGTTGTATGTAGTTCTTGGGTTCGAAAGTCCATAAATGGGCTTCATTTTGTGGTATATATTCGGCAGCTCCTTGGTTTGTACAAATCATGTAGGGAACTCCACAAGCGGCAGCTTCAGTGCATACACAACCAAACCCTTCATAGTAACTGGGAAGAACAAATAAATCTAAAGAATGATAATATTGAGGCAGATTTTCGTGGTACATTTCTTTAGGCCATTCTACAAAGTTATAAATGGAATTTTTTTGTAGAAATTCCTCTATTTCAGAACGTGTCTCACCGCTGCCTAAGAGAGAGAGAGAGAGATTTTTGTGACCTCTTTTTATCAATAAGTTAAATGCTTCTACTAATGTGCGGTGGTCCTTTAACTCTTGAAAGTTTGCAATGCAGCCTATTCTGAATGAGGTGTGATTTCTCCTTGTTTCTATTGGATTTTGAGTAGTTTCTTTATGTTCGTTTTTTTCTATCAAATGAAAAATGGAGGTATCGACTCCATTATTTAATATATATATTTTTTGAGGAGTAATATGAGGCATATCCTTTACCATTGAGAGCATGTTCAAAGCATGTGGATATATTTCTCCTTTTCGTGGATAAGGAAATGCAAGAAGAGCATCTCTTACTGGTTCGCTAATACAAATTAGTAAATCTGCCCGATTTAGTGTATTGATGCTTTTGCGAGCACGGTAACGTCTATTCCATCGCTTTTCTGCCCATTTGCCGTTTCTTAAAGTTAGTGGATCTAGGTCATGGAATTGTACTAGAACTTTGGTTTTATTATTCCTTTGTTTTACTCCAAAACCAAAAGCTGCATGATTGGTTGTATGGCAATGTACAAAGGCAATCTGTTTTAATGGTATGTTAAGTTTACAGAGGGTCTTTACAAACATTTTTGCAATGATTCCTTCTGTAGCTCCATTAAGTATGTATGATGGCATTAATAGAGGTTTGATGGTATGAACTTTAATATCGTCAATAATGTAGTCTTCTTGTTTTTCATTAATTGTACAGGTTTTGAAGACCAAAACTTCATAATTTGAATTTCTTTTTATAGCCTTCACTTGGTCTAAAACATATGCTCCTTGCCATTTTTTGGGAGTAGGAAAAAATGGCGTAACACAAATATAGTATTCTTTATTATCTGTCATGTAATTGTCAATAAATTAATAATTTTATTTTTTCTGTTATAGAGTTTTCTATTTTTAGCAAGAAGATTTTGTGTAAGAGTAAGTATATGTTATATACTATTAAAGCAAATATCCATAAAGATACTTGTGCAAAAAACCATGAAATAATAAAATATGGAGTGTTTTCAAAACGATGAGGATCTATGAAATGCCAAAATAACATTCTAAAAAAAGCTTGTTCTTGTATTAAATATACGCATAAAGCAGCGGAACTCATATATCCTATAATTTGTTTGATTTTTTTTCCTTTGATATTGATTTTGTTAACCAGTAAAAATAGTCCTATTGATACTAACATTGTTGGGAGGCTATCATTATGTAGCAACTTGACAGAGCTAGGTGCTATAAAATTAAACCATCTAAATAGAAATATAAGTATAGCGGCAGCGATTCCTATTCCAATCCAAATATTATGTTTGGGTAAATCGTAAATTCGAATGTAGGCACCAAGAATATACATGTATGAAAACCAAACAATTCCTGTGTCATCCCCTATATATATGGTAGAGTTGAAAAACGGATTCAATTGAATGAAAAATAATATGCATGATGTTGTCATTATGATTTTTTTAAATTTTTCCTTTGGTAGGATGCATAGATAACGATTATATAAAGGAGATATCAATATAAGCAGAAAATATGAGATAATATACCAATATGATGCAGTTGTTATGGGAAATAACGATCTTATTAGTTTGTTTATATTAAAGGAATTAGATGTAAATATTAGGCAAAAAGTGGCAACTATAAGATTTATTGTAAGAACTTGAAGCCATAATTTAGTTATACGGTTTATCGAGAAATCTTTTTTACACAAAAAATAACCAGATACCATAACGAAGATGTCTATAAAACAATTATTGAATGTATGTAGTATATGTATGAACGCTTTATTGTAAAAGGGCATTGATTCTGTAATATGTATATCTGTATAACAAAGAAAATGTATTGACGTAATTAGACACATTGCAAAAATGCGAAGACAGTCAAGTCCGTAATTTCTTGTATTTGTCATATTTATATATTTTTTTTGTTTTTATTGGTTATCTGTGTTTTGTATTATCAAATAAAGAAATGGTAAGATAATTTTATTTGTTAGGCAGAAATTCTATATGGATTTCTTATGGTATAAAAGTCTTTCGAATTTCTTGTTGTTATACATAATTATTGATGTTGTTCGCAATGAAAGTATTCTTTTTCCTTATTCAAAAAATAGCTTTGTTCTTCATTATATGGATTATGAAATTATATAAGTATAAAACTTCACATAGTAGGCAGTGTGTTGAAAAACAAATGAGAATAAAATTTTGATAATTGACATATCTATTGTTGTGATTTTATAGTTGATTGTTTTTGTTATTGTAATAATTTATTTATCTTGTAAAAGTATAAGATTTTCCCATTTTTTTATAATTTTATCTATGTAATAGTCTTGAGCTCTTGTTATACTTCGTTGCTGCAATTTTCTTAAAAAAACATCGTTTTTTAATAGTGATATAATCGTTTCTGCATATTTTTTTTCATCATAACAAGGTATAGTGACTCCTGCATTTGCAATGATGTCCTTAGGTGAAACAGGACAGTCAAAACTAATACAAGGTACTCCGAAATACATAGCTTCAATTAATACCATACCAAATCCTTCTGTATCTGAAGTCATAAGGAGAAGATCTGATTGTGTATAGATTTGTTCTAAATCATTACAAAATCCTTTAAACACAATATGTGGAATATTGTATTTATTAATGTATTCATCCATTTCTTTCTTTGCATTACCTTCTCCATAAATGTTGAGAGTGTATTCAGGTAATTGCTTATAAATATGCTTCCAAATACGTAGAAGTCGCATGACTCCTTTTTCTGATGATAGTCGTCCTACAAAAGTAAGATTTTTGTTTTTAAGGGTAGATATATGCTTTGAAACTTGTGTCTGCATTAATGGATTAGGAATAACATATAATTGTTTGTTGTGTATAGAAGATGAGATTTTGGCTATTTCTGTGCAGGCAGCATCAGTTAGTAATATTAGTTTGTTAAAATGTGAAAGTGAATGATGCCATCTTTGTTTGGTAAAGTGGAATCCTATCCATGAAAAAATATGAGATATACTTCTTTTGTTTTTGATTATTTGTTCTACAGAACGTTCATATCCCTTAATGCTCCAATTAAAGATTTGAGCAGTGTGAAATGTTTTGTGCGTAGGTATTGCTGCTACTATATCATATGTATGATTGATGATCCACTCTGCATTTACTTCTTGTGCTTTGAGTTCAATCATAGTTTTCAGTATCGAATCGGATAATTTATACCCCAATATTTTGTTTAATGGATTTTCGTTTTGTCGTTTCCACATTTGGTACTCTTTTTTGGGGAAGGAAAGGACTAATGGATCATTTCCGTCATACGGGGTGATAGATAGAAGTTTACAGGGGATTCCAGCATCTGTTAAACTGTGTAGCAGATTGAAAGATAGAATTTCTGTTCCTCCCCGATTATTTGCATCTGCTATGATAAATAGAATTTTAGTTGATAACATTTTTTTCTGTTTTCAATATGTTTCACCTATAATAACTTGCAATTTCGCTATTCTCAAAATTTTTGCTATGGCTATACTACCAATAATTGCTGTAGTATAAGTTAATAAAATCATAACGGTTATGGGTAAACAGAGAGTTTTATGCATTAAAAAGATGATTATCACATGGAAAAGATAAATGGCAAAACTATTTTTTAGGATTATTTCCAGTGCCTTTATCCGCTTCGAAATAGGCATTATTCGATGGGCAGATTGCATCAGTATATATATAATACTGCATGCTAAAAATATTCTGAAAAAATTGTCGATAATTAGTATATTTGTCATTTTTTGTCCAATGGTAAATATAATTAGCATAGCCCATCCATAACTTGTGTTTAGATGTTTGAAATTGTTATTTTTATAGAGGAGCATTCCTAGAATAAAATAGGGAAGATTCTGTATGGCAAGACTTATGCAGAAATAGTGAAGATCAAAGGAACTTGTTGAACAAAGAATTGCTAAAATAATAGCTCCGGTAAATCCAAGATATGTATTTATTTTAAAATAGTCTAAAATCCATACAATTAGGAAAATCCATAGTAAAGCAGGTAGAAACCAAAGATGCTTTATACAGTTGCCTCCTGTCAGAATATTTAGAATACAACCGGTTATAGAATCACACATTCCAAGCATAACAAGTGATGGCGTTAGGAACATTATACTTACTATTAAAAATGGAAGTAGAATGCGACGTAGCTTATTTTTTAGAAAAGGGAAAAATTGTGTGTATTTATTATTGTTACGTCCCAATTGATAAATAGCACCGCTGAGAGCGATGAAAAGGGGCATATGAAATATATATATGATTGTTGTTAGGATTTCTAATACTTCGTAACTATCTTTATATATAATCGTTATGTGTCCCAAAATTACTAATAGGACTGCTAATGTTTTTAATAAGTCATATTCATTTTTTATCATTTAAAGACGTTTTTGTATAGCGTTGATAAATTTGTTTATTAAGGCGGAAAATTTAAATTTAAGCGTTAGCACATCTTTGTAATAAGGTATTATTTCTTGGCTGAGTTCGTCGTGGAAAAAAGTAGCTGATATCCACATGCTTTGTATATAATGTTTTTTATGTGCTTTATAATATGAAACATCAAATACATTCTTGAAGTTATCTATTTTACCTACAGCATCAATGCTGAGCATTGTACGAATACATTTGAAACAGGTACTATCATTTTGTGCTTCTCGTACGCACACATTTAAATATTTAAATGCTGGAGGATAGTTGCATAGTATTTTGGTTTTGTCAATGCGTTTGATGTTACCACCAGCTGAGTACACTTTTATATTCTTTCCACTTATAGTATAAAATGTTAGTAAATCATACATGGCTGAGTCTAGCTCTTCCCCCTTATGTGTTTTGTTCACTCTAAAGTCTGTATATGGATAACCAGCAGAATAATAATAACGGCTAATACCTTTCTGCAAGAGAAGAATACTATAAGCTGCCATATAACTGTGATTGTTTACATGTGAATATCCGCCATACTTATCTATAAATTCATGTATATTGGATTTTAAAGTATAAAAAGTATAGCCATATTCTTCTGCAAATGATTTGCATAGTTGATAACGTCCTTTATATAGTTGGTTATCATGCTCGTTGCTGCTGCCAGTTTGGTGGGAACCTACATTATAAAAACCTAGATGTGTTATTCGATAATCGGGAATTTGGATGTTTTCATGCATATGAATGGTATATAAACAGTCAACTCCGCAACTGATACCCGTTGCTACTATATTTCCTGTATGGGAAGGTGCGGGAATGGTTGGCATGAATAGCATGGTTCTGTGTAATCCACTTCCATTATGTGCAAGTGCATCTATAAAATGGTTTTCCAAATTATAGTATAATTCTTCGGAAATGGGTATTTGCGATTCAAAATCATATCCATGGCTCATTGCAAAATATAAAAGTCCCATAATGAATGCATCACATCTGTCTGTTGTTAGATATTGATTAACATTTTCTGATACTTCTGCATTAATTTCATCTTGTTGTTCCTTTATGGAAAGGATAGCAGTGATAGATGAAGGAGTATTGTGTTTTATTGCTATTATTTTTATGATTGCCATATCATCGGGTTATTTCTATATTTCTTTTTAGTTTGAAGGGACAGGAGGCAAGCAGAGGAGCTAGGTTTATATTTCCTTTCTTCCATTTTTGTACAGCTGTCCATAATTCATTTTTTGTAATAGGGTGATCTATTTCGAATGCTTCTCGATCTCTGCCTATTGAAAGAAAAAAATCATGATATTTAAAGTCATCTGTCAGCTTGCTTCCTTTAAGTTTTATCCAAAGGTTGGGAATTCCATAAGCTTCGCTGACAATGAGTCCATGAAGTGAGGAAGAAGCAATGGTTTCGCATTGGCAGATTTGGTCTATAAAATCCAACCAATGTTCATAGCATCTTATATCAATAACGAGTACGTCTATTTCTTTATACAGATTTTTCCAAAGAGGGTTGTGTTGATCTGTATAATGTGGAATAATTCCCAAAGAATATTTCTTTTTTATAAAAGGTTTGTAAAAGAAAGGCAATAGAAGGGCGGGATCTCCATATACTTCTGGACAATTTATCCCTTGATCCAACAGCCGCTGACGTGTAAGTGGTCCACGTACTGCTCTCACTTCTTGAGGCCTTCCTTTGATTGGAGCTTTTTCGGAAATAATACCACTTCCCCAGATGATGGAATTTTTTATAGGAAAAAGAGTGAGAATAGACCCTATTCCCATAATGTAGGGGCGATTCAGTTTTTGTGTGTATAGTGACCAGTCATAATTTATTAACGGTGTTTTTGTTAATTCACGAAAAAACCAATAGTTGATATCATCTCCCCAATTGGCTTTGATAATTTCTCCGTTATAATTAAATGTAACGGACATTTTGATAACTTGACATTTGCAGAAAATTTCTTGCAGGAATATTTTAAATAAAATGAGAACCTTACGGATTTTACCTGTTAACATTTTCTGGCTTTTAATTGGTTGCATCATACATAGGCGTTAGTGGGAGTGGGTGTTCTTTAATATAATTCATTACTTCTGCAAACCTTTCTCTGAATACGGGACGTGCGTTAGCAAGTTGCTCGAAAAAAAGTCCAGGTGCTTCTAGATTAGCTTCTATCAAATTGACTTCTCCATTCTCATCAATTGCTAAATCCCAACCAACAAAAGAACAAAGAGGAATATTGTAATGGGCTTTGCGAGCTGTTTCTATTACTTTTTCAAATTGAGGAATTTTACAGCCTTGAAATTGGATGCCATTTGAAGATGTTATTTTTTTTCCAGATTTGTGAAATCCGTATGGCATGAATGTGCCATCATCATTAATTCCAACACAACCACCTCCAGCTCCTATGTTGTCTACAATACTACCTGGTGAACCGAATCTTAGCATTGCTGTACATATACTGAATTTTCCATTTAGTAATAATGTTGAAATGCGGAATGTATTTAAAGAAGATTCATTGAATTGAGCAGTATAGGCAGATTGCTTTAAAATACGTTGTACGATAAAATCTCCTTTGTAACTGTCCGTTATCTCTTTTATCTTTTCTGGATTCTCATTCATTCCTATAAACTTGATACTTAACCCACAATAAGATCCAGAGGATTGCTTTACAATCATATTATGTTCATATTTTTGGATAGTTTCTATCATTTGGTCAGATGTGAGAACGTTTCCTTTTTTATCAAGAATACAATTGTTTATTTTTCTTACAACTAATTCTGGCTGCTTTATTGTATGAAAATAGTTGTATGTCATTCCTTTATTGGCAAAAACTCTGGCAACGTCAATGGGAGTAAGTATTCTAACCATCCAAGGAAAAAAATAGGCGAATGGTACATATTCTGCATTAAATCCGTAATTTAACTTATATCCTTTGAAACCAGAAAAGCCTATTTTCAAGTCCTTGCAGATACCATACCATTTGGATTTTATTTCTGCAATTTCTTCCGTTGTCAGTTCAGGTGCTTTGTGATTAATAGAATATTCGTTTTCTTCTAATGATACACCTATTGAATTTAAATAGAAATATCTATTGTGCATGTATTTCTTAAATTTCTTACGCATAATATATATGTTTTTTAATTTTACTAAATATGAAGTGCCGATCTGATTTCTCTAAAATGATAAAACTGTTTAGTATTAAACAGCATACAGCTGACAAACTAGTTGCTGAAATGAATGAAATCCATGATGTAATATCAAGAAAATTTTTTATACAGAATGCTATGATACAACTAAATAATGTACAAATTGTTGCTTTTATTATTGGCTTATAAAATATGCTTTTTTTTAATTCTAGACAGTGCGCACCATATAAAGGAAGAAAGACCAATGATCTAATCATATTAATAAAGGATCGCATACTTGCTAGTATAAATAGTAGAATCATAGAATCTTTTACAAATATTGTAGATAACAATACTGCAATTAATACAACTATATTTACAGCAATATAGAATAAGGTAGAGTATTTTAATTTATTTGATATAATAAAGATATTCCATAGTGCGTCTAACGGCATTGAAAAAACAAGTCCAATACATCCTAGAATTGTAAGTAATTGGAGTTTCTCATAATCTTCTCCTGGTAGCCATAACGAATAAAAATTGTCACCAAAAGCAAATATGCATGCGATGGGAATTGATGAGAGAAAACCTAAAAGCCTGATAGATTTATGTAGTTCATTTTGGAGTTCTTTTTTCTGACGTTTAGCGTAAAGAGTTGTGAATAGGGGTGCAAAAACTGCTGAAATAGAAGCAAAAAGCGATAGCAGTATGGTCGGCACATTTTTTGTCAAAGAAAAAAAACCCATAGCAGCTGCTCCGATGCATAAATTGGCTATGACTAAATCTAATCCGGAACCTAAAACAGTTCCTAATCGTGCTAATAACCCCCAAATTCCGGAAGAAAGCAATTCTTTAACTTTTGTGTAATCGAAGTCGGTTCTGCGTATTTTCAGTTCAGGGGTTAGAATTCTAGTATATCTGTAATTGGCATAAGAAGAATATAAAGTGTAAAGCATTCCGCTTATACCTATATACCATAAATGAGGAACCCAAAAAATGAATAGGCCAGAAAGTACACCAGCTTTGATTAGTGAAGCTATAATGTTTCGGATAGATGACAGTTCCAATCTATTCTTTACAAAAGTAGCGATAGAAAAAACATTCATCATCAGTCCGATGATGGTATTTATCACCAAAAGAGCAAGAAGAAGCTTAACGTCAGAAATCAATGTTTGGGGAATATCGAATATGTGTTCGATATAAAGAATACAACCTCCAGTTACTAAAACGATAAGTGCGCTTAATATAATATTTGAATAGAAAACAGATGAAAAATATTTGTTTGCTTCGTTTGTTTTTCCTTGTGCATATTTTATTGTTATAAATCGTCCTGCCATACAGTTTAAAGCTATTGTTACTAACTCTGTATAACTGATAATGTTGTTCGTTAGGCCTACAAAACCATAAGCAGTTGCTCCTAATGATTTAACGATGAATGGTGTTAAAAAGAAACTGATACCAAACGAAACGATAAATGATATAAAGGTAGCGGTCATATTTATGACTAACTGTTTGTTTTTGCTTGTTTCTGCCATTTTATGTTGCTTTTCTTTTTTTTGTTTTGTTATTTGGGGAGTATAGTTGTTATAGTATTGATAAAAAATAAAATGCTCATAAATGAGTTTCTATAATTTATGGTATTTGTTTTATTTATAAAGAAAAATTGTCGTTGTTCAATTGTGATAAATTAACAATAAACAATAGGAAACAGGGAAATTTCTTCCTTTACAACATGAAAAAAGATCTATTTACCAACGAAGGAATCTTGTTTAACACTAACTATTTCCTTATGAAATTCTATACTTCGACCAAAAATAGGATGTGAGCCTTATTCTCTTATCACTACTATGGATTAAAAGATTGTTTTCTTTATAAATTGGTAGATGGCAGAGAAAATCTCATTTAGTGTGGTGGCAAGAAAAATTATCCGTATTGATTTTTGTGATATTCATTTTCATCTTTTTCCGCAAGAAAAAATGAATGTGAGGAATTGGATGCAATATGCATTGATCTCTTAAGAGATAGGGTATTTGGCATATGAATTTTCCGTTGTACTTTTCAGGTCTGCTTGGATTGTCCAAGCATCTTCTCCACAAACCCCACCGGCATATCAACCCCAGCACATCCCAGCAAATCCAGTCTTACCACCACTTTCGCTTTTCCATCCACTTCCACCAGTTCTCCTTCCAGACCCTTTAGCTGACCTTTGACCACCCGTATCAATTCTCCCGGAGCCAATGGCGCGGTACACATCTCCACCGCCTCGTCCGAATAATCCAGCATAAATTTGAACCGTTCCATCTGTTCGTCCGGAATCACCGCCGGAGTATGTTCGCCATGCAGCACCATATACCGGCTGATGGCCGACAACGTGAGCACCTGTGAACGTTCCGCTGCATCTACATGGACAAAAATCATCATGGGGATAACCACCCGTTTTATTTTCTTTTTCCGGTAAGTCCATTGGCGGATTTCTTCTTGTACAGGCAGGAAGTTCTCTATGTTCATTGCGGTCAGCCGTTCGGCCGTCTTCTTTTCGTGGTGAAGGCGGACATACGCCACTAGCCATTTTTTCATATTCGGAGGAAGGAAAAGTAATGTTAGATGTTCTAAAAAATGAAAGAAATGATGCCTCTTGAGCACGCTACGCTGTTACCTGTGTCATTCCCAGGTAAGCTTGTCGTTAAATTCTGATGCAAATATAGACATTTTTTTACGATAACAAGCTATTTGTTCGCAAAAAATGAAAAAATTAACAAGAATGACGTATTTATTTATACTTTTGTGCTTTTTATATTTTAAATGATATTAACATTGTGGAAAAATCAAGATTTATAAGAAAAATAGTGGCAGATTGAGCTTCCTTCAAGAGTTGGAAAAAATCATGGCCGGATATCGCCTGTCCGGTGAAGGCTACACTGATGAGGAAATGAGAGTTCTGAAGCGCATGTGCAAAAGTATGTTGGCTGATATAGACGAGTTTCTGCGGAAAAAGGAGGAAAAGAAGAAGAAAGAACGGAAAGAGAAGAAAAAGAGGAAATAAGGAGCAAAATGTGAAAAGACATTAAAAGGAAGTCTCCCGGTTATTTGTACACTTGTATCATAAATGGGTATTGTAAATCAGTGCTTTACATTGGGCAAGTGTACAATTTTAACTTTTGATTGTATGGGTTTGCAATATACTTTTGCTTTCATGGTGGAGGGAAATGCCCTCCTTTTGATAATTTAAATTCATACATGAATGGTTTATACCGATTTATGCTCTTTCTATTTCTCGGTGTTCGATGAACATGCCGTGGATATGACATTGGAAGAGTTTGTGAAGCTTCTGCGTGGCGAACGCTGGAAGGTGCAAGTAGAAGAGTATCAGCGCCTGAAGGCTTCGGGCAGGGAGACAGAGGCCAAGAAGTTAAAGAGAAAACTGGCCGCGCTGGTGATAGCCGGGCGTTGCGATGGGAGCCATGCCGAAACCAATCTGAAGCAGTGGAGCGGGGACGCCATACTGGATGTGGATAAATGTAACGGCCGTGTGTCTGAGTTCTTGCAGGTATTGAAGGACACTCCTTGGGTGAAGGCGGCATGGCGCAGCGTTTCGTACGACGGGCTGAAACTGGTGGTGCGTGTGGAAGCGGAGAGTGTGGACGAGTATCGTATGGCATACGCATTGGTGGCATGGCACGTGGCGCAGCTTCTTGCCTTTCCCTGTGACATGAGTTGCAAGAATCCCACCCGTCCTTGCTTTGCATCGTATGATCCGGAGGCTTTTTTTCGTCCGGATACCGAAGTTTTTCCCTGGCGGCGCTTTGTGACGGAGCATCCCGACAGGGTAGGGGAGATTCTGGCGGAACTGAAAGTGAAGACCCCGGCAGGTGCGTCCGGGCCTCCCGTTGCGGCTTCGGGCATGCTGCACACATTCTTCAACGAGTTCCTGGAGCAGAATCCCTTTGTGGATGGCAAAAAGAATGAGTTTTTGTTGAAGCTGGGACGTATCGCCCGCTATAAAGGAGTGGGCGAGGAAGAGTTGGCACGGCTGAAAACGCTGGCGGTGGAAAGGCTGGCGGGTATGGGGTGTGCCGCCGGGGATATACCTCCGCGCATAGACTCCGGATACCGGTATGCCGACATGAACAAGGGGCCCGAAACACCTGCTTCCAGGGCTCACAAGGCTCAGGGCTCACCTATGCGGTATTCTGAGCCCAATGAGGGGGAGGAAGAGGCTGAGTTAGAGAAACTTGAGGCTGACAAGTTGCGTCGTGAAGTTCCGTGTCTTCCGGATGAACTGTTCGACCGTTTGCCCGACTTTTTGAAGCGTGGTTTGACGCACGTCCGCAACAAGCGCGAGAGGGATATTCTGTTGCTCTCCATGATTACCAACATCAGCGGTTGCCTGCCGGGGGTGAGGATGAATTATGGAGGAATGGTTTATTCCGCCGATCTCTACCTGGTGGCTTTGGCCGGTTCGGGCAGAGGAAAGGGGGTGATGCAGCTGGCGGCAATTCTGCCCGCAGCCATTCAGGAGTATTACGATGAATTGAACAGGAAGGATGAGCGTGAGTACCGGCAGAAGCTGCTGAAGTGGAATCTGGAGGAACGGCTTGCCGCTCAGGAAAAGAGGGTTCCCGATTTGGACCAATGCCCGGAGATGCCGGTGGAACGCATCCTGAAGGTGGCTCCCAATATTTCGAAAAGCCAGTTGATACTGGCTTTGGAGGCGGGTGGAGCGGTCGGCTTGGTGATGAATGCCTCCGAGCTGGACATGATAAGTTCTGCCATGCACCAGGAGTATGGAAAACATGATGATGTGATGCGTGCCGCCTCCCAGCACGAGGAGGTGTCTTCTTATTTCAAGACGGATCACCGGCTTGTTGTTGTGAGTGACCCTCATCTGGCATTATGCGCTTCGGGTACTCCCGCCCAGTTGCATAAATTTATTTCTTCGCTGGAGAATGGAATGTACAGCCGTGTGGCTTTCTATGTGGGACAGGCCCACTGGGAGTATAAGTCGGCAAACCCCGGCAAGGCCCGGCTGGATATGCGCGCTTATTTCAAAGGGATGGGCGAGGAGCTGCTGCGTATGTTTATTTTTCTCTCCGGATCGCCTACCGAGGTGGTTTTCACCGAGGAACAATGGAAAGAGCATACGGAGCGTTTCAGAACGTATCTGCGTGAGGTAGTGGCGGAAGATGATGATTCTCCGGGGGCCATTGTGCTGCGCCACGGACTGATGATGTCTCGTATTGCCATGGTGCTGACTGCATTGCGTAAGTGTGAGCCGCAATGGAATACATCGGAGTGGAAGTGTTCGGATGAGGATTTCCATACGGCGATGCAGATAGTGGATGTGTTGCTGGAACACAGTTTGCTGCTTTCCACTTCCATGGATGATACTGCCGGAAGAATCAGGCCGGTAAAGGCTTTTTTCAAACTGCGTCCCGTCTTGAAAAAAATGCCGCGCGAGTTCACCTATTCGGAGCTGATGGCGGCTGCCAATGAAGCCGGGTTGCCTACAGCATCCGTGAAACGTTATTTGTTGCGTTTGGTGTATTATCAAATCGTTGAGAAAGAGGATGGTAAGTATAGAAAGACCGGAAAGTCTTGGCTCAGAAAACCGCCTAAGTGAGCCCTGAGCCTTGTGAGCCTTAAATGCAGGTGAAAAAGATCCTGTTGTTTTCAAAAAACAACAGGATCTTTCCGGTAAAACAACAGGGGATTTTAAAAAAACAACAAGGTCTTTCGATGTAGACAACAGGTTCTTTGGGAAGCGTATGTCCTAAGGTTCTCCCAGATGCCTCACTATGATTGCCACTTCATGCTTCAGAAAGCTGTGGCGGAATTTGTTGTAGCCCGCTTCGTTCAATTCTTCCTGTAGCAGCATGTTTCTCCGCATCCAGCGATACAGGGTTTGCAGGGCTGCCGCGGCAGTTCGCCCCGGGCTGTATAGTTCTGCCAGTTCCGCTTTGTCATACGCTCTGATAATGAATGCTTTTTCTTCTTGGTTCATGTTCTTTTATCGTTTTGATTATAGGGTAAAGATACGCAAAATGTCCTTGTTTTCCTACTCTCTCTGTAAGTTATTCTCGACATTTCCCGACAATCTCCTACGCTTCTCTACCAATGTCTACACGGGGCTTCCGGTTCATCGTATCTTTGTAGTGTAATCAAAAGCCAATCATAGCCGGCTTAGTGGTTAACGGTTGATTGCCAGTGTGTTTCTTAATTTGCAAGTTTTAATTTTTAATTTGAAAAAGTATGGGAAGAACAGTTTCTTATTCGGTGGTAAAGCGTAATAATCCGCTTGATCAGGATGCAGTGCCTAAGTTTTATGCACAAGCTCAGGCCAATGGCCATGTAGAGATTCGCGAAATGGCGGATCGTATTCAGAAAACCTGTACGGTGACGCGTGCGGATGTAATGGCTGTGCTTGTTGCCTTGGAGGATGTGATTATGGAGGCTCTGGAAGGGGGCGAGATTGTAAGGCTTGCCGATCTGGGCACTTTCCAGATAGGTCTGAGCGGAAGAGGTGCGGAAACGGAGGATACGTATGATGTGTCGATGATTAGAAAAGCGCGTATCAATTTCCGTCCGGGTATTGCGCTAAGCGGTATTCTGGCAGCACTGAAATATACGAAAGTGGATAAATTGCCGGTGAAAACGAAAGGGGAGCAAAAGCCTGCTTAAGTAGATGGCGGACAAGTGTTTAATTAAAAAAAACTGTAGAATGAAAGGTAAATCTGTCTGGAGCACTATTTTGAAAGTGGTGATTGCAGTAGCTACGGCTATTGCGGGTGTAGTAGGAATCAGCTCGTGCATAGGGGGATGAGAGTGATTAATCTGATTGTTGTCCACTGTTCCGCCACAAAGGCGGACAGGGACTTTACCGAACAGGATTTGGAGGTGTGCCACCGCAGGCGTGGAATGAACGGGCCCGGATATCATTTTTATATCCGCAAGAACGGGGATATAAAAACAACCCGTCCCATAGAGAAAATCGGGGCGCATGCGCGTGGGTATAATGCACAGAGTATCGGGATATGCTATGAGGGGGGAATCAGTGAGCGGGGCAGGCCGGAGGATACGCGGACGGTGTGGCAGAAACATTCGTTGCGTGTACTGGTCAGGACGTTGCTGGTGGATTATCCCGGTTGCAAGGTTTGCGGTCATCGGGATTTAAGTCCGGATTTGAACGGAAATGGCGAGATAGAGCCTGAGGAATGGGTGAAACAGTGTCCCTGTTTTGATGTTTCGAAAGAAAAATATAGTAAATAATATTTATATATTAAAACGTAATAAGACTAATTCTCTTCTGGATTTGTTAAAATATTAACACATTGGAAAGAGAATTAGTCTTATGTTATTATGTAATTACTTTTGAAATTACTTTTTATTTACATTTTCAGTGCCATATCCATAGCCGTAACCGTATTTTTTACCGTATCCGTAATACTTGCCATACTTGCCGTATCCATAGTAATATCCGTACTTCTTTTTCTTCATGTCCAGTCCGTTGATAAGGGTACATAGGTTGGGCAGTTTTTTCTGTTCGCTCAGTTCGTTGATTAAAGTATAATCTGCCTTGTGGGTGTAGTCTGCCCGGCACACATAGATGCTGGCGTTGGCTACGCGCGAAATCAGCAGGGTGTCGGTCACCATGCCGATGGGGGCGGTATCCAGAATGATATAGTCAAAATGCTTTTTCAGTATGTCGATAGCCTGAGACAAAGATTCACGTGCCACCAGTTCGGTCGGATTGGGAGGAATAGGCCCTCCGGGCAGAATGGACAAGTTGGCATTGATGCGTGAAACTTGTACCAGCGACATCAGGTCGGTATGTTCCGGATTGGCGAGGAACTGGCTGATGCCTTGTTCCCTGTGTGATAAGTTGAAAGCTTTGTTCAGACTCGGCTTGCGGATGTCAAGCCCCACGATCACGATTTTCTTTCCTAATAAAGCCAGGCTGACAGCCAGATTGGAAGCGATAAAGGTTTTGCCTTCTCCTGTGGTGGTGGAGGTAACCAATATGACTTTCTCGTCGCTCCTCATCATATAAAGTACATTGGTGCGTACATTACGGAAGGTTTCGGCCATCAGGTCGTTTTGGTTTTCGTGTACTACAATGCTTTCTTCTTTTCCTTTATCTTCCGACAGGGGTACATCGCCCACAATGGGAAGGGAGGTGATTTTTTCCACATCGGCGCGGCCCTCTATCTTGTATTTTAAGAGTTCGATGATATAGATGAAAACTACCGGCAGGGCGATTCCCAGAATCAGTGCTACCAAGTATATATTCTTCCCTTTGGGAGATACGGGGATGGCATCTGCCAGTGCTTCGTCCACCATGCGGGCGTTGTTGGCGGTAGATGCCAGAGTGATGGCGTTTTCTTCACGTTTTTGCAGCAGCATCAGGTAAAGTCCGGCTTTGATTTCCTGCTGCCGCGAGATGCTGACCAGCTGGCGTTCCTGTCCCGGAGCATTGGTGATGCGTCCGGCGTATTTGCCTGCCTGACGTTCCAGATCCGCCTGGGTGATGGCCAAACCTCTTTGTACGCTGTTGATGGTGGTCAGCACATTGCTGCGCATGGCGCGGATGCTGGCATCCAGATTGACTACCACCGGGTTGTTTTCCAGAGAGGAACGGAGCAGGCGCTTGCGTTCCAGCAGCATCTCGTTGTAGCGGTTGATCAGCTCGGCAAGACCGGTATCTGTCAGGCCCACATTGACCGGAAGTACTTCGTAGGCATGATCCGGATTGTTGGCATAGCCGGCCAGGAATTGTACCAGCCGGAGCTGGGTGCTGTTTTCGGCACGTTTCTTTTCGTATTCCGAGTTTTCACTCAATGCCAGTTGGGCGTCGCTTTTCAAGTCGGTGAGCCCGGCATCGCGCTTGAAGGTTTCCAGTTCCTGTTCCGTGGTTCCCAGTTCGCCGTTGATGATTTTGATACGTTCATCAATAAATTCCGCGGTCTTGGTAGCCACTTCGTTTTTGTCATCATTGGCATCCCGGTTGTAGACTTCCACCAGCTTGTTGATGAAATCCATGCCGCGCTGCGTATGCGTGCTCTTGACAGAGATCTGTGCGATAGTGGTGGATTTGGAAGTAGGCTCTATGCTCAATGCTCCCCGGTAGGCGTTTGCCACACTGCGGGGGGAAGAAACCGTAGCCATGATTTCCTGCGTGCTTTGGACAGTTGTGGAATCTTTAGGGGTAAAGCTGAACGTGCCCGACGGGGTGGTCAGCAAGGCGGGCAGCTTGTCGAACTGCTTGTTGTATTCCTCTTCTCCTATCCGGAGTTTCACATTCAGCTTGTTGCCCGGCTGCAAGGTCAGGTGAAGACGCGCGGGGGCGGGCAGTTTCTGGGCTTCTTCGGGGGTAATCCATACTTTCACAGGGGAACTTTTGTAAAGTTCGATGTCATGGAAACTGCTCTTCGTGGCATAGCTGATGTAAAGATCCAGTTCTTCCACCACTTTTTTGATAAGCGTGCGCGATTGCAGGATTTCCACTTCATTGTCAAAGTTGTTGATGGAGGAATAGAAGCCCAGGTCTTCCAGGTCGCCCATGCCGCTGCTTGCTTTGCTGTTCTTGTCATTGTCCTTGATGATGACGGATGCCGAGATGTTGTACACCGATGGAGTGTAACGCAAATAGAGCCAGGCTCCCGCCATGCACAGCAGGGTACATGCCAGAAACCAGGGCCAGTGGATGGCGTATTTGAAAAGAATCGCTTTGAAATCGGTCTTTTCTTCTTTTACTTCCAAATCGAAGTCGTCGTATAAATCTTTTTTCATAGTCCTGTTTATTTGGTTATGGTTACGATCAGGCTGGCCAGTGCAACCAGAGTTCCCACTACCGTGAACCAGATGGTGGTGCTGTTGCTGATACTTGCATTCTTGGCTTTGGTCTTATTGGGGGTGACATACACCACATCGTTCTGCTGGAGATAGTAGTAAGGAGATACGATGATGTCGGCATCGTTCAGGTTCAGCGGAATCACCCGGCGGTTGCCTTGCGCGTCTTCACGGATCAGTTTCACTTTATCGCGTTGTCCGTATACGGTCATGTCTCCTGCCATGGCGAGCGCTTCCATGATATTTACTTTTTCATTGGTGATGGTGAATGTGCCGGGTTGGGCAACTTCTCCCATCACGGAGATTTTGTAGTTTGTCATGCGTACATTTACAATGGGGTTTTCCTTGATATAGGTTTTCAGTTTTTCCTTTATCATGTTTTCCGCCTGGCTTTTGGTGAGGCCGCCGATGTGCAGTGTGCCCAAGACCGGGAAATCAATGTTTCCGTTATTGTCTACCAGATACTGCTGTAATGCCGGTTGGCTGGAAAGGCTTTTGCTGTCTGCCGTGATGGGGGTGGCTACCGTCAGGTTAAAAGGAATGGCGGCATCGGGGTCACTGGTGTTTACCGTGATGGTCAGCAAATCTTTGGGCATGATGTGTGCATCATACAGGGGTGTTTGGACATTTGCCATGTTCAGGTACTCGGAACCTTGCAGGTAGGGTACCTTTTTGTAGGCGCTGCAACTGCATAGCAGCAGGGAAACCAGCGCGAATAGGGTCAACTTTAATCTTCTCATTTTTTTTGGCTCTCTGTTATTTAAAATTTTTCAGTTTTCAGGTCTTGTTTTAATAAGCTTGCTTGTCTTTGTGCAGCGCGTTTGCCACGGTTTTGTACATAATATAAAGGTCGAGCAGGAAAGACCAGTGCTCCATGTACCATATATCGGCTTTCACACGTCCTTCCATGTCTTCCAGTTCGCGGGTTTCGCCACGGAAACCGGTCACCTGCGCCCATCCCGTGATACCGGGCTTGATGAAATGGCGGACCATGTATTTATTGATTATCTTGGAATATTCTTCCGTGTGTTTCAACATGTGGGGGCGTGGCCCTACAATGGACATATCTCCCAGCAATACATTGATGAATTGCGGAAGTTCGTCAATATTGGTCCGGCGCATGAAATCGCCGAATTTGGTTTTCCTGGGATCGTTGAGGGTGGCCTGTAAGGTGTCCGATTCCTTGTTTACTTTCATGGAACGGAATTTATAGCACCAGAATTCCTTGTTGTTCAATCCGTTACGTTTCTGACGGAAGAATATGGGGCCCGGAGAAGTGATTTTGATAGTCACTCCTACAATAAGGAATATAATAGGGAATAATGTGCATAAAAAGAGCAGTGAGAAGATTACATCGAATATGCGTTTCAACATTCTGTTCTCTATTTTCCCCAAGGGCTCCTTGCGGATGCTGAGGATGGGCACGCTGCCTATCATTTCAAAGTGCATGCGGTGGCGCAGGTAGTTGCGTACATTGGGCACGCTGTAGAAATGTATCAGGTTGTTCTCGCAATAGTTGATGACCGGCACGATCTGTTCGCTCAATGCCGAGGGCAGGCAGCAGTAAAGCTGGTTCACCTTGTGCTGTGCCAGGTAACTGATAACTTGCTCCGGTTTTCCCAGATAGGTACAACTGGCGGGGAATTTGGCATTGGGGGTGGTGTCGAAATAGCCCAGTACCCGGTAGCCGGTGGTAGCGTCGGAGCTCATTTCATGGTATAGCTCGGCTATATTTTCGGTGCTTCCCAAATAGAGGACGGTACGGAAATTTCCTCCATGGCTTCTGTATAGTTGTATGCAGAAACGGAAAAGCAGGCGATAGACAGTGATACAGAGGATGAGCAGAATGAAATAATAGATAAAAAAGCGTTTGGAATATATTTCAAGCTCGGATAATACCATCAGCCCGGTCGATAAAAAAGAGAAATAGAACACGTTGCGGAGTACCCGGAATACAATTTGGTCGGCACGGGCTCCCCGACGATGCAGTATGACACCTCCTGAAATAGTGCATGCAAAATAGCATACGCTGAACAGAGTCAGAATTTGGGGTAAAGTGCCGCTACAGGTTCTTTCCCCAAACAACTCGTTCCATATTGAATTAAATGAGATGAAAAGTACATTCAGAATGACTAAATCTCCTAGAATGACTGCTAATTTTAGTACTTTGTTGAATCTCTGGACTTGTATCATAGGTAAAACTTTTTATATGTCAGATCTATATGATGTTTTTTTCAATAGGTTTCAACTATGTCGCTTTTTTTCTTTCTTCTGCTCTTCTGTTACTTTGTAAGTAACAGAAAATTCATCAATAAACATATTATATAATTCACATCTCGCTATTTTACAACGAATAAGATATAAATATCTGAAATATAACATTTTAATGCATTGCGCTGATTGTGTGAAGCGTGATGTCTATCATCATTTTTATCTAATTTAAGAAATGTTCATTTCATTATTACTTTTTATCTATTAGACAATCTTTTTTATTAATTTTTAGAAAAGAAGCGGGGCATTTCTTGTTTGTTATCAATTTATTGTCTATTTTTGTCCCCGAATAAATTCTGTTACTTACAAAGTAACAGAACTAAAATGCCATGATATTCAACGTCTTATCTATTTATGCTCTTTTCTTTCCATTTTTTGAAACGTATAGAATTATTGCATCATTAGCTTTCTTTATCTCTTCATATTTGAAGTTTTTCAAATATGTTTCTGTAACTTTCACTGACGAATGTCCAAAAGCCTCACAGATTAGTTGTTCAGAGAAATTACAATATTTGGCAAGGGTGGCCCAGGTATGGCGGGTGGTGTATGAACTGACCTTGGTTATCACTCCACATCGTCTTGCCAGTCTGCCCAGATTATAGTTCATGATCCGTAGCGCCTGCTGATACTCTATGTACAGCTCCTCTCCGGTTTTGGTTCCGCTCAGGATGGGGAAGAGATAGGGAGAGTTGCAGTCGGTATTCTGATATTGTCTGATCAGTTCCATTGCTGTTGGCGGAATATCCACTATCATTTGGCCGCCCGTTTTATGCCGGCGGTAAGAAAGTGTGTTACCTTTCAAGTCACTTTTGTGAAGAAAGGCCAGATCAACAAAAGGCATCCCGCGCAGCTGGAACATCAGGTTTGCCCAAACCCTGCACCGCACCAGGTCTTCCGGTAGTCTCTTCAGAGGAACTTCGTTCAGCAGCTTGTTTATCTCCTCCACTTCCAGCGCACGCTTGACATCGTTTTTCACTCCGGTATAGACGTGATTGAACAGGCGGGAGTTGCCGGTGGTTATTTTCTGGTCCACCGCTTTGTTGTAGGCGCCGCGCAGTGTCCGCATATAGGTGGAAACGGTGTTCCAGCTCAGCTGCTTGTCGCGCAGGTGGGTCTCAAATTCTTTCAGTGTGGCCCTGTTGAGCTGGTGGAAGTAAATAATCTTGCATCCGCAGAATTCGCAGAAAGCGTTCAAGGTACTTTGATAGACGTGTGCCGTGCCATAACGTTTCTCGTCTTTCAGCTCTTCAATCGTTTTGTTCATAAACTCGTTGAATTTTTTTTTATTTCTCATAAGGTTCCGTATTATAGATTTTACATAAAAAGTAATTTTCATTACGGAATCGAATATAGACTGAAATGTTCAAAACAGAAAGATTATTTATCTAATTCTGCATCATTTATACGTATTATCCAGCCGTTTACTTGCATTTGTAAACATATGTAAGGTTTCTGCGGATCATTTGTCGGGCTCAGGAAAAATATCAGGTTATAGCGGTCTTGCCTGTCAAGATATTCTTGTGGAGGCATGTAGGTTGTTTCGACATTACGTGACAGAAGCAGGTAGGGTGTCAGCGGAATATCGAAAATCTCTTTTCCATCCGGTTGATGGATTAACCGTAGGCGGGTGTCGTCATTTTCCATCAGTCTCAATGTATTCATTCCGGCATGTACTACCTGTATGTCTTCCAAGTTGGCGCTTTCCTGCATGAAGGGAAGATAGCAGGTGGAAACGGAGTCTGTCGGAGTATTCCGGTGATCCATGCATCCGTTGCGGGCTGTCAGCTCCAGACGGAAATCATCTGTATCCAGAGGGGCGGCCGACTGACTTTGCAATATGCAGCTCAGAATATTCGTGTTTTTAGTAAGAGAGAGAGCCAAAACCTGATATTCGCCGCTGATATGCACATTGTCCAGCCGCCCGTGGAATAGAGATGAAAGTTTTTCGGATTGTTCTCCCGCCTCATTGCGTAACAGTGTCAGTGAGGTGGGAGTGTGCCGGTAAAGTGAATCTGCCAATCCTGCCCAGACCAGAAAGGTGTAATCTCCCTGAGGCAGGGAGGGGACTTGGATTGTACATTCATTTTGATGGAATGTAAGACTGTCTACTTCCTCCCGGACTATATAGTTGCCTTCCTGATCGAGAATAAATAGCGTGACATCTTTTACCTGGGTGGTCACGGCATCTACATTCAGCATGTTATAGGTATAGGATAACTTTAGCCAACAGCCTGTGGGACAATCGGATCGGTCATCGTCTACCCAGGAACATGCACCACAGAAAAGAGTACATAGGGCGAAGAGGATAGTAGCAGTTTTACTCATTGTTTTTCTATTTTGAGACTGTTTTATTCAAGGTCGGCATCTTGGTCACGGACAATCCACGGATATACTCCGAATTCTACGTCCAGGTATGCTTTGTATTCGTCCGGACCGGGTTTGGTGTCCGGATTGCCGGGACCCAGGTTTTTGATGCTGGTAATGTTGACAGAATAAATATTGTTACGTACAATACCGAACTCCATTACACCCATTGTGGTAGGATTGTCGTTATCAAGGTGTTTGATCCAATAGTTGTAGAAAGTGGAGAAATTACCTTCATTCTTGGTGAAACGGGTAATCTGCTTGGCTGCCAGTTCTGCATCGCTGGATGCTTCTGTCAAACCATCAATATTGGCATCACCATGTTCACCCACGGCCGCCAGCGTGGTGTAGAATTTATAGTTGAAATAATACAGTGTTTTGAACACAAGCGGGTCTTCTACCGGCTTGCCGTCAGTGCCGATGGTCTGTGAGGCTTCGGGGGTGAATGTACCTTTCAGCATGATGCCGGTGGTGTACACCGTGTTCTGTGCCGGACGGAACATACAGTTTTCAAGACAGTACATGGAAACGTACTTTCCTGCATCGGCAAGGCCCGACCAGTTGCTGTCTGTCTGTTTTGACAGGTGGTTGGTGTAGAATGAACCGCCTGTGAAATTGGTAGTGGCTCCTGCTACGGTCTTGTCGAAGAAATAGGGGTCGATAAGGTAACCGTTGTTGTCGGCGATGTTACCGAAGTTTCCTGCTTCCACGCTGTAAGATGACGGAGCAGACGGAGTCTCAGGGGCGTTATCCAGTTTAGCGACATGGCGGAAGGTGTAGAACTTGTTTGCCAGGTTGATGAATTTGTAGTTGTTCAGACGGACTGTGGCGTAAGTCACTCCGGCAGGGTTCTTCAGCGTGTAGATTTCCTTGCTGTCATTTCTGACCATCAGTTTGGCAACGGCACGTTCCAGATTGATTCTGACCTGTGTTTTGGTGTCGCTTTCTTCGGGAGACTCTACGGTGATGTTCATATTGGCCGAGCCGCGGTTGGACATGATGAAACCGCTTCCGGGTACGCTGGTTATCATACCGTTTCCATAGGTGGAGGCGTCAATCTGTCCCAATAATGTGGATTCCTGACCTATTTCGAAGGTCTGTGAACCGTTGGCTACGGCAAGGATGTCATAGTTGCCCGGTTTTACTGTGATTTCCTTGTTGCAAGGATAGACAATGGTTTGTCCTTCTTTGCTGCTCTCTCCGCTGGAAGTGCCTGCGCCCAGATCGCTTTGGGCTACATTGATGGTAGTAACCAGATTCTTGCTGGAAGAGTCAAACAGATAGAGGGTTACATTGCTCACCTTGTATTCTTCGGCGGTTCCGTCTTCGTAAACTCCGGAGTCTTCGGCGGAAGCGGCACGGCTGCCGTTGGAAGAGTTGGGAACTAGAAATGAAATCTCCATGTTTCCTCCTCTGGCTCCGGTAGCCGGATTGTCTCCGTTTCCTGAGGGAACATCTGCATCATTGATACATCCTGTCATTGCAGCTGCAAGAGCGAAGGATAATAATAATTTTTTGTTCATAATGTAAAATAGTTTTAGTTAAAAATGTGATTAATAAATCTCATGTAATATTGGCACAGTTGCAAATATCCGTGGCTTATTTTTGTAGTATAGGTCTATATTTTCTT